>Ga0207414_1000683_pt1 | contig 14353 bp, 22 predicted proteins | sample PonA231FremontCA_2_FD_187269 | JGI IMG/M metagenome (GOLD analysis project Ga0207414, IMG submission 187269) | Marine sediment microbial community from Fremont, CA, USA - Pond A23 Sediment 1 (SPAdes) | ecosystem: Environmental > Aquatic > Marine > Unclassified | place: USA: Fremont, California... | reverse complement strand
TGGGGGCAACCACGATCATAGGAGTCAACCAATGACAACCGTTCAAATGCAACTTCTACTGCCCACGGCGATCATCCCTACGCGAGGAACGCCCGGCGCGGCCGGGCTGGACTTGTACGCCGCCGAGGATGTTGTTCTTCGACCAGGGGCGCAGATAACAGTCGAAACCGGCGTCGCCGTGGCGCTTCCCGTTGACCATGTTGGTTTTGTCTGGCCGCGCTCAGGCTGGGCGGCGCGCTGCGCTATTGACACGCTGGCGGGCGTTATCGACTCGGACTATCGCGGCGGGATCGGCGTCGTGCTAGTCAACCACGGCAACGTTCCGCACAACGTTGACGTTGGCGACCGCATCGCGCAGCTCGTCATCCAGCGCTACGAGCACTGCCAGATCATGGTGGTGGACGAGCTGAGCCAAACGATCCGAGGCGTTGGCGGGTTTGGGAGTACGGACGCATGACTGACAAGCAGCGCCTAGAGGAACTGGAGCGGCGGGCCAAGGCGGCCCGCACGCCTGAGCCCGTCGGGTACTGCGCGGCGTGTGGACAGCCGGTGCCGGAGTACAGCGCAGCGATGTGCCTTTGCCCGCACTGCGGGGCGCGTTGTTGCGAGGGTTTGGTGTAGCCAAAAAAACGCCCGGTCATTGACCGGGCCAAGGAGGAGGAGAAGTGCCCTACGCGCGATTTCCCTGCGGGCCACAGGGCGGAGTCACTGGCTGCGCGCTGCCTGTTGCCAGTCTCGCAGTGCCGCCTTGTCGGCATTGCACGCGATAAGGGACATTCTGAGGGATGCAGCCCAGCGGAGCAAGTCTGCGTTGGTGTTGCCGGCTAGATCTGGTACCGGGCAATCCGCCAGCCATTCAGTCGGCGGCGTTTCCACCACCGTTTCCGTCTTGACCACCGTCGCCGGGCTGCTCGCGCAGCCGGTCAAGAATAGCACCAGGCACCCGGCGATCAGCCCATTCTTCCACTTCGTCATTGGTTTGCTCCAATGCGCGCAAGTCCGCGCGCAAGTCGTCCTGTCGCTGCCGTAGCGCCCGTACACGATCCGCACGCGCCTCGGCAATGTCATCAGCCGCCTTGCGCAACTCGCGCTGTCTGGCGGCCTCCTGCTCGGCCTCGCGCAACGCCTGCTCCAACTGCTCGCCTTGCACCGCATAGCGAACCCGCGTTTCGATCTCGTCACGCCACGCCCATAACGCACCGGCCAGCGCAACGGCCAGCCCGCCCGCAATCCATAGCTTCCAACGGGTCATTCGTCCGACACCATTTCATAAGGCACCACGTCGCGTGATACTTCGCCATACTTGCGATGGTAGGTGATGGCCGTGGCCACGCGCTCGGCACCATACCCGCGTTTAGCCGCAAACGCATCCATGGCCGCGAGCGTCGGGTGCTGCTCCACCGTCATCAGATTGGTGCTCTTGATCTCCTGGTGGTGCAGGTGGCCCAGGTGCGCATAGCTGCGGCGGGTGGTGCCAAACATCTGTCGGTAGCGTGACGCGAACACCGAGTCAATCTGATCTGGCTTTACCTTGTGGCCATGGTGAAAGTATAGGCTGGTCTCGCCGTGCTGGTAGGCGTAGAACCCTCCGGCCGACTGGTCGATGGTCACGCGCGGCTCGTCCTCATAATGCACGGCAAAGAATTCGCGCAGCACCGCGCTGGTGGACTCGTCGTGATTGCCTTCGGCCAGCACGACGTGAACGTGCTGGTGCTTGGTGAGCATCATCCGCACCAGCGCCCGGACTATACGAATGCCGACGCGCACCAACTTCTGGTATCGCGTGTCCGCGTCGAGGATATTTCTGCTGGCCGGCGTCACGGCCTCCAGGCCATCCCAATGCAGCAGATCGCCGATCTCGGCCAGCACCGCGTAGGTTGACGGTTTGGTGAGCTCCAGCGAGCACGCCATCCAGCGCATAATGGTGCGCTCGGCAATGTCCGTATCCCATGCCTCGCCGGTTTCCTCCGGCCAGGCCAGCATCCCGACGTGCGCATCGGTCAGCGCGTACAGGGTGCAGTAGTCGTCCATGGTGCCCGTGGGCGCGGCAACCGCCGTCGCTTTCGGCAAGTCGCCCATAGCGTCGCGGATCAGGTCAGCGAACGTCTGCGCCTCGTCAACCGACCGATCGTTCTTCCAGAAAACGCTGTTCCAGTTGCCGGTATCAGGATCTTGTATCCGGCGCCATCCGTGCGCGGCCGACTCCATGGAAAGGCCTGTCTGATCAACGGCGTCACGAACGCCGGGGTCGGCATTAATGTAGCGCTCGGACGCTTTTAATGATTCGCGCACCGAGGTTTCGGTTATGTGGAACTTGCGCGCCACGGCGCATTTATTGCCCAGCCGCTCATACGCGTCGCGTATCTGTCGCTGGCGTTCGGTGATTGGCATTATCGGCCCCTTTTCTCGCCGATGTGTTCCCACGCTGCCGTTCCGATGTACGCGCCAATGTTGCCCATCAGCATGGTATAGACCGGCCAGGCGATACTGGCGAGCGTTGCTGAAACGTCCGGCTCAATGATTGCGGCCAGCCCGGCCGCGATAGGATAGACCAGCCCAGCGGTGAGCGACGTAAGCGCAATGCGCCTGCGCCAGCGCCAGCGCTGATCGCTTACTTCGAGGTTTTGATCGCTTCCCAAACTGCCCATGCGATGCCTCCGATCAATGCACTGATCGCCGAACGAGTGACCCACCGGCTGGCCTGTTCACTACCAACGCGAAACCGGCGCAGATAGGCTAGATCCTGCTGCGTTTCGCGCCAGTCATGATCGTCAATTCCAAGGCGCTGCAACGTGTCCGTCACTGCCTGCTCCGCGGCTTCGCGGGCGATCTTATGGGTGCGCTCATCTTCGGTCACGGGTACTCCGGCGTCCATGTGTGAATGTCGATCATGCCGTTGTCCTCGCATTGCGCGAGTAACTCATCCATCGCCGTGCGGCTATCCCACACTGCGAGTTCGCCTCGATCCGACCACCACCCGTAGTCCAACCCCGGCCCGATGCAGCCATCCAGATCGGCGGGCGAGTTGGCGACGTGGAAAAGTATCTCCGAGCGCCCCGGAACGTCGCGCAGCCATAGCGTCTCGCCAAAGCGCGGGGAATCATGCCGCTGGTAATTGTAACGCCCTGGCGGGATGCACGATTCGTTGCGCTCGTTGCCACGCCACGGCAGCTCAACGGTGTAGAGATCCACGCCGCCAACCTGCAACCGGCCAAGGGTGCCGAACCGCGTATGGGCGAAACGGCGCAAGATCATCAGAAGCGCTCTTCGCCAATGATAGTGCCTTTGACAGCGTAGGTAATGTTGCGCAGGCCGTTGATTGCCAAGCCAGGTGTGCCCAAATTGGTGGTGATGTTGTCCAATGTTGGGGATGTCAAACTGTTCGTGCGCTGACGAATAAAGTTGATATTGCGCCCTCTTTCGGCAACATCCCCACCGGAAAGCGTTTGGTTTTCAATGTCAAACCAAACATTTCCCTCCGAAAAGGTTCGGCGCAGGACACGGGTTTGATTGCCCTGCGCAACCGAATTAAGACCCGAGCTTTGGCCGTTGATTATGACTTCGGCGGGAACATTGCCATCAGGCGATGGAACCCATTGATCTGCATCGTATGTGCGGTTGTATGTGACTGTCCCACCTTCGCCAAAAGGTACACCACCAGCGCCGCCTTGTGCCAATACGCCCAACGCCCATGAGGCGCTAAGCGACCCATGAATAAGAGCAGCGAACCCGGAGCTTGCCCCTCCGCCGCCTTGAATGACGCCCTGATTCTTTATGGTAAGTGGATGGCCAGCACGAATGCAGTTGCCACCCTCGGCGCTCCCACGCTGAGGGTTGTCAAGCTGCGAAAATGAATAGTTGAAATTGCTTTCAAAACCGGAAATGTCAATTTCAATGTTTTTACCCGACCCTCCTCGGCCAGATATAATTGCATTGTTGGATACTTCCAAAACCAAATTGACTCCGGGCGCAAAGCTACCCGTTTCAAAAGCATAGTCCGAACCGCCTCGATCCGAACAAACCACAACCCCTGGGCTGACAATACAACGAACCGTGTCACCAGCCTGCGCGGGCTGGAACAGATTGTCGTGCGCATCGCGCAGATTGAAGTTGTTCGTGTCAGATCCAATAACGATCGTCCGCTCCTCGGTCGCGGCGTCCGGCGGCGCGATATAGAGCTGTTCTTCGGCGTCGACCGCGAGGATGTCCTCTTTTTCCTCAATGCCGAGGATGCGAATGATGATGTCCTCGGGCTGGCCAAACCGATTCTGGATCTGCTCGGTGCGCATGAATCGCGTTTCTCCGAGCTTGATCTGGTCGATGTCGTTGCGCGATACGTTGAATTTTATATCGCGCGGCGTGTCCTGAAACCGCGCGAGCAGCCGCGAGTTAAGATCCTGCGCCACGGACAATCCGAACTGCGGAATCCAGCGCGAGAATATCTTGCGGATCTTCGGCTGCGCGTACCGCTCAACATCTTCGGCGCTCGATTCCACGTCGATTGCAACCTGCCGATAGTTGGCATCCTCGTCCAGATCAACCACCGGGTCGATCTGACCGAACGCCGTCCACACCCGACTGATCCGTTTATTCTGCGCGTCTTTTACCCGCACGCTATCGGCCACGATCATGTCGTCGGTGATCGTGCCAACCGACTCGTCCGGAGGCTGCACCGGAACCATCAGGATCTTTTGCGCTAGATCATCCCATGCAATGCCAAAGCCAGCCTGTTCTGCCAGCTCGCCGATGAGATCCTTGACGCTGGTTGGCTTGGCAATGTCGGCGGTGTAGACGTTCGGGACGATTGACATGGCATCATCCCATTCCGCTTTGGGAATAGCGCTCGCCGGGACGGGGGAGAAGTTGGTGAGCAGATCGTAAACAATGTCGGCCGGCGGAACACCGTCAACCACTTTCGCCAACTGGAACGTATCATTGGCGTCGTGCGATTCCACCGTGCCGTTCAACCCTCGCTCGGTGAGGGTGATCTGATCGCCCGAACGGGTGAAAGAGACGTATTCCTTTCCGATGCTGGCGCGGCCGCTGGTCGGATATTCCTCATCACCGATGCCGCCGGGCTGGAGAAACAACGTCGTGTCAGTTTCCGACAGATCCGACGCGAGCTGCCCACCGGAAGCGATTGGGCATTGCGCCCGGTCATCGTCGGCCAGTTTCAGCGGATCCTTGCCGATAACTTTCGGGCTGGAGTTGAAGCCCTCCATTGTCTCAATGACGTACTTTCGCGTTCGGATGTCGTCACCAATGCCCGTGCGAACGATCAGATCGCGGCCGTTGTAGAACTGATTGCGCGCGCGAAACTTCGGCCAGAACGTCCCGGTTTCAATCGGCTCATACGCCGGCTGCCCGGCGGTGAAGTCGGCGCGCTCCAGGTGATACTTGTCGACCAGCGAATCATCCCACGCGTGATCCTTGAACGTGGCGGTCACTTTGCCGCGCTCGCCAAGCGGTGATTCCTTGCCGGTGAACCCGGCGAGCCGACTAGCCTGGATGGTTAGCTGGGTGAGCGACGGGATCTTGTTTGCCTCGACGCCATCCTCGGGCCGCACGAACGTGAGCGGTTTTGGCATCGGGTCATAGCTGTCTGGAACCGGGCATGTCGCGAGCGTGTTATAGCACTTGGCGTTGCTGTCCTGACCGAGTACCGCTGGGCAGGCGCCGACGCCGTATTCCAACTGGCAGAAGTCGAAATACAAATCGAGCTCGCGGGTGATGTCATAATCGCCGTCAGTCGCCATAGGCTGTCATGCTCATGCTCACTTCGATCAGATCCCTTATCCCCATATATGATGGCCGAATTTCATCCGAAGTCCAAGCATAAACAACGTCATCGGGATGTTCGTCGGGATTCCATGCGAAGAAAAACGGGCGCGTCGTGGCATGTTCAACGAACGGATCGAAACTCTCGCGATAAAATTCGTCGCTCAAATGCTGCCAGCTGGCGCTGGTTTCAAAGCCGCGTCGCCGGCGCGTCATGGATAGATACTCGCCCGATTCGCTCTGGCGCGGCCGGGTGACGGTTGTTCGCGCAAGCCGAACCGGCGTATGCCCCGAAAAGAAAGGGCGCTCCATGACCAGCACGTTGCCGGCGTAGAGCACGCCGATCTCCGGCGTTACGCCATCGACCGTGAGCTTGATACTGGTCGCGGTGCGCGCCTCAAACAGCACCATGATGGCCTGCGTCCCGGTAGGCGAAAATGACGCGGTTGCCTGACCGTTTACCTCAATGGACACGTCGGCGCCGCGCAGGTTATGCGCTGCAATGCCGACGTAATTAACAGTCTGCGATGAGAAGTTGGCGGTCACGCTTTCGTTCGTATCGCCAGTCGCGCGCCATCGGCGAACGGTCATGGCGTTGCCCAGCGCTTCGGGCGGGAAGTCCGCCTCGGCGCTGCTGGCTGACCAGCTGGCACTGCGCAGCGCGTTATCGTACCCGATCCGCGCATGGTTGGGCGGCGTTTCAAACTGCCCCGACCGGGCGTTGCCTGCGATAATCACCGACATTGCTTAAACCACCCTGATTCTGGTGCGACCATCTTCGGAAGCCTCCTCGATATTTTCGAGCAGTTCGCGCATTGTCTCGCCCGTGAACAGATCGCCGCTCTGCAAACCGCGCACCGTGAACGTCTGATCGCTGCCCTGCTGCGTGGGCGGCGCCGGGGCGTTTTGTGCTGCGGATGTTGCGGCGCTAGTGCCGACCGAACCACCGCCAGCGGATCCACCGCTACTGAACGATTGCGACTTGATCTGCGAAACCTGCGCCATGCCGGCGGCCAGGTGAGCCGCGGCCATTGCCCCGGCGAGCGGCATGGGATAAGCCGACAGCGACTTGGTTACACCCTGATAGGTGTTGACCACCGCGTTGGCGATACCAGCCGCCTTGTTAATAGCAAACATCGCTTTGTTTTCTCGCGCGACGCTGGCCGTCATGTTCTGCAACGAATCCGCAACTTGGCCAACCTGCGCGTCCATGCTTTTGCGGTTGAACTTCTCGCGATCCGACAAACCATCGTTCGCGATCTTAGTCAGTTCGGCCTGATGCTGGCGCTCGGCTTCCTCTTTCAGCTTGCGATATTCTTGTTCAGTGACCAGCTCGCTGTTGCGTGCCTCAGTCAACCATTCCATGCGGCGCTGGTGCGCCATGACTTCGGCCTCTTTTTCCGAGGCCAGATAATCGCGCAGGCGAGCAAGATTGTCCTGTCGCCGTTCGGCTTCGCGCTCTCTTTCCTGTTCGCTCAGCTCGCCGGACTGCGCGGCTAGTGCGCGCTGGTTCGCGAGCACGGCTTCACGCTCCGCCTCCCGGTCGGCAGCCATTGATTCAGCGGCTGCGCGGGACTGTTCGCGGGTGATCCGCACCCATTCATCTAGCCCTTCGGACGGCAATGGCTCGCGAAGCGCTGCGCGGATCTGATCCTGATTATCGCGAATGGAATTGCGCAAGCCGGCGATCTGCTTTTCGGCCTGGCCGACAATGCTCGGCATTTCCAGCGTGTCAAACTCAATGCCTGGAATGTTGTTGGCCGCCTCGATCAGCTTGTTGATCCCGTTAACCGGGCCAGTCATGATCGAATTGAACGCTTTAAGCGCCATGATCTGAATGCCGGCGTCGAGATTCGCGACGGATTCACGAACAACGACAAATGCGACTTTCAGCCGATGGACAAAATCCATCATCATGCCAAGGCCGTTGATCCCATTGTCGACTAGGTTGGCGATGATGTTTTCAAAGCCACCCGTCTCCTCGGCCGCATCGCCGAGCAGTCTGGCAACACCCTGAATGATCGGCGAAAGCTCAACGGCAAGGCGTGTTGAAACTGCGTCGACGATGTTGCCCATCTGCCGCATCGCAATCTGGGCCTGCTCAACCTGCGAGCTTTCGATGTTTGACAGCACCAGACCCATGCGGTCAGCGCGTTCAGTAAAGCGATCCAGCGCACCCTCGCCTTGCATCAGCATAGGGAGCAGCTTGCGGCCGATGTCGTCGCCGAAAATGCGCACGGCAGCGGCGACCCGCTTTTGTGGATCCTCAACGTCGGAAATGGATGAGGCGAAACTGCGGAACAACTCGACGGGGCGCTTGCCGCGCAAGTCGTCGATGTTCATGCCCACCAGCTCGAAGTCGTCAGCCATTGACTGCATGCCGCTGGCCGCGTCCTGCGCCCGATCGGACAGCGTGTTAATCGCGTCCGACACGTCATCAGTTTGCAAACCGTAGGCGGCAAACGCCGTGGTCAGACCCGCGACTTGTCGGTTGGTGGTGCTGAGTGTCCGGGCGAGTCTGTCCTGGGCGGCAACGGCGTCCAGGCCGCGCTTAGTCAAACCGGCGGCAATAGCTGCACCGGCCGCAGTCGCCGCCGTGCCCAGCTGCGCCATGCGGCGGGTGACTTTGCCAGCCGCGCCGCCGAGTTTGGTGATAACGCCTTCGGCTTGCTTGCCGCCACGCCGCAACCCGCCGGTGTCGCTGCCAATTCGTATTAGGAGTCTGCCGACTGCTGACATATTACCGCCGCCTCATCAAGTCGCGCCACAATTCATGGACGCCATCCTCAGTCATTCCGCCCGCATAGTCCGTTTGCTCATCGCGGGGGCGCTGCATGTCATATAGCAGATAAAACTCCTGCAATGTCATGCCCCAAAACTCGCTCGGGGCAATGCCCATGTGGCCGACTGCGATCTGGTAGTGCTGGCCCCAATCTATATCGGGGATCTGGTCGTCGGTGAAAGTCTCTGCCGGCTCAGACGAATCTACTGCTCGCCCGAGCCGGAGCTTTTTCCCGGCACGAACGCCGACACCGCCACGCTTGCAAGCGACTGCATCTGGCTCGGGTCAAGATCCGTCACCATCGCCGCATAAACGTCATCAGCAGACACCGGCTTGCCAGCCTGCGTCAGCAGGAACGCAATGACATACGCAATGTGCGAAATGGGCGGCTGACCCTCTTCCAGCCGAGCGGCAAGACCCGCGATGGAGACGTTCTGCTCTAGCTTCTGAACCATGCGGTACGTCGGCGTCACTTCCCATTCCTTGCCGTCCCACTCAATCGTGACGGGTTCATAAATCGCTGCCATCTTGCAAGCCCCTTATTTTATACGCCGGCGGTGTAGGTATAACTGCCGGTGCTATGAATCTCAGCGGTGAATGTGATCGCGGCGTTGTACTCCGCACCGATCTCCAGGTTGTTCAACCGAAAGTCTCCGGTGATAGTCGCGCCGCTCGGGAACTCAATCGTATAGGTGTCGATCAGCGTGGTGGCATTGGCCGCCGCTTCAATCAGATCATCGTTATCGGTGAGCCCTTCCACGCTCAGATCAACCTGGCTCTGCCCTGCCTCTTCCAGCAGCGTGCGAAACCCCGACGAATCATCGGTGGTCACGTCAATGGCCTCGTTGTTGATCGTGATCGTTTTCGTGCGAACCGATGCGATATTGGTGCCGTCTTTCGAGATCAGCAGCTTGCGCCCTACATTCTTAGCCATCTTCGGCCTCCAGTGTAATGGTGATGCGTTGCACGCCATGCCGGGTTAGCCCGTCCGGGTCTAACTCGGTGTCGGCATACGTTTGGAAAACATCAATCACGCTCGCGCCTGCGACAGTCAACTGGTCGGTGCGGTGGAGCGCATTGTAAATAGCGTCTTGGATCTGCTTGGCTTCAAACCGTCCCCGGTATTCGCTCCAGACATGAAGCGTCGCCTCGGCATCCAAGCCGCGACTGTCATCCGTGTCCCAATCATTCACGATTGTGTCGCCGATAGCAACATACGGCGTCATCGCATCATGAGGAACGTGGTCATAAATGCCAGGCGAATCAGCCAGCAGATCAGTCAGCGCCGTGTCAGCGGCGAGCAGGCTATACAATCCGGACTGCAACGCGGCGATCATGTCGGAACTCCGGTGCTCGCGACAATTTCCAGCCGGCGCCGCAGCTTGTCCGGGTCATACACCGCTTCAATCAGATACGGAACGCCCTGGTAGTACAGCCGCTTTTTCTCTGCCACGTCGGCATTATACCGCACCGTGATCTCATGGCTGATTGGTGATTCCAGCCGCATCGACTCCAACTGCTCGCGCCCGGAGCTCGCGCGTATGTTGCACCAGATATATCGCTCAGTCACCCATTCCAGCGCATAGCCGCCAGCGCCGTCAGGCGTTTCCTGCTCGGATTGCAGCTCGGCGCGATTCCGTAGCGTGCCGGGGTTCATCGTGCGCCTCGCTGTTTCTTAGCGCGCTTGACCATTTCCTTGCGGAAGTTGCCCCACCATTCAGTCTCAAAAGCCGCTGCGGCCTTGTTGCGCCACTCTGCCAACGTCGGCTGAATGAATGGTTGGGCCTTCATTTTGGTGGTGCCAAACTCAATGAAATGCCAATACCAGCCGTCGCGGCGCGCTTCGGTGCCGGTGGTGACATTCACCTCGGCGTTCGCCTTGTCGCGCCCGCCCTTGCTGCGCCGGCTGCGGATCGCCTTTTTCAGCGTTCCGCTATCGCGTGGGGCATTGTCACGGGCCGTATCTCGCACTTGACGTGCGACGGCGACCACCGCGCGCCGGGCAATGTTGCGCGCCTCGCGCGGCATTAGGTCTTTCATCGTATTGCGGACGAACTTGGCGCCCTCAATCTCGACGCCCCATCCCTTAGCCAATGCCCGGCACCCTGTACTTGCTCAGAATAGACTCAATGGTGAAGTCGACCGACGAGCTAATCGTGCCCGACAGCACCGGAGAACGCATTTCATAATAGTGCGAAACCATAAACAGCACCAGCTGGCGCAAGTCCGCCGGCAGCGGGTCAAAACCGACCGTGAATTGTACGGTCACGGCGTTCGGCTCCAACGCCCGCGTGGTCGGCCAGGTAACGTCATAGCCCGGCAAAATACGCGCCGGGTTGCTGACCGTATCGACTCGGTACTTATCGCCCGCCAGCGTTTGCTCCTGCCCGCCATCATCAATGTAACGAATTTCATCAACGGACTGGAGCGGATAAAGGGGCGGATAAATCCATGCCGGGAAATGGTCTAGGTAGTATTCCCAAACCTGCGAGCCCAGCACGAACCCACCGCCGTATGGCCCTTCAAGATAAGCAATGGCGGCGTCAACGTAGGACTGAATGAGCGAATCCTCGTCGTTGGTTTCCACGCGCATGTGATCTTTCACAGTTGCGAGATCAACCGGCGAGGCGGTAACGCCCTCAATCTGTTTAAGCCGCCAATCGTTCATCTATCGGGCCTCAACGTCGTCGTCATTCTGGACAGCTTTCTTTCGCCGTCCGGCCGGCTTGGCGGCGACCGGGCGGGCCTTGCCCGCGTCGATCAACCGCCGCGCCTCCTGATCGGGCACTTCGGCCCGATCCCCGACGTTATGAGTCGTCGCCCCGCTGCGCGGGACTAGGAACTCAATTTCCATCAGGCCATCACCAGATGCTTGACGGCCGAGGTGTCGATCAGCTCGCCGTCCATCCGAGCGAACCCAACGAAACCAACCTGGTGGTAGTCAGCATACCGCTCGACCAGGCGCCGCACGGCGAACTGGCGAACCATGCGCATAACGTACCGCTCCATGGCGCCATAGATGATGGGTTTGGTGCCGGTAGCAATGTCGGCCATGTCCTGGTTGACGAAGTAATTCACGCCAAGCAGCTGCCCCGGCTCGCCGGTGCGCAGATCAGGAGCCTGCCACAGATAATTGCCATCGCCATCCTTGAGCTTGCGGATGGCCTTCAACGTATCATCGTTGAACATCCAACCAGCAGAACCCATCGCCCGGTAAGCCGGATCCACGCCGTGGAACAGATCGAGAATCTCGTCCGCATCAAGCGTAGTCGCCGACTGCGAGGTAGCTCCCAGCGTCGAAGCGGTCACAATGCCGTTCGGCTGATCAGATCCGGTGCCCACGGTGAGGTGCTCATTGCCGATGCGACCGATGCGCTCTGCCATCGCCTCGCGGACAATCTGCTCAACGTCAAGCGCCGAGTCCTGCAACAGTTCCTCGGAAACCTGGAAGATGCCGGACGTGTACTTGTACGCGTCAAGCGTTTTCTGGCCGAACGTCAGATTGCTCGTGCTGTCCTGCACGTTCTCGCCGAGCAGCGAGCCCTTGTTGCTGGTGTCATCCAGCGTCGGCCATTCAAGCGTGGCGCCGGTGGCGGTCTGGATCTGCCGAACGGTGCCGGCATCCATCATCGGGCCGTAGGCTTTCATCGCCTCCATGAGCTCGTCGAAGAATTCACGCGCAACGGTGAATCCGCCAGCGGCCCCACCGTCGGTTGCCTGAGCGCGCAGCTCGCGATCTTCCTCGGGGGTCAGACCATCGCGACCGCGGGCAAGATAATCCTTGAACACGTCGCGATAGGCGCGAGCATCGGCGTCCGCCTTCGATTCGCCACCGGGGTGATCCGGCGCGCGGGAATCGTGAACACCCTGAATACGCTCCTCGGCCTTGGCCAGCTTGTGCATGCGCTCGGCACGCTTCTCGGCAGCTTCCGCCTCAGCCATGTGGTTATCGTGCTGCTGCTCAAGCTCTTTTGCTCGCGCTTCGGTCACGTCGTCGGTGATCTGCTCAAGCGCCTCGCGGGCCTGGGCAATATGCGTCTGCTGCTTTTCGCGCAGATCCATGAGATCCTCGGTCGCCATAGTCTCTTTCCTCAGTAGCGATTAATGTTGGCCGGCCAAGCCGCCATGATGCAACTTGTCATCGTCAAGGTTGCTCTTTCTGACTTGTCAAGTCAAGTGTTCGACACTTCCCATGCGAGAAGCCTATAAGCCAAATCGTAAGGCTGCCCGGCGTTGATTCGGGTTATCCGTAAAAGCGTTGATTCGGTCAGGACGTGGACTGATTCCTCTCCGCCGGATGTTGGCGCAGCGCGGGCGGCACCGATAGACGTGCCCGAATCAATAAAATCCTCAAACCGCAAAACATGCGTGTCGGTATTAGCGGGAGTGACATCCAGCGACACCGTGGACTGCATTGCGCTGGGATCGGCCGATTCGCACAAGCATGCCTTGACCGCATCTGTCCCGCCGGAAAACCCATCCGGTGCGCGAAATGTGTCCAGATCATATTGGTTTTCAGTCAGCTTGATAAAATCATCAATCACGATCAGCGCTTTGCCAGACGGGACGTCCACACCAATCCAATACACATCTTGATCGACTGCGCGGCGACGAGCGCTAAACCGTACAGCGTCACCCTCAACCACCCGGCGCGTAATGCTATTCGCCTCGCGGAATCGCTCGATGTCTGCAATGTTAACGCCCTGACCATCCTCGGCGATGATCCGCCCATTGCGCGGGCGCATGGTCTGGAGTAGCGAAAGAAAACTACGCATCGTGAATGCCTTCCATGATGGCGTATAGGCCGCGGAATACCTGGCGGGCCTCTTCGGCCAGATCAACCCGATCGCGCAGCGGCTTCCATTGTTGAATTAGCGCTTTGCGGTCAGCGATCTGCAAGTGCTTGGTAGGCAGACGGTCGCCGATGCGCTTGCGCATAACCTGCCCGCCCATCAAATGCGCACCGACCAGAACGTACTGGGCGGCAACCCGCAGATCCGCGTCAGCCCGCAATGCCGCTGCCAGCTGATCGGCCGCGGTGTTACCACAAGGCTCGGCATCGGTATCGGCCAAGTCCTGTGCCAGTTCGTCAGCGCAGCGCATGGGCTCTGGCGCGTCGGGGTCAATCGCCTGGTGCGCCGCTTCCAATGCTGCCAGCCAATCCGCCCACCATTGCGCGCTGATGTCGCCGCGGGACATGGCCGCACCGACTGGATGATCTTCGCAGACATGGTGCAAGTCGCGTGTCAGCGAAAAAAGCGTCATGTCCGCATAAGCCTTGCTTTTCGCCTTGCGGTCTATCAGCTGCGGGTATGGCATCAGGCCAACTCGACCGCTTCCATTTTGGCAAGCGCATCGGGAACAGGTAATTCCAAACGGGCTGCAATCTTGTCCGGCGCGGCGGCAATCGTGTAGTCAATCGCGTCCCGTGCTCGGGTTGCTGCGGTCAGGTCAGCATCAGGCGCGAAGTCCGGTGCACTCAGCGTGCCGTTCAACTTGGCAAGCCAGTCATCGGATACCCGCGTTGAGCGAATGCAGTAGCGCTCCTGCACGGGATCGTCGGTTTCTTCACCGACCATGCGCTCGAAGTTGAAGTCACGGAAGCTATTCACGTCCGCCGCTGACTGGCCCATCACAAGAAATAGCTGGTTCGCGTCATCCATCAGCGCCTCGGGCACTGCAATCACAAGTGTTTTCATCGTTGGCTCCTTAATATCCATTCAAATTCACCGTCCATCCACGGGCTCGCAGATCATCGGCTGCGCTCTGGCCTGTTGCCGATGGTGTTGCGTT
>Ga0207414_1000682_pt1 | contig 14368 bp, 19 predicted proteins | sample PonA231FremontCA_2_FD_187269 | JGI IMG/M metagenome (GOLD analysis project Ga0207414, IMG submission 187269) | Marine sediment microbial community from Fremont, CA, USA - Pond A23 Sediment 1 (SPAdes) | ecosystem: Environmental > Aquatic > Marine > Unclassified | place: USA: Fremont, California... | reverse complement strand
TCCATTCTTAATTTCTCTTCTTCTAAATTTTTAATTTGTTCATTTACTTCTTCAATTTTTTCTTGAAATTCTTGTTTGTCCATACTATTCCTCCTCTAATATTTGTGATGCATTTTTGGTTTAAATTTTAAAGATTCAATAAACTCATCAAAACAATCGTCACATAAATGAATGTCTTCAAAATCTGTTAAATCATATACAGACGGATATCCCGGTTGTTTTAATTCTATTACATGATAAAAATCAACAGGGAAACCTTCTTCACTATGAATCTGACATGAAAAACTATCCTCAATATCATAAGATTTTCCACACATATTACATACTACTTCAATTGTAGTATTTTTTAACAAATAATTACCTCCCTTTTACTGTAATAAAGTCTGAGTAAGGAAAATAGTGTAAAAATTTACAATAAAATTTCCATTCTTCTAAAAAATGATTTTTTCTACTATGATATTGGTTTCTTAAAACTTCATAATTTAAACTAACAGTTCTAGTATATAAATAACTAGCTGGCATCATTTGAATAAGTCTTCTCTTAATTTTTTTACTACCTGTTGCTTGATATATAGTAATTAAATTATTTATATGCTCTAAATGTTCTGTAGTTATATACTCAAAATCATCTTTAGTTAATTTTCTATTAGTAATTGTATGCATTTGGGAAGTACTATTTTGAGTAACCCCTACTTTATAAGTGTCAAATTGTCTCCACCAATAAGATGGTGCAGTTATATTCATTGAAACAAATATTTGTCTTAGAAATTTTCTATGGTCGCTTCCTGCTTTAACTAAATTTAAAGCTAATTTATAATCCTCTTCTCCTATTTCAAATACTTTACCATGATAATCAAACCCAGATAAAGCAACTGATTTTTCATATTCACTATCTTCAAAGTCTCCCCATTTACTATCTGATTTATTCCAACTCTTTTTTGCGTTTCTTATACCTAAAATAGCATTTTCTACATTAAAAACCCTTATATCACTAAAATTAATACACAATATTATCAGCATCCTCTCAGACGGGCGTGAGTACCCTTATTTTTGATTTGACCCCCTACAGGTGATATAGGTCTATAAAAAAATCTAAACGGCAATAAGGGGTATTCTCATTAGTCGATTTCTCAAAAATTCCGATTTTTTGGTGATTTAGTCAGTTTTTACAGTATGATGGTGTCTGCACACACATTTATAGGATTCTTTACCACCAATTACAACTAATGGGTCATTTACATGGGCTGGTTCTCCATTTACATATCTTTGAGTTTTTGTACCCAACTCTCCACATCCTTCAATTTGACAAACACCTTTTAATTTAGTGACATATTCCGATTTTGCTAATATTGTTGACATACTTTCAAAAGGTTCTCCTCTAAAATTAGTATCTAAACCACAAGCTATTACCCTTATATTTTTATCAACTAATGACTCAATTACATCTATTATATCATTATCCCAGAATTGCACTTCATCAATAGCTACTACATCTAATTCTTCATAAGTTTCCTCTAGAATGTCTTCAGACTTATCTAAAGGTATTGCTTTCCATCTTATTCCCGAATGAGTTACTATATACCTTTCGGAATATCTATCATCTACTATAGGCTTAAATACTTTATATTCTTGATTAGCTATTTCTACTTTTTCCAATCTATGAACTAGCTCTGTAGTTTTACCTGAAAACATACTACCTGTTATTACTTCAATCCAACCACTATTTCGTATTTGATACAAAATATCTCCTCCTGAAACTAAGGGGGGGGAGTATTTAAACTCCCCTATTATCCCTTAATTAGAATTAGTACTACCTAAACAATTTTTTCCTCTAGCTGATTCAAACTGGTCAATATTATCAACTATTTCTTGTCTTAAATGAAATACAGGCAATATTACAAACTGGGCAATTGCATCAATATAATCTAATATTATTGCTTCTTCTTCAGGGAAATCATTTGGATATTTAGCAATCAATACAGGTTTATTATTATTATTTTGAAGAGCTATAAACCATTCACCTCTATAATTAGAATCAATAACTCCTGCTCTAGTTGCTATTCCTTTAGAGCCTACACTACCTCTCTCTTGAATAGAGACAAAATATTCCTCTGAGAAAGATGATTTTATACCTGTTGGGATTAGTTTAGTCTCTTTAGGTTTAATTTCAATATAATCCTCATCAAAAGCAGCATATACATCAAACCCCGCATTACCGTAGTCATCTTTGTAAGGTATAATAGCTTCCTCATGTGCTAACTCAAATTTAAAATCTATTGCTTTCATTATATCCTCTCCTTATAAATTACTTTGTAAGGGTATTTAATATATCTATACCCATCACTATTTATTATAGGTCTTTCTTGTGCTTTAATAGAAACTTTATTAATATAATCTATAGAATTTTTTATAGAATAAACCCTTGATAAATGATTTTTATAAATAGGGGTATTAGAATACCCATCTCTTTCACTATTTACAATAAAACTAAAGGATAAACCTACTAATTCTCCTACCTCTTGTAAATACCTAATAAAATTAGGGTCTGAACTATCTATACAAAATGATTTACTATGAAAACACCCGTCATTATCGGCATAACCTGTTATAAAACTTAAAATATCTTTTTTAGAAGATTTTTTTATTTTTATTGGGATAATGGAATATTTAACATTATATTTTTTATTTAATTTATTATATTTTAACCACTTTCTAATCTTAACACTACTAAAATCTTGTGTATAAGAATTTCTATCACTAGATTTAATTATAGTAGTTTCTGCACCAAACTGCTCTTTCCAAATTCGTTGTACTTTTTTATGAATTTTTTTATGCTCACAATGAAATTTTATTCTACTTTGATTTTTTCTATCTTTATCTACAGGATAACTCCCATTTGCCATATATGCTCCAATTAACCAAGCTAAATTTTCATTCATTTTAGTTGGCAAATTATATTCTTTTACCCCGTTTTTTCCTTGTTTGAATTCTAAAGTACTAATATTTTTTAATTTAGTATGAGATTTTTTATTATATTGATTTAAATCATATTTAATTTCGTCCCCTATATTTATATCTCTAAAATATTTTTTGTTTCCATTTTTCAATTCTATTTTACTTTCTTTAAAGTTTTTAAATACACGCCCATTTTGTAGAGTTAATTTAATCATTCTACTCCTCTCTCTATATAGAACAAGCAGACCAACCACAATGTTGGCAAGATTTACATCCTTCAACTCTATTTAAATTATTTTTACATTCAGGACATATACCTGAATCTATCCAGTCTTCTTCTTCCATTTTTGTTTTTTTATTAGGTTTTTCCTCATTTGTTAATATTCCTGCTCTTTGACATCCATCCCTATAAATTGTGATTCCTTTTAAACCTTTTTCATAAGCATATAAATATAAATCCCTTATTTCTTCTATACTTGTACTATTATCTAAATTAACAGTACTACTAATAGAAGCGTCAATATACTCTTGCCATTTTGATTGGATATTAATTCTATCCTTATAATCTAAATCATGTGCTGTAATAAAATATTCTGGTAAATTTTCTTTGTTTGTTATTCCTTTTTTATTCATAAATTCTTTAACAATAGGAGTAAAGACCTCATAAAACTCTTCTCCATCATTTAGAGTTTCAGTTTTTCTGGTATAACTTATGTTAAAAATTGGTTCAATACCCCCTGAGACTCCTAGTAAACTACTAATACTCCCTGTTGGAGCTGAAGTTAATAATTGGCTATTTCGTAAACCATATTTTTTAATTAATTTTAAGGTTTCTTTGTCAGCATTTTTCATTACATATGGGGATTCCAATATATATTTTTCTTTATATTCGGGAAATGTACCTTTTTCTTTAGCTAATAAAGAAGAAGTTTTTAATGAAGTATTTGACATTATTTCTCCTATTTCATCAATTAATTTTAAAGACTCCTTAGAACCATAGATGATTTTTAGTTTTATTAATGCATCTGCAAATCCCATAATACCTAATCCTATTTGACGATACTTATTGACACTCTCTCTTTGTTCTTTAAGAGGGTGTAAAGGAAGACCCTCGTCTAACACTTCATTCAAATAAATAATACTATCTTTAACTACTTTTTTAAATCTATCTTTATTAAAATTAGCATTTTCTGTAAATGGTTTGTCTATCATTTCTGATAAATTTATACTCCCTAGAAGGCAACTTCCCCCAGAAGGTAGTGGTTCTTCACCACATGGATTAGTCCCAACGTACTCGTAAGAAGGGTCTTCACTCATAATATTCCATGAATTTATTTTGTCCCAATATAAAACTCCCGGTTCTGCTGTATTCCAATTACTATAAGCAATCATATTCATTATTTTATTTGCATTTACTTTCTTATTAATAACTTCATCAGTATCTTCTACTTCAAAATGAAGATTATATTCTTCATCATTTTTTACTGATTTTATAAAATCATCTGTAATTCTTAAAGAAATATTAGCTTTAGTTACTTCTTCTAAGTCATTTTTAATATTAATGAACTCTTCAATATCTGGATGATTAATAGGAATAGATAACATTAATGCTCCTCGCCTAGAGTTTTGTCCTATTAAACCAGTAACTAAAGAATATAAACTCATAAAACTTACTGCACCAGTTGTTTTTTTAGCGGCATTATTAACAATAGCTCCTCGTGGGCGTAATTTCCCTATATCTACACCAATTCCTCCCCCTCTAGAAAATGTTATAGCTATTTTTTTAGCAGTATCAAATATACTCTCTAAACAATCTTCAGGGGGACTCCCAACATAACAATTACTATAACTTATCTTTTTACCTTTTTTATGCAAACCTCGATTTGCTAGAATTCTTCCTGCTGGTAAAAATTCTTTATTTTTAATTCTTTTCTTAATCTCGGTATTATTATTTGATATTCTCTCAAAGAATTCATTAAAATTTTCATTATTATATCTATATTTATTATTATAAATTTGTAAAGGCAAATCATCTTTAATCCAATTACTTTGTCTTTTATCATTTCTTTCTTTTCTATAAATAATATATTCTTTTGCAATTTTTGTTAGTTTATTTTTAATTAAAATATCCTCTACAATATCTTGTATCTCCTCTACAGTAGGTATTTCATTATTTAAATAAAATTCTTCTTTTAAAACATCTTCTACTTCAACCCCTAAACTATACAAAAATTCAGGGCTATAATTTTCTTCGCAATCTTTACTAGCGTTATTAATTGCTTTTACAATCTTGTCTAAATCATAGTTTTCTATAGTTTCATCTCTTTTTATAACATTCTTTATCACTATTATATCACTTCCTTTGTATTACTCGTCTTTACTTTCTCCCCATTGTCTTTCGCATACAGAGTAGCGTTGACCATTACCTTCAAATTCTTCTTTCATTTTTTCATCAGACATACACCTACTTATAAAATCTTGCTTATTTTCCTCTTTATTTGGTGTAGGTAGTGGCATTATTTACCTCCCTTATTAAAGACTTGTTTTAAATTCCATCCTGTACCTAGTCTCTCTATGAGTTCACAATTTTCTCTAAACCACTCTATAGGGATACTTTTTCTCCCTATATTATTTTCTAATTCTAAAAATTCATTAATAGTTAATACATAAGTTTCACCTTTTGAATGATTACACCATCTCCAATTAAATCCTATAATGGGGAGAGTATTGTTAAATTTATCTAAATTTTTTAATCCTTCTCTTTGAACTTCAGACACTCTGGAAAATGGAATAGATTTAGGATTACCTGATTTTCTAGAAGACATTAATTTAGCTTCAAATCCTATTAATGTTTCCCCATTAAAAATTAGGAAATCAAAGGGAGAAGCAGAACCAAATTTCATAGTCATATCTCTTAGTTTTCTACCAAAATATTCTTGTTCTTCATAACTAGCTTTAATATCCTCTTCAAATAAATTAGCCATCCAAACCCTCCGATTCTTCTATTAGTAACTCGCTATCTTCATTGATAATACCAGCAGAGATTAGTAAATCAAAATATTCATCTTGAGTTAAAACAATCTGTTCCATATCCTCTTCATAATCTTCTTGACTTAATGCTTCTTCTGTAAATTTACAAGGTTCATACCCACCAATATGCATTATTATATTAGTATAAGTACATTCTCCAAATAAATTATCAACACATTCCTCATGTTTACATCTCATCACATTCCCCCTTTAAATACAGATACATCATTGAATATTTTATCCATTTCTTCTTTTGTTTTTATATCAGCTATATCTTTATTAGAAGGTAGCTTAATAGACATTACTTCCATTAGAGGATATAGTTGTTCACTTATCTTTCTACGTGCTTCTAAACCCGGTTTATCCATGTCTAATGCCATAATAACAGCACTAGTATGCTTTCTTAAAATCCATTTTCTTTGACCCAAATCACTACCACCAATAGCAACTGCTCTTTTGTAACCTAGTTGCCAAAGCCTTAATACATCTTTTTCACCTTCAACTAATATAATAGGCTCTGGACTTTTTCTTATATTATTTAAATTATAAAATGTGCATTCTTTATTAGAACCAGATTTAAATAGATATTTAGGCTTTTTATTTGATACAGTTCTAGCGTTTATGGCAACTAATCTGTTATTAGTATCTCTCCATGGAAAAGTAATTCTATCATATAATCTATCATTAACATCACTACAATAACCAATTTCAAAATGTTCTAAAGTTTCTTTTTTAAATCCTCTTTCTAATAAATATCTATGAGTATTATCATATTTTTCTAAAATTCCCTCGTCGATAGAAATCTCGCTGTTATATAAATCTATTGCATTTTTCAATTTATCTAAAGAAAAATTATCTTTTATTATAATATCAGTAGTTTCTATTTCATCATAATTAATACCATTATTTTCTATTAATAGTTCTACTGCTTTTAAAAAATCAACATTTTCCATCTCTTCAATAAAAGATATAACATCACCTTTAAAATTACATGAGAAACACTTAAAGAATTTTTTATCCTCTCTAACAAAAAAACTAGGGTTATAATCATCATGGTGAGGGTGTGGACATTTAGCTTTATAAGTATGCCCATTCACCCTTTTAAGTTCGGCATAGTTACCTATTACTTCAACAATACTAATTGAATCTTTTAGTTTTTGTATATTAATTTTCGTCATTTAAAAATTCCTTAATAGCAGTTTCTATATTCTCCCCCTCTTCTCTTCTTTCATCAAGAATTTCTTTAGGTAGAACTTTATAACTATCTGCTACAATAAAATCTCCCGCTTTTGTTTTCATTACTAAAGTATTACCAGAAGTAATTGTTACTCCATATTCAGATTTTTCTACATAATCTAACCAATCTTTTACCTTATTATTTGGAATATTAACACCATCTGCCATATTAATAAACATATCTGGATATAAATCACTTGCTAGAATCATTAATAATCATCTCCTCTTATTGTGGTGTTTCTTCAAATTTTAAATATTTCTCATCAAAATCTAAACTTATCCATTGGTTTTTATAATCTGTGTGTTCTTTACCATATCTATTTTTCTTAATAGTAAAAGCGTACTCTCCATCAAAAGGTCTTCTTTCTTTACTATCTAGCTGTCTTAATAAGCAAAATCCTGTACAAAATTTCTCAATGCCATAAGATTCAGCCGACATCCAGAATTCATAAGTTTTTGCTTGACTAGCAGTTAAAACAGAAATACCTAATCTATCTGCTACATCTTCTTTTAAAGACCTAACTATATTAGCTAACCAATGTCTTAAATGTCCATCCTCAATTGATGTTGCAGTACTTTCTTTTACATAATCCCAAATAAATAATTGTATATTATGTCTTTTCTTAAAATATTTCGCTCTTTGGACTAAACTCCCTGCTGTATACCCCGAAATTTTATCAAAATAAAGAGGAGCTTCTTCTATCTGTTGAACTGCTTGATAAACTTTTTCTCTACATTTTTCAGTTTTATATACATTTCCATCTATTTCTATAGTTTCTTTATCGGAATTATATAAGTTATTTTCTATAATAATTGTAGGTAAACCAGTTATTTCCTGTATTATTCGTTCTTCTTGTTCTTCTATATTCTGCTCATTAGCACCTAAATAGACTGGAATATTATTATCAATTGCTAAAAATTTAGCAACATTCTTTAAAAACATTGATTTACCTACTCCTGTTTGTGCATTTAAGATAGTCACACTACCCTCTTTTAATAGTCCCCTTGAAAATTTATTTACTGTATTTAAATGTAGAGGTAACCCAGCGAAACCATTTTTATTAGGTTTCTTTTTCTTATATCGTTCTAGTCTATTTTTATTAGCACTAATAAACAACCTATCTTCATCAGCATTGTATCTATTAGATATCTCAAGGATAGAAGATTCAGCTTTATCTATAATTTCTTCTTGTCCCCACTCTTGATAACCATCTAATAGTTCTTCTTGAAAAGAATTAAGATTATAATATAAATCATTAGTGATATTTACTTTTTTTAATTCTTCAATATGGATATCTATATTAGAAGGGTCAATAGGAGCTTCTCTAAGTGTCTCTATATACTGTATAAAGTCTTCTTTTTTAGAAAATATACTTTTAATTGCTTTATTTAAATTATCATGTTTATTAGCAACTGAGAGGATTGTAATACTATCAAATTCTAATTCTTCTACATCTTTTTTCCTACTAATATAATCCATTATCATAAAAATTGCTTTATTTTGTTTTCTATTAGGGTTATCAGAGAAGTAATCTGGTCTTATTTGAGAAGCTACTTTATAAATTCGTTGAGGTTCTTTTAATAGAATAGAAATAATATTTTGTTCCAATAAAAAACTGTCTATCTTAGCCAAATCAACACCACCTTATATTTAAATCATTAAGAACAGTTTTTCTCGTACCAGATTAAAAATATCAAACAATAATTAAATAAATCAGCTAGAGTATCTGTTACTTTTTCCTCGGTTACACACATTTCTCTGTTATTATTAAATGAGTTAAGTCTTGAAATTTTATCCTGTATTCTCATTTTAAAACTTTGAATTCCATCTAAATCTAATTGTCTTTCTGCACTATTATTATAATCTTTATTTTTGGATTCATAAACTAACTGTAATTTTTTCATTAACTCATCTGGTCTAATATCAAAATAAAAATTAGAATACAGATATTTAAAGGTTAAACCAGCTATATGACTTGCTATTGTTCTAACAGTATCTTTTTGGTCTATTTTAATATCTATAATATCAAGACTTACTAGTAGGGTAGAGACTACCTCATCAAAAGTATCGTCTATTTCATTTAATAATCCTTCGTCAGTAATTAAGTCTCGCATTATTCTCCCATAAAGTTTTATATTTAGTCTTTCTTCTTCTTCAGTATATGGTTTAGTTAGTAGTTTAGATACTTTTACTTCATTAACGCTTATACTATTATAGTTCATCAAAAAACCCCTCCTCTAATTCTTCCTCATTTCCCTCGTTTATAATATCTTCGCTGTTAAAGCTAACTTCCTCTTTCTTTTTTTCTTTCATTTCTTCATATTGTTTTCTTAATTCATTATATTTTTCAAAATCCTCTATAAAATGGAAAGCATATGCAGGACTGTAAACTTTTTCATTTTCATTCATAACTCCCCATAAAATAGTTTTAAATTGGTCAACTGTTAAATTATTATCATTTAGGAATCTCTTTATTCTACCACCAAGAATAGGAAATTGGGAGGAGGATAGCCCCTTCCCTGTTTTTTCCTCTTTCTCTTCATCAAACCATTGTAGTAAATCTCTAATGTTCCTAACAAAATAAGGATAATTATATCTCATTAGCAGACTACCCTCCCTAATTTTTATTCCTCTGAATCTTCCTCTTTTTCTTTTGGTTTAGTTTCTGATTTTAACTGTAATAAATACTCATTTGCATTATCATAACTTAATTTATTAAATGAAGTAGTACCATACTTTTCTTTCATTCTTTTAGCATTGTCTTTTCTATTCATACCCAATCTTTGACACTCATTAACAATTTCATCTACTATCTTTTTAAAAGGTTTTTTACTTCTCTGCTTCTTTTTTTCTTCATAATGTTCTTTTATATCTTCTTCTGTTACTTCTTCTTCTTTATTTAACTGTTCAATTGCTCTATCAAACTCTTTCTTAAAGTTTTTAAATGCTTTTTTAGCAGTATCACCAGCAGAAATATCTGTTTTAGTAAATGTCCTAATTCTTTGTTTACCTGTAAAGTCATTAGTAGGCTCTAGACTTAATACTCTTTCACCTTCACCATTTTTATTATATAAAATAACAATATCACTATCATCAATAAGATATTTCGCACTACTTCCACCAACCGTAGGCATTAACTTATCTCTCTTCCTACCATTAATATCTTCTATCTCTTTATACTTAGCGTGAGATATACTAACTAAACCATACCCATTATTCTTTATTTGTTCGTGTGGCTCTCTAAATTCTTTTTTGAGTTCAGCCCAACTAGCACCAAAATCATTTAATTCTCCCGGGTGTCCACCAAGTTTATGTGTTATATACTCTAAACACCATTCATATAAAACATCTTCAGTATCAATTACAAAAGTTTCAAAATCGTGTTCTCCTGAAATAAATTCATTAACTAATTCCCTAAACACTACCCAACTTAATTTACCTTCTGTTCTAGCTTTTTCAGCAACATTTACATTATATACACTTAATGCTTTAGTACCTGTTTCAGTTGCAGCAAAAAGAGCATTAGGAAACTGTGCAGCAAAAGAAGTTTTTCCTGTACCAGCTTCACCAAAAACTAATAAATGATAATCTTGTAATTTTTGTGCAGGTATTTTCTTTTTCTTTGGTATTAAACTCATTAAATTCCTCCTTTAAGGGATAAGAAAACCCCTCGTTGACAAGGGGATTTCTGTTATTACAAAAACTAAGAAATTTTTGTAAAAAAATATAAAATTATATTAAAATTATTCTAAAATTAACTAAAATATTGTTAAATCTTACCAATCAGTTTTAAAATCACTCTCTAATTCAGTTCCACCACCAGCTAGACTTTCGTTAATCCCTTGAAATTTACCTACTTCTAGAAGGTTTTCACTACCCTCTGCAAGTCCAAACTCATCTATAACTGTGTTATTTTTAATATACACACCAACAGTTATATTGTCAAATTCTTCCACATCTTCCATTTCTTCTGCAAATTTACCTTTTGCAGTAATATGAAATTCTGAAATATTAAATAGTAAAGGATTATAAACATTTACAAATTCTTTATATACTGTAACAATTTCTTTTAAATCACTTTCTTCTAGCAATTCTACTTCTTCTTTCAATTCAGTTAATTTTTGGAAGTCTATATCTTTATTATTATCTTTTGCATAACTCCCAAAATTTTCAATAGCATTAAGCAAAACCTTTTCTCTTGTTAGAGGGTTATCTCTATCGGCTGGATTATAATCACTAAAGTATAATAGACCAAAATCAATCTGCATATTACCCTCATCATCATAACTTATTTCCTTCTCTATTATATCCCCAGCAAGTCTAGCATTAGCTTTCTTATCTACTTCTTGCTCTGGTGCTAATACCTTAATACTATTACCCCAACCATTCTTAGTAGATACATAAGGAGATACATTTCTTCTGTATTCATCATTCCAGAAAAACTCCTCTAATGTACCCGATATCTGTACGATATCTCCTTTGTCTAAAGAATCCATTAAATCCTCTGCATAATTTCTTTCAGCTTTCTTAGGAGAGTTTAATTGCACATTAACATAACCATTATTAGTATATAAGTTTACTCTGCACCTTGCATTTTTTCTTTGTCCTAATTCTGATAATTCGATATCCCTAACTTCACCGACCACAAAAGCATTATTCATAAACTGACTATTACTCAAATTATTTCCCCCTTTATAATTTTAAAGATAAACCCTTTGTTACCAGTATTTTCTGTCCTAAATAAAAATTTTTAATTTCCAAATCCACCCCCTATAAAGAGTAGTTAAATATAGTCTAAAACTCACGAGATTGCCCTTTAAATCCATTTATATTCATTAGATAGGTACTACTATACCTATCATATTTAAACCAATTTAAGCACTAATTATGCCCCTTTAAACTAAAAAAATTAAGGTAAATACTAATACCTTAATGTTTATCAAGCAATTCATCAATACTAAGTTCTGATAATTTATCAATTAACTTTTGATACACCTTAGATATAAGATTAGTATATTCTGCACTACTAATAGATTCATAATTACTCTGTATTAGTTCTCTATTGACCTTTAATTGGATTGCATTATATAGTGGCTCTCTACCTATGGTATCAGTTTTAAATCGCTTATTACCCTTAATATTGATTGCTATCGGTTTATTATGTTTTCTGCATACTTTGCCTTTATTATTCGGTGGTGATAAACAACCACACTCATAAATATATCTAATAAAATCACCTCTCATTTTATCATCATTTTTTTGGCGTTCTACTCTATTATACACGAAAAAAATCAGTTTGTCAAGGTAATTCTTAAAATTTTTTTAGAAAACTTTTGAGAAATATTTAACAAGTGGTTTTCTCATTTTCATTCTCTCTACTTAATAATACACAAGAAAAACCAGTTTGTCAAGTTATTCTTGAAAAAAGTTTTAGAAATAAAAAAAAAAAGCAGGATTTCTCCTGCCTTTAATTATTACATTCTTAGAGTTATATTCTCTCTATCAGTTCCAGAATCACTTAATAGACTGGCTAAATTCTCCATTCTTCTTAATCTCTCTAATCTATCTTCCCTTCTTGAATTTTCAAATTCTCTTCTTAATTCTTCATACCTCTCTTCAAAATTCTCTGTTGTTTCGTCTATTTGTTCGGATAATTGCTCTTCTGATTCATCTTCTAATCTTATATGGGATTCTTGTCCTCCTTCTTGCTCTAGTCTAGTATATTCAGATTCAAAATCATTATTAGTAAAACTGAATCTATCTAATTCGTGGGGTAATTTAAATTCTGCTCTTTCATTATTGTGCATTAATAACCATTTAAAATATTGAGTATATCTTTGTATCCCATATTCTTCTAATCGTGGAGCAGAGTTAATTTCAAGTACTGCAACAGGTGGTAATTCGTCTTGTCTATCAGTAGGGTATGCTATAACATCAACTGCACCATAATCAAGTCCTAATATCTTAGTTGCAAGATTAGCAGTACTTATTATATCTTCAATCTCTCTATACTTACTCCATCTATAAGTATTAAAGTCCTCACAAGCACCATTATCTCCCAAATTCCATATAAATTCCCCTTTATTCTCTTCTGCAACTATTTTTTCTGCAACTATGATAGCTTTACCACTTGCTATATGCACTCTAAACTCTCTAGATTTAGGGTAAAACTCACTAAAATAAGTTAAATCGTGGTTATTAGATATACCTTCTTTTAATTCCCAGACATCATTAAATGTATAAAATTCATTACCACCATAATGACTTCCTTTTCTCCCAATGATTGGGAATATTATTTCTTCTGGTCTTGTATCAATTTCTCTTCTTATCTCTTCTCTACTAAAAGTTTTTGGGGTGGGTATAAGTTCTGATTCAAAAGTTTTCCTTGCTTTTAATTTGTCAGAAGTTAATTTTATTCCATCATAAGGGTTATACTCAAAATCAGCAGTTGGTAAATAGTTAGCATAAGTTCCAATTCTGATAATTGAATCATAATGCTCCTGTATTTCCCCTTCACCCTTAATCAATCTCATATTACCATTCTTAGCTTTAATATAATGAAAATCGTCAAATTCCTCTGCTAAATTCTCTGCAATTTCCTTTATCCAACTGTTATTTTTATAAGTTATTAATGCTTTCATTTATTTATTCCCCCTATTAGATTTTTTGTGTGGGTTTTCTTTTTTTATTAAAACAATATCTGAATTTAATAATAATTTATCCTTATAATACTCTGGATTTTCAACCCGACACATTAATATAATATCATCTTTATAATCTTTTGTCAAGTTTAAAATTTCCAAATCTACAATACAATTTCTCATATTATGTTGAATGTAATCTCCAATTTTAAATCTATCCTCAAACTTAAAATACCTTAATTTGTTCTCTTTAACAGTAACAGTTTGTAATTTTCCATAAACATTTTCAAATTTTATAGCATAATGATTAGTTTCTTTATCATAACCAAAAACCCACCCTGTATATTCTTTTTTATTTGTTTTAAAAATAACCTTATCTTCCTTTTGAAATTCCACAATACTCCCCCTTTTATTTTTATTATATTATTTTGATAAGGCAAAAATAGATTCTCTCTCCAAAAGTGCATACTTTCTTTTATTCTAATATCATTATCAAAATGTATAA
>Ga0207414_1000680_pt1 | contig 14405 bp, 17 predicted proteins | sample PonA231FremontCA_2_FD_187269 | JGI IMG/M metagenome (GOLD analysis project Ga0207414, IMG submission 187269) | Marine sediment microbial community from Fremont, CA, USA - Pond A23 Sediment 1 (SPAdes) | ecosystem: Environmental > Aquatic > Marine > Unclassified | place: USA: Fremont, California... | reverse complement strand
AATGCCAATCCGCAAGAGACAGAAACCAAAACGATTACGGTTAAAAATCATGGGAATTCTAAAGAATCTGTAGTTCTTACACTTAGAGATTATATAACCTACAAAGATGGCTCAAGGAAGGTACTTCCTGCCGAGTCATCAAAAAACTCAATTGCAAAATGGATTACAATGAATCCCTCATACATGGAGATAAATCCCAATGCATCGCAGACAGTGCAACTAAATTTTCAGGCTCCTACCGATGATTACTCATCCAAATGGGGCATTCTCAGCGTGAGCACAGCCAAAGAACAGACTTCTTTTTCTGCTGACAAAGAAACAACTGCCGGAATTTCTCTTTACGGAAGAATCGATGTTTATCTTTCCTATACCCCCCAATCTGAGCGGGGAGCTAATAAAAGAGTAAAAATCAGCAATCTGAAAGAAACTACAACTGAAGAAGATTCCGTAAGAACCTTTTCCGTTCATGTAGATAATTTAGGAAATACAATAGTTCCCTGCAAAGTCTATCTTCTCGCTTCAAATATGAATACCTTAGAAGAAAAAAGATTAGAAACCAAAAAAATAAAAGCTTACCCTCAGACATCAAGAACATTAGAGCTTAAGCTGCCCGATGTGTTAAGTAGCGGGAAATATTCGCTTTCTGCTATTCTGGATTATGGCAGCAGTGAAGCACTTGAGGGCACTCAAATTACAATAGAAGTTCCTTAATTTGTTCAAGAAAACCTCACATACCCAATTTTTAGTAATTCTTGTCAGTATTCTTATACTTGCAATAAATTCAGGCTTTGCCCAGACAGATACCATAAAGAACTATTACGAAGATGTTGAACAACTTAAAGAAGCGTACAAGGTTGTTCAAACTTCCGATGGACTTATAAGGGAGGGGGTATATAAATATTACTCAAAGGATGGCACACTATTACAAAAAGGCATCTATGCAGATAATAAGCTGGATAGTATATGGAATCTTTACTATGAGAGCGGAGAACTACATAAAAAAGTTACGTTTAAAAACGGAAAACGTAACGGAAAATACCTGGTATTTTATAAGGACGGACAGATAAAACAGAAAGGGAATTATTCAAACGGAAAATTAGAAGGAGCATTCAAAACCTACTATCCGGATGATACCCTTGAAAGCATTTCGCACTACCAGCAGGGCGTTCAGAATGGATGGAAAAAAATATACTATCCCAGTGGCGTGATCTATAAAAAATTCGAAGTTAAAAGTGGACAACCCCACGGAAAATGGATGAGATACCACAAAAACGGAGCGCTTGATTACAAGGGCAAAAAGAAGAACGGGCATTATGTAGATACTTTGAAAGTATTTTACAAAAACGGTAATTTGAGAAGAGTTTGCGTGTATAATGATGATGGCAAACTAGATGGCACATATCAAGGATATCATGAAAATGGTACAATAATGATAAATTGTACCTATCAAGACGGAGAGATAGTAGGAGATTTTGAAAGATACCATCTAAACGGAGCGTTAAAAGAAACAGGGCAATATAGTAAGAAAGGAGAAAAAGAAGGGGTATGGAAATCTTTTTACCCGGATTCTTCATTGCATTCAATTGGGGAGTTTAAAGAAAATAAATATGAAGGGAAATGGAAAATCTATCATCAGAATGGTATGTTAAAACAAACAGGGGATTATTCAAACGGAAAGGCAACAGGGTTTTGGAAATTTTTCCATGAAAACGGCCGGATATGGAAATATGGCGATTATATAAACGACCAGAAACAAGGTTTTTGGAAATATTACACCCCGAATAGGATATTGAAAAAAACCATACATTTTAAAAATAATAAGCCAGACATTTCTGTCTGGCAGAATAAAACAAGCACTGACATAAAACGACCCAATAATTTAATTAAGAACAAATCTGTAATCCCAAATTAAAAGGTTAGAAACTGTTTTGATTTTATTTCGAGCATTAATATTAATATCTTTTTGCTTTTATTATCTGCATGTATTCTTGCTTGTATTTCCTGTCTACACCGGCTGGAAGCCGGTGTTCCATGCAGTTTTCTCTCAATTCTCAGGGAGATGAAAGTTGTCACTCAAATTCAGGAACACCGCCATCCTGGCGGTATTAGATATTTCTCTTTTTCTAAATCAAAACAGTTTCTTAGTTATTCATAACTTTGATATTGAAACTCAATGCCCACTATCTCCTCGTAATCCTCCCCTGCTTCAAGCATATCGTCATCATCTTCCAGATAATGCCATTCAACATTAAGCTGTGGATCGTTTTCACCAATTTTTTTCACTTCTTCAATTAGCTCCATAACCATTTTGGATGAAGCTGTATTAAAATACTCATAAGCAAAAACTACCCGCGTCCCTGCTGTTGGATTTGATGCATACTGACTAATCCATTCTTTTAATGGTGCATAAAACTCTTTCGCATCTTCAGGCATGGAACGGCCAGAGAACTTCAACTCTCCTTCATTTTTGTTCAGTATTACTTCAGGCGTTTCAACCGTCCCTTTAATATACACCTCTGTTTTATCCTTAGCTTCTGCTACTTCTTTTAAGATTTCTTTAGTCGGAATTACTTCCATAGTTATAGTTTTTTATGTTATTGATAACAAATAAATTCAAAATTTAGCCCGGCAAGTTCTTCAAAAGTTTTGCCCGAATCAAACATATCATCGTCATCTTCTAAATAATACCAATCAACCTTTATCCCTTTGTCCTGTTCGTTTAATGTCTTTATCCTCTGCATGATCTGCAAAATCATTTTTGACGAGGACGAATTGAAATATTCCAGGTCAAAAATCACCCGTGTATTCTCACATGGCTTTTGTAAATACTTATCAATCCATTCCAGTATTGGGTTATAAAATGAATTTGAATTTTCAGGCATGGATCTACCCGCCAATTTAATAAAACCCTGCTGAGAATCCAGGTATAACTTTGGAGTTCTTTGACTTTCTGATATTTCAATACATTCCTTGTTCGGCACTTCCTTTATTTGCTCTAAAATCTTTCTTGACAGTATTTCTTCCATATCTCAAAGTATTTATTTTTTATAAATCTGTACAATAATACTTGTATCTAAATTAATTGTTATCACAACTTATTATTCGTATTGATTTAGCTAATGAGTGAATTCATTTTTAAAATAAACGCAATAGATTACTGCCTTACAGAAACTTAGAAGTTAGAAATAAGCTCAAAATCTATTCCTGAAAGTTCAGAATAGGTTTCTCCTATCTCCAAAATATCATAGTCATCCTCCATATAATGCCATTCAACCTTCAAATTCTTCTTTTTATCAAAAAGTGTTCTGAATTTATAGATTAAAGCAAGAACCATTTGAGAAGAAGAAGAATCTAAATATTCAAGTTTGAATACCAATTTTGTCTCATCGTTTGGACTCTTTAGATATTCATCAACCTCCTTAAAAACAGGAATGTAAAAATCATTCGCATTATATGGCATAGAGCGGCCTCCCAGGTAAAAATACCCTTTTCTCTTATCAAAAATCAATTCTGGATTTTTCTTTGATTCAGGGATATAAATTCTGTCCTCTTCCTTTTCCATTTGTCTCAATGAATCATGAGTAGTGTTCAGTTTAGCCATAATAGTTAAATTATACTGTAATTGGAATGTTACAAGTTATATTATTGTTCACACATTCTCCATTCAAATTATTTATCGTAGTGGATTTTTTAGTAAACGTATTCGTTTCAATAATCAATGCAGACACAAATTTAAAACTCTGAATAACAAATATTTACAAAATAGATGTATCAGAAGTGGTATTAGCAAGAAAAAAAACACACTATTCAGAAACTGTTTTGATTTTATTTCGAGCATTAATATTAATATCTTTTTGCTTTTATTATCTGCATGTATTCTTGCTTGTATTTCCTGTCTTCACCGGCTGGAAGCCGGTGTTCCATGCAGTTTTCTCTCAATTCTCAGGGAAGTGAAAGTTGTCACTCAAATTCAGGAACACCGCTATCCTGGAGGTACCAGATATTTCTCTTTTACTAAATCAAAACAGTTTCTCAGAATAAAAGTTATTGTCACTAAACCTGAATAATTCAGGATAAATTCGGAGAAGATTCGCTAAGCAAATTTTATTACTTTATATTTGCACTGTTTTGGTGGAATTTCCCTTTCAGGGGAGTCCTTAAAATGGGAATCCGGTGTGAATCCGGAGCTGTTCCCGCAGCTGTAAACCCGATTTTTACTTTTTGAAACTCCCTTGCCACTATCCGGCAACTGACGGATGGGAAGGCTTCAAAAAGTCGGGTAAGCCAGAAGACCTGCCAATAACTATCATTATTATTCGAACTTCGGGAAAAAGTTCGGGAATTGATGACCCAATTTCTGGCCTTTTTCGGAAAAACACATAAGTATGAAATTATTTGCGTCATGGAGCGGTGGAAAAGACTGTATGCTGGCAATGTTCCGGATACTAAAACAAAAGCATCATGATATCACTCATTTGGTAAATATGTGTGATTTAGATACACAGCAGTCAAGATCGCACGGCTTAAAGAGTAATTTGATTAAACAACAGGCTCAAAGCATCGGAATAGAAATCATTCAGGAAGACACCGATTTTAAAGGCTATGAAACGAACTTAAAACGCGTAATTAATAATTTGAAATCGAAGGGGATTGAAGGTGGAATTTTTGGTGATATTTACCTGCAGGCGCATCGCGATTGGATTGAACGTGTATGCGGCGAACTTGATATTATTCCATTTTTTCCCTTATGGAAGGAAGATACTCAAGATCTTTTGAATGAATTTATAGAAACCGGGTTTCAGGCAAATATTGTTTCAGTGCGAAAAGATAAAATGAACAAGGAATGGCTCGGGAAAAAATTGGATCAGGCTTTTTTAAATGAAATTAGTAAGACGGATATTGACCCGTGTGCAGAAAATGGCGAATACCATACCTTTGTACACGACGGGCCTATTTTTGATCATGCTATAAATATTCAAACAGATGGTATTCGGGATGATGATAAACATTGGTTCCTGAATATTAACTAAAAAAAATAAAAAAACATAAACAGAACGCAGATGACACAGATTAAGCGGATGAACGCGGATTTATTTATCAAAATTAATAATTAATTTAAGATTCGATAATTACTTTAAAAAACCATATTACAAATGAAAAAAGTAATCATTTTTTTAGGAATTGCAATATTAATAATAACGGCTTCTTGTAACCAAAATGGTCAACAGACAAAAGAAAAAAACAATCCGGATAGCTTGCAAATTGTAACTTTGACGCCGTCTATAACTAAGCAATTGTTGCTTCTTGGAGTAGAAGATTATGTGATTGGACACACCTCGTATTGCCCCTCTGAAAATTTAGACAATAGCGAATTGGTGGCATCTGCCACGGAAGTAAACATTGAAAAGATTGCTGTGCTTAATCCCGATGTTGTTTTGGTTAGTACACTCACGAAAAAAAAGGTTATTGATAACCTCAGGAAACTTGGTATTAAAGTGAAATACATGGATATGCCCAAGTCGTTTGACGAAATTTGTGAGCAGATGATCAAGCTTGGAAAAATTACGAAAAAAAAGGATAAAGCATCAGCCATTGTAGAAAATCAGCGGGCAAAACTGGACTCATTACAAAACACAATCCCCGAGGGTAAAAAACTCAAATTTTTTATTGAAATTGGAGCAAATCCATTGTATGCTGCTACCTCAGAATCGTTTATGCATGACTATATTCGGTTTGCCAATGGAAAAAATATAGCAGCAGGACTGGAAACCGGAACTATGTCAAGGGAGAGCGTTCTTGTCAAAAACCCGGATGTTATTGTGATTGTGACCATGGGAATTGTTGGCAAAGAGGAGAAAGAAATCTGGCATGAATATCCGAACCTCAATGCTTCAAAAAAAGATAATATTTTTGTGATTGACGCTGACAAAGCCTCAAGCCCCACCCCCGTTTCTTTCACCAAGGTAGTGGGCGAAATTATAGAATTAGTGTATCATCAAAACAATGAAAAGGAATCATGAAATCCTCATATGCATTACTTAGACAAAAAGAATATGAATGGAACGCTGATGACACAGATAGAACTGATAAACGCGGATTTATCTTTTAATATATAGTCTGTAAATAGCTTATAATTATAATAGAACGAACCTTTTATATCATAAATATTCACAACAATAGAACAATTCAACAATTTAACAATAAGAAAAAAATGAACAAAGGATTAGTACATATCTATACCGGCGACGGAAAAGGAAAAACAACTGCTGGTGCAGGATTGGCATTAAGAGCGCTGGGCCATGAGTTTAAAGTTTGTTACGCTTTTTTTCATAAGCGTCCGGAAAAATATGGTTATACTGAAATAAACAACCTCGAAAAGCTGGGAGCTGAAATATTTGGCATTGCTAAGGGGCATCCGTTTTGCGATACGGATATTGTTCCTGAAAAGCATGGCGAACTGGCAAAGAAACAGTTTCAGGAACTTGTGGATTATGTTCAGAATAACAATTTTGACCTGTTAATCATTGATGAAGTGATTGTTTCTGTTCGCGATGGCTTTTTACCGGAAGAATTGCTTGTGGATTTCATCAATAACAAACCGCAAGGGCTGGAGTTGGTTTTAACAGGCAGAGGAGCTACTGAAAAACTGATTAATCTTGCGGATTATGTTAGCGAAATAAGAAAAGTAAAACATCCTTTTGATAAAAAAATTACAGCGCGTGAAGGCATCGAATACTAGTTATATCAAACGTAAATATTTTTCATGGATACTATTTGTGGGAGCGCTGCTGGTTGTCACACTGATAGCCATTCTGCTTTCTCTTACAACAGGTGAGATAGATATATCTGTTTTTGAACTGCCAAAATACATTGGGGAAAAGGGAGATGGAGTAATATATTCCATCATGAATAAAATCAGATTGCCCAGAATATTACTCGGTCTGGCTGTTGGAGGTGCATTAAGTCTTTCAGGGGTTATTCTGCAGGGGATTTACAGAAACCCGCTTGTAGAACCTTATACTTTAGGAATTTCCGGAGGCGGTGCTTTGGGAGTAGCCCTTGTTATCGTTTTTGGCTTACACCATGCAATTGGTAGCTTTATGTTACCGCTTGCCGGTTTTATTGGCTCGTTAGTGACTATTGTACTGGTTTATTCACTAAGTTTGAGAGGCGGCAAAATTCACATTCAAAGCATGCTCCTGATTGGAGTGATGATCAGTTTCATTGTTTCTTCTGCAATGATGCTCCTTATGGCTATCACAACAGCAGATAACTTACATGGAATCATCTTTTGGATTATGGGGTCGCTCGATGAACCTAACTCCACACTTATTCATGTAACATTTTGGGTTTCCATAATTGGCCTGGTTGTTTCGTATCTTTTTGTTCAACCTCTAAATGCATTGCGCCTTGGGGAGGCTAAGGCGAAGCATCTGGGCATAAACACAGAAATCACAATACGAATCCTATTTATTCTGGCATCGCTTTTAACCGGCATGTGTGTAGCAGTGGCAGGAGTTATTGGATTTGTAGGCTTAATAATTCCTCACCTGATGAGGCTTATGGTAGGTTCAGATTACCGAGTGTTGTTACTGAGTTCATTTTTAGGTGGCGGCGCTTTTCTGATCTTTTCAGATCTGATAGCACGCACAATTATTTCACCCAATGAACTGCCGATAGGTGTAATTACAGGAATAATCGGAGGCACTGTATTTGTAATAGTATTAAGCAGATCAAAAATGAAATTTTAATATAAAAAATATGCTTCAGATTGAGCGTTTAAAATGCGGTTACGGGGACAAGTTTCACATCTCTGACATATCTTTTAGAGTGAGAAAAGGTGGATTTACCGGAATTATCGGGCCAAATGGCTCAGGAAAAACAACACTGTTCAGGGGCATCACTTCGGAACTGGAGCTCGAAAAAGGGCATGTACTTCTTGATGGAAAAGATCTAACCGAAATGAACCAGAAAGAAAGAGCCCAGGAAATGGCTATTGTGACTCAGGAAATTGAAGGAGCAAATATAACTGTTGAAGATTACGTTTTGATGGGGCGCTTGCCTTACAGAAGTACATTCCAGTTTTTCGAAACTAAAGAAGATTACAGAATTGCACACAAATATCTGGAATTGACAGATGTTTTCCATTTGAAAGATAAGTACATATACCAGCTTAGCGGAGGTGAAAAGCAACTAGCTGCAATTGCCCGGGCTTTAACCCAGGAGCCTAAGCTTTTACTATTGGATGAACCTACTTCTCATCTGGATATTACGCATCAGGCACAGGTGCTGAATTTGATCCAGCGGCTGAACAACGAACTTGGTCTGACAGTACTGATGATTATTCATGACTTAAACCTTGCCGGCGAATACTGTGATCACCTGGTGATGATGAATGAGGGGAATATGTATATTTCGGGCAAACCAGAAGAGGTGCTGACTTATAAAGCTATAGAAAAGGTCTACAATACAGTAGTCATAGCAAAGACAAATCCGCTATCAAAAAAACCGGTCATATTTTTGGTTTCTGAAAAGGTTTTGTCTGAAAACACATGATATACATTATAAAAATCAGAACACGGATGACACGCCTGCCTGTTGGCAGGTGTGTTCCATCAACTATAAGCTAAAAAGATGAACAAAACTTTTAAACATCCCATAATGTTTGTCGGCACTGGTTCTGATGTTGGCAAAAGTGTTATTAACGCGGCTTTTTGCAGAATTTTCAGACAGGATGGATATAACCCTGCACCGTTTAAAGCACAAAACATGTCATTGAATAGTTACGCCACCCCGGAAGGCCTGGAAATTGGCAGGGCTCAGGCGGTACAGGCAGAAGCTTGTAATATTCCAGCTTGTAGTGACATGAATCCTGTCCTGCTGAAACCCAGCACTCACCAAAATTCTCAGGTTGTGCTCAATGGGAAGCCAACAGGAACCCAATCTGCTTCTGAGTATTTTTCATCTAATGGACGTAATGAATTGTTTTCTCATATTCTGAAATCATATAAAAGACTATCCAGCCAATATTCACCAATTGTAATGGAAGGAGCCGGCAGTATTTCAGAGCTGAATCTGCGCGACCGGGATATTACCAATATGCGTGTAGCATTGGACACACAAGCAGATACCTATTTAATTGCAGACATTGACCGTGGTGGTATTTTCGGCAGTGTATACGGAACAATTCAATTATTGCCGCCAGAAGAGCGACAGCTCATTAAAGGCATCATCATCAATAAATTTCGTGGCGACCCTGATTTGTTTATAGACGGGAAAAAACAACTGGAAAGCATCACCGGCGCCCCGGTTGTCAGTGTACTCCCCTATTTCAAGGATATTCATATAGAACAGGAAGACTCCGTAGTTATCGAGCACAAAACGGGTTATGCTGAAAACGGAAAAACAAATATTGCTGTAGTATTGCTGCGCCACATGTCGAATTTTACAGATTTTAACGTTCTGGAACGCACTCCCGGCGTGCACCTGTATTATGCAGCTAACCCCGATGACCTGAAAGAAGCAGACATGCTAATTATCCCCGGCTCGAAAAACACCATATCCGATATGCAGTATTTGCGCCGGAGCGGAATGGCTAAAGCAATTTTGCAACATCAGGAAAAGAACAAAGCGGTTTACGGTATTTGCGGAGGCTATCAGATTATGGGAAAAGAAATTTCCGATCCTCAGCAGGTTGAAGGGGACATTCCGACTGTTCCCGGATTGGGCATTTTACCTGTCAAAACGGTTTTATCACCGGAGAAAACGACAGAACAATGCACCTTTACATTCCTGGATAGCAAACAGAACTGCAAAGGATACGAAATCCACATGGGAGAAACATACAGAGAAGGAGGCGAAGCCCTTTGTTCTGTTCATGGAAAATATGAAGATGGTTGTTACATGAATTCAAAAACATGGGGCTCTTATATTCATGGAATTTTTGATAATTCAGCTGTTATTAACAAGGTGCTCGGTGAAAACAGTTCCACAGAAGCAGCTCCGGATTTTAATTACACAGCATTTAAGCAGGAACAATACGATAAACTTGCCGACCTTGTGAGGCAACATACCGATATGGATTTGATTTATAAAAATCTGAAAGCAGAGTTATGATCCACGGACACGGCGATGATGCTTACAAATACAACAAACCAATTGTAGCCGATTTCAGCTCCAATGTCTGGTTTGAAGGGCCATCTACAAATTTGTTAAAACATCTACAGGATCAACTTCACAAGGTGGATCATTATCCCGAGCCAGGAGGTGAAACATTACAACGAAAAGTTGCTGATTACCATAATCTTGAATTCAAAAACTGCCTTATCACCAATGGTTCCGTAGAGACGTTTTATTTAATTGCTTTGGCCTGCAGGAAACATAAATCAACTATAGTAACACCATGTTTTTCTGAATATGAAGATGCCTGCCAAATTCACGACCATGAAATTCAATTTGTAAAAAATACGGATCAATGGAAGGAACAAATCTATGGCAGTCAAGTCGTGTGGTTTGGCAATCCCAATAATCCGGATGGAAATGTAATCGGACCAGAAGTACTGGAGCGACTGCTAGAAGAGCATCCCGAAACAGTCTTTGTTGTGGATGAGGCTTACGGTGAACTATGCACTGGATTTCAGTCGGCAGTATCATTGCTCCCTGAATATCAAAACCTGTTAATCGTGCGTTCGTTTACGAAAAATTTTGCAATCCCCGGCTTGCGGTTGGGGTACGTGTTGGGTGAAAAGTCTTTAATTGAAAAACTGCATAAACTAAAAATGCCATGGACTGTAAATAGCATTGCTATGGAGGCCGGCAGGTTTATCATGGAGCATTACGATGAATTGATGCCTGATAAATACAAAGTTAAAGCTGCTTCAGAGGCTTTTCATCGTCAACTGAAAACTTTAGAAGACAGCTTAACCATTATTCCTTCACATTGCAACTATTGCCTCATAAAACTAAACGGTTTCTATTCCGGGAAGCTCAAGCAATATCTTGTGGAAGAATATGGTATATTAATCCGGGATGCATCAAATTTCCGGGGGCTGGATGAACAGTACATCCGCGTAGCAGTTCAAAAACCAAAACAAAACAGCCTGTTAACGGAGGGTTTGAAAAACGGAATCAAATGGTTAAGTAATAATGGATAATTTATACATCATAATACCTTTAATCGTAGGTTTGTTACTGGATATTCTGATTGGCGACCCACGATGGCTTCCGCACCCGATACGTTTATTCGGAAATACGATTGCCTCAATGGAACGTCAATTCAACAGGGGCACAGGAAAAAAAGTTAAAGGAATGTTTATGACAACCTTCCTGGTAATTGTAACCGGAGCAGTATTTTTGGTCGTAATTGATCTTATTATGGAATACCCGGCTGTTTATTACCCTGTTGTATCTGTCTTTGTTTTTTATGGCCTTGCCAACCGCAGTCTGATTGATGAAGCATTAAAAGTAAACAACAAACTAAACAGCGAAGGACTTTCAGCAGGGAGAGCACAGCTTTCGCAAATCGTAGGAAGAGACACCTCAGAGCTTTCAGAAAATCAGGTTCGCAGTGCAGTTTTGGAAACATTGTCTGAAAACCTCAGCGATGGTGTTATCGCTCCCCTCTTCTATTATTGTATCGGAGGCATACCACTCATGTTTGCTTATAAAATGGTAAACACACTAGATTCAATGATTGGCTATAAAAATGAAAAATATAAAGAATTCGGCTTCTTTGCTGCTAAACTAGACGATGTGCTAAATTACATCCCGGCACGAATATCTGCTTTTCTAATTGTCCTGGCCGGATTCAGCCGCAGGGGTTTGCAATTTATTCTACGCTATGGAAATAAACACAGCAGCCCGAATGCAGGTTATCCCGAAGCAGCCCTGGCCGGAGTGTTGAACTGCAGGTTTGGCGGGCCGAATTATTATCACAATCAACTGGTGAATAAACCCTACATTGGAGCAAATGAAAAGAACCTCAACAATAAAGATGTGTTCATGACGATAAAGATTAATATTCTGGTTACTATAATTTTTTCAATGTTATGCATTTTAATGTTAATCGCTATATTATAACAGGGGGAAGCGGCTCAGGCAAATCTTCCATTATAAAAGAGTTGCATACCAGGGGCTATTCCTGCCGCCCGGAAATTTCACGTACGATCATAAAAGAACAACAGTCGTGTGGCGGAAATTTGCTGCCGTGGGAAAACATGGAAGGTTTCGCAGATGAATGCTTCAACAGGATGTATGAGCAATTAAATAATAAACCGGAGCAACTGGTATTCTTCGACCGGGGCATCCCCGATATCATTGCCTACCTTAAAAGCAGAAACCTGCCGGTTCGATTTGATTATGCCGCCTATGCTTCTTATTATAACTCCAATGTATTTATATGCCCACCCTGGCCGGAAATTTTCATTAACGATCAACAACGCCCCGAATCTTTCAATCAATCAAAGTATATCCATCAGTTATTGCAGGAAATCTACAAGGATTTAAACTTTAAAGTTACTGAAGTTCCAAAACTTTCTGTAAGAGAAAGGGCCGCTTTTATCCTGTCTCACATAAAACCAGAAAAATAAATCTTTACTTATCTGGATCTGGTATCATTTTATTTTATTTAAATACGGATTACTTACTAAAAGAAAACAATTTGCCGGTTTTATAGTTTTATAATATGAACAAAAGGAGGTTATTATGAAAAAGACATTAATAATTATTTTAATCCTGATTGGAACAGGAAACTTCATTTTCATGATTAATTCCTGTGGTGAGAAAAGAGAAAAGCGAACCATGGAAGTTACAGCCACCGCATACAATTCCTTAAGTAGCCAAACATCAGGCAATCCTATAGAGGCAGCATGGGGAGACACATTAAAGCCCGGCATGAAGTCCATAGCCGTTTCCCGTGATTTGATTGACTCCGGGTTAACCCACGGTACTAAAGTAAAAATTGAAGACCTGCCCGGCAAATATGTGGTGCGGGATAAGATGAATGCGCGATGGACAAAGAAAATAGACATCTACATGGACACCTCGCGAAGAAAAGCTTTGGATTGGGGAAATAAAAAAGTTACTATACACTGGAAAATTCCAAAAAGCAAGGAAGATTAAAGCTGAAAACCATAAAAATTTTATATAGATACAAATGCTTTACTTTCAAGAAGATCATTCTATAATTAGCTCATGTAGTATTCCCGGTTTCTTATGCAAATTCTTTATCAGACAGAGATTTAATTCTCTCTCCCTATTCATGACTTTTGACAGAAATGCTTTATCCCCAATTATTCCTACCAGATCCTTTTGCTTTAACCCGTTTTCTTCCATTTAATATTGAATTACATCGATTGGATCTGCATCCTTAATAGCATAATGTTCTTCCTCATATTTTTTCAATAAGAAGCGTTAATAATTCCATTTCGTCACCTTCCGGTGTTCCGGGAACTGCGTCCTGTATTTCTTCTATTCTTTCAAAGCCTATTTTTAGTCTTTATTCAGGACGAATCCCTATTTTCAATACTTTGACATATCCAGATGATAAAGCATCTTAGTTTTTGAAAAGTAGTAAAATCCTATTAATTTAGTGGTATAATATAGGTCCTATTTAAAGACTAAATTTTCTAACAAACATGATTTATTATGACATCCAAAAACAAACACAACCTAAGGTTTTTCGAGGCGGATTCAATGCGAGAACTCTATGACAACATGAAGGCCTGGGAAGAAGAGAACCAGCAATCTTTGCAATCAATCAACATTCAAAAAGATAAAGAAAAGTTTTGCTGTATTGCGCTAACCAAAGCGCGTATGGTGGTTATTGGGGAGCCATAAATCACACATACAAAAACTGCCCCCGTTCGGCTTAGCGTCTCGCTACGCCGCATTAATCGAGGCATCTTGCCGCATTGTCAGATGAATATAAAAGCCTCATCCGTGGGTTGTTTGAATGTATATATTACACGACAATTCGATTATGAAAGATAACCACGGGGTTTTAACTGTTATATAGCCAACACCCATGCGTTTTTTTAAATGTCGGCCAGAGGCCGTGGCAAGACAAAGTAGTAGAAACGCTACGCTGAACGGGGGAAGTTATGAATGGTAAAACCATCAACCTGACACCCGAAGAGCGCCAGTTCTATGGTAAGATCAATGACAAGACTGAAAACTGGATTACCAAGGTGCATTATTACATGAATGAACACCCGGAAATGGTTCCTTTTTACATCAACAAAGAATAGTTTAATAAAGACGTGGAGGCCCGCAACACTTTTATGCCCTGGCTAAAGGGCATGTATTCAGAGTGTTTATTCCGGTGATGTTGACCCCCCTGTCCGGAGGAATTTGACCCCCCTTGAAGGTTCGTTGGTATATGTTTGAGAACAATGACAAATTTACAT
>Ga0207414_1000678_pt1 | contig 14423 bp, 12 predicted proteins | sample PonA231FremontCA_2_FD_187269 | JGI IMG/M metagenome (GOLD analysis project Ga0207414, IMG submission 187269) | Marine sediment microbial community from Fremont, CA, USA - Pond A23 Sediment 1 (SPAdes) | ecosystem: Environmental > Aquatic > Marine > Unclassified | place: USA: Fremont, California... | reverse complement strand
CCCGCCCGACGCCGACCCGAATCCGAGAACGGCGGTGGGGTACTACCACCCGGAGGACCAGCCCCGGGTGCGGACGGCGCTGCGGGACGCCCTTCAGGAGGGAAGGCCCTCCGACCTGGAGGTGCGCGTCGCGGCCGGCGACGAGGTTCGGTGGGCACGCATCCGGGGCGAGCCCCAGTGGGAGGGCGGCGAGGTGGTGCGGATTCGAGGGACGATCCAGGACATCACGGAACGGAAGGAGCGCGAGCGCGCCCTCCGTGAGGCGAAGCAGGAGGCGGAGGAGGCCAGTCAGCTCAAATCCTCCCTGCTCGCGAACATGAGCCACGAGATCCGCACGCCGCTGACCTCGATCATCGGGTTTGCGGAAGCGACCAATGCCGAAGCGAAGGAGCTCGACCTGCCGGACGACAGTCCGCTGCCGAAGTACGCCGAACTGATCGAGCAGAGTGGGCGGCGCCTGCTCGAGACGCTGGAGGGGGTGCTGAACCTGTCGAAGCTGGAAGCCGGCGAGATGGAGCTGGAGGCCCGTCCGGTCGATTTGGTAGAGGAGGCGGAGGCCGTCGCCGAAGAGCTTCGGCCGCGGGCCGAGGAGAAGGGGGTGTCTCTCCAGCTGGAGACGGAGGCGGCATGGGCCGAGGCCGACGAGGGCGGCGTTCAAATCCTTGCACGGAACCTACTTGCCAACGCCGTCAAATACACGGAGACGGGCGGGCGTGTGTGGATCCGAACGTACCGCGAGGAGGAGACCGTTGGCTTCGAGGTCGAAGACACGGGAATTGGCATGGACCCCGAAACCGCCGAGGGCCTTTTTGAGCCGTTCCGGCAGGCCTCCGAGGGGTTTTCGCGCGAGTATCAGGGCACGGGCATCGGGCTCGCGGTAACGAAGGAGACCACGAAGCAGATGGAGGGGAGCATCGACGTGGAGACTGAGAAGGGAGAGGGAACACGGATCACGGTCTGGCTCCCCAGGGCCCACGACGATGAGTGAAACGGCCGGCCGGCGAGGGGGGCACGAGTCGAACCGAAGAACGCGTCGGAGGCGGGGGGCCTTTGCGCCGAGTCTACAGGGCGCGCTGCACGAACGCGGAGGGGTCCTCGAGGGAATCAAACAGCAGGTCGGGATCGTGTTGTGACAAGTCGTTCCGCCCGTAGCGGCCGGTGCAGACGGCCACGGCCTGTGCCCCGGCGGCGCGGGCACACTCGATGTCGTGGGCCGTGTCGCCGACGATGACGGCGTGCTCGTGGGGACGGAAGGCACGGCCCGTGTGGTCGGCCGCCCGCCGGGTGGCCAGCTCCGGCAATCGGTTCCGCTCCGCGTGGTCGCTGCCGAAGGCCCCAACGGGAAAGTACTCGTCCAGGCCGTGCGTGGAGAGCTTCTCGTAGGCGATGGGCTCAACGTTTCCCGTCACCAGGCCCAGGTGGATCTCCGGGTGGGCGTCCAACCGGGCCAGCAGGTCCGAGACCCCCGGTAGGACCTCTACGTCCGCCGGCGTCAGCACGTCCCGCATGGTCTCCACATACGTCGTAATCACGTCCTCAATCAGGGCGTCGGTCGCGGGCAGGTCGTTGTGCGCCAGCACCGCCTCCACGATGGCCGGGTCCGTGCGGCCGGAAAACGTCACGCCGTCCGCAGAAATCGGCTGGTCCATGAGCGAGGACAAGGCGGCGTTCACGGCCTCGCGGCCGCGGCCGTTCACCCGAACGAGGGTGCCGTCGATGTCGAAGAGAAGAAGCCTCATCGTACACAGGGAAATCCGGGGGAGGAGAGGACGCGGGGCGCATCACCGAGTGTACCACCCTCGGCCGTCGGGAGATCCCGCCGGGCACTGGCTTGGAAGAATTCAGCAACAACGCGGAACGCGCAGTCGTGACGGGGGCAGACTTGAACCTCGTCCTCTCGTCGGGCATTAGAGGGAGCGGTTGTTGCCGTTGGCCGCATCGCAGCGTGACGGCCCGGCCCTGTTGCATCGTTTCTCCCGCCAGCCCGCTCCGCCTCGCATGTCCCCCCCCGACGCCGCCCCCGATGACAGTGCCCTGTACCTCATCGACGCGATGTCGTTGGCCTATCGGGCGCACTACATTTTCATCAGTCGGCCCCTGATCAACTCCAAGGGCCAGAATACCTCCGCGGCGTACGGGTTCACCAACTCCCTGCTCAAGTTGATCGAGGACCACGACATCGACCACGCCGCGGTGGTGTTCGACGAGGGCGAAGAGGACACCTTCCGGAAGGAGATGTACGACGACTACAAGGCCAACCGGGACCCGCCGCCGGAGGAGCTGCTGGAAAACATTCCCTACATCAAAGACATCGTAGAGGGGCTCGACATTCCGGTGCTGGAGGTGCCGGGCGTGGAGGCCGACGACGTCATTGGGGCGCTCGCGAAGCAGGCCGAGGCGGACGACGCCGACGTGGTGATCGTGTCGCCCGACAAGGACTTCAAGCAGCTGCTCAGCGACAAGGTCTCGATTTACAAGCCCGCCAAGGGGGACCAGGACTTTGAGATCAAGACGGGAGACACCTTCCGGGACGAGTATGGCCTGGACCCGGCCCAATTCGTCGACATGCTGGCCCTGATGGGCGACAGCAGCGACAACGTGCCCGGCGTCTACGGCATCGGGGAGAAGACCGCCCAGAAGCTCCTGCGGGAGTACCACTCCGTGGAAAACCTGATCGACCACGCCGACGACCTGAGCGGGAAGCGGGCGCGGGAGGGCATGCAGGAGCACGCCGAGGAGGCGCGTCTCAGCAAACGGCTCGTCCGCATCCGCACCGAACTGGACGTGGGCCTCGACTGGCACGAGCTCCAGCGCCGCGAGCTGGATGAGGAAAAGCTTACGGCCGTCTTCCGGGAGCTGGAATTCGACTCCTTCGGCGACCGCCTCGGCATCGAGGGGGACGACGGATCCGAAGCGGAGACGGACGAGGACGATCCGGACCTGCAGTTCGACTTCGGCCCCTACGAGAAGGTGCAGGAGCTTGACCCGGAGGCCGTCGACTACGAGGTCGTCCGGACGGAGGAGGAGCTCCACGCCTTTGCCGACCGGCTCGGCGAGGCGGCCCGCTACGCGTTCGACGCGGAGGCGACCTCCCGAGACCCGATGACGGCAGACCTCGTGGGCCTGTCGTTCAGCTCAGAGGCGGAGAGGGCCACCTACGTCCCGACCCCGCTTCCCGACGACACCCCGACCGACGCGGTCCTCGACGTGTTGCGGCCGGTGCTGGCGCGGGACACTGAGAAGCTGGGGCACAATTTGAAGTACGACCTGCTCCTGTTGAAGCAGCACGGCGTCGAAGTGGGCGGGACGCTGTTCGATACGATGGTGGCCCACTACCTCGTGGCCCCGGAGGAAAATCACAACCTGGACGACGTGGCGCGGTCGGTGCTCAACTACAAGATGGTCCCCATTGCGGACCTGATTGGGGACGAGACCGACCGGGACTCGATGCGGGAGGTGGACGTGGAGACGGCCGCCCCCTACGCCTGCGAGGACGCCGACATTTCGTACCGCCTGGCGGACGAGCTGGAGGCGCAACTGGAGGACGGAAACGTGCTCGACGTGGCCCACGACATCGAGTTTCCGCTCGTGCACGTGCTCGCCACGATGGAGCACACCGGCATTCGGCTCGACACGGACGTGCTCGACGAAATCCTGACCGGGCTGGAGGAGCGCCTCAGCGGCATCGAGGAGGAGGTGTTCGAGTTGGCCGGAGAGGAGTTCAACATCAACTCGACCCAGCAGCTCGGCGAAATTTTGTTCGAGAAGCTCGACCTTCCGGTCGTCTCTAAGACGCCGACCGGGAAGCCGTCCACCAAGGAGAGTGTGCTTCAGGAGCTCTCCACCGAGCACGAAATTCCGGGGCTCGTCCTGGACTGGCGGTCGACCTACAAGCTCAAGAGCACCTACCTCGACAGCCTCGGCGAGCTCGTCCACCCCGAGACGGGGCGCCTGCACACCAGCTTCAATCAGACCCGCACGGCCACCGGGCGGCTCTCGTCGAGCGACCCGAACCTCCAAAACATTCCCATCCGCACCGAGATGGGCCGGCAAATCCGGCGCGCCTTCGTCCCGAAGGACGGATGGGCCCTGCTCTCGGCCGACTACGCGCAGATCGAGCTGCGCATCCTCGCCGCCATGAGCGGGGACGACGCCATGCGGTCGACCTTTCGAGAGGGGGGCGACATCCACACCGACGCCGCCGCGCGGGTCTACGGCATCGACCCCGAGGACGTGACGCCGGAGCAGCGCAGCAAGGCGAAGGAGGTCAACTACGGCATTCCGTACGGCATCTCGCCGTGGGGGCTCGCCCAGCGGATGCGGATGCCGGTCGACGAGGCGCAGGACATCATCAAGCAGTACCGGAAGTCGTACCCCGGGGTCTCGCAGCTCCTGAACGAGCTGGTAGAGAAGGCCCAGGACAAGGGCTACGCGGAGACGCTCCTGGGGCGCCGGCGCTACCTCCCCAACATCGACAGCTCGAACAGCAACGCGCGCAGCGCCGCCGAGCGGGTGGCCGTCAACATGCCCATCCAGGGCACGCAGGCGGACATGATCAAGATTGCGATGAACCGCATCCACGACCGGCTCGCCGGCGACGACTGGGCGACGCAGATGCTGCTGCAGGTGCACGATGAACTCGTCTTTGAGGTGCCCCCGGACGAGCTGGACGCCGCACAGACCATGGTCGACGACGAGATGCGCGACGCCCTGCCGCTCGACGACGTGCCCGTAACCGTCGACATGGACACCGGCGGCAACTGGCTGGAAGCACATTAAAGTACTGCGTAATGCGTCGTATTCCGGATTCGCGTTTGTCAGGTTTGCCTGCGCAACACGAAATACGCAATACGAAATCGTCCTCGGCGTTTAAGCACACCACTCACGGCTAAGCCTCATCGTATGACCGAGACCGTCCCCGCTCCGCCCCGCGACCTCCCCGCCGCCGTCGACTTTCAGGAGGCGTCGGACGGGATCGAGTGCTACCGCCTCGTCGACAACGACCTCCGCATTCTGCTGCTGCCCCAGGACGGGGCGCCGGTGGCGACCTCGATGGTGACCTACCACGTGGGGAGCCGCAACGAGCGCACGGGCCACACCGGCGCGACCCACATGCTGGAGCACCTCATGTTTAAGGGGACCGAGCGGTACCACAAGCGCAAGGGCACCTCCATCTTCGAGACGCTCCAGTCCGTGGGGGCGAAGGTGAACGCGTCCACCTGGCTCGACCGCACCAACTACTACGAGATGCTCCCCACCGAGCACCTGCCGCTCGCCCTCGACATTGAGGCCGACCGGATGCGGGGGGCGCTGATCGACGCCGAGGACGTGGAGGACGAGCGCACCGTCATTCTAAACGAGCGGGACCGGAACCAGAATGACCCGGTGTCGCGCCTGTTCGACGAGGTGTGGGGGGCGGCGTTCGTGGCGCACCCCTACCACCACCCCACAATCGGGTGGAAGAGCGACATCGAGCGCATCACGCCGGACGGGCTGCGCGAGTACTACGACACGTTCTACTGGCCCAACAACGCGACGCTCTCGATCGTCGGGCAGTTCGATCGGGGGGAGACGCTGGCCGAGGTGGCCGAGCACTTCGGGGACATTGGGCCGGCCCCGCGCGACATTCCGCAGGTCACCACCGAGGAGCCGGAGCAGTCCGGCCCCCGCCGCGTGACGGTCCGACAGGACGGCCAGCTCGGGGCGGTCCTGATGGGGTTCAAGTCGCCCCCGGCGCTGGAGGCCGACTCCGACGTGCTCGACGTGCTGGCGCGCATTCTGGCGTCGGGGAAGGGCAGTCGCCTCTTTCAGCGGTGCACCGATCAGGGCCTCACCAGTGACGTCTTCGGCATCAACTTCCGGCTCCGCGACCCCGGGCTCTTCTCGGTGTTTGCGTACCTCGCCCCCGATCAGGACCACCAGACGGTCGAGGACGCCATCCACGAGACGATCGCGGACGTGCAGGAGAACGGCGTCACGCAGGAGGAGCTCGACCGGGCGCGCAGCCAGCTCCGTGCCCAAATTGCGTTCGACCGCGACGGGCCGATGCGCGTGGCCTCGCAGCTCAACGAATCGCTCGCGGCGGGCGACTGGAAGCTGTACACCCAGTACCTCGACCGCCTGGACGACGTCACCGCGGAGGATGTCCAGCGTGTCGCCCGGACGTACCTGACCAGGGATGGCGTCACCACCGGCCGGTACGTCCCCACCTCCTGACGGCCGCTCTCCCCATTCCGGCCCTCCATCCGGGCCGCCGTCCTGTCTCCGTGCCCACTGCCTTCCACCGACCGCTCCGTTCATGTCCGATTCCGCCTCCACGCGCCCCCACTCCGATCCAGCTCTCGCCCCCCGCATTCAGGACCGCACGGCCGGTCCCGGGCGCCTTCTGACGCTCCGCACGGCGGTGGACGACGTGGTCTCCTTCCGGGGGTCGTTCGTGACGAATCCGGACCTCGCCGCGGGGGATGCGCTCCGCCAGCAGCTCACGGTGTCCCTGCTCGACAAGGGCACGGAGCACCGCGACCGCTTTGCGCTGGCCCGCGTGCTGGAAGCGTGTGGCGCGAAGCTGGACCTGTCGAGCGACGGCCTGTTCGTGGAGATGTCCGGCCGGGCGCTGGTAGACGACCTGCCGCGGGTTCTGGAGGTTGCGGCCGAGATGCTGCGGGCCCCGGCGTTCGACCCCGAAGAATTCCGGAAGGCCCGGGCGCAGGTGGCCGCCGATCTGCAGCGCCGTATGGAGAAGACGTCGGCGCAGGCCTCCACGGCCCTGTCGCAGCGCCTTTTTCCCGAGGGGCACCCAAACTATTCGCCCGCCCCGGAAACGGTGCTGGAGTGGCTACAGGGCCTCACGGTGCAGGACGTGCGGGACTACCACGAGGCTCACTTCGGGGCCAACGAGTGGACCCTCGCCGTGGTCGGGGACCTTCAGCACGACGCGGTGGCCTCGGTCGTGGACGAGACGTTCGCCGGGTGGGCACCGCACGACGCCCCGGCCACCCACGACACCGACGCGGTCTCTACGGAGGCCGGCCGCACCACCGTCCCGATGCCGGACAAGTCGAACGTGGATGTGCGCCTGGGCCACACGGTCCCCATCCGACGAGACCACGACGACTACCCTGCGTTCTACGTTGGCAACTACATCCTCGGCGGCAACTTTGCGGCGCGCCTCATGTCCACCGTCCGCGACGAGATGGGGCTCACCTACAGCATCCGGTCGAGCCTATCCGGGGTGAGCACCCGGTACGTCGGGTCGTGGCAGACGAGCGTCACCCTCAGCCACGACGCCGTGGACGAGGGCATCGCGGCGACAACGGACGTCATCCGCGAGTTCGTGGCGGAGGGGGCCACGGCGGAGGAGCTCGACGCGAAGAAGACGACGATCACCGGCTCGTACGCCGTCGGCCTGGCCACCACCGACCGCCTGGCCCAGTCCATCTTGACCAACGCCGAGCGGGGCTTCGACGTCGCCTACCTCGACGATTTTCCCGAAGAAATTCGGGCGCTTACGCTGGACGAGGTGAACGCCGCGGTTCAGGACTACCTCGAGCCGGCGTCGATGCAGGAGGCCCTTGCGGGAACCCGGCCCCGCCCTGCCGAGGCAACGGCGGGGGCGTGAGCGGACCGGGCCTACGACTCGTCCGCCTCGTCCCGGATGATCGAGAGCCGTTCCTCGGGGGTGAGGGGGGGCTCCTTCGGCATGATGAAGGCCAGGGCGAAGTAGCCGAGCACGAACGGCCCCCCGGACCCGATAACCCCGACGACGAACGCGATGCGGACGAGGGTGGGGTCGAGGCTCAGGTATTCTGCGATCCCACCGCATACGCCAAACAGCTTTTTGTCGGTGCGGGAGCGGGTTAGCTGCTTCTGGTCTGACTTTTGGGGCTCCTCCACCACCTTCGTCCGGCCGGTGTCCGCCTCCACGGCCTTCTTGGTCGTCGTGGACCCGGGGTCGTCTGTGCCCGACGAGCGCCACGTGAGAAGGCCGAACCCGAGCAGGATGACCCCGACGCCCACCAGCCAGGGAAGGATGAGACCGGAAAAGGCCAGGCCGGTCCACGCCCCGAGTTCGCTCAGGAGGTAAATGGTGCCGGCCAGGATTAGCGTCAGTCCGGTCACGGTGGGCAGGTTGAAGAGGCCGGACGCGTCCGTGTCGTCGCTGAAGTACAAGGTGTCCAGCTCGTCCTCGGAGATGTCGTCCAGGTCGAGCGTGGTTTCGCCCACCTCGAAGGCCGAGGGCTGCTCGAAGGACTCGTCGGTTGTCTCTGAGGACCGTTGAGACCGGGAGCGCGGAGAAGACATGTCGCAGAGGGGCGGTTGTGAGGGAGAGCCCGCGGGGGGAGCGAGCCTACGGGGCAAGAACCTGTTGTTCGGTAACGATCGTGGTCATCGGCACGTCGTGGGAGGCATTCGGCAGGGAGGGAACCAGGCAGGCCTCGTACGTCAGCGCAACGCGCGGACAGGCGACCGACTGGAGGAACGCGTCGTAGTATCCCGACCCGTGGCCGATCCGGTGTCCGTCTTGGCCGACGCCCAGGGCCGGCACGAACACCACGTCAATCGCGCCGGCCGGGACCCGCTCTGTGTGCTTGGGCTCTCGAATGTCCCAACGATTGGCCGTCAGCGACCCCGGGCCGTCGTACCGGCGATGCTCCAGCGTGGGCGTCTCCGCCTCAAAACTCGTAACGACCGGCAGGACGACCTCCACGTCCCGGGCCCGAAGCAGCGCGATGAGCGGACGCGTGTCGACCTCGCGCTGGGCCGTGATCGGCCAGTACACGTGCACGACCTGGGCCGGGGCCACGGGCGCGGCGGCCAGGGCCCGGTGCACGATCAGGCTGCTGCGGGCGCGATGGGATCGGGCCGACAACGAACGACGATAGGACCGAAACTGGCGGCGCCACGTGGTTTTGGCTTGAGAGCCCATTGGGCCCATTCACAGTGAAAAAGGCGGGTGCCTGGTTGGGGCGATAAGTTCAACGAAAATACGCGCCGTCGCCCAAAAACGATCCCTGCCGGGGAGGTGTCACAGCGGACGCCGTGGGGGGATTGTTACAGAGGCCTCCGCGTCCCGAGGGCGGGGTGGCGAATTAGGCGGGGTGGCGAATTATGGATGAACACCCCTCCGGGAATGGATCGAATCGTGGCGGCCAATGCGTATAGGGACCGGTTGAGCCAGCAATTCAGGGAAGTAGTCTCTGATGCAAATTGGCCGCCAGAGGTGGCGACAGCCCGCCTCTCTGTTCTGCTGCCTGCGGCGGAGGCAGGTCCCAATATCGACGAGACGAGCCGAGGCACACCATCATGTTTGAAGGATTGTCCCAAAAGCTCGAGGGTGCCCTGCAGTCCGTCACGGGCCAGGGTCGCATCGACGAGGTGAACGTCGCCGAGACGATGCGGGAGATCCGCCGTGCGTTGCTGAACGCGGACGTCAACTACCAGGTTGCGAAGGAGTTTACCGCGAACGTCAAGGAGGCGGCCACGGGGGAGGATGTCCTCACCTCGGTCACGCCGGGCGAGCAGTTGACGAAGATCATGCACGACGAGCTGACCCGGGTGCTGGGCGGCGAACACGAGGGCATCGAGATGGCGGAGACGCCGCCCACAGTGATTCTCGTCGCTGGCCTGCAGGGGTCCGGCAAGACGACCTTCTGTGCCAAGCTCGCCCGCCACTTCCGAAAGGAAGGACACGCGCCGCTGCTGGCGGCCTCGGACGTGTACCGGCCCGCCGCCGTGGACCAGCTCAAGACGCTGGCCGACCAGGTCAACGCGCCCGTCTATTCGATTGAGGACGACGGCGAGATCGTCGAGGATGCGGTCCGTGTGGCCAACGAGGCCGTTGCGGAGGCCCAGAACACGGCCCGCGACATTGTCATCATCGACACGGCGGGGCGCATGCACATCGACGAGGCGATGATGCAGGAGGTGGAGGACATCAAGACGACGGTGGCGCCGAACGAAACCCTGTTTGTCGTCGACAGCATGACGGGACAGGACGCGGTGAACACCGCCAAAGAGTTCAACGAGCGCATCGATTACGACGGGGTGGTTCTGTCCAAGCTGGATGGGGACACCCGCGGTGGCGCGGCGCTCTCGATCCGGACGGTGGTCAACAAGCCGATCAAGTTTGCCTCCACCGGTGAGAAGCTCGACGCGCTCACGCCGTTCTACCCGGACCGCATGGCCCAGCGCATCCTGGGCATGGGCGACGTGGTCTCGTTTGTGGAGCGCGCCCAGGAGCAGTACGACGAGCAGGAGGCCGAGCGCCTTCAAGAGAAGATTCGCTCCGAGGAGTTTGACCTTCAGGACTTCTACGACCAGCTCCAGCGCATCCAAAAGATGGGGTCGATCAAGGAGCTCATGGGCATGATTCCGGGGGTCGGCAACAAGATTAGCGACCTCGACATCGACGAGGAGGCCTTCACACACATCGAGGCGATTATTCAGTCGATGACCCCGGAGGAGCGGGCCCACCCGGACATTCTAAACGGCACTCGTCGGCGCCGCATCGCCCGGGGGAGTGGGAATGAGGTCCGTGACGTGAACCAGCTGGTCAGCCAGTTCGAGGAGATGAAAGACATGATGAAGACGATGCAGAAGATGACGAGCAAGGGGCAGGACGTAGACATCTCGAGTCTCATGGACAAGATTACGGGGGGCGGTGGGGGCCAGAGTCGGAGTCCACGCTAGGACGAGGGCCGCCGGTAGAACTGCTTGCGCACCTTTCACGATTGTTGAACTGAACACACCCGAACGAACACGTGTCTGTTAAGCTTCGACTGCGCCGCATTGGGCGCAAAAAGATTCCGGTCTATTCGATCGTCGCTGCCGACCAGCGCAACGCGCGGGACGGCCGTTACATCGAGGACATCGGCCGCTACTTTCCGCTCCGCGAACCCGCCGAGGTGCGCCTGGAGGAAGACCGGGCCCTCTACTGGCTCGAAAACGGGGCGCAGCCGAGCGACACGGTGCGGTCCATTCTGCGCCGCCGGGGCCTCCTGCTCCATCACCACCTGAAGAAGAAGGGCGAGTCGCCGGGCGAGATCGAGTCGGCCGTCGAAGAGTTTCGGGAGCGCATGGCCGAGCAGGGCGAGGAGGTGAAGATCGCCGTCGGCACACGCGGCCAGGACCCGCTGGAGCGGGAGCGCGAGCGGGCCGAGGAGATCGACGAGGAGGCCCAGCTGCGCGCCCAGGCCACCCCGCTGTCGGCCGTTCAGGAAGAGACGGAGGCCGAAGACGCCGACGCCGCGTCCGATATGGACGAGCCGGAGGCCGCCGCGGACGAGGCGGACGAGGCCGACGACACCGACGACACCGAAGAGCCCAAAGACGAGTAGTCCCGAGCGGGGCCTTCGGCCCCTGTGCTATGCCTCCCCCGACGGCCTCCACGCCCGACGATTCGGCGGATCCGGGTCCGGACTTCGCGGACGTCCCGCCGACCGACCTCGTGAAGGTGGGGTTTATCTTCCGCCCCCACGGGCTGGACGGAGAGCTCAAAATCGACCCGTCCGCGACCGACGATCCGGCGCGCTTTGAGGTGCTGCCCACGGTATTCGTGGGGCCGCATCCGCGTCGTGTCGTTCGCCACGACGTCGCATCGGTCCGCTACCAAAAGACGAAGCGCGGCATCACGGTCATTCTGGGGCTCGACGGCATCGTGGACCGGGACGACGCCGAGGCGGTCGCCAAAATGGACGTGTTTGCCACCGAGGCGGCCCTGGGCCTGGAAGACGACGAGCTGTTCGCCGACGACCTGGTGGGCTGGACCGTCGTCACCGAGGAGGGGGCGGTGCAGGGCACCGTCGCGGACTTCATGGAGATGCCCGCGCAGGACCTCTTCGTGGTCCGGACCCCTGAGGACACGGAGGCGATGATCCCGGCCATCGACGACTTCATCACCGAGATCGACGAGGACGCGGAACGGATCGTCGTGCGTCCCATCGACGGGTTGATGGACGCGTAGGGCAGTGCAGCCCGTGGCACACTCAGAAGACCGCTGTTCACCGGCATGCCTGGGAGCATACGCATCGACATTGTGACGGCCCTCCCGGCCCTCGTGGAGGAGCCCCTTCAGCACAGCATCCTGCAGCGGGCACAGGAATCGGACGTGGCCACCCTCCAGGTGCACAACCTTCGGGAGTACGCGACCGACAAGCACCGACAGGTGGACGACCGCCCGTTCGGCGGGGGCGCCGGGATGGTGCTGAAGCCGGAGCCGCTGTTTCGGGCCGTGGAGGCGATCGAGGAGACGGCCGGAGAGGCGGACGACATCATTTACCTCACGCCCGACGGTGAGCGGCTCGATCAGTCGATGGCCAACCGCCTCTCGATGGAGGGCCACCTCATTCTGATTGCGGGGCACTACAAGGGCATCGACCAGCGGGTGCGGGACCTTCTCGTCACGCGTGAAGTGTCGATTGGCGACGTGGTTCTCAGTGGCGGGGAGCTGCCGGCACTGATGCTGGTCGACGCGGTCGTCCGCCTCGTGCCGGGCGCGCTGGGCGACAGCTCGTCGGCCCTCACGGACGCGTTTCAGGACGGGCTTCTGGGCGCGCCGGTCTACACACGCCCGGCCGAGTTTCGGGGGCAGGAGGTGCCGTCGGTCCTCCGCTCGGGCGACCATCAGGCCATTGCCCGCTGGCGGGACGAAAAGCGACTCGAAAAGACCCGGGACCGCCGGCCCGATCTCCTACCCGACACCAACAACGATTCGACCGAGGCGTCTTCGCAGTAGACACACGCGCCTCCGGCGTTGACCGACCATTGTTTGTTTCACCCAACAATAGAACAGTGACATGGCTACTGATCTCATGAGCGTCGTCGAGGCGACGCAGCTTCGCGACGACGTACCGGACTTTGACTCCGGGGACACGGTAAACGTTCACCTCCGGGTGGTTGAGGGCGAGAAGGAGCGCATCCAGCAGTTCGAAGGGGTGTGCCTTTCGCGTCGTGGCTCCGGGCCGAACGAGACGTTTACGGTTCGCAAGGTGTCCGAAGGCGTGGGCGTCGAGCGCATCTTCCCGGTCCACTCCCCCCGTGTGGCCCAGATCGACGTCGTTCGTCGTGGGGCCGTGAACCGGTCGAAGCTTTCGTACCTCCGTGGCCTGTCGGGCAAGGATGCCCGGATTCAGGAGCAGATTCGGGGGAACTAGGGGCGTAGCGGAGAGGGCCTGCACGCACGCCCCTGCTCGTAGACTTCGGACTCGTCTTGCGTCCCCATGGACCTTGCAATCTGGGACTATCCGCCCGCTGAGTTTCTGGCGTCGGGCTTTACGTCCGGTGCCGTCGAGAATCCGTTTCGGATCACGCGGCATCGCCCCGAGCAGTGTGCGGCGATGCTGGTGGAGGACGAGGTGGACGTGGCGCTGATGCCCACGATGCTGGCCCTGCAGGCGAGCAACGCCATCGACGTGCTTCCGAGTGTGGGGCTGGTTTCGTGGCGGTACCCGTACGCCCGCCTCGTGTGGCAGGGGGGACTGCACGACTTTCCGGAGACGATTGCCTACGACCGGCGCGTCGCGCAGGAGCGCATCGCCACCCGGATTGTTCTGCACGAGCACTACCAGGTCGACCCCACGTTCGTCCCGTACGACGCCCGCTCCCCGCAGGCGCTGCTCGACACCGAGGAGGATGCGGCCCTGCTGGTCGGTCCCAACGTCCCCGCCCTTCAGCCTGAGCCCTTCACGATGGACATCGGGCGCGAGTGGTACGAGCTCTCCAACTACCCGATGGTGTGGGGGCTGTACGTCACCAAGCGGGACCAGTCGACGGACGAGATGATCGAGGCGCTGATCGCCTCGGGCGAGGCGGCCGACGACAACCGCGACGTATGGGTGCAGGCGCAGGAGACCACCGCCTCGCTGAACGAGTTCTACCGCGAGGACCTCCGCACCGGCCTCGACAAACTCGCCATTGCGAGCCTGACGGAGTTTCGGAAGTACATCTTCTACTACGACGTGACGGAGGACGTCCCCGACCTTCCGCTCGTGTACCTCGATGAGGATGAAGAAGAGGAAGAAGAGCATTGATTCATTGGGGCACTGGGCACTGCGGTCAGCGGCGTGTGGTTTTTTGGCGGTTTCAGTTAGGTGTAGGTCGCTGCAGCCCCGATTCCCAAGCTGCTCAACCTGTTTGAACGTGTGCACCGTGGCCACAATGCATAAATCACCCAATGCCTCACTGCATCAATGACCCGCCATGGCTGAAGGCACCGAGGTTGTTGCGCGCAATAAGAAGGCGCAGTTTGAGTACGACATCGAGGAGACCCTGGAGGCGGGGCTTGTGCTGGAGGGGTCCGAGGTAAAGTCGGTGCGCCAGGGCAAGGCGAGCCTGGACGGCGCGTACTGTCAGGTCGATCGGGAGGGGGAGATGAAGATCCACGGGATGTACATCAAGCCGTACGAGGAGGCCGGCCCGTTCGGGCA
>Ga0207414_1000674_pt1 | contig 14462 bp, 12 predicted proteins | sample PonA231FremontCA_2_FD_187269 | JGI IMG/M metagenome (GOLD analysis project Ga0207414, IMG submission 187269) | Marine sediment microbial community from Fremont, CA, USA - Pond A23 Sediment 1 (SPAdes) | ecosystem: Environmental > Aquatic > Marine > Unclassified | place: USA: Fremont, California... | reverse complement strand
GTCACTGATGGCCATGTGCTGGTGGGCCTCGATGATGCCCGGCATCACGTACTCGCCGCTGGCGTCGTACGTCTCGACGCCGCTCGGGGCGGAGAGGTCCGGGCCCACCTCGGCGATGTCGCCGTCGCGGATCAGGATGTCGCCGTTCTCAATGGTGCCGTTCGTGACGGTCAGCACCGTGGCGTCCTGGATGAACCAGTCATCGGGGGCGTCGCCCCGCAGCTGGTCCTGGGCCCGCAGGGGCGTGGCGACCAGCAAGGCGGCGGCGAGGGCGCCGAGGGCGGAGGAGAGGCGGAAGGGAACGGGGGAGAGCATGGGGGAGCAGAAAGCCAGAACGCAAAACATCGTCGAAAGGAAAAGGCCGGGGTGCGGAATCGGCTGGGGGAGAGCCTACGCCGCCGTGGGGCCCCGGGGGGCGAACGCTACTTCCGGGTCGCGTCCGGGGCGCTGGTGCGCTCCCCAGCGATGGGGAACGAGCCGCCGGACGTGGAGGCGGAGCCCTCGAAGGTGTCGCCCTCGACCGTCACCGAGACGGAGACGGAGCCGCCCTGCGGGGAGGCCACCGTGAACGAGAGGGTGGTGCCGTCGAACGACACCGACTGGAGCGACTGTTCGTCGCCCTGGGGACCGACGAAGGTGCCGTCCAGGCCCGACGGGTCGCCCTCAATCGTGACCTCGCCGGAGAGCTCGCCCTGCGGGGTGTCGAGCGTGTACGACCACGTCCCAAGGACCGCGGACACGTCGCCGCTGACTTCCCCCTCGTCGGAGCCGTCGGCGCTGTAGTCGTACAGCCGGCCGTCCACGAAAACGTGCGTGACCTTCGTGTCCTCCGCGAAGTACGACCCGTCGGTGACGACCAGGTTGGCAATCTTGCCCGCCTCCACGGTCCCGAGGCGGTCGTCCAGGCCCAGCTGGGCGGCGGGGCGGGTCGTGAGGGCGGCCAGGGCCGTCTGTTCGGGCAGGCCCTGGTCGATCATGGTGCGGAGGTGGCCGCGGACGTCGCCCGGGTCGGCCTCGCGGGTGGTGAAGCCGAATTCAAGCCCGGCGTCGTGTAGGGTGGCGGCCGTCTCCAGGTAGTCCTGCCGCTCCATGGCGTGGCGGAGCTCCAGGTTTTTCTCCTCTTCGGCGACGGTCTCGTACGACGGGGTCTGCAGGTCAGGGCTGTAGTATCGAGAGGGCGTGCCCGTCGTGTCGGCCACCGTGGTGTCCGAGCCGCTCGTTCGGGTCGGCTCCTCGGGCAGGTCGAGCGTCAGGAAGAGGGGCGCGTCGACCGCCTGAAGGGCGCCCACCAGCTCGTGACTCTCCCCAAGGCCGGCGAGCACGAGGGGGAAGTCGAGCTCCTGACGGAGCGCGAGGATGCGGTGGAGGGAGAGGGCCCCGTCGGCGTAGAAGGCGAGGGGCTGCTCGCCGTCCAGCACGGGAAAGAGGGCGCTGTGCTGCGGGTCCTGAGGCGGCTGCGGGCGGCCCGTGGGGTCCCGTTCGTAGGCCGCCTCAAGCTGTTGGCGGCGCTCCGCCTCGCGGTACAGCTGCCGCATCTGCGCAATCACGGCCATGCCCGTGGCCGGGTACACGTAGCCGTCGGCCGTCTGGAGCTGGGCGAAGAGGGTGGGGCCGGCCTCCAGGACCATGTCGTTGGCCGTCTCCCCGCCGTAGAAGACGTGCGCGCTGGTGCCGGGAAGCATCTGTCCCTCCGGAGCGACGTGGCCGAGGGTGAACCCGGCCTTCCGCAGCGACTGCAGGGCCGATTCGTCGGGGGACAGAAACGGGCGGACGGCCCGGTCCGGCTGAATGCCCGCCGCGTCGGGGGGCGGGGTGCCGGGGTCCTCGACGTCCGTATCCTCGTCCTCCGGCATCTCGACCCCCGCGTGCGAGAGCCCGTCGATAAACCCAGCGTAGACCACGAGCGAGTCGGCCTCGATGGTGCGGGCGTCGTAGGGCACCTCGGCGTCCGGCCCCACGGCGTCGATCACGCCATCCCGCACGACGACGGTGGCCGATTCGAGCACCTGACCGGGGGCCTGTACGACCCGGGCGTTCTGGAGGGCGTACGTGTCGGTCACTATCGGCACCTCGTAGTCCTGGGCAGCGAGGCGGGACGGCAGGACCAACAGGACGAGGCTGAGAAGGCCGAGTCCGTAGCGGCGGAATGTCGAAGCAGTCATGCGGGCGGCGTGCGTCCAATGGGGAGCGGGAAACCAAATCATCCGAAACATAAGGGCGCCGACGGACAGTGTCATCCACGTCGTGGCGCCCATCCGGTCATCCATCGTCTCCGGATGCGTTTCGTCGAACCGGGGGCGATGCTAGTCCACCATTCGCTTAAGCTGTTCGAGCCGCTCGACGACCTCGCTCCGCTTCATCGATCGGAAGCGCTCCGGCAGCAGGTCGCGGCTCGTGCACTCCAGCACGGCGGCCAGCTGCTGCAGCTCCACCTCCGTCGGGTAGGTGGGCGGGATGAAGTCGTTCACCGTCTCCTGCAGGATGTCCGGCGTCACGGTGCCGTCGTTCGACCCGGCGGCCCGGAAGGCGGCGCGGGTGAGGACGGCCTCCATGTCGGCCCCGCTGTAGGTGCGCTCGCCCTCCAGCAGTTCAGGGGGAACCGCCTCAATCGGCAGGTCCACGCCCGTTCGGCGCATCATCACCCGGAGGAGCTCCTCCCGGTCTGCGCGGGTGTGGGGGTAGAAGAGCGAGAGGTGCTCCTCGGCGCGCCCCTGCCGCTTGAGGTCCACCGGCATCAGGTCGGGGCGGGCCGTGACGAGGAAAAAGATCACACGCCCCCGGTGGGCCGGGTCGCTCATGAACGAGACGATCTGCGAGAAGACGCGCTGGCTCACGCCCGAGTCGCCCTGCGCGTCGCGGTCCCCGAGCGCCGCGTCGGCCTCGTCGATCATGACCGCCACCGGCGTCATCGCTTCCAGCAGGTTCAGAATCTTTTCCAGGTTGCCCTCCGTCACGCCCTGCCACTGCGAGCGGAAGTTCTTGAGCTTCACCATCGGAATCCCAATCTCCCCGGCGAAGCAGTTGATCAGGAACGTCTTGCCACAGCCCACGGGCCCGCTCACGAGGTACCCCATCGGGAGCACGTCGTGCCGCCCCGTCTGCACGGCATGGGCGGCCTGGCGCAGGTGGTCTTTCGCTTCGTTGTGGCCCGCGATGAGATCCAGCGAGTTGTTCGTCTCAATGAACTCCAGCATCCCGTACGCCTCCGCCTCGATGAACTCCTTCTTCAGGTCGGAGAGCGTGGCGGCGGTCAGTCGGTTCTGGTTCTCCAGCACGTCGGCCAGGATCGTCCGGAGCTGCGTGTAGTTGAGGCCCGCCGTGTTCTGGGCCAGGGCCTCCGGGGGCACGTCCGAGTGTGCCCGGAACCGGTCGCCCCGCTCGTCCAGGGCCCAGTCGATGTACGCCTGCCGGTCGTCGCCCTCGGGAATCGGGACGTAAATCTCGGCGGTGTGGGGGCTCTGGACGAGCTGCTGGTTCAGGTCCGTCAGGTTTTCGGTGAGGAGGGTGAGCGTAAAGTCGCTCTCCAGAAAGAGCGAGTCGCGGGACCACTTTTGCAGGTACACGAGCGACTGCCGGTCCTGCGCCGAGTACATCGACGCCTCGGCCATGGGGGCCACCGTCTCCGCGTAGTCGATGACGCAGGCCACCCGGGTGCCGTTCGAGAGGCGGAGGCGAAAGTAGTCCTCGAGCAGCTCGAAGACCTTGTTGGGGGCCTTCGGCAGGTTGTTCTCGTATTCGGTGCCGGCGAGGCGCTCCTCCCCGGCCAGGGCGCGACTGAAGTCGCGTCGGGAGGCCGCGTCCGCGAAGTGGATCCCGGCGCTGCGGTCGTAGAAGACCACCACGTCGCGGGCGGCGAACAGGTCGTCGGTCAGGAAGCGCCGAAGCGGCGGGTAGATGCGGGCGCCGTCGCGGTCCTCGGTCGGCACCACGTCGCGAATGTCGCCGTGGAGGATGAAGGTGGAAACCGTCTTCGTGAAGTACTTCCGTGCCAGTTCCCGGGCCCACGGCGGGTAGTGGGCCGTGTACGGGTCCAGGGGCGGCGTGTCGGGGGCGGCCTCGGGGGCCTCGTCTGCGGGCGGGGCCGCGTCGGGCTCGGGCGATTCGGGCTCGGGCATGGACACGAAGAACTTGGGGGAAAACCGACGTGGTGGGGCGAACGAGAGGGGGCGGCGCGGGGTTCAATGAGGCAATCAAACCTGGAGGTCGATCATGGGACTCCGGCGTCGTCCCCGATCGTCCGGACGGGGCGCGAATTCCGTACCTGTTTCGTCGAGGAGGATTGTATGGCGTCCGCTTTTTGTTCACGGCTGGCCCGCTCCCACGGCGTCTCGCCGAGGGGCACCGCCACCGAGGCCCCCCACTGGCTCCTGATCGAAGACCCCTCGCCGTGGAGCACAGACGCCGTCGAGGATGCAGAGTGGGGGCCGAGCGTGCACGAGGCCATCGCGGGGTGGACGGACACGATGCCCGACCTGCGCGTGCAGCTCATCCGTCGGGGGCTTCAGCGGTGGGACGACCCGGGCCGCATTCGCTGCATCGCCGTGCGGGCCGGGCCGCGGCCGGTCGTGCGCGAGTGGTCGCTCGGGGCCTACGGGGACCTCCCTGCCCTGCGGGTGCCCGAGGCGCTCCGGGGCTCCGGTCCTGCCCCTGAGGCGGGGCCGCTCGTGCTCACCTGCGTGAATGGCCGCCGGGATGCCTGCTGTGCCAAGTGGGGGCGCCCCGTCGCCCAGGCCGTGGCCGACGCCGCCCCCGCCGCCGCGTGGCAGACGTCGCACCTCGGGGGCCACCGCTTCGCCCCCACCGCCCTGGTGCTGCCCGACGGCACGCACTACGGCTGGCTCCGCCCCGCCGACATGGCCGACCTGGTGGGGGCGCACCGGGACGGGCACCTGTATGATCTGGGCCGGGTGCGCGGGGCGGTCCACCAGCCGCGTCCGGTCCAGGCGGCATGTCTGTCCCTTCGGCAACGACGGGGCGCGACCGCCCTCGAGGCCGTGCGGGGCGCGGGCCTGGAGGAGACCGGTGAGGGCTGGACGGTGCGGGTGCGGGCCGAAGGCGAGACGCGAACGGCGCACGTGTGGCAGGAGCAGGAGGGAACGCCGTTTCCGCACAGCTGCGGAAGCCGCGACGCAAAGCCGCAGCGGGCGTGGCGCGTGAGGTGGACGGCCGACGAAGCCACCGGGCCCTGAGAGCCCGTTTTTTGTGCGTGTCCCGAGGCTGCGGGCGGCAGCGATGGCCTGCACGTCGTCGTCCCCGACAGGATTGGGGAGAGGGCCCTCTTGCGAAGAAAAATCAACATGCCGGGTTCTGAGACACGAAAAAGCGTGCCCCCACCGGGCGGTGGAGGCACGCTGCGGGGCCTGGTACAAATTGATCTGCCCTCGGCATCACGCGGCTAGGCAATCGTGATGTCGTCGTCGAGGTACACGTCCTGGATGGCGTTCAGGATCTCGATGCCCTCCTCCATCGGCTTCTGGAACGACTTGCGGCCGGTGATGAGGCCCATCCCGCCGGCGCGCTTGTTGATGACGGCCGTCCGGACGACCTGCTGCAGGTCGTTCTCGCCGCTCGCCCCGCCGGAGTTGATGAGGCCGCAGCGGCCCATGTAGTTGTTGGCCACCTGGTAGCGGGTCATGTCGATCGGGTGGTCCGTCAGCAGCTTCTCGTCGACGAGCGACGGGTCCTTCGCGTAGCCCTCGTCCTTGTGGTCCCGCACGGCCTGGTACCCGCCCGTAAGGGTCGGCTGCTTCTGCTTGATGATGTCCGCCTCGATGGTGGCCCCGAGGTGGTTGGCCTGGCCCGTCAGGTCGGCCGAGCCCTCGTAGTTGGAGCCGTTCAGGACGAACTCCTTGTTGCGCACGTAGCACCAGAGGATGGTGGTCATGCCCAGCTCGTGCGCCCGGGAGAAGATCTTCGAGATCTCCTGCAGCTGGCGGTTCGACTCCTCGGAGCCCCAGTAGATCGTGGCGCCGACGCCGACGCAGCCTTGCTCGTAGGCGTCCTCCACGCGGGCATAGGGCACCTGGTCGTACCGGTTCGGGTACGAGAGCAGCTCGCTGTGGTTAATCTTGAGGACGAAGGGGATCTTGTGGGCGTAGTCCCGCGCCACGGAGCCGAGCACGCCGTAGGTGGTGGCCACGGCGTTGCAGCCGCCCTCGATGGCCAGCGTGACGATGTTCTCGGGGTCGAAGTACATTGGGTTCGGCGCAAACGAGACGCCGGCGGAGTGCTCGATGCCCTGGTCGACGGGCAGGATGGAGATGTAGCCGGACCCGCCGAGGCGACCGTGGTTGAAGATCTGCTGCATCGACCGGAGGACCTGGGGACTGCGGTCCGAGCCCTTCCAGACGCGGTCCACGAAGTCCGGGCCGGGAAGGTGAATCTGGTCCTTCGGAATGGTTTCGCACTCGTGGTCGAGGAGGTCCTCAGCTTCGTCGCCGAGGTGTTTGGCAATGGGGGTGCGGGTTGCTTGGGCCATGGGTCGGTTGGGGAGGGTTGTAGGACAAAACGACAAGGGGAAGGCCTCGGTCGGATGTGGACGGCGAGGGCCTACCTCACATGGTAAGAAGAGAAAAGGTTTTCGTCCATGTCGGCGACGCAGGAAAGTCGTCGCCCTGCCAGGACGCACAGGCCAGGACGCACAGGAACGTAGGGCGGCGGCGTGCACATCGGCCCGCCAGGACCATGTGGGGCCCGTTGCGGCCCCGTCGCCGTTCCGGGCCACGGCGACGGCTTGACGGACGGGAAGGGTCAGTGCCCGGACGTCTCGAGCACCTCGGCCGCCTTCTCGGCGATGCCGAGGAAGCTCTCCGCCTCAAGGCTGGCGCTGCCGATGAGGCCCCCGTCGATGTCCGGCTGGGAGAGAAGGCCGTAGGCGTTGTGCGGCTTCATGCTGCCGCCGTAGAGGAGCGGCACCTCGTCCGCCACCTCGCCCCCGTAGCGCTCCCGCAGGTCCTCCCGGATCACCGCGTGCATCGCCTGTGCCTGCTCGGCGGCGGCGGATTCCCCCGTGCCGATGGCCCAGATCGGCTCGTAGGCCACGATCAGCTCGTCCGCGCCATCGATCGAGACATCCGACAGCGCCCCGTCCACCTGGCTCCGGACGACCGTGTCGGCCTCCCCCGCCTTCCGCTGCTCGAGGGTCTCGCCGACGCACACGATGGGCACAAGGTCGTGGGCCCGGGCCTGCTGGGCCTTGGCGTTGACCTCGGCGTCGGTCTCGTCGTAGTACGTGCGCCGCTCGGAGTGGCCGAGAATAACGGCGTCGCACCCGATGGACGACAGCATGGGGGCGGACACGTCGCCCGTGTAGGCCCCTTCGTCCTTCGCGTGCATGTCCTGGGCCCCCACCGCGACGGGGACGTCCGCCAGCGCCTCGCGGACGGCCGGCAGGTGGACGTATGGGGGGCAGACGAGGAAGTCGACGTCGCCGCGGTCGGCGGCCGTGGACGACAGGCCCTCCGCGATGGCGTCGGCGAGCGCCCGGCCTTCCGGGACGTCGGTGTTCATTTTCCAGTTGCCAGCGACCAGCATAGACGGGAACGGGTTGTGCGGAAAATCGAATCGGGCAGGGCGCAGCCCTACTTCTGCGCCTCGTAGACAAACATCGTCGGGGGGATGTTGCGGGGCTCGTACTCCTTCGTGACCGCCGAGAAGTGCTTGCGGAGCGGGGCCTCCAGGTGGTTGTAGTTCTGATAGACCAGGAACTTCCCGTCCTCCGCGAGGACGTCTCGGGTTCGGGCGAGCAGCTCCTCCCGCGCCCCCTCGTCGAGGAAGGAGAAGGGAATCCCGGACACGATGTAGTCGACCGTGTCCACGTCGTGCGCGTCGAGAATGTCGACGATACGCTCGGCCCGGTCCTGCACGACGAGCGCCCGGGGGTCGTCGCTCGTCCATTCCTCGAGCATCCCCACGAAGTCGGGGTTGCTCTCGACGAGGAGGAGCGTCGAGTCCGCCGTCATGCGGTCGAGGATGAACTCGCTGAAGACCCCGTTTCCGGGGCCGTACTCGACGACGACCTGGTCCTCCCCGAAGTCGATCCACTTGCAGACGCGTCGGACCAGAAAGGAGGAGGAAGGCACGATCGCCGCGACATCCTGATCCTGAAGAAAGTTCTTGATGTAGGAGAAGGTCCCGGAGAGAGCAGACGGCACGGCACGGGTGGAGCTATCGCAGAAGACCAACGATGAACCAGCACGAGCCAAGTACGCGGACAGCGGGGCATGTTTCAAGGCCGTCACGTTCCGACTCCATGAAGGACCGCGGAAAAGGTTAGGGGAGGGAGAGGGGGGCGGCCGCCGTGGGCCTCGCGTGGAGGAGCTGCGTGAGGCCCTGCCGGAGGGCCGGAAAATCGCCGGCCCAGTAGGAGTCCACGATGGCCCCGGTGTCGTCGATGAGAACCCACCGGGGGAGGCGAGTGGCGTTGTACCGGCGGACGAGCGGGTCTTGCGGCCCGTCGGCGGCGATGGCCCGATGGCCCGGCAGTCGTCGGTTGTGCAGAAAGGCCCGGTTGACGAGCGTGTCGGGCTCGGTGGAGACGGAGACGAACGCGACGGAGTCGGCCCGGGTGGCGTCGTACAGGGCGTTCCGGAGGGGGCGCTGGAGGGCGTACAGGTCGAGCCCGGGGCGGTAGTATTCGAGGACGACGGGCCGGCCCCGAAGGCCGTGGAGGGAGAGGGTGTCGCCGCGAAGCGTCCGGATCGTCAGGTTCGGCGCCGTCATGCCCGGTCGGAGCCGGGCCGCCTCGTACTCGGTGCGGCGGGCCCATTCGGCCCAGGGCGTGTGCGGGAAGCGCGCCCGGAGCCGTTGAGACGCCGAGAGGGCCGCCTCCACCTGTGCGCTGTCCAGGAAGGCCTGGATGCGCGCGGCCTGCACCCCAGCCCGCTGCCGCGCAGTGGCGGCCCGGGCCTCGAGGGTATCGAGAAGGGCGAGTGCCGCCCGGTGGCCGTCGAGGCGGGCCTCGGCCCGTCGGGCAATGTGGGCGGCGTCGGCGTAGCGTGGGCTGGCGGCGTCGATCTGCTGGGCGCGGGCCACGACCAGCGAGTCGTTCCAGCCTTCGAGCAGAGAGAGGGACTCGACGGCGGCAAATCCCGCGGCGTAGGTGCCGGGGTAGCGGTCCCGGAGGCCCCACAGGACGCTACTGGTGAGGCGGATGTTCTGGACCTGCATGGTCGCGTTGGGCGGCGCCGTTCGGAGCCGGCGCGTGAGCAGGCGTTGGTGCATGGTCATGGCGTTGCGGTACGCCTGCAGGGCCCGGTTCTCCGGCGACACCGGACGGAGCCCCGCGCCCCGGAGCGGAAGGGAGACGCGAAGCGTGGCGGTGTCGCCGGGGGCCACCACGTACTCCGTGCTCGCGAGTTGCTCCCGGCCGCCCCGGCCCCAGAGGGACAGGGCGTAGAGGCCCCGCTCCGGTGCGGAAATCGGCATCTGGAAGCGGCCGTCGGGGCCGGGGCGGGCGTGGCCCAGCGTGTCGAGGCGGCGCCCGTCCGGCCGAACCACGAGGAGCCGCACGTCGCGGTCCGCGTCGAGGGCCCCGGCCGAGGAGTCGACGACGACACGGCCCATCAGGTGGCTCCGGACCGACGAGGAGGGCGGCTGGCAGGCCCCGCACAGCACGACGAGGACGAAGGCCCCCAGGACGCACCGCCCCGACAGGGCGGCACGGGAGGGGGCGAAAGGGGAGGAGAGCATCGGACCGGCTACTCGTCGACATTCGCCGTGTCCCGCCGCGCATCGAGCTTTTCCCGAAGCAGCGACCGGACCAGCTCCGGATTGGGGGAGCCGTCGAAGCGCTGCATCACCTGCCCGATAAAGAACCCGAGGAGGCCGTCTTTGCCGCCGAGATAGGTGTTTACCTTGTCCGGATTGTCGCTTAGGACGTCTTCGACCACGGGGGCAATCGCGCCCCGATCGGTGACCTGAATCAGGTCCCGCTCGTCGGCGATGCGGCCCGCGCTCTTGTCGGGGGCATCGAGCATGGCCTCGAAGACCTCCTGGGCGCCGTTGGAGCTGACCTTGTCCTGCAGGCGCAGAAACACGAGCTGGGCCAGCCGCTCCGGCCCGACCCCCAGCTCGCCGATGGGGAGGCCCCGCTCGTTGAGCACGCGCATCACCTCGGTCATGATGAAGTTCGACACCGCCTTGGCCTGCGCGTCGGTGTCGCCGCCCTTCGTGCGCTTGTAGAGGTGCCGCAGGGCCTCCTCGAAGTAGTCGGCCACGGCGCGCTCCTCGGTGAGGACGCCAGCGTCGTACGCCGGCAGGCCCACCTCCTCGACGAACCGACGCCGGCGGGCCCGTGGCAGTTCGGGAAGGTTCGCGCGGACCTCGTCGATCGTGGCGTCCTCGATCCGCACCTCCACCAGGTCCGGATCCGGCAGGTAGCGGTAGTCGTGCGCCTCCTCCTTCGAGCGCATGGGCCGGGTCGTGCCCGCGTCGGCGTCCCAGAGCAGGGTCTGCTGCGTGATGGACTCGCCCCGCTCCGCGGCGGCGATCTGGCGGGCAATCTCGTAGTCGAGCGCCTGCTCCACGTGGCGCATCGAGTTCATGTTCTTCAGCTCGGTGCGCGTCCCGAACGCCTCGCGGCCCTGGGGGCGCACGCTCACGTTGGCGTCGCAGCGCAGGGAGCCCTCCTCCATGTTGCCGTCGCTGATGCCGAGGTAGCGCACCAGCTGCCGCAGTCGCTGCAAGAAGAGGGCCGCCTCCCGCGGGGAGCGGAGGTCCGGCTCGGTCACCATCTCCAGCAGCGGCACCCCGCACCGGTTGTAGTCGAGTCGGGTGCTCCCCCCGGCCGAAGCGTGCACGGACTTGCCCGCGTCCTCCTCCATGTGGATGCGCGTCAGGCCGACGCGCCGGGAGTTGGGGGCCGACGGGGACGCGTCCTCCTCCTCCCCCGGGAAGACCTCCAGGTAGCCGTCATAGCAGATCGGCGTGTCGTACTGGGAAATCTGGTACCCCTTCGGCAGGTCCGGATAGAAGTAGTGCTTGCGGGCGAAGGCCGAGCGGGCCGCGATGGAGCAGTGGGTGGCCACGCCGAGCCGGAGGGCGTGCTTGACCACCGTTTCGTTGAGCACCGGCAGCGTGCCCGGGTGGCCGAGGCTGATGGGGTCGACCTGCGTGTTGGGGGCGGCCCCAAACGCTGCGGCGTCGGGACTAAAAATCTTGGCGTTGGTCTGGAGCTGGACGTGGACCTCCAGGCCGATGACCGGCTCGTACCTCTCGTAGGCCATACGTGTTGGACAGGGTCAGAACGAAATGCGTGGACGGGGGCGGCAATGCCCCGATGGGTGCGTAGGCGTGAAAACCCGGGGGGCGGGAAAATGTTCGGTCCCGGCCCGCGGATCACGAGTCGGCGGCGATGTCGGGGTCCCCGTCGCCCCGATCGAGGGCGGGGGCGTTCAGGGTCCAGTCGTACGGCCGGTAGCGGACGTCATACGCGCCCTCCGCCAGGGAGTCGCGCACCGCCCCGTCGAAGTAGGGGGCAAGGGCCCGCTGGACGGCGGTGGGGGTGGGCCCAAAATCCGCCCCGTACCACTTGAGGATGCGAGACAGAGCAATGGTGCCGTTGCCGTCGGGAATGCGGTTTTTGGACGACGCGTGCAGAAACCGGCGGGCCTGTGCGTCGAGTTGTGCGTCGAGTTGCGGGCCCGTGTAGGCCTCCCGGCGGAGGCGCGGGCAGCTCTTGGCGGCACAGACGAGCGCGAAGTGGATGCGCGGCTCGTCGAACCGGGCGCGGATGATTTCGTGCTCGATCTCGTCGAGGGTCCGGACGGTGTCGGCGACGGGGCCGACGGGGCGTTCAAACGGGGTGCCGCCGTCGGGCGGGCCGTCGATGTCCCGGATGCTCGCCACCGGACGGTGGTCGACGATCAGCTTCAGCGTGTAGGCGTTGTACGCGTTGATCCAGAAGGCAAGGCGGGCCTCCCGATCCAGGGCAGAGGGGCGGGCCTCCGCGAGCGTTTGGAGGTAGGGGGCGAGTACAGTGTCGGCCTGGGCCTGCAGGGCCGCGTAGTCCACGTCGCCCTGCGAGTCCACGAACCGCTGCAGCAGGCGGTCCAGGGCGGCGTGCCGGGTCGAATCCGACCCGGGAGGGGCGGCGCCCGTGGGGGCTGCGGCAAGGGGGGCGCCGCTACCGACGCACAGAAGCACTGCGAGCATCCACATCCGCCCGGTCATTGGTGATCGTCAGGGTCTGGTGGGAGGACACGAGAGGCGACAGAAGATGGAGGCCGCCCCGCGCCCGCCAGCCCGGGACGGGGCGTTTCGGAGACGGCCCATTACCGAAGACGGTTGGGACGGAAACGGCGGCCGAGGGAGCGGCCCCAACGGAGACGGCCTGAACCTGAGCAGAGCCGTTGGGAGGGGAAGTGGATTCGACCTGCTGTACGGCGCACGACCAACCGATGATGCCCCCGACGTAGGTCAGGATGACGAAGGCGAGGCCGGCGTACTGTCGATACGGGGGGCGACCGTCGGGCACGAGAAGGGGGTGGTGAAGAGAAGAGAACGCCGAGGGCGTATCGGAGGGGTTTCGTCGCCAAGAGTTCCGGGCCGCTCCGCCCGTCGGCCCGGGCTACGCCGTGGGGGCGGACGCCGACGGGTCGCCGGACGGGGCAGCGGCGAGGGCAGCGGGAAGAAGGTGCCGAAACCACGCCGTGTACCGGTGCGGACGGGCCGCCACGTCGTCGCGCAGGGCGGACGGGGCGACCCACGCCCAGTCGTCCACTTCGTCGGCACTGGGGCGAATGCGGGGCGTATCGGCCGTGCCGATGAACACGTGGTTGTGCTCGTGCTCCACGAGGGCGTCCCCGACGGGGAGCTCGTAGCGGTCCTGGAAGGCCGGCGTGAGGGGGGCCGTAAAGCCGAGCTCTTCGGGCAGCCGGCGATGGGCCCCGTCGATCGCGGGCTCCTCCGGCCGGGGGTGGCTGCAACAGGTGTTCGACCAGAGGCCGCCGGAGTGATACTTGTCGTCGGTGCGCCGTTGGAGGAGGAGCCGACCGGTGGGGTCGAAGACAAACACCGAAAAGGCACGGTGCAGCCACCCCTCAACGTGTGCCCGAAGTTTATCGGCGGTGCCGAGTGATTGGTCGTCTTCGTTGACCAGTACGACAGGGTGCGACATGGGCCAAAGGCGGGGGAAAGCGGTGGGGAACCATCCACAATGTGAATGGTGGGGCCGGCCCTCGTTGCCCGAAGGCGCCACACGTTACGGGTTTATCCCAGAACGTTTCCCGACCGGGGGAGGCCAGCCCTCCAGCGTCCAGGGGCCAGTGGGGCGTTCAGTCCGGCCCGCGTGGGGGGACGCCCTCGCCACGAGACAGGCCCGCCGGCCTCCACTTGACGTGCTCGCCTCGGATTTGTCTCTTGAGGCTAGACGAATCTTCGACCGCCCCCGCCCACACCCTCGCAGATAACGACGCCTCCCATGCACGAGCTTACGATCGAAGGCCTCGGTCCCTGTGAAGTGGAAGAAGGCACGCGGCTGGTCCGGGCCATTGAGGACTGCGGGGCGGCGGTGGGGCACCGCTGCGGGGGGCAGTCCCAATGCACCACGTGCCGCGTGGAGTTCGCAGCAGGGGAGCCTCCCGTCATGACCGAGGCCGAGTACGACAAGCTTACCGACATCGGCCAACTTGGGGAGATGCGCCTCGCCTGTCAGATCGTGGTGGATCGGGACATGACGCTGACCCCCCTCATGACGGTAGAGGACCAGGGGTGGGACGATGCGGGCCCGGAGCCGGCCCTCATGGTGGAGCCGGACGCGGAGTGGTTTTCGATCGAGAGGCTCAAGCAGCAGTGAGTCCCCCGCGTTCCGGGAAGGACACAGGGACACGGCGCCACCGGTGCCTACGACGCCTCCGCCCCGGCGTCTTCGTCATCGGCGCCCGGGGCCTCCTCCTTGGGGCCGTGGTCGTCGTAGTCGTTCACGTGGAAGCCTTCGCCCTTGAAGATGACGCCGGGGTTGTCGGTGATAATCCGTTCCACGTCCTGCCCCGTTTCCGGGCACGTGTCGAGGGGGTCTTCGGTGATGGGCTGATCAACCTCGAAGGTGCTTCCGTCTTCGCGGCGGTACGTGTAGGTCGGCATTGTCGGGTTTGTCGGCGGTCTGAGAGAATCGGCGCGTTCAAGAACGACACGTGGGCCCGCCCTTGCGTGAGAGGACCAGCCCCTGGTACTTTTTGAATTTCAATTGTTTCCGGGGCTGTGGGCAGTCCCGAGAGAAATTCAAGGAGCCCCGGATGCCTCGTATCGGAGCGCTCAGGATTGAGGCGTGGGTTGAACCTGTGTGAACATTCCTCGCGTCCGGAACCCGATCGGGTCTCAGTTTTAGACATAGGTGCAATTTTGAGATCGACGGTCCGGTAGTTCAGTTGGTTTAGAATGCTGCCCTGTCACGGCAGAGGTCGCGGGTTCGAGTCCCGTCCGGACCGCCCAGCCCTCGGTTCCGCTCGTCCGGAATCGAGGGT
>Ga0207414_1000672_pt1 | contig 14463 bp, 10 predicted proteins | sample PonA231FremontCA_2_FD_187269 | JGI IMG/M metagenome (GOLD analysis project Ga0207414, IMG submission 187269) | Marine sediment microbial community from Fremont, CA, USA - Pond A23 Sediment 1 (SPAdes) | ecosystem: Environmental > Aquatic > Marine > Unclassified | place: USA: Fremont, California... | reverse complement strand
GAGAGAATACTTCAGGTGAACCGGGAGACTGTAACTTTCACATGGAAAGATTACAGTGACAACTACAAAAAGAAAGAGCTCCGCCGGAAAATGTTCCCGGTGAAATTGTAAACTTTTGTGAATATGATTTTTAAATCTTGCAGAAAAAGATAATGGGAAAGGTACGTTTGATTGTGAACATTTCACCATAAACTGTCATAAGAAAGGGACTTTGCTTAACAAAAAATGGCTTAGTAGCACGACAGATGATTAAATAAATAGCTTAATATTCTTTCCAGGGTTTCATCTGTAGCATATTGCCAAAAATCGATTCCACAGTATAATAATGTAAGGGGTTTTAAAACCGGTTTAGTTCAACATAAAGTACATATTTGGCTATCGCCAAAAACGATACTTATTTGTTATGCACATTTAATTTTTCCTATTCGTTCACTAAATCGTTTTTCTTTAGTTTCAATTTCGGCTTATTTAATCTGGCGATAGTCTTTTTTATTCGATTACGGGTATCAGATTGCAGGTAAGTTGGAATCAAGGTTTTTAAACTAATTTCAAAAATTCGATGTATAATCACCAAATCTCTCATAGAAAATTGAGAAACTCCATTTATCAACTCTGATATGTAAGATTTAGAGTGACCCAATAAAACACCCAAATCCTGCTGAGTCATATCGTAATCTTTCAGCTTTTTTCGTATCGCGTCTCTTCGCTTTTTTATGAATTTTCGCTCTGACTCGACAATGCTCTCTGCCTTATCACTATCTTCAAGTTGTTTATCAGTTACTTGCTCTGGGTCTGACCAAACACGCTCTTCGTATTCAGTCATCAGTCGTCTTAGTTTTTTACGAAGTGGTCTCAATTCAGGTTGTTCTTTGACCATTAATCGCAATTTTTTATCCAGAAGCAAAGCTTTTTGAAAATCATATTCATTCTCAAGCTTCTCGACTTGTTCTATATCTCTTATATTTTCTAATTCTTTCATAATCTTTTACTTTAAATCCATTCGTTATCTCGCAACCATTTCTTAATCACGTTTCGATTATTTTTGAACGTTTTTTCGTAATCATCGTGGCTCCCTACCCAAACAACCGTCATTTCGCCTCCTTCTTCAAACTCAATCATTATTAATGTTCTATGAACGTTTATATTAAAAAAATAAAATTCACCGCTATACACACAATCAGCGTCTGGTCGTTTTTTTGTCAATTCATGTGGATTATCCCACTCGGTTCCCTCCAAATCTGATATCAATTTGTCAATCGCTTTGACAAGTTTCTTATTTCCTTTCTTTTTCTTTTTTACCTGATAAAGTAAATGTTTGTTTACTAATTTCAAATCGTCTATCTATTTTTTTACAAATATACAAAAAATGTTCGGAAATTATTAGAACTATTACTTCGTTTCTTATTGCGCATTAACATTAGTATAACCACAATTGCTTTTATGCTTATTATAGCTTAATTGGATTATATTTGTAAGTGTTTGATTTGACGATAATATTGTTGATTTTTTTATTTTGGGTTGTGTTATGAATTTTTGACATTATTTTGATGTTTATCTTATGTTTTTTCTTCATCCATATCCAAAAATACTAAAATTGTGTTTAATTGGGCTAAGATTAATCTATAAATCAAGCCTGGGTTTTGATTTTATTTCGATATTACACATACCTTACCCTCCTTTTGTTTTAAAAAGTAAATATACTGGGTGCTGATAAAAATTTCCGTTTACGTTCTGCCATTACATTTAAGGATCGGGTCCGTTTTTGAAGTGGCTGCCTTTATTAAAAGTAAGATTATCAAACGGGCTTTTTACAAATCTCGTTGCATCATTGACTATATGTGTGTAACGTTGCGTTGTCTTTATATTCGTATGTCCTAAGAATTCCTGGACATAACGTATGTCATGTCCGTCTTCTAACAGATGTGTGGCGAAGCTGTGCCGTAACATGTGCAAATGCACCCTTCTTTGGATACCGGCCGAACGGGCTGCGCTCTCAAGCACATTGCGCATGCTTGTATAACTGTATTTTTGACCGGGCTTCAATCCCTCAAATAAATACACTTTTGGACGTTCTTTTTCTAAATATTTTTCAAGTAAGTTTTTCAATCCAGTTGGCAGCACACTGTAACGGTCTTTTCTTCCCTTTGCGTCCCGAACAAAAACGAGGTTGTTTTGTAAATCAATATCGTTCGGCCGCAGGTTCCCTATTTCGCTCCTTCTTAATCCTGCCGAATACCCGATAATGATCAGTAACCTGTGTTTGATGTTGTCTAGTTGCCCAATGATTGCAGACATTTCTTCTTTGCTGAAATAATCGGGCAAATAGTGTGCTTTTCTTGGCCTTAATACATACCTGTCTTCAATTTTCTTCTTGTAAACGTGTTCAAAGAAGAATTTTAGAGTATTAATCACAATATTTTGATGCGAAGCGGATTTTGCCCTTTGTAGAACCAGGTAATTTCTTATTTCTTCATCTTTAATATAAACAGGATGTTTATAGTCAAAATGTTCCAGAAAACGCATGAAAATACTCAGGTAAGAGGCTTTAGTTTGACTGCTATAGTCTGTCTTGTCCAATATTGACCTGCATTGTTTATTATATATTTCGTGAAGTCTGTAGTAACTGGTTATTCGGTAAACCTTTTCCCGTAACTCTTTTGGTTTATATTGCCTCCCTTTATTTTCTAATAAGTAGCTCTGGTTTGGATGGGCAGAAAGATGACTATCATACAATTCACTAAAATAATCAATGATGGAAGTGTGGTTACTATTGATGAAAGCCTCAATGACTTTCGTTTTTGAATCGGGCTTAAGTTTTGATATCTGAACAGGTGAAAGATTCAGGTGATAGGCTAAAAAAAGCAGTAATTTATCAGATGGTAACTTTATGTGCCTGGTAATCTCAGTGAATTCATGAAAACTGACAAATGTGACCTGGGGTTTGATGTTATGCTCTTTTCCAAGATTGAAATACATTTTGGAGTGTCCCAGCGTCTTTTCATAATAGAACTTTATTGCTGCAATGAGTTGCTTTTTCTGGGTATAATTCAGGTCTTCAGCTTTTTGCTTGATGTATGAGTAAATTTTGTGATAGGGGAATTCTGCAATATTGGAATGTGTGTTTTCCAGAACAAATGCTCTGAAAAATTTATAGTAAGTGCTTTGTGTGGCAGGTCTCAGTCGTTTTAATGACATGGTATTTACATAGTCCTTTAAAACCGGATAGGTTTCCTGTAGCTTCTTTTCCCTATCTTTTTGCTGTTTTAGCTTCTCCTCTTTGGTTTTTGATTTTTTATCAGGATTATTCGATGGTGACAGGGTACGCTTTTTGCTTTGGAAGTGATATTTACCTTGAAAATAATTGTTAAGGTAATCAAGATAATTATTTTTATGAGGAATATACCAGCAATTCATCGTTTTACTCCACCTTCTCCCCGGCAGGTTCTGTATATCTGCTATCATTTCTTTGTTGTAGCTGAAAATAAGTTTTATCCGGTAATCACCTCTATGATATGTTTCTTCAGTATAAATGATTTTATTTTTTTCCATAGAAAGTATTGGATAAAAAACTTTAGCAATCCGGGTAATCCAATGGGCTTAGCGTTGTTCTTCTTTTAGTAAATTTTATTAAGTATAAATGTTTTCTTGTTGTTGACGGCGTTAATGCTTTATTTCTGATGATTTTACATAGCTCCGCTCCCTCACTTACATTTTCTAAGTGACATATGATTGTATTTCAAAAATGTTAATTTTTTCTCAACTGTCAAAGTCAAATGTTATTTAATATTAAAATATTGAAGCCTAATTGTTAAAAGTTGGCTTCTAAAGACACATCATATAAGCCATTCAGGATAAAGTAGAACTAATTATAAAATTTTCTCTCAGATTTCAATAAAAAAGATATAAAAGCAAATTAAAAAGGTGAGTGAGAATCGCTTAATTTGGGAAATATTTAAGCTCAACATTTAGAACATCTTTCATTTTGATAGCTGATTAACCCTACGATGCAATTCATTATAACTTTTGTTTCTTAGTGCTAAAAAAATATAATAGATGGTAGATAATAGACGGCAATTTCCCCATCTAAAATCCACCATCTATCATCTACCATCTAAAATCTACTTAAAATATTTTTCAGGGTACATGTTTTTCCACAATTGAGGCTGGTCTTTTAGTTCTTTTGCAAACCAGCTCATTATAGTATGATGCCATTTTATTCTTTGGCTGTGACCTACAACCCAATGGTTTTGGTCTTTTACAAGCACCATTTCTGCATCTTTGCCAAGCACTTTGAGGGCCGCATAAAACTGTTTGCTTTCTCCCACAGGTACGTTTGTGTCGGCTGTTCCATGGAGTAGTAGTATTGAATTGTTAAATTTATCGGCATTGTAAATGGGGCTGTTCTCCACATAAAGTTCTTTGTTGTTCCATGGATAGCTTTTGTGGGCAGCTACTGCATTATAAGAGTACCCCCAATAGCCTTCACCCCAATAGCTTGTAATAGAGCTAATTCCTGCGTGAGATACCGCGGTTTTGAAAATGTCCGTTTGAGTTTGGAGGTACATGGTTGTGTATCCGCCATAAGATGCCCCTATGGCTCCCACATTCTCTTCGTCAGCGGATGGATGAGCTTCAAGGAATTTTTTAGTCCCTTCTATGATGTCGCTTGTTTGTTCTTTTCCCCATCCTTCAACGTGCAATGCTGAGAACTCCTGTCCGAAACCTGTAGCACCACTTGGTTGAAGCACGTAAACAATATATCCGTTAGCTGTCCAGATATTTTTAGGATATCTTCCGTCGAATGACCTTTCAACCGGGGAAGTCCCGCCATAGTAGTAAACAATTACCGGGTATTCTTTGTCTTCATCGTAATTTGGTGGATAATAAGCCCTTCCGTAGATTGTGTTTCCATGTTTGTTAGTGAAATTCCATGGTTCAGTTTTGCCAAATTGTATATTGTTCAGTTTTTTGGGTTTGTCCACAAATTGATTCTTTTCTTTTCTTAGATTAAGATAGAACAGCTTTTCCGGTGTAGAGATGCTTGTTCCCGAGTAAACAGCATAAGGTGCGTTTTCAGCAAAATCTATGTTGCCAAGAACTTCAACGTTTAGATCTAATTTTGTGAATTCTTTATCATCTGTTTCGTAGCGATATAAGTTGATATAGTCTCTTTCATTCACCCTGATAAAGATTTCATCTTCATTGTGCCATTTTGCAGAACTTACAGCCGGGTCAAAATCATAGGTTAACGATTTTGCTTTTTCGGTGTTCCGATTGTAAAGATACAACTGTCCGTCATAGTTGTTCGGTATTTTATTTTCACTAACATTTTTACCTACATCTCCAAAGCAGAGTGGCCCGCCCTGAACAAGGAGTTTGTCTCCATTCGGTGAATATTGTACATATCCTGAATATTGCTTGTCTTTCCAGATCGTATCCAGCGAGAAATCGGAAAGATTCATTTCGTAAAGATTTTGTTTTGAATAAGGAATTTCTGTGTACATCGGATAGGAGGTTGAAAAGATAAACTTGTCTCCTTCAGGATGAAAATCATGCACGGAAGTGCTTAGGTTGCCGGCAGTTAATCTTACCCGGTCTCCGGATTTTATGTCTAATAATTTTAAAAATGTACGGTCGCGAAAGCCCGGAATACGGTCTTCGATGCCGTAAATCCGCTTTAGTTCTCCCGGGTCGTCTGCATTGTCTGAAACGGAGAAAATAATCTTTCTTTCATCTGGGGCCCATCTGTAACCGGATAAATTTTCAATACCCTCTGCTACAGTAGTTTCTTTTCCTTTTTCTACATCGTAAGTGTAGAGGTTCACTGCATCATCAATTTTAGTAGTATAGGAAAGTTTGTCTGACCCGGGAAGCCATTTGATATGGCCGATATCTTCATTCCTGAAAACAAATTCGTTTTTTCCTGTTTTCCTGTTTTTCAATACTCGGTAGGATTGGCTTTTTCCTGACTTTTCCTGTACATTTTTATATTTGATGAACAGATACTTCCCTGAAGGAGAAATGCTTGCTTGCTGAATTTCTTTCCCGGTTAAAATGTCCTCAATTGTTAATGTACGTTGGGGGTTAACGGAAGTTTCCAATGTCAGTTGTTTGTAGTCATCTTTCTTGTATGACGCATTAGCCTTAAATTTGGTTGTTTCGTTAACAGTGAGTAATTTCACATCAATCCGGTGTTTGCCTCGGTGAAGCTCTGCTGAAATCTGTTCCTTTTTCATTTTTTCACCTGATTTGGTATGCTTTAATTCTCCGTCTATGAAGACTTGAAAAAGCGCATCAGATGAAATGTTTAAGCTCACTTTTGCCCATTGGTCCAGTTCTATGTAAGAGGAGAGCAGCATCGCTTGCTTTTTGTCTGAAGCTGACAAAATGATACTGTCCTCAGGAACAGAAAAGGCTTCCCATGTTTGGGCTGAACCCATTAAAGATATTTTCATCCCTTTTTTAGGTTCCCGTTTTATCCCGGTTTCAAGTTGTTTTAAGAGATCAACATTGGAAAAAGTTTTGCCGTTAATATCTTTCTTCGAAGCAAATGCAGGGTCATGCATTTGAACAGCATCTGTTTTTAACCATTCGCTTAAGGGTGTTTCGTTTTGTGCGAACATTAAAATGCTTAACATGAGTAGAAAAGTTGTAAGACTTATTTTTTTCATAGAATCAGAATTTTGGTTTAAAGTTATTTATTGTTTATAGACTATGAAGGTAATTATTTGTTTAAAAGAAAAGAAACACATAGAGTCTTCATCTGCAACAAGCAGTAAAAAGACGGAAACTGTTAACTTGAATTAAGTTAGCAATAGAACAACTGAAGTTTCGCATCTAACAGATCAATTATTCTATGTTTTTCCCCTTACCCTGTCGTCGATGAACATTTAATTAATTATGATTTTTCAATCCATCTTGACGAAATATTTTTGCTCTCATAACTTAGGATTTACGCTCTTTTTGTATATCTATAAGCACCGTTAGGTGCGAAATTATGGTAGAAAATAAATTCCTCCTCACCCATAGCGCTGTTAGGCGCGACATTATTTTAACCCACCAAAATGGTAAATATTAATCATTTATCTAACTATTTTTTCAAATGCGAAATTTCAGTAACATTATAGCAATGAAACAATATAACAATAAAACAATATAACAATAAAACAATGGAGCAATCTGTAAACTCTTATTATTTTGTAAATTTGTTATAACTTAAAAAAGGTTTAGTTATGAAAACAAATATACGAGATCAGTTTATCGAAAAGTGGAATAAATATTTTCCTAATGCTGAACTTCCGATCACTTTTTATTATGGAAAAGAACTTAATGGGGCAGAGGTGGCAAATACGCCAGCCGGCCACAAGTGTATGATTTGTGACTTGAATAAAGTCCGCAGAGGAACTTCCCTTGCATTTAGCCGGGATAATATTGGTTGTGGCGGAGGTTTGCGTTATACTGGTTATGAGGAAGAACTGGCAGATGATTTTGAGTTTTTTCTCTCCTGTGGAAAAGCCGGATTGGAAGGAGAACGCTATAAGAAAAATCCGGAAATTGTAAAAGAGCTGATGGAGGATATCCCGGTCATCCCTGCCAAAGACCAATGGTTGGTTTTTAAGCGATGGGATCAGCTTAACGAAGAGGACGATCCTGATGTCGCTGTCTTTTTTGTTAAGCCCGATGTTTTATCCGGCCTGTTCATGCTTGCCAATTTCGATTTTATCGGGCAACACGGTGTAATTACCCCTTTTAGTTCTGGCTGCGGTGCATCAATATTGTATCCATATCTTGAAAAGGGACGGGACAAGCCCAAAAGTGTGCTTGGCATGTTTGATCCTTCGGCTCGCCCTTGTGTGGAAAATGATGTGCTAACCTTCAGTACTCCGGTAAAACGCCTTATACAAATGATGGATAATATGGATGAAAGTTTTTTAATCACGAAGACATGGAGCACAATGCAGAAACGAATGGATAAATAACTTGTTTACATTTTGGCACCATCTTTTGTGTATCGTGACTATTGAGAATGTCGTTTTTTTGTATAATTAGCCCCAATTAGAGTCGATTAAAACTCAGTTGTTGCGAAATTATGTGCAGGGAACCCGGCGGAATTTATTCGCTGTCGAGTCCTGTAAGTGGAACAGGCTATGAGACCGCTTTGCTAAGTTGTAATTCCGCCCTCATATAACTAATCTGGAGCTTATTTCTGGCGAAAGTATCTGCTTGTGCCCGTAAAGGAACGGAAAGAATTTTTCAACGTTAACCGTAAGCCCCCTGTTCAGCCCCCTGTTAACCCCTTTCGAACGCCCCCCGGGGAGTGCCGAATCCCCTGATAATTATGATTTAACGGTGTAATAACCCGTTCATAATGCCCTGTCGGGGTGTTTGAATGCAATTTATGGGGTGTTCAAATAGAATTTTTAATTGTAACTGAACACCCTGCAAGCCGGTTTAGTAACACCCTACAGGGGTGTCCCGGAATACTTTACAGGGGGTCAAATGACAATTATTAATTGTGATGGAACACCCCATCATACCGTATAGAAACACCCTGTTTGGGTGTCCGGGTATACTTTATTGGGTGTTGAATGCCAATTATTAAATCTGACAGCACACCCCCTTAGGCCGTTCAAGTATACTTTATGGGGAGTTTCGAAAGACATCTTTATTCGTACCGGAGACCCCTTCAATATGTCCAGGGATAATTTACGGGTTTTATAGATGACGGTAGTTTATGGTTTAGAAATTGATTTTTATGCCTTAACCTTAATAAATGAAAAATCCCCTCCCAATATAATTAAAGGGCAGGATATGCAGGATTCTTTACGAAAAGAAAAAAGAAAAGAAGGTAAAGTAATTACCTGATATTTTCTGTTGTGGTTTTTTGAGGGACAAAATATTGTCCTGTTTAGGCTACACTTACGCAGCGCTATTCCTTAACCTAAAACTCACCTTCCATAAAATTTATATCAAGATTAAAACATAGTATTGAAAAAAATTGTAAATTTATAATACATCAAAATAAAAGATTATGAAAAGATTTACTATACCCATTTTAATTTTAGTTTGTGCTTTGTCTGTTCAGGCACAGGAGGAAGAAACCGATACTGCTTCACTTTGGAAGACAGGTGGCACCAGCAGATTGAATTTTTCCCAGGTGTCTTTTGAAAATTGGGCTGCCGGAGGTGTAAACTCTTATTCACTTAACGGAATGTTTAGTTTTAGGGCCGATTATAAGAAAGATCGTACAAGCTGGGACAATTCTCTGGATGTTGGATACGGAATCATTAAACAGGGTGGCAGGGATGTCCGCAAATCAGATGATAAAATCGAATTCACTTCAAAATATGGCTATAAATCTTCATCTGACTGGTATTATAGTGGAGCCTTCTCTTTCAAAACCCAATTCGATAAGGGGTATAATTACGATGAAGATGCTGGTACAAAAAGCCAGATTTCCGATTTTATGGCTCCGGCTTATATGTTGCTTTCATTGGGTATGGACTACAAGCCCAGTGAGCATTTTACCTTGTTGCTTTCTCCGTTAACTGGTAAAACAACGTTTGTGCTCGATGACTCCCTCTCAAATAGTGGTTCTTTCGGTGTTGAACCCGGGAAGAACATTAGAAGTGAGTTTGGTGGTTTCGTTAAAGTTGGCTACAACCAGGAAATATGGAAAAATGTGAACCTGAACACCAAACTGGAGCTTTTTTCAAATTATCTGGAAGAAGCGCAAAATGTTGATGTGAATTGGGATGTTTTAATTTCTATGAAAATTAATGAATACCTTTCGGCAAATCTTAATACACAGTTAATTTACGATGACGATATAAAATATGTTGATAATGAAGGAAACAAACATGGCCCGCGGATTCAGTTTAAAGAGGTTTTTGGAGTAGGTTTTTCGTATAATTTCTAATATTGATGAAGATAATAGAACGCACCTGCCAGGCAGGCAGGGATGACACTGATACAGCGGATTAAAGCGGATTTAACTGTCAAAATTAATAAATTAACGTGGTTTGTTCGAATAAGGAGAATAAACAAAACTTATGTGTTCTAATGTGCCTTCTATGTGGTTAAACAATTTTTTGTTTTCATTGAAAATTTAAAACTGAATTTATTATGATAAAACACGTTGTATGCTGGAATTTGTATGAAAATGCAAAAGGAAAAACAAGGCAGCAGAATGCTTTGGAAATAAAGGAAAAGTTATTGGATTTGAAAAATAAAATACCGCATATTCAGACTATTGAAGTGGGTGTAAATTCTGATAAAGCCAATCCCGATAATTATGATGTGGTATTGATCACTGAGTTTAACAATTTTGAAGATTTGGAAACTTACCAAAAGCATCCTGCTCATCAGGATTTTGTAGATTTTGTGACTCCGCTGAGAAGCGATAAAGTTGCTGTTGATTACGAAAATTGAGCCATGATTTAATAAGCTGACACAGTTCAATTTTTAAAAGTAGTTTTCACGTTGCGTGCGCTATGTATTTCATTTTGGACGCAATAGAATTATATCGGAGCACGAATTTGAATTTTTTTTATTGCTACATTGTTTAATGGTTTTATTGTATAGGGGATTATATGAGAGAATACCCGCCTGGCTCAACTATTCTGTTTGCCTCAGAAGTGCCGTTAGGCACGATATTATGGTAGAGTATAATAGACAACACAAATCAAAGAACCGTAGGTTCGGCATTATAAAAACGATTATGACTAATGCATACACTTATTTTTAAAAGTGCGGTTAAATTTTCAAGATTTAAAACATTAATAAACCCGCACCTAACGGTGCTATAAAACGGGAGAGGTAATTGTTTTCTTCTATAATGCCGCTCCTGAAGGCGCTTTTTTTAAAAAACGAATAGAATGACTAAGTAGAAACATTCAGAATTAAGCAATATTATGAAATGCAGAAAGTTAATCATAAGATTGAGTAAAGAGAAACCCCGGAAAATGCAAAAATGATTAAAAACGAAGTCATATTTTTAAATAGAATTTTATAAACGCTCATTCTTTGGATCAACACATTAAAATATCAGATACATTTTTTATATTTAATTATTAGATAGCTAAATCGTGTTCTGCATCCTTATAGATATTTAGCCGGTATTTCAGAAACTGCCTATGTACAGAACAAAGATTAGTTAATAACATCTTTTTTTCTGGCAACGATTAATAGCCCGATAAAAGTAAGTAATCCATTCATGATTAATAATTCAAACCCAAATTTATAACCATTGAATAAGAATTCTGAATTGAAACTTATTATTCCGCTTATGATCGGAGAAAGAATGGCAATGAGCGGAACCCATTTATCTTTCACCTGCATTTTGGTGAACAGGCCAAAGGTGTACATACCCAAAAGTGGTCCGTACGTATAACCGGCAATAGTGAAAAGAGCGCTAATTACACTTTGGTCGTTTACAATGTTGAAAATAATAATGATGATGGCTAAAACTGCGGAAACCCCCACATGAACTTTTTTCCTTAGTATTTTCAGCGCCTTTTCTTTCATGTTTTTGGTGTTCAAAATATCTACCGTGAAAGATGTAGTAAGTGCTGTTAAGGCTGAGTCGGCGCTGGAGTATGCTGCAGCTACTAAGCCCAGCAGGAAGAAGAAGCCAACAGCAGGAGCAAGGTAACCTTGTGTTGCTATGATTGGAAATAGATCATCAGATTGCTCCGGAAGCGGAATCCCCTCTTTCTTAGCATAAATAATAAGCAATGCCCCAAGTGACATGAACAGCAGATTAACCGGAACCAGGCCGAGGCTGAACCAATACATGTTTTTCTTAGCTTCTTTAATATTACGGCAACTCAGGTTTTTCTGCATCATGTCCTGGTCAAGTCCGGTCATCGTGATAGTGATAAAAGCCCCTGCAAAGAATTGCTTAATAAAATGATATTCATGATTCCAGTTTTCGAAGAAGAAAATTTTGGAGTTTTTACTGTCTGCTACAGTTTCAACTAAACCAGAAAAGCTCAGGTTTAAGTTTTGACTGATAAGATATACAGTTACGCCCACAGCAGTCAACATAAAAAGGGTTTGCAGGCTGTCTGTCCAGATAATTGTTTTGATTCCGCCCTTGAATGTGTAAAGCCATATAAGCAGTATGGTAATCACCACTGTTGCTTCAAAGGGAATATTCCATTGATTAAATAAGGTAATTTGAAGTACATTGGCTACCAGGAATAATCTAAAAGCCGCTCCAATAGTTCGTGATAAAAGAAAGAAGGAGGCTCCTGTTTTGTATGATTTCAACCCAAATCGTCTTTCAAGGTAGGTGTATATAGATGTGAGGTTCAGCCGGTAGTACATCGGCATAAGAATGTGGGCGATGACCAGGTAACCCGGCAAATAACCAAGCACAATCTGCATGTATGAAAAATCGCTGTTCATAACGTATCCCGGAACCGAGATGAAAGTGACACCCGATAAAGTAGCGCTTATCATTCCGAATGCAACAATGTACCAGGGAGATTTTCGATTTCCGAGGAAAAATGATTGGTTGTTTGCATTTCTTCCTGTGAAATAGGAAATTATCAGCAGTAGCGCAAAATATCCGACAATTATGAATATGACAGTCGTTGGGTTCATACTATGATTTTTCTTTGTATTATTTAAAATATCATGCAAGAATAATAAAAACAATTAAAACTTTTGTAACGTTAGCGTACTATTAAAATGATATTATTATTTTTGGCATAAAAATAAGACGAATGGATATTCACTATTTTTCTTCAAAATTACTGGAAGACGCAGTGGATGAATTTGCTAAGCTTCCCGGAATAGGTAAGAAGACAGCCTTTCGGTTGGTGCTGCATTTGTTGAATCAGGATAAAGACGAAGTCAGGCAATTTGGGAATACCATTACTAAATTACGGGAAGAGATCAAACGGTGTAAGTCATGTAATGTAATTTCCGATAACGAATTATGCCCGATTTGTGCCGATCCAAAGCGAAATAGTTCTGTTGTCTGCGTGGTTGAAAACAGCCGTGACGTAATTGCCATTGAAAATACCCAGCAATATAATGGGATCTATCATGTTCTTGGCGGAATAATCTCACCTATGGACGGTATAGGCCCTTCAGATTTAAATGTGGAAAATTTACAAAACAAAATCGAGTCTAATCACGTAGAAGAAATAATACTTGCATTAAGTACAACTATGGAGGGAGATACAACAAATTTTTATTTGTATAAGCGATTTAGAGAGTACCCGATTAAAATTTCGACAATAGCCCGGGGTGTATCAATTGGTGATGATTTGGAGTTTGCAGATGAGCTTACGCTGGGCAGGTCTATTTTACATAGAACACTTTTTGAAAGTACGTTATCACAGAAATAAAAATTTAAAAATGTTGCAATTATTTAATTTTATAGTAAAACAAACCGGTTTACTGTTTATTCTATCCTTCTTTGTTCTTGCTAATTATTCTATACAAGCACAGGACACTGCAAAGTTAGATTCAATTCTTGAAGTGGGAGAGGACCTGATAGATATTGAGGATTATAAGGAAGCTGAAGATAAAATAGATGAGGTGCTTGATATCAATGAAACTTATGCACCTGCTATGGAGGCAAAAGTGAGAGTTTTAATAGAAAGGACCAAATATTCAAAAGCGAATAGAAAGGTCAATAATGCTTTAGAAGAACATCCTCAAAAACCTGTTTTTTATTTTTATAAAGCGAAAATAGCTATCGAGAAGGAAGATTTTCAGGGGGCTCTTGAGAACATCAATAAAGCCCAGGGGCTAACCAAAAACGATGATAAGTTATTAAATAAAATTTTCGTGACTAAGGGTGCTGCTTATCAAAAAATGGGGAATTCTGAAAAAGCCATGATTAATTATTCAAAAGCTTTGGAAATTAATTCACATAACCCAAATGTTTATATTTATCGCGGTTACCTGCTATATAAAAGGGAACAATATAAAAAAGCTATTGAAGATTTCGAAGAAGTGTTGGATTTAGACCCCAATAACCATTATGCCCTGTATAATATTGGCATGTCTGAATTTAGGCTCGGCAATAAAGCCGAAGCTTGTGATGCTTTTCATAAAGCTTGTGAGCTTGGAAACAGAAATGCCTGTCAAAAAGTCGTTTCTGAATGTATCAGGGGACGGGATTAAACTTCCAGATTAAATTTATTTAGGCGTATACAGAAAGCTTAAATGCAATGATTATTAGTTTATTACAGGGCTAAGTGATAAATTTCAGCACTAAAATTATCCAAAAATCCTTAAAAAACGAGGTTGCGGAATTATTGACATAACTCATAAACCTCTAGGTTATTCTAATATGTATTACGAAATATATTTTGTTACTCCTTATATTCTGCAGACTTCCTCTGCCTGCTACAACTGCGACTGCGACTGCAACTAAGCTGCTTAATTAATGAGACAACGCCGATTTTACTTTATTCTTTATATCGTACACATTGAGTGGTT
>Ga0207414_1000671_pt1 | contig 14473 bp, 13 predicted proteins | sample PonA231FremontCA_2_FD_187269 | JGI IMG/M metagenome (GOLD analysis project Ga0207414, IMG submission 187269) | Marine sediment microbial community from Fremont, CA, USA - Pond A23 Sediment 1 (SPAdes) | ecosystem: Environmental > Aquatic > Marine > Unclassified | place: USA: Fremont, California... | reverse complement strand
AAAAAGGTTGCTTTAACAGGTGAAATTTATGTAAGAAGTGATGAGTTTTCTCGAAGATTTTTAGTAGATAAATTGGCGGAAAGAGGAATAGTGACTAAAGTTACTGATAATAGTGAATGGCTTTATTATGTAGATTATCTGCTTCAAAATGGAATTAACAAACAAAATGTTAGTTTTTGGCAGAAGCTAAAAAGTAAGTTTAAGGGCTTATTTCAGAAGAGATTTGAAAAACAGGTTAAAAGTATTATGAGTGAAAGTGGACTTTGTGAATACAGTTTAAATGATGTTGATGAAGTTATGGAAGCTGCTGAAGGAGCCATTTCACCAGAATTAACTGGAGAAGGAATTTTAACTATAGGTAGTTCTATTGATGAATTGATTGATGATGTAGATGGCGTAATTATTATTGGTCCTTTTGGCTGTATGCCGCATAGGGTAGCAGAATCAATTCTTTCCGAATCACTGGAAGAACAGAAATTAAAACTTGCTGAGGAGAAAAATGATCAATTTAGTAAAGAAGTGCTTGATAAATTTTCTTCTCTGCCATTTTTAGCCATTGAAGTAGATGGAAGTGTCTTTACTCAGGTTATAGAAGCCAGAATAGAATCATTTTGTTTACAGGTTGAGAGACTTAATGCATATAAATCAAAGGCAAAGTTTTAAGGTGCCTTTTTAAGGTACCAAATTAAGGTACCCGGTATAGTACCGGGTACCTCCCGGTTTTTGTCGATAATTGCATAAAATATAAGCATGAGGTGGTATGGATATTCATACTATCTCATGCTTTTTTTATTTCATTCAAGAAAAATTATATAATTTGCAGGAATTTGTCACCTTATATTTAAATATATGATAACAATAATTTTAATTCATTAATATATTAAAATAATAAAGGAGGTAGAAAAATTATGGAGGAAAAAGATCAACTCTCCAAAAATGAGAAGCTTTTGAAAACAAAGGGGCGAATGGGAACTTTCTTGAAATTATATTTAACAGTCTTAGCAATAGTAATTATAACTGAAACAATAGGAACCCAAACTTTTTCCGTTGGCCCGGGTCAGGTAGTTTTACTACCGATGTTATTTGCAGTAGTAATTGCAATTTTAATTACACCTAATCTTTTAGGAAAAGTATTTGGATTTTTAAAAGGAATAGTATCGATGGAAGAGGTAAAGTTAGCCAGTCCTATGGTTATGCTTTCACTTTTGCCACTAGGTGTAAAGTACGGTACTTTGGTTGGTCCTAATATTGTTCAGGTTGTTAAAGCTGGTCCTGCATTTTTATTACAGGAACTTGGTAACTTAGGTACAATCTTTATTGCCCTGCCTTTAGCTCTTTGGTTAGGAATGGGCAGAGAAGCAGTTGGAGCAACTGCCAGTATTGCCCGTGAGCCTACCTTAGGAGTAATTGGTGAAAGATATGGAATTTCATCTCCAGAAGGTACTGGGGTTTTAGGAACGTATTTAACAGGTACTGTTTTTGGAACAATTTTCTTTGGTCTTTTAGGTGCACTTTCAGTTAATACCGGTTTACATCCTTATGCTCTGGCTATGGCCTGTGGGATGGGGAGTGGAAGTATGATGACTGCTGCTTCTGGTTCTCTTGCTGAAGTTGTACCGGAGATGAAAGATACCATTCTGGCCTATGCAGCTACCAGTAACATGTTAACCGGGGTTACAGGACTTTATTCAGTTATTTTTCTTGGTTTACCTTTAGTCAATTTTTTATATGACAAACTTTCACCACATATAGGTAAGAAAAGAAGAGAAAAATATGAAGCTGAGAGGGGGAATAATGATGAGTAATCTAAGTATAGAACATAGTTTAAATCAACTTAAAGTTCTTATTGTAGTTGCAATAATGATTTTGATTGGTCAGAGAATAGGTTATGGGATTCCAATTATGGATGCTATTCCAGGAATAATAATTGTAGTAGCTCTAGCCATGTTTGCTTTGATTATAAAAGAATCTTTTCCAAATATTAAGTTTCCAGCTTTTGCCTATGCCTCACTGGCAGCTTTGCTTTTAAGTATGCCTTTTATGCCAACTTCAGAATGGTTTTTACGCTATACCAATGAAGTAAGTTTTTTGGGAACAACTACTCCTATTTTAGCTTTTGCCGGTCTTTCAGTAGGAAATAAAATCCAGAAACTTAAAAATTTAAGCTGGAAGGTATTTATAGTTGCTATTGCTGTTTTCATTGGTACTTTCTTTGGCTCAGCTATAGTATCTCACATTATTCTCAAATTACAGGGGATAATCTAATTTAAAACTAAAAGAGCAGTATCTAATTATTTATTAAATAATTGGACTGCTCTTTTCTTAATGTGCTAAAATGAAGTAAAGGAGGTAGATTGTTTTGAAAAAGAATGAGCTTAAAAAGAAGGTAGTAGAAAGTATTGAAGAAAATCGAGATAAGATTATTGAATTAGGAAAAAAGATTTATGATAATCCTGAATTAGGATACAAAGAAAAGTATGCTACTGATTTAGTTTTTGACGCCCTTAAAGATTTAGGTTTAAAACCTGATAAAAATATTGCAGTAACAGGATGTAGTGCTTTAGCTGAAGGCTCTAAACCCGGTCCCAGAATAGCTTTTATGGGAGAAATTGATGCTATCTTATGTCACGAACATCCTGATGCTGATTCTGAAACTGGGGCTGTCCATGCCTGTGGCCATAATATTCAATCTGGAGTTATGTATGGAGCTGCATTAGGCCTGATGATGACTGAAGCTTTCAATGATCTAGCAGGTAGTGTTAAATTTATGGCAGTTCCAGCTGAAGAATATGTAGAATTAGAATATCGTTATGATCTAAAAGATGAAGGTAAAATTAAATATTTTGGTGGTAAACAGGAATTAATCAAAAGAGGTCATCTTGATGATGTAGATATGGCGATGATGATGCATTCTCTTAATTTAGGAGAACAGGGTCTTAAAGCACTACTTGGACCGAGCGGTAATGGGTTTGTAGGCAAAAAAGTACAATTTCTAGGTAAAGAATCACATGCAGGTTCAGCTCCTGAAGAAGGAGTAAATGCCTTAAATGCAGCCATGCTTTCAATTAATAATATAAATGCTCAAAGAGAAACTTTTGCTGATGAAGATAAAATCAGGGTCCATCCCATAATCACTAAAGGTGGAGATATAGTAAATATAGTACCAGCTGATGTTAGAATGGAAAGTTATGTGCGAGGAAAAAATGTAGAAGGTATTAAAGATGCAAATAAAAAGGTCAATCGTGCTATAAAGTCAGGAGCAATGGCTGTCGGAGCTGAGGTAAAGATTAATGATATTCCAGGTTATCTACCTTTATTAGATAAAAAAGAATTAGATGATATATTATTAACTAACTTAAGTGAATTTTTAGATGATGAAGATATTCAAAATGGTGGTACTTTTGCCGGTTCTTTTGATTTTGGCGATGTTTCTCACCTTATGCCAGCTCTCCACCCATTTTTTGGAGGTATAAAAGGAGATCTTCACACCAGAAATTTTGAATTAATTGATGAGGAGTTAGCCTATATTACTCCAGCCAAGACTTTAGCTATGACAGTTATAGATCTTTTATATGATGATGGACAAACTGCTAAAAATATAGTTGAAAATCATGAGCCAGCTTTAACTAAAGAGGAATATATAGATTTATTAGATAATTTTAGCAAAGATATTGATTTTAAAGCTAAAGATGAATAAAAATATTTAAGGATACATCTTATTTAAAGGGATGTATCCTTTTTTCCGAAGAAAGCAATTATAAAGATAACAACTCCAATAATTATTCCAATATATTTTGTGAAAAATCTCCAGTTAAAGATAAGAGGAAACATATCAGCTTTTAGCACATAATTTGCAAATATTAAGGAGAAACCACCTTCTGCAATTCCGGTAGCACCAGGAGTAGGTGCAAAATACATGAAAAAGAGAACAACTAGCTGGCTCAAAACTACCGGCCAGTAAGCAGGATCATAACCCATTCCCATCATTAAAAGTACTGTAAATGATAGTTCAGCCAGTAAAAATAGCATGGCAAAAAATAGGGAAAAGAAAACATATAATTTTTTACCTTTAAAAAAGGAACTTAAACTTTTTCCAAAAATATTTATTTCCTTAAAAAGAAATCTACTTGTGTTTTTGAATTTTTGATGTGATAATAAATTTTTATGTCTTAAAAAAATAAGAATATTATAAACAATCTTTTTTACCAATTTATTATTAAAAATAACTGTATAGAAAAAGCTGAAATATAAGAGGGCAAAAAGAGACATATAAATAATAATTTGATTTAAAGCAAATCCAGCTTCAATTGTATCTCCTATAAAAAGAACCAGAGGAGCAGTTACAAATACTGTAACTGTAGCTATAATAGTTCTAATTGTAGTTGCAGCAGTAGCATTACCTAGAGAAATTCCTTTTTTATGCAAAAAATAGACCTGAATAAAACCTCCTCCAGTGGCCAGAGGAGTTACATTTGAAACAAAAAGATTGACAAAGACAAGCTTAAAAATACTTTTAAAATCAATTTTACATTCTAATGTTTTTAAGACATAGTAAAGTCGAAGTCCGTCAAGAATAAAATAAACTAAAAGTAAAATTCCTAAGGAGGTTAAAATAGGTAGGGAAAATGATCTAAAAACAAAAATTTCAGTTGGTTTATTAAATATATTATAGAGGTAATAGAAAGTTAGAGCAGACAGAATTATAAAAACACTAAAGTATATAAAATAACGTTTTTTCTTGATTGTTCTTTCCTGATTTACCGCTTCTTCAGCCTCGTGTTCTATTTCTCTTAATGATTCATCTTTATATTCTTCACTTTCTTTACTCATAACTTACCTCCTTTACTTATAACCTTAAATTATTCTAATTTACTTAACTCTATCTTTATTATAATATATTTTTTTAAATGTTTACAGGAAAATAATTTTATTAGCGAGAATTATTTAATAAGAAAGTGGTGATTTGATGAATGGGATAATAACTTTAGGAGAGACATTAATAGATTTTACTCCTTTGGATAATGATAATAGAGATTTTCGCAAAAATCCAGGAGGTGCTCCCGCCAATGTGGCAGTTGCTTTAGTTAGGTTAGGGGCAAAAGTTAGTTTTATAGGTAAAGTTGGTGATGATCTTTTTGGAAAATTTTTATTAAATAAACTAAAAGAGGAAAATGTTGATATCACCAGTACTTTTTCAACAAAGAAAGCCAGAACAGCTATTACTTTTGTTTCTCTGGATGAAAAAGGAGATAGAAGTTTTGAATTTTATATTGATCCCAGTGCAGATAGATTCTTAAAACCGGAAGAGATAAAAGAAAAAGTATTTAAAGATAATAAAATATTTCACTTCGGTTCTATTTCTTTAATTGATGAACCAGCTCGATCTGCTACTTTGAAAGCTATTAAACTGGCTAAAAAGAATAATAATCTGGTATCTTATGATCCAAACTTACGATTAAGCCTCTGGAATTCGGTTAAAGAAGCTAAAAAAATAATTGTTTCTGTTTTAGACAAATGTGATATTTTAAAAGTATCTAAAGAAGAACTGAAATTTATTACTGAAAAAAGTGATATAGAAAGTGGGATAAAGCTGATTAGAAACAACTATAATATCCCTTATATTTTTGTGACTGATGGTAATAAAGGAAGTTATTCCTATTATTCTAAATTGGAATATACAGAAGCTTATAAAGTTGAAACAGTCGATACTACTGGAGCAGGTGATGCTTTTGTTGCCGGGATATTATACAATTTTAATAAAGTTGAGAAAAAAAGAATTGATGATGAATTTATAAAAAAAGCTACTCAATTTGCAAATTATCTTGCATCTCAGGCAGTTACTCATAAGGGTGCAATGACCTCATTACCAAAATTAAATGAATAATAAACTTCACAATAATCTTTCCAGATAATTTTTAACATATGTCGATGGAATTTTAGCCTCTCGGTAAACATTTATACTTAAGTAAGAGAGGTATTATGAAATTGACAGTTTGAGAAAAAATTTAAGCTTATAAGATATTTTATCTTTCCAGGCAATTTTTAACATATGTCGATGGAATTTTAGCCTCTCGGTAAACATTTATACTTAAAGTATGAGAGGGTATTATGACATCGACATATGTTAAAAATATTTGAAAATTTTCTGAATTTATTTTATAATTTAATCAAAAGTTGTAAGTTGTATTACAAGTGCAAAAAAGGAGGTATATTTTGCCTTTAAATAAAACAAAGGAAAGTTTAAGTAAGATAGTTAGAAATAAAATTATTGAATATATTGAAGAAAATAACTTAAAACCGGGAGATCAACTTCCATCTGAGCCCAAACTGGTTGAAAAATTTGGTGTCAGTCGTATTACTATTAGAGAAGCTCTGGCAGAATTTAAACAGGAGGGAATTATCTATAAAATACAGGGGAAAGGAACTTTTCTTAAAAGATCACCTATTCATATGGAAAATGGTCTTGAAATTCTAAAATCCCCTACTGAAATAATGGAAGCTGCCGGTTATAACATCAAAACAAACTACTTACCTTCAGAACCTGAGATACCTTCCTCAGATCTTAAAAATATTTTAAAACTAAATGATAATGAAAAAATAATAACATATAAAAGAAAAAGATATGCAAATCAAAAGCTGGTTGTTTATGGTGAAGATAGTCTGGCAGTTAATAATTTTTCAGATAAAGTACCAGAAAAAATACCTGAAGAATCTATGTTACATTATCTAGAAGATGAACTTGGTATCAAAATAGAGAGGGCTTTTACGGAAGTAATTCCGACTACTTTAGGAAAGGAGTTGGCTGAAAAACTTGAAATTGAGGAAGAAAAAATATTTCTCCTTTTGAAACAAATACATTATGACCAGAAAGGAGAAGCAAAGATTTTTTCTCTTGATTATTTTAATAGTGAGGCTTTTAGGTTTATAATTAATCGTAAAAGAATTTAATTAAAAGAAAGGATGATCAGGAATGAAACACGAGACTATGGAATTTAAGGATGGTAAGTTAAGATTAATTGATCAAAGAAAATTACCAGGAGAAATTGATTATTATGTAGCTGAAAATTATCGTGATGTAGAATTTGCTATTTCAGATATGGTTGTAAGGGGAGCTCCTGCTATTGGTGCTACCGGTGCTTATGGAGTATATCTTGCTGCTGAAGAATTTAAAGATGAATCTAAAGAAGAATTTATGAAAAAATTGAAAGAAGCAAATCAGGAATTAGCCAAGGCTCGTCCTACTGCTGTAAATCTAACCTGGGCCATAAAAAACATTGAAAAGCTTATTGAAAAAAATAAAAGTTTAAGTACAGAAAGAATCACTGAGATTATTTTCAAAGTAGCAGAAAAAATTGCAAAAGAAGATGTAGAAATAAATAAGAAAATGGCTCACAATGGCAATACAGTAGTTGTTCCCCAGGGAGCTACAATTTTGACTCACTGTAATACTGGAGCTCTGGCTACTGTTGGCTATGGAACTGCCCTGGGAGTGATTCGTGAAGCTCACAGGAGAGGAAAAAATATCAAAGTATATGCAGATGAAACTAGACCCAGACTTCAGGGGGCAAGACTTACTGCTTTTGAATTGGTAGAAGAGAATATCCCGGCCACTTTAATAGCAGATAGTGTAGCTGCAACTTTAATTAGAGATGGTGAGATAGATTTAATTTTGGTTGGAGCTGATAGAATCGCTGGTAATGGTGATACTGCCAATAAGATAGGAACTTATATGTTATCAGAACTTGCCAAAACCCATGATGTGCCTTTTTATGTGGTTGCTCCTACTTCTACAATTGATACAGATATTGAGACAGGTGATGAAATAGAAATTGAAGAAAGAGCCCGGGAGGAAGTAAGTCATATTCAAGGAGTACAGATTGCCCCAGATGAAATAGATGTTTATAATCCAGCTTTTGATGTGACACCTGCAGAAAATATAACTGGAATTGTAACTGAAAAGAGAGTAATAGAAAAGCCTTTTGTACAGGGAATAAAAGAAGTTAAAAATATCTAGGAGGTGATAACATAAAAGCACTTGTTTATGAAGATAATCAATTAGATTTAGTTGATAAAAAAGTCCCAGAACCTGCTGAAAATGAAGTTCTTATCAAAATAAAAATTGCGGGCATATGTAATACTGATTTAGAAATCACTGCTGGGTATTTAGGATTTGAAGGAACTTTAGGTCATGAATTTGTTGGAATTGTGGAAAAGGATCCAAAAGGAGAGTTAGAAAATAAAAGAGTTGTAGGCTCTGTCAATATTCCCTGTGGAGAATGTTATATGTGTGAGATGGGTATTGAAAAACACTGTCGTAATATGAAAGCTATTGGGATGAGAGATAGAGATGGAGCTTTTGCAGAATATATGACTTTACCTCGGGAAAATATTTATACTGTTCCTGAAGAAATAAGTGATAGAGAAGCAGTTTTAGTAGAACCTCTGGCAGCAGGTGTGGAAATTATTGAAGAAAATCATATTAAACCGACTGATGAGGTCGTTATTTTAGGAGATGGTAAATTAGGTCATTCTATTGCCCGAGTGCTCTGGGCTGCTGAAAAGGATCCGATATTAATTGGAAAACATCAAAATAAGTTGGATAGAGTTGCTGAATTAGGGATAGATACCTATCTTTTAGGAAATTATCAGGGACCTGCTGATTATGTAGTTGAATGTACGGGAAGCAGTAGCGGTCTGCAGACAGCTTTAGATTTAATTAGACCTCAGGGAACGATTGTTTTAAAAACTACTACTTCAGATTTAAATGATATTAATATGAGTAAAGTGGCAGTTGATGAAATAGAAATAGTTGGTTCTCGCTGTGGCCCATTTGCACCTACCTTGAAGATGATGGAAAATAATGAATTAGCATTAGATAAGATGATAGATGATGTTTATGATTTCAAAGATAGTCTTAAGGCTTTTAAGAGGGCAAAAGAAAATAAAATTCTTAAAGTCCTTTTAAAAATAAATTAAAGGGGGAAATAAAATGAAAAAGATTATTATTCCGTTATTAATTTTAACAGTTGTTTTTGCTTTTACTGGTATTGGTCAGGCTCAAACCAAAATAGCAGTTGTTTATGCGACAGGTGGTCTTGGAGATCAATCATTTAATGATTCAGCTCATCGTGGACTTAACAGAGCTGAAGAAGAATTAGGTATCACCTTTAACTATGCTGAACCTGGAGCAGTTTCTGAATATCAAAATTATTTAAGGCAATTTTCGGCTACCGGTCAATATGAATTAATTATCTCTATTGGCTTTGATCAGGCAGATGCTCTCAGTTCAGTTTCTTCTCAATTCCCGGATCAAAAATATGCCATAGTTGATGCAGTTGTAAATAATGATAATGTTGCTTCTTATGTTTATAGAGAAAAAGAAAGAGGTTTTCTCATGGGAGCAATTTCGGCAATGATGACAACTAGTGCTGAAAATGATATGATTAATCCGCAAAAAGTTATTGGTGTTGTTGGGGGGATGGACATTCCTCTTATTGAAGCTAATGTAGCTGGTTTTATGGCTGGAGCTAAGTATATTGAACCCAATATAAAAGTTCTCCATTCTTATGTAGGAGATTGGGCAGATCCAGCCAAAGCAAAAGAAATGACAATTTCTATGTATGAAAAAGATGCAGATATAGTTTGGGGTGCTGCTGGTCGTTCCGGCCTTGGCGTTATTCAGGCAGCTCAGGAAAATGACTTTTATGCTATAGGTTCTGATTCAGACCAGGGCCATGTTGCTCCTGACCATGTACTAACAAATGGTATGAAATATGTAAATAATACAGTTTATCTGGCTGTAGAACAGGTATTAAATGATGAGTTTGAAGCTGGAATTCATAATCTTGGAGTTGAAGAAGGAGGTCTTGGCTTTACAGATAGCCTACTTCCAGAAAAAATACTTCAGAGAATGGAAGCAGTTAAAGCTAATATAGTAAGTGGAAATGTAGATATTCCAGCAAAAATCGAAAATGTAAAATAATCATTTAAATCAGCAGAGGGCTTTTAGCCCTCTGTGTTTATAAAAATTACTGCAAGGAAGGGATTAGCCATGGATGCAGTTAAAATGAAAAATATTATAAAAAAGTTTGGGGAAGTAGTCGCTAATGATAAAGTAGATCTAAGTGTGAAAAAGGGAGAAATTCATTCGATACTTGGAGAAAATGGAGCAGGTAAATCTACTTTAATGAAAATACTTTTTGGACTTTATACCAGAGATAATGGTGAAATATATATAAATGAAAAAAAAGTAGATATTAACTCACCTTCTACGGCAATTAATTTGGGAATAGGAATGATTCATCAGCATTTTATGTTAGTTAACCGCCTTTCAGTAACTGAAAATATTATTGCCGGACAGGAGCCGATAGTCAATAATATATTTATAAATAAAAAAGCTGCTAGAAAGGATGTTAAAGATCTAGCAGAACGTTATAATTTCAAAATTAATCCTAAAGCTAAAATTGAAGATCTTTCAGTTGGTGAACAACAGCGAGTAGAAATACTCAAAGCTTTATATCGTGATGCAGAAATATTGATTCTTGATGAACCTACTGCTGTTTTAACTCCCCAGGAAGTTGAAGAGTTTTTTGAGGTTTTAAATACTCTAAAAGAAGCAGGAAAGACAATTATTTTCATAACCCATAAATTAGAAGAAACTATGGAAATTTCAGATAATATTACTATTTTACGTGATGGTAAGAAAATAGCAGATTTAAAAACTGAAGAAACAGATTCAAATGAACTTGCTCGCATGATGGTCGGCCATGAAATAGATTTTAGTGTAGATAAAAAGGAAATGCAAAGCGGAAAAGATGTTTTAGGATTGGAAGGTATTAATGCCTATAATGAACGAAGCTTTTTAAACTTAAAAAATATTAATTTTAAAGTAGGAGAAGGAGAAATTCTTGGTGTAGCAGGTGTTGAAGGTAATGGGCAGTTAGAGTTAGAAGAAATAATTATGGGTCTTATGAATTTTGAATCTGGTAAAATATATTTTAAAGATAAAGATATATCCCATTATTCAACATCTAAAAGAAGACAGCTGGGAATAGCTCATATTCCTTCAGATAGATTGAAAAGAGGTATGATTAAAGGTTTTAATCTAGGCGAAAATATTATTTTAGGTTCTGAATGGCAAAAACCTTTTGCTGAAAATGGTATATTAAATAAAGATAGGATTTTTAAATATAGTGATAAAATAATTAAGGATTTTGATATTAGAACTACTGGTTCTAGAAGTTCAGCCAGTGATCTTTCTGGAGGTAATCAACAAAAATTAGTACTTGGTCGTGAACTATCCAGAGAACCTGAATTATTGGTTGTAGCTCAACCTACTCGAGGAGTTGATGTTGGAGCCAGAGAATTTATACATGATTTATTGCTTGAGATGAGGAGTGAAGGTAAAGCAATTTTATTGATTTCTTCAGAATTAGATGAAATTACCAAACTTAGTGACCGGATACTTGTTTTATATGAAGGTAAAATTGTTGCCAATGATAAGGCTGATAAATTTACAAGAGAAGAACTTGGTCTCCTGATGGCCGGTCATGAAGGGGAGGATATAGATGAAAAACAAAGTACTAAATAAAATAAAAAATATGTCAGGCTGGACTGATTTGATTTATTCACTTTTTGCGATAGTTGTTGCCTTTATAATTGGGGCTATTTTGATAAAAATATCCGGATATTCAGTAAAAACAGCTTATACTACTCTTTTTAATGGAGCTTTTGGTAATACCTATAATTTTACTCAAACTTTGGTTAAAACAATTCCCCTTATTTTTACAGGACTGGCTGTTGCTATTGGCTTTCAAAGTGGTCTTTTAAATATTGGAGCAGAAGGTCAACTTTACTGGGGAGCTTTTGCAACTACTATTATTATTTTAATTTTTCCTGGTTTACCGGCTTTAATTCTTATTCCAATCGGTATTATAGCTGGAGCTTTAGCAGGAGGAGCCTGGGCTGCTGTTCCCGGTTATCTAAAAGCTAAAACAGGTGCTCATGAAGTTGTAACAACGATTATGTTTAATTATATTGCAACTTTAGGAACTACATTTTTGATAAAAAATTATTTTAAAGCTGCAGGTCCTGTTGATCAGACTGCAAAAATTCCTGAAAAGGCCAGGCTTCCAGAATTAATGGCTAATACTGGCTTGAGCTGGGCTATTTTTGTTGGAATTGCTACTGTTATTGTAATAAGTTATCTATTAAATAGAACGTCTTTAGGCTATGATATCAAAGCAGTTGGTGAAAATGCTTCAGCTGCTGAATATGGTGGTATAAATTCTAAAAGAATTACTGTAATTACTATGGCAATTAGTGGAGCAGTTGCCGGGTTGGCCGGTAGTATGATAGTTATGGGAGTATTACATCGCTTTATTACAAATTTTTCACCAGGCTATGGATTTACAGGTATTGCAGTAGCTGTTATGGGGAAAAATAGGCCCTGGGGTGTGCTTTTGGCAGCTCTGCTTTTTGGAGCATTAGAAGCTGGAGGAATGTCAATGCAGCTTTTTGCGAAAATACCAAAAGATTTAATGACTGTTGTTCAGGGACTAGTAATCTTATTTGTAGCAGCTCCTTCCTTATATAATATAATAACCGGTTCAAAAGATACGAAGGAGGTTGAAGTCTAATGAATGCAGTAATTGATACCATCTTTAGTTTAAATACTTTAGCTTCAGCAGTTAGACTGGCAGTACCTATTGCCCTGGCTTCAGTTGGAGGAACATTTTCTGAAAGGTCAGGAATTATAAATATAGGTCTGGAAGGTATGATTTTGAGTGGGGCTTTTGCAGGAGCACTTGGGACTTTTATAACTGGTAATCCCTGGTTAGGATTAATATTTGCTATGTTTGCTGGAGGAGTGCTGGCAGCTATTTTTGCAGTTTTTACAATTGATTTAAAAGCAAATCATGTTGTGGCTGGAGTTGGGGTAAATATTTTAGCTTCAGGAGCTACTGCCTGGTTAATGCAGGTAATTTGGAATCGAAGAGGAACTTCCCCGGGGGTAAAAGGACTTCCAGAATGGGGAATACCTTTTATAAAAGATATACCATTAGTTGGGCCTTTACTTGGTAAACAATCTCCTTTAGTATATATTATGCTGGCTGTTGTTATCTCAAGCTGGATTTTACTTTTTAAAACACCACTTGGTCTTAGAATAAGGATGACCGGTGAACATCCAGAAGCTGCAGATACTTTGGGGATAAATATTAGAAAAATAAAATATTTTAGTGTAATAACAAGTGGAGTTCTTTCTGGAATGGGAGGTGCCTACCTTTCTTTAGGACATCTCAATCGCTTTAGTTCAGGTATGTCAGCTGGGAGAGGATATATGGCTTTAGCTGCCAATATTTTTGGACAGTGGAATCCACTTGGCGGACTTGGAGCGAGTTTTTTATTTTCCTATACTGATGCCCTTCAGATGAGATTGCAGAGTTTAAATCTGGGAATAGCAAATGAAATTATTCAGATGTTCCCATATATTATTACAGTGGTTGTTATTGCGGGAGCAGTTATTAGATCACGTCCACCAGAAGCACTTGGTGAACATTATGACTTTAAGAAATAATCAAGAAAGCAGGTGAAAAAATGAAATATTATCGTGAAAGAAAAGAAGTAGTAGAAACAGGAAGAGAAATGTATCGCTCAGCTATGACTGTTGGAACCTGGGGTAATATTAGTAAAAAAATTAGTGGTAAAGATTTATTTGCTATTACGCCCAGTGGTGTTGATTATAAAAAGATGAAAGCTGAAGATGTTGTGATTCTTGATTTTGCAGGTGAAGTAGTAGATGGTCGTAAAAAACCTTCTACTGAAAAACATCTTCACCGCTATTTATATAAAAATAGAGAAGATATCGAAGCTATTGTTCATACTCACAGTATTTATGCTTCAGCAATGGCTGCTGCCCGAAAACCTATTCCAGGAGCTATGGAAGACCTTGTCCAGATTGTTGGTGGTTCAGTAGATGTGGCTGAATATGATCTACCTGGTAGTGAAGATGTCGCCCAAAATGCAGTAGAGGCTCTGGCTGACAAAGATGGTGTATTACTTGCCAATCATGGAGTAGTGGGAGTTAGTGATAACCTTCCTGATGCTCTTAAAGTATGTCAGGTGATAGAAAAAACAGCCAAAATTACAATAGCAGCTCAATCAGTTGGAGGAGTAGTTGAACTAAGTCAGGATGATATAGATTTTATGCGTGAATTTTATTTAAATAGTTATGGACAGAAGTAATTATTAGGGTTCTGGAAAAAAGAATAAGTAAGAGTATATTTTAAAGAGAGGGGAGTCTAAAAGCTTCTCTCTTTATTTTACGTAATATTATCAATTGTGTGAAGGAAAATGAAAGGAGCAGAATAATGTTTAAAAACAAAAGTAACCATTACAGTTCTTTCTAATATTAGTGGTAAAGAAGATTATACCCGACAGCTGGTTAATGAAATATTTAAACTGTTAGAATAAA
>Ga0207414_1000669_pt1 | contig 14490 bp, 13 predicted proteins | sample PonA231FremontCA_2_FD_187269 | JGI IMG/M metagenome (GOLD analysis project Ga0207414, IMG submission 187269) | Marine sediment microbial community from Fremont, CA, USA - Pond A23 Sediment 1 (SPAdes) | ecosystem: Environmental > Aquatic > Marine > Unclassified | place: USA: Fremont, California... | reverse complement strand
CCACGGCGTCCTCGACGGCCGCGAGCGCGTCCGGGTCGAGGTCGATCGCCGTCAAGTGATACGAGCCGGTTCTCGCGAGGCCGCGCAACAGGGCACCCCCCATGTTCCCGCAGCCGATGACGCTCACGCGTGTCATGTTACGTGCACGGAGAACACTCAGGGTCAAACCAACTGCGGTTTGGACAACACTGCCGGCGAGTGAGCGAAACCCCCGCTAGCGGCCGATCAGCCCTCAGATCAGCCCGTCGTACAGCGTGCGGTATCGGTCCGCGATGGCGTCGAGCGAGAACGCCTCGCTGCGGGCGGCCGCGCTCGCCCCGAGCCGCTCGCGGAGCGCGGGGTCCGAGAGTCGGCGTATCGCGTCCGCGAACGGCTCGGTCTCGGAGCCGGCGTCGCCGGGGTCCACCTTGAGGCAGTCCTCGCCGTCGTCGAGCCACGAGAACGTCTCGATGTCCCGGACGACGACGGCCTTGCCGGCGGTCATCGCCTCCAGCAGCGCGATCCCCTCGTTCTCCTCGTGGGTCGGGAACAGGAACACGTCGCCGGCGGCGAACGCCCCGCGAATATCGTCGACGAAGCCGGTGAACGTGCAGTTGTCGGGCGACTCCTCGATGAGCCGCGTCGTCTCGCGGCCTTTTAAAGAGAGGTCGAGCGGCCCGAACCACGCGAAGTCGACGTCGGGGAGCGCGCGGGCCGCCTCGACGAACGTCTCCAACCCCTTCCGCTTGATCACGTGGCCGACGAGGAAGACGGTCGGCGGGGACAGATCGTACCGCTCGCGGTACTCGGCCTCCAGCGACTCGAAGCCCGACAGCTTCTCGCGGTCGACGCCGTTCGAGATGACGGTCGTCGGGGCGTCGGCGTACCCCTCGATCACGCCGCGGTTGTACTCGGAGGGGCAGACTAAGGCGTCGGCGAGCCCGTACGCCCGGCTGAGATAGGGCCTGAGCGGTTTCGCGAGCGCGTTGGTAAAGCGGAAGCTGTCGCCGAAGTCCTCGGCGGTGACGTGGGTGTGCGCGACCACCGGCACGCCCCGGTCGTTCGCGCGCTTCGCGTACCACACCGAGCGGGGCCCCATCAGGTTGCAGTGGAGCACGTCGGCGTCGAGGGTCGGCTCCGTCGTGTACGCGATCCCCTCGCGGTCGAGCATCTTCCGCTGGTGGACGACGGACTCCTTGATGCCGCCCGTCACGCGGTCCTCGAACTCGAAGTAGTGGCTGACCTTCATCGCGTCGCGTCGGCGGGGGTCGGGAGGCCGGAGACGACCGCCGTCGCCGACCGATCGATCACTCGACTTCCAGCCACGGGACCTCCATCAGCGGCGGGATGTGCGTCTCGATGTGGTGCTCCCACACGCCCTCCTCGCCGAACGCCTCGCCGTGGTCGGCGGTGACGACGACGGTCCCGTCGAGCTCCTCGACGAGCTCCGCGACCGATTCGAGGGCGATCCGGAGGTTCTCCTCGTAGAGCCGGAGCGCGGTGACCCGGGTGCCGTCTGTCACGAGGTCCGCCGGGTCGAGCTCGAGCCAGAGCCCCGCCTTCTGCGCGAACTCGCTGTCGTCGAGCCGGCTCTCTATCTTCGGACGGACCGTGTCGCTGAGCGACGAGAGGAGGCCGCCGTCGTCGTCCGTCGTCTCCTCCCCGGCTTCCTCCTCCTCCTGCTGTTTGATCCCCTTCTGGATCTGTTTGAGCTTCTGGCCCTTCCCGCGCGAGAGGTACGGGGCGTGGGGCTGCATGTAGTGGAGCACCGTGCGGTCGGCGCGCTCGACGGCCTCCCGGTTGTTCCGGAACGCCTCCGCGATCCCCTCCGGAGGGACCGTGCCGAGGTCGTCGTCCCAGCCGGTCTTCCAGACGTCGTGGATGTCGCTGATGTGGTCGGAGGCGGTCCACTCGTAGTCGCAGCTCGCCCCCCACTTCAGCTCGTTCAGCGGGATGCCGAGGTCGTTGATGAAGGGATTCCCCGAGAAGTAGGCGATGTCGTGGTCGCCGGTGAACGTCCGGTAGGCCCACTCCGGCGTCGAGGAGCCGACGCTCCAGCGCTTCTCGAGGTCGCCGTCGAGGTACTCGTCGTACACGTCCTCGAACACGTCGTAGCGACACGCGTCGAGGACCAGACAGTAATCCCACTCGGACTCGAGGAACCGCTGGTCTTCCATAGGTTGCGCTACCGTACCCGACCGACCGTTGTATTCTTGTTGATGCTCGGTCGCGGGGGCTCCCCGGGGCGATCAGACGTTTCAAGTTCGCCAGCGACGCAGGGGCCGTATGGACGGGAGCCGTCGGCGCGGGCTGGTGATCGGCGGGGCGGCGGCGGTCGCGATCCTCGCGGTGCTGTTCGCGGTCGTCGGCGCGGACCGGGTGGTCGACACGGTGCTCGCGGCCGACCGCGGGCTGGTCGCGGCGACGTTCGGGCTCGCGCTCTGCTGGCTTTTCGCGTGGAGCCTCATGCTCAGGACGGTGCTCGGCTCGCTCGACGTCCACCTCCCGATCGCGACGTCGTTCCTCGTCTACGCCGGCGCCGTCTTCGCGAACAACGTCACCCCCTTCGGACAGGCCGGCGGCGAGCCGGTCGCCGCGGCGCTCATCGCGAAGGTGTCGGGCTCGCGCTACGAGACGGGGCTCGTCGGCATCGCCAGCGTCGACGTGCTCAACGTGGTCCCCTCCATCTCCCTCGTCTTCCTCGGCGTCGGCGCCTACGCCGCCACCGCGGCCGTCGGTGAGCGGCTGGAGGTCGCCGTCACCGTCGCCGTCGCCCTGATCGCGTCGATCGCGACCGCGATCGCGCTCGGCTGGCGCTCCAGGCGGGCGATCGTGGACCGCCTCCCGGCCGCCGTCGGGGGGCTCCTCGGGCGGCTGCGGCGGTTCGACGCCGCCGCGGTCGAGGCGGCGCTCGCGGCGCGTCTCGGGAACTTCTTCGAGGACATCGAGCGCGTGGGCACGAGCCCGCGTCGGCTCGCGGCCGCGGTGGGGCTCTCGCTCGCGGGCTGGACGCTGCAGGCGGCCGCGCTCGCGGTCGCGTTCGCCGCCGTCGGCGCCCCGATCGCGCCGGAGATCGCGCTGTTCGCGGTCCCGCTCGCGTACGTCGCCGGCGCCACGCCGCTGCCCGGTGGGCTCGGCGGGATCGAGGCGGCGTTCGTCGCGCTGCTCGTCCCGACCACGGGCGTGGCCGCCTCGACCGTCACCGCCGCCGTGCTCGTGTTCCGCGGCGCCGTCTACTGGCTCCCGATGCTGATCGGCGGCGTCTCCGTCTCGGTGCTCGGCATCGACGCGGTGCGGTGAGCGCCGGCGTCTATTTAAGTAAGACCGGCTCCGTCGAGGTCGACTGCGGCCGATACGAGCGACCGGATCGGCTCGGAAACCGGGAGCCGCACGCCACCGAGGCCGGCGTTACGCTTCCGCTCGGCTGACGAGCGCTCGGAAGTTCTCGAAGATCCGACCGGCGGCGACGTCCTCGAACGAGCGTCGCCCCGGCTCCCAGTCGAAGTCCTCGGCGAGGCGGTCGCGGTGAGAGCCGTCGATCTCCGGGTGAAATTGGACCGTCCACAGCGGCGCCGTCCGGTGGCGGGTGCCGAACGCGCTCGCGTGGTCGGCCGACGCGATCACCTCCATCCCGTCGCCGAGCTCCGTCACGGCGTCGCCGTGTAACGAGACGACGATCGGTTCGACGCCCTCGAACAGCGGGTCGTCGGCGAGGGTCGCCTCGACGAGTCCCGCGGTCGTCCCGACGCGCTCGACCGTCCCGCCGAGCGCGGAGTTGGCGACCTGATGCCCGAAGCAGACGCCCAGCGTCGGGATCTCCCGATCGACGAGTTCGCGGACGAGAGACTCCTGCTCGGCGATCCACGGGCGGCGGTCGGCCTCGTAGACGGCGGCCGTGCTCCCGGTCAAGACCACGCCGTCCGCCTCGTCGAGGGGCACCCGCTCGCCCGCGACGAAGTCCACCTCCTCGGCGGTCGGGAACCCCGCCGCCAGCGCGTCGCAGTGGTACTCGCAGTCGGCGTCGACCTCGCTGCGAACGACGAACAGGTCCGACGCGACCGTGGTGGGAGTTGTCACACGCGCCCGTTCCGCGTCGATCGCCCTTACCCTTTCGGCTCGGGCGGTCGGTCGAACGCTACACCGCACGGGCGGTCGGTCGAACGCTACACCGCAGATCCGCGAGCCCCGCTCAGAAGAACAGCCACATCACGAGCAGCGCGTACAGCGCCACCAGCGCGATCACCGTCAGCCGGATGAGGATGTTGACGCTGAACACGAGCCCGTTGTAGTCGTTTTTAAGCAGCTTCAGCGGCGCCGTTCGCCGGCTTTCGAGCCCGATCGTCGCCGGCGAGACGTCGTCGAGGGCGCGCTCGATCGCCGCCTCGAGGGCGTCGACGTTCGACTGTTTCATGTTCGCCAGCTCGTAGATCGAGGCGTGGGTGTCCGTGGAGAACACGAGCACCTCGTCGTACGCCTCGCCGTGGCGGGTCTCCATCTCGCGGATGTCCGGCGTGACGCCGTTCGTGTCGATCCCGATCGTCAGCACGTCTTGCCCGTCGACTGACTCGACCACCGCGATCATGTCCTGGTCGGTGCGCTCGACCGCGAACCCGGCCGCGTACTCGCCGAGCGGCTCCTCGGCGATCCGCTCGCGGAAGTCGTCGAAGTGGCGCTTCAGGCGGTCGGCCTCGCTCGACCCGTACTGGACCTCCTTCGTCGGCCCGTCCTGGATGTCGTGTTTGTGGAGATCGACTAAGAGCACCTCGGACTCGTCGACGTCGCGCATGAACACCCCGGTGTCGTAGTCGTCGATCCCCTCGCTGTGGAGGTACACGACCTGCTTGTCGCCGAACCGGCGCCCGTAGAACTCGATCTCGCCGTAGTCCTCGTGGACGAGCCGCGAGGCGCGACCCGAGCCCTCGGGGTCGCCGACGGCGTCGAGGATCTTCTCGGCGTCGGTCGGGTTCGAGAGGTCCTCCTTGTGCGTGCAGGGGACGTGGAGGAAGAAGCCGTGCTCGCCGGCGCCGTCGTTCAGGGCCTCGATGACGTTCCCGCTGAGCTGGCCGCCGCCGAACCCGCCCAGCGGCCCGGGGTGGACCCACGGGGCGGCGAGCGTCAGCCGGTCGCCGTTGTCGATCGCGAGGGTCTCGACGGTCGGTTCGGCCTCGACGCCGAGGTCGAGCGACTCCCGGTCGTTCCGGAGGATCCCCGACGTGAGCGCGAACGCGGAGACGTCCGTGTTGCTCCGGATCAGGTAGTCGACGAGGGCGAGCACCGAAACGAGGAACGCGGCCGCGATCAGCAGCGACGCGAACGCGAACACGTGGCGGTACGTCGAGAACCCGAGGTCGCCGCCCGCGAACGCGTAGAAGGCCGCGATCAGCGCCGCCGGCTCCGCGAGCGACACGAGGAGGATCCGCTTGTAGCGGTCGATCCCCGTCGAGACGACGAGCGCGAGGATGTTGATCAGGTATATTGTGATGAAGAGGAGCCAGACGATGCTCCAGACGTTCCCGACGTCGTTGGCGCCGGAGAGCACCAGCGCGTAGACGAACAGGACGAGCTGGTTGACCAAGGCGAGAAAGAAGCTCCACGACCGGGGGTAGCTGGGCAGCAGCCGATGGAACAGCTCCCCGGCGAACAGAAATGGAAGCAGGAAGAGGAGGACCGCGACCGGTAGGACGCTGGACGGCTCGGGCGAGAGCGGCGTGAACGCCGAGAACGCCGAGAACGCGACGAGGCTGTACACCGCGCTGAGTCCGACCAGCGCCGGGAGCTGTACCTTCAGCGACGGGACGCTGAACACCAGCCGCTGGAAGACGTCGACGTTGTCCGCCCCCATCTACGAGGACACCCCGTAGATGGACTCCAGCTCGTCTATCGTGCGCGTCACGGAGAACTCCTCGACCGCCTCCCGGGTCCGGCGGTCGCCGTCGAGGCAGTCCTCGACCGCCCGCTCCATGTCGTCGAGGTCGCCGTACGCGAACCGGGCGCCGTTGGCCTCGCCGATGGTCTCGTCGAACGGCGAGACGTCGGCGGCGGCGACGGGCGTCCCGCAGGCGTTCGCCTCAAGCGTCGAGAGCCCGAGGGTGTCGCAGGTCGAGGCGGTGACGAAGACGTCGAGCGCGGAGTAGAAGGCGGGCAGGTCCTCGCGCGGGAGGAAGTCGCGGAACCGGGCGTTGTCCGGGGCGTCGCGTTCGAGGGCGTCTCGCACCGGCCCCTCGCCGACGAGCTCGAAGCGCGCCTCCGGCATCCGCTCGGCCAGCCGGAGGATCTCGTCGACGTTCTTGTTGCGGGTCATCCGCCCGCTGTAGCCGACGGTCGGCTCGTCGGACTCGAACCGCGAGCCGTCGACGGGCCGGAACGTCTCCGTCTCGATGCCGACCGGGAGCTTCCGCGGGGCCACGTCGCGGCGGATCCGCGACGTCGACGCCGTGACGCAGTCGAACGACCGGAGGAACCGGTTCTCGTAGGCGACGTACACGCGCCCGGCGACGTCGGAGAGCGACTCCAGTTTGAGCCCCTGCACGAAGTAGTCCTCGACCGGCGTGTGGTGGGTGTAGACGGACTTGACGCCCCGCTTCTTCGCGTACCGGCGCCCCATCAGCCCCGTCGACGCCGGGCCGTGGCAGTGGACCACGTCGAGGTCGGGGAGGGTGGAGAGGCGGCGGTAGAGCGGGACGCGGTACTGGCGGTAGAAGGGGTTCGGCAGCGACCGCACCGGGATCTCCCGGGCGTCCGGCTCGTGGCTGCTCGCCGGGTAGACGACGTACACGTCGTGGCCTCGGTCCTCCAACCGATCGCGCCAGGACTGGATCGTGTAGGTGACGCCGTCGACGCCGGGGAAGTAGCTGTCGGTGAAGAATCCGATGTTCATGCGAGGGTCCGTCGTTCGCGTGTCGCCCGCCGGAGACCGATCTCGGGAGGGGCGCGGACGACGTTCTGACGAGCCGATCCGCCGACCGCCGCGTCAGCGGCGGACGGGAGCCGGTCGGACCGCGTCGGCGCGTCGGGATGTACAGCGGGTCGCACGGGTTCTGTCTCCGGGATTCCGCACCGAAAAGCTTCAACATTTTCATTCCGACCGCAGGCGGGGCGAGGCGGCGGCCGCGCGGGGCCGGGTCCCGTGGTAGAGCTAACCGGCGAGGCGGCGACCCCACCCTTAATCCCACGGGGCGCGGATCGGGAGGCATGATATCGACCGAACGCATGGCCGCGGTCGACGCCAACGCCGCCGCCCTCGGCGTGCCGCGGAAACAGCTCATGGAGTCGTCCGGCAACGCGGTCGCCCGCGAGGTGCGGGCGGTCGCCGAGCCGGGCGCCGAGGTCGCGCTGCTGTGCGGGCGCGGGAACAACGGCGGCGACGCGCTCGTCGCCGCGCGCTTCCTCTCGGCGTACGACGCGACGGTGCACCTGCTCGGTCGCCCGGAGTCGATCCGGACCGACATCGCGCGGGAGAACTGGGAGGCCCTCGGCGAGACCGATATCCCGACGGAGACCGTCACGGACTCGACCGACCTGTCGCTCGGCGACCCGGACGTGATCGTCGACGCGATGCTGGGGACCGGGGTGTCCGGCGCGCTCCGAGAGCCCGAGCGGACGGCGGCGCGGCTGGCCAACGAGCGCGACGCGACCGTCGTCGCCGTCGACGTCCCGAGCGGGGTCGACGCCGACACGGGCGGGCCGACCGGGGGGGAGTCCGCCGTCCGCGTCGAGGCCGACCGCGTCATCACCTTCCACGACGGGAAGCCGGGGCTTGCCGGGCTCGACGCCGCCGTGACGGTCGCCGACATCGGCATCCCGGCGGCCGCGGAGCGGTACACCGGTCCCGGAGACCTGCTCGCGCTCGGCCGCGCCGGGGACTCGCACAAGGGCGAGAACGGCGAGGCCCTCGTCGTCGGCGGCGGCCCCTACACCGGCGCGCCGTCGCTGTCCGCGCGGGCCGCGCTCCGGGCCGGCGCCGACCTCGTCCGGGTCGCCTGCCCGGAGACCGTCGCGCGGGAGGTGCAGGGGTACTCCGCCGACCTCATCGTCCGCGGGCTCCCCGGCGATCGGCTGGGACCCGCCCACGTCGACCGCGTCGCGGAGCTCGCCGCCGACAACGACGTCGTCGTGCTCGGCCCGGGGCTCGGCGACGACGACGCCACACTGGCGTTCGTCCGTGAGTTCCTCGACGGCTACGACGGCCGGGCCGTCGTCGACGCCGACGCGCTCCGCGTCGTCCCCGAGGTCGACACCGACGCGACGCTGATCTGCACGCCGCACCAGGGCGAGCTCGTCGGGATGGGCGGCGAAACGGCCGAGGACCCGGACGAGCGGGCCGCGCTCGTGCGGTCGTTCGCCGACGAGATCGGCCACACGCTGCTCGTGAAGGGCGCCGTAGACATCGTCAGCGACGGCGACGCGGTGCGGTTGAACCGGACCGGGAACCCGGGGATGACCGTGGGTGGGACCGGCGACGTGCTCGCGGGGACGGTCGGCGCGCTGGCGGCCGTGACCGACCCGTTCCGCGCGGCCGCGGTCGGGGCGTACGTCAACGGGCTGGCCGGCGACGCGGCGGCCGCCGCGCACGGGAACGGGCTCGTGGCGACGGACTTACCCGACCGGCTTCCCGAGGCGATGCGTGATGAGTGACGAGCCAACGGAGGCGGCGGGGGAGCTGACCCACACCGACGACTCCGGCGAGGTCCGCATGGTCGACGTCGGCGCGAAGCCGGACACGAGCCGACGCGCGGTCGCGCGCGGCGAGATCCGGCTGACGCCCTCGACGATCGCGGCCGTGGAGGCGGACGAGGTCGGGAAGGGCGACGTGCTCGCGACCGCGCGGGTCGGCGCTGTACAGGCCGTCAAACACACGTGGGAGACGATCCCGATGTGCCACCAGATCCCGATCACGAACGTCGACACCGACTTCGCGGTCGGCGACGACCGGATCGAGCTGACCGTCGCCGTCGAGACGACCGGCAAGACCGGCTGCGAGATGGAGGCGTTGGAGGGCGTCACGACCGGCCTCAACGTCGTCTGGGACATGGTGAAGGCCGCCGAGAAGGACGGCGACGGTCAGTACCCGGACACCGGCATCTCCGGCGTCGAGGTCGTCGAGAAGGAGAAGCGGGCGCTCGACGGCGGCGACTGAGCCCCCGGAGCGGCGGGCGACGGACGCGCCCGCGGGCTCAGAACAGCCCGCTCACGTCGCCGTCGGCGTCCACGTCGATGTCCTCGGCGGCCGGCTCGGCGGGCAGCCCGGGCATCGTCATCACGTCGGCGGTCTTGGCGACGACGAAGCCCGCGCCGGCCGACGGCGACACCTCGCGGACGGTGAGCGTCCACCCCTCCGGCACGCCGGTCAAGGAGGCATCGTCCGAGAAGGAGTACGGCGTCTTCGAGACGCAGACGGGGAGGTCGCCGTACCCCCACGCCTCGACGCGGTCGATGTCGTCGGCGGCGCCGTCGACGTACTCCACGCCGTCGGCGCCGTACACCTCGCGGGCGACGGTCTCGATCTTCTCGCGGATCGGCGCGTCGAGGTCATACAGCGGCGCGAACGTCCCGGTTCCGGCGCGCTCGCGGACCAGCTCGGCGAGGGCGGTCGCCCCCTCGCCGCCGTCGCGGTAGGCGGTCGAGCGCGCGGCCGGAATCCCCGCGTCCGAAAGCGTTGATTCCAAGGCCGCGAGCTCCGACTCCGCGTCGTCAGGGAAGACGTTGATCCCGACGACCGCTGGGATCCCGAGCGACTCGATGACCTCGACGTGACGCGCCACGTTGTCGACGCCCGCCCGGACGGCCTCGGGGTCGGTCGCGTCCAGCGCGTCGAAGTCGGTCGGCCACATCTCCAGCCCGTGGCGCTTGGCCCCGCGGACCGTCGCGACGACGACCGCGACGTCCGGGACGACCCCCTCGCGGGCGACGATGTGCGCGAACTTCTCGGCGCCGAGGTCCGCCCCGAAGCCGGCCTCGGTGACGAGGTAGTCGGCGAGCGAGGCGCCGACCCGGTCGGCCACGAGCGTGTTGGTCCCGTGCGCGATGTTGGCGAAGGGACCGCCGTGGACCAGGGCGGGGACGCCCTCGACCGTCTGGACGAGGTTCGGGCGGAACGCGTCGCGGAGGAGCGCCGCCGCGGCCCCCGTGACGCCGAGGTCGTCGGGGGTGACCGGGTCCCCGTTCTCGTCCTCCGCGAGGACGATCCGCCCGATGCGGGCCTTCAGATCCGTCAGGTCCTCCGCGAGCCCGAGGACGGCCATCAGCTCCGAGGCGGCGGTGATGACGAACTCGTCCTCGCGCGGGACGCCGCGGGCGGGGCCGCCGAGCCCCACGACGGTCTCGCGGAGCGCGCGGTCGTTGACGTCGAGCGCGCGCGGCCAGTCGACGCGGCGCACGTCGATCCCCTCGTCGTTCCCCTGATGGAGGTGGTTGTCGAGCGCGGCGGCGATCAGGTTGTGCGCGGCCGTGAGCGCGTGGATGTCGCCGGTGAAGTGGAGGTTGATCGCCTCCATCGGGAGCACCTGCGAGTACCCCCCGCCCGCGGCGCCGCCCTTCACCCCGAAGACGGGGCCGAGCGAGGGCTCTCTGACCGCGACCGCCGCGGACTCCCCCAGCCCCGCGAGCGCCTGCCCGAGCCCCACCGTCGTCACGGTCTTCCCCTCGCCCTTCGGCGTCGGGGTCATCCCGGTGACGAGGACGGTCGTCCCGTCGCCGGGGTCGGCGTCCGCGGTCGCCGAGCGGACCGCGTCGAGGGTGAGCTTCGCGACCCCGTCGCCCCGCGGCTCGATGTCGGCGGGGCGCAGGCCGAGATCGGCCGCGACCGCCTCGATCGGCCGGGGGTCCGCGGCCCGCGCGACCGCGAGGTCGGACTCCGGTGCGTCGACCGCGTCGCCGTCCGGCTCTGAGTGCGCCATGCCGAAGCCTTCTCTCGGCGCGGTTATGAGTCTTGGACCCGTTCCCGCCCGTTAAAAATCGACTGCCGGTCCATCGCTACCTGTTGGCGGTCGACTCCGCGCACTCCCCCGATTTTTCACCGCGCTCACCGGTCCAGGAACGGCGGGATCACGACCTCGGCGCGCTTCTCGTCGCCGCGCACCACGACGCTCACCTCGGTGCCGGCGTCGGCGTAGCCCTCGCGGAGGTAGCCGAGGCCGATCGGCTCGTCGAGCGTGGGGCTCATCGTGCCGGAGGTCAGTTGGCCGATCCGGGTGAGGTCGCCGTCGGTCACGGCGTAGCCGCCGCGCGGGACGCCGCGGTCGAGCAGGCGGACGCCGACGAACCGCTCGTCGACTCCCTCCTCCTTCTGCCGCTCCAGCGCGTCCCGACCGACGAACTCGGTGTCCAGCTTCACGACGAAGCCGATCCGCGCCTCGTAGGGGGTACGCGGTTCGCCCTCGGGATCGAAGTCCTGTCCGGAGAGGAGGTAGCCCATCTCGGTCCGGAGGGTGTCCCGCGCGCCGAGCCCGCACGGCTGTGCACCCTCGTCTGCGTCACCGCCGACGAACGCCGACCAGAGGTCCTCGACCGCGCTCGCCGGACACATGACCTCGAAGCCGTCCTCGCCGGTGTACCCGGTGCGGGCGACCCACGCGTCGACGCCCGCGATCCCGGCGACCGTCGCCTCGAACTTCGAGAGGCCGACCACGCGGTCCGCGGGGGTCGCGTCGTCGACGGCATCCGCCGCGTCCGGGCCCTGCACCGCGAGCATCGCCCAGTCGTCGGTGGCGTTTGCGACGGTCGCGTCGAGCCCGGCCTCGTCGCGGTAGTCGGTCCAGCGGTCGGTCATCTGCTCGTCGTGGCCCGCGTTCGGGACGAAGAGGTACGCGGGGTCGCCGTCGCCCGCGTCGAGGTCGCGGTCCATCCCGGCGAGCGCGTCGGCGCCCGTTCCGGCCTCGACCCCGTCCGGGAGCCGGTAGACGACGGTGTCGTCGAGCATGATCCCCTCGTCGTCCGTGATCGCCGCGTACTGGGAGTCGCCCGGGTCGAGCGCCGTCACGTCGTTCGTCGTCAGGCGGTTCATCAGCGCCGTCGCGTCCGGGCCGGCCACCTCGATCTCGCCCATGTGCGAGACGTCGAAGACGCCGACGGACTCCCGGACCGCGGCGTGCTCCTCGCGGATCGAGTCGAACTCGACCGGCATCTGCCAGCCGCCGAAGTCGGTGAACGTCGCGCCGCGCGCCTCGTGGGTCTCGTGGAGGGGTGGAAGCCGATCCGTCATGGCGGGACGGTCACCGGGACGGGTCTAAGGTCTTGCCATCGGGACGCCCTCGGCGCCGACAGCCTCAAGCCGCTTCCTCTCTCCCTGTCCCACGTGAAGCGGAACGTCTCCGGACTGCTCGCGCCCGCCGCCGCGGTCCTGCTCGTCGCGCTCGTCGTCGCGGCGGCCGCGGGCGCGTGGCCCCCGTTCGTCGCCGTCGAGAGCGGGAGCATGGAGCCGACCGTCGAGCGCGGCGACCTCGTGGTCGTCACCTCGACGGAGCGGTTCCCCTGGGGCGGGCTGGTCGCGAGCGACGAGCCCGGGGCCCCGACGCGACTCGGCGGCCGGGGCGACGTGGTGGTGTTCGACCCGCCCGACGCGGAGACGCGGCCGATCCTCCACCGGATCGCGTTTCCCGTCAGCGCCGGGGAGGACTGGACGGACCGCGCGGACCCGGCGCTGCTCGACGGCGACTGCGCCGCGATCGAGGCCTGTCCCGCGCCCCACGACGGGTACATCACCTACGGCGACGCGAACGGAGAGTACGACCAGAGCGCGGGGATCGCCCCGGTCGTCCGCGAGGAGTGGATCAGCGCCAAGGCGCTGGTCTCGGTCCCGAACCTCGGCTGGTTCCGGGTCGGCGTCGACGCCGCAATCGCTCGGCTCGGCCTCTTGCCGACCGCCCTCGGCGTCGGCGGCGCCGCGGCGGTCGCGGGCGGCTTCGGCGCGGTGCTGATCGGGCGGATCGGCCGCGGGCGCGACGGTGCGGGGAAGTGACCGCGGCGCGGTAGTGAGAGCGACGCGGTAGTGAGAACGACGCGGTACGCGACCGCGAAGGCGACGCCTCACTCCGGCGCGGAGTCGGCCGGCGCGCCCGAATCGGTCTCCGCGTCGCCGGGTTCGGCGTCGGTGGCGTCCCCGTCTGCGGCGTCCCCGCCGTCGGCGTCCTCGTCGCCGGCCCAATCTGCGGCGTCCTCGTCTCCGCTCCCGTTCGTCTCGTCGTCCTCCCCGTTCGCCTCCTCGAGGGTCACCGACCCGTTCGCGGCGTTGCGCAGGGCGTCGGACCGCCCGAACTCGCCGGGCGCGATCGCGAGGGTCCGGATCCCGTACCCGTTCGCCGTCTCGACGACGGGCTTGAAGTCGGTGTCCCGGGAGGCGATCGCGAGGACCGACATCCGGTCCTCGGCCGCGAACCGGGCGGCGTCGACGGCGAGTTTCACGTCGACGTCGCCGCTCGTGATCACCACCTCGAACCCGCGCGCCTCGGCGGCCTGAATGAGCCCCGGGGTCGCGTGCTCGTCGAGGTAGAGCCGCGTCGTGACGAGCGGGCCCTCGGCCTCGGCGGCCCGCCGCACGTCGTCGAGGTCGACGTCGAACTCCTCGCGCAACACGTTCGGCCCGTCGACGAACAGCGCCACGCCGACCGGCTCCTCGTCCTCCCGACTGGATTCCATGCGACGAGGTCGGCGGCGGGCGGAAATATGCGTGCTGGTCCGAGCCGGCGCTCCCGCGTCCCGCGCCCCGTTGTTAAACACCTTATATCCGTATTACGACCTGACCGACGACCGTAGTGAATATACGGAGATTTAAAATAGTATGTCCAGCTATATCCAGTTAAGATGTCGAACTACGACACCTTCACCGTCATTTCCGAACAGAACGATCACGAATGCACCACGCTTCGTGCACATCCGCGCAACGAGACGTACCACGTCGTCGACTACGCCGACGACGACGCGCGCGAGACGGTCGCGGACCTGCCGGTCGGCTCGGTCGTCAAGATGGAGCTGTCGCGCGCCGGCCGCCGCAGCAACGTCTGGCGCGCCGAGGCCGTCCGGACCGCGCACACGGACGGCGGGAAACGGGAGTAAACGGCGACGAATCGACCGGTCCCGCCGCTCTCACCGCCTCGCGCCTTCGGTCCTTCCTCGCTGTCTATTTAAAAAGAACGACGGTTGTCGCTAACGGTCTCGCGTCAGCCGCGGGTTCGTCACGGCGCCGGCGGCCGCGGAGTCGAAGTCGCGGGCGTACTTCGCGAGGATGCCGCCCTCGTACTGCGGCGCGGGCGCCTCCCACGCCTCGCGGCGCTCCGCGAGCTCCTCGTCGGAGAGGTCGACCGCGAGGTCGCGCTCGGGGATGTCGACGGTGATGTGGTCGCCGTCCTCGATGAGGCCGATCGGGCCGCCGTCGGCCGCCTCGGGGGCGACGTGGCCGATCATCGGGCCGCGCGTCGCGCCGGAGAAGCGCCCGTCGGTGAGGAGCGCCACGTCGTCCTCGTGGCCCGCGCCGACGACGGCGGCGGTGACGCCGAGCATCTCGCGCATCCCCGGGCC
>Ga0207414_1000668_pt1 | contig 14506 bp, 11 predicted proteins | sample PonA231FremontCA_2_FD_187269 | JGI IMG/M metagenome (GOLD analysis project Ga0207414, IMG submission 187269) | Marine sediment microbial community from Fremont, CA, USA - Pond A23 Sediment 1 (SPAdes) | ecosystem: Environmental > Aquatic > Marine > Unclassified | place: USA: Fremont, California... | reverse complement strand
CGTACGCCTCCTTGCGGCCCTCCGTGTGCGGGTCGTAGCGGTTGACGCAGTCGACCGTGAGGCCGTGAAACTCGTAGATGGGCCCCATCCACTCCGTGTCCCGCTCGGCGAGGTAGTCGTTGACCGTCACGAGCTGGCAGCCCCGGCCCGTGAGGGCGTTGAGATAAAGGGGCATCACGGCGGCCAGCGTCTTCCCTTCGCCGGTCTTCATCTCCGCGATGCGGCCCTGGTGGAGCACGATGGCACCCAGGATCTGCACGTCGTAGGGCACCATGTCCCACTCGATCTTCGAGCCGCCGGCCATCCACGTCTCGCCGAGCATGCGGCGGCACGTCTCCTTCACGACGGCGAACGCCTCGGGGAGCAGCTCCCACAGCGCGTCCTCGACGATGTCCTGCCACTCCTCCTCGAGCTCGTCGAATTCGTCGTAGAGGGCGTCCCGTTCTTCGAGCGAGAGCGGTTCGCCCTCCATCTCGGCCACCTGGCCGTCCCCACCCACAGGGCCTTCGGGCCCGGGGGCACGCCTCAGCTTCTCGCGAATCTCGTCCTGCCGCGTCTCGATGTCGGCCACGGCCTCCCGAATTTCCGCACGAAACGCGTCGGTCTTGGCGCGGAGTTCGTCGTCCGTAAGGTCCTGGAGCTCCTCGTAGTGGGCGTTGATCTCCTCGACGATGGGCCAGAGCTTGTTGAGCTCCCGCTCATTCGGGTCGCCGAACAGATTTTTGATCCATTCAAACATGTGTGCGAAGAGGGCGCGTGCCTGGAAAGAGAGACGACGAGTTGCGTGCCCCAGCGGCGACGTCCGCTACACTGGCGCTGTCCAAACCACGGACCGCGGCAAAGTACATCACGGTTGTCACGGAAGGCGCCGGGTTGCGTTCCCGCCGGAGACGAGGCGTGCGTCCGCCAGCGCCGGGGCGGCCTGCGGGCCCTACGGATGAGAGAGGGACCGCAGCGGACCGGTCCTCCCGAACCCGACGGGCCCCCGTTGGGTTCTAAAATACACGCAGGCAGCATCCATCCACAAGAAGGGAAGAAGCGCCGTCGGATTCCGGCAACGCGCATTCCCGAGCTCGTTCCCAGCCCCCGCCGGGCCATGGTTGTCGTCGATAGAATTCTGGTGCCCCACGACTTTACGCCCGCCTCGGCCCGGGTGCTGCCCCACGGCCTGGCCCTTGCTGCGAAGATGCAGGCTCGATTGTACGTGCTACACGTCACCGATCGGAGCGATGCCCCCTATCCGGCTCGCGACCTTCCGGCCGTCCGGGAACGGCTGCAACGGGCCGGGGTGGTCTCGGAGGAGGCCCTGCGCGCGGTCCACATCGAGGGCGTGTCCCGCAACGACGGGGGCGTGGCCGAGACCATCCACCGCTTTGCCGACGAGGAAAAGATCGATCTGATCGCCCTCGGCACGCGGGGCCGTCGGGGGCCTCGCCGGGTCCTGCTGGGGAGCGTGGGCGAGGCGGTCATCCGCCGCGCCGAGCGCCCGGTGCTTGCCCTGCGGGGGGAGGGCGCCGGCGCCCCGCCCGTGCCCGGAACGCTGGACCGCATCCTCGTGCCCGTGGATTTTTCGGAGCGGGCGCAGGAGGCCGGTCGCGTCGCGGCGGAGTGGGCCCGCTTCTTCGACGCACAGGTGGCCCTCCTGCACGCAGTGACGGACGGTTCGGCGCCGCCCCCCGAGCAGGGAGCGGCCGGTTCGGACGAGGACGACGCTAGCCCCAAGAAACGAGCTCGCCGGGCACTGGCAACGTTGGGCCGGGAACTGGGGGCGCTGGGCGTCCCGGTCACGGTTCACGTGCGAACCGGCGGGGCCGCGTCCACGATCAACGAATTCGTCGGGGCCCACGACACGGATTTTATCGTGATGTCCACCCAGGGCCGGACGGGGATAGAGCGCTTCCTGCTTGGCAGTGTGGCGGAGGCCGTGATCCGGCACGTGCCCTGTCCCGTGCTGACGGTGCGAACCGACGGACGGTCCATCCGGGCGCTCGCCGGCTGAGCATGTCGGAGACGTTTCGGGTGCGTGCAGGACTGAATTGTTGACTCTGCGCGCCACTCACGGACGCCGCTACACGTCCAGCTCCTCCAGCTCCTCCGGGTCGCGCTTGAGGAGGCCCTGCTTCTTGTAATAGATCATGGTCGTGTCCAGGGTGCCGTGGCGCATGCGCTCCTTGACCTCTTCGAGCGGCATGCCGTCGTTGAGCCAGAGGAGGGCCGCCGTGTGGGTAAGGCTGTGCGGCGTCACGCCCTTCCGCTTGATGCCGGCCTCCTTGAGGTAGCCGTTGATGCGGCTCCGCACCGACCGGGTTTTGAGCCGCTTCCCCTTCGACCGATGGCCGTGCGAGACAAACAGCGGATCTTCGGGGTGCACGTCCGTCCGGGTGTCCAGGTACGTTTCCACGGCCTCCAGAACGGGCGGGTCAAGGGGGGCTTCCTGATCTTTGACCTCGCGCCCCTTGCCCTGCACGCGCAGCACCGGGCCCATGAGGGTGTGCTCCAGGTCCTCCACGTCGGCCCGCACGATCTCGATCTCGCTAAGGCCCGCGTAGAGCATGAGCGAGATCATGGCGTGGTCGCGCTTGTCGATCTGGGTCGCGTCGTCGACCACCGCCTCCAGCTTTTCGAGGTCCGATTCCGTAAGCACCGAGCGGGAGTGCGTCTCGGGCCGGCGGTTGCCCTTCACGCCCCTGGCCGGGTTCTCGCTCAGCTCGCCGATGTCGGTGAGGTACTGGCAGAAACGCCGGAGGGCTGTTAGGTAAGTAGAGACGGACACCTGGCTCAGCTCCCGGTCCTCCATTAGGTAGCGCTTGTACTCGCGCACTCCGTCCTCGGTGAACCGGAAGGTGTTCTGCTGGACGAACCACTTCTCGAATGAGTTGAGCGAGCGGCGGTACGTGCCGACCGTCTCGTCACTCTTCTCGGCCAGGTAGTCGTCCTGGAAGGCCTGGAGGTGGTCGCGCAGCTCTCGCAGGGACAGCTCAAGCTGAGGGGCGTCTGAGGGGGCGTCGTCGGGCATGGGCAGAAACGGACCGAGCGGAAGAAAAGGCCACACCGTGTAATCAACGGCCCAGCCCGGACGGTGTCAATAACGGAAGCCAAGCGGGCACCTCGCCCTGAGGAAACCCACGGTTTACGAACCTTCTCCTCGGCGCGACCTTCAAAGACCGGCTCCGGCCCCCTCGCCCCAAGACCGCCCGCATTGTCCGTCTCTTCGTTCGATGGCTGCTCTTTTTCTCGTCGCGGGAATCGTGTTGCTGGTGATAGGGGCCGAGGGGTTCGTGCGGGGGGCGTCGCAGCTGGCCACCGGGTTGGGCATCTCGCCGCTCGTGGTAGGGCTGACGGTCGTGGCGCTCGGCACGAGTGCTCCGGAGGGGGCGGTGAGCGTGGGGGCCAGCCTCGGGGGACAGCCTGAGATGGCGCTGGGCAACGTGGTGGGCAGTAACATTTTCAACGTTCTCCTGACCCTCGGCCTTACGGCACTCCTCACGCCCCTCGCCGTGTCGTCCCGCCTGGTGCGCCTGGATGTCCCCCTGGGCATTGGGGCCGCGGTGGGGGTGCTGCTCCTTGCGATGGACGGGACGATCGGGCGGGGCGACGGCCTCGTGCTGATTGGGGGACTCGCGGCCTACACGATTCTGCTCCTCAATGAGGTGCGCGCAGGCCCCAGCGCGGACACGGAGGAACAGCTGGGGGAGGAACAGCTGGAGACGGAAAAGTCGGAGGCGCCGCGATGGATGCGGAATGGAGGGTTGATTCTTGGGGGTCTCGTCCTTCTTGTGCTCGGTGCCCAATGGATCGTGACGGGGGCGGTCGACCTCGCGCAGCGGCTCGGGGTGAGTGAGCTCGTGATCGGCCTTACCATCGTGGCCGGGGGCACCTCCCTGCCCGAATTGGCCACCTCGGTGCTAGCGGGACTGCAGGGACGGCGGGAACTGGCCGTGGGCAACGTATTGGGCAGCAACCTACTCAACCTGCTCGCCGTGCTTGGCCTCTCGGCCCTGGTGGCGCCCGACGGAGTGCCCGCGGCTGCATCGGTCCTGTGGTTCGACCTCCCAGTCATGATCGCGACCGCCGTGGCCTGCCTGCCGATTTTCTTCACCGGACAGGTGGTGGCCCGATGGGAGGGGGCCCTTTTCCTCGGCTACTACGGGGCGTACGTGGGATACCTCTTCCTCGCCGCGACGCAGCACGACGCGCTTCCCGCATTCAGCACAGCCATGTGGACAGTTGTCATTCCCCTGACGGTGCTCACCCTGCTCGGGGCGTCCCTCCGAGAGTGGTGGGGCGAACGTCGCTGAACAGCGGTGGGGGGAGGCATGACAGGAGAGACTGCCACGCGAGAACAGCAGGCCCGTGCCGCCGGCGTGTCGATTAGGACACGGACGTGACTAGGTCGACTGGGGCCTGAAAACGGACAGGGCATTCACGTCAGTGCACTCATTCAAGTCTTTGCATCTGTAACGTATATTCGAAGCGGGGAACCAAGTGGCTTCGTTTGTCTTCCCTGCTCCGCTTGATAATCTTTTTGCTTGGTTTTCCTCGCCGGCGTGGAGCGTGCGGCGCCCGGTGCACTCTCACTTCCCCTGTGCCGGGCCGCCGGTGCGCCGTCCGTGCCGTCTCCATCTCCTGAGTCTCCCTTTGCCCATGGTTCCGGATCGTGTGTTTCCGTCTGTTCTTTCTCAGTGGAGCAACGTGGGGCGACGCTTGTGCCTTGGAGTTGTGATCCTGGTGCTGGCCTTCGGCCTCGCGGCCTGTGATTCGAATGGAGGCGGGCCGCCGCCGTCCGATCTGGAGGGGACCTACGAGATTCAAGAGCTCCGATTTACCGTGTCGGGGGTGAACAACTTTAACATTCTGACCGACACGTTGACTGTATCCGACGCCCTGCCCCCATCGCCGCGAATGGAGTTTTTTGGCGGCAACGCCACGGTGAATCTCATCTACCGCCTGGAAGGCAGCCCCGGCAGTTCACTGCTCTCCGGACAGTTTACGACGCGGGAGGGACAGGTGACGGCTGACTTCAGCAAAGTCAGTGAGGAGAATCGGTTTGAGATTCTCCTGCCGGCCGTCGTCCGGTTGCAGCGAGAGGAGGGCGGGGCTCGTCTCGTCGTCAATCAGGACGTGCGGGATGTGAACCTGAGGGACTACTCTCCCGATCGCTATGGCGGGCTGACGCAGAACGTCAACGGCACGTTCCGTATGGAGCTGGAGCGCGTGCAACCCGAGTAGCCCGGTCGACGCGCCGTGCCAATTTCTGTTCGGGGCCGGGTCCGTGCCCGCCCTGTCTTCCGCCTCCCCTGTACTCTCTTCTTAGCGGTTATACTTCACTATGGACATGTTCGCCTTGGCCTCGCACTTCCGCTCCTTCATGCAGCACAATGCTGGCCTCCGGGCCGTCGTCGTTGGCCTTGTGGTTCTGTTCGGGGCCATGATCACCGTTCGCCCCGCGGCCGGCCAGTTCCGCGATGTGGGCTACACGTTGGAGCCCGGCGTTCAGGGGATCTTCGAGGACGACGCGGCTGCCTTTGAGAGCAGTCCGCTCTACGGCGGGGCCCTGGGCCTCAATTTTGGGCGGTACTTTCAGGCAAGTGTCGAGTATTTTGCGAATGCGGGGATGAGGACCAATTTTGCGAATGTCGAACGGCTGGCGGGACTGGTGAACCGGGACGTGGACGTTCGACGCCTGGGGGCGCGTCTCCGGTTCAATCTGTACGACCGGCGCGTCATCCCGTACCTCACGGTGGGAAGTGGGGTCATGCAGTTCGACCCGGATGGCGCCGAGCGGACCCGCACAATGTACGGGACGGCCGGTGGGGGTGTGACATTCAGTGCGTACGACCGGTATCGGATTTCCATCGGCGCCGAAATGATGGGGTACCGGTACGACCCGGTGGCGACGTTCTTGGGGCCGACCGGCGCGCAAAACTTCGAAACCGGAACCACACTCGTCACGTCGCCGGCCCTCACGGCGTCGCTGGCACTGTATCTTGGGGGGCGATCCCTCGACGAGCAGACCGCCGTGGATCAGGCCCTTCAGGAGCAATTTGGGGACGGCGGGTTCCTGCGCGGGGTGCAGTTGTACGTGAATCCGTTCCACGGACGCGTCGAGTTCAACGATGCCCTCGGGTTTCCGAAAGACCAGAACTTGAGTGGCGTCAACGCCGGGGTGTCTCTTGGGCCCTACGTGGGACTTCGGGGCTTTTACTGGCGGGGACGAAAGGGTACTGCAGTGACGGACAACCTGACGGGCGGGTTCGAAAACCTTCAAATGTACGGGGGAGAGTTGAAGCTGCGTCTCAACCTCGCACCGGGGCGCGGCTTCGTGCCGTACGCGAAGGTGGGGGGCGGATACCTGGATGTGCTCGGAGCGTATGCCGGCGATATTCCCGAGGCCACGTCGCCCCCAGAAGATCGCTTTTTCGGGACGGGAGGGCTCGGAATTGAAGTGCCGCTTACGCGGTCGGTGAAGCTGTCGGGAGGGGCCCGTGGGCTGGTCATGGACAACCCGAACACGGTGGAAGCGGGCGATCCAGGGGACCTGTACGGGAGCCTGATGTATACGGCCGGAATTGAGTTTCGGATGGGCGGCGGGGCCGACCGCCCGACGCCGCGGCCGGAACCCGAGCCGGTGCTTGCGCGGACAGACACGTCGGCGGCAGCGGACGCGCCGGGGGCAGGCGAGGAGCGGTCCGCGGACACACAACTCCGCGCCCGGGTTGATTCGTTGGAGCGTCGACTGATGGCTCTCCAGACGGGTGATTCTGTGCGGGCGGAGGGCAGTACTCGGCCCGCGCCCCGTGCGGACACCTCCCTGCGCCCGGTGGCTCCTCGGTCGCGCCGGTCGAACCTGTCCGACCGAACGATGACGGTGCCGGTGCCGGAGAGTGGCGAAATCTACGTCCGCTTTGGGGAGGAGGGGCGTCCCCAAACCACCCAGCAGCGCCCGCCGGCGACCGTCCAGGCGGAGGAGGACGTGCCCGAGGATATTGAGCAGCGCGTCCGGCAGGCCCTGCGCCGAGAGGTTCAGCAGCAGGGCCGGGCCGACAGCGCGCAGGCCCTCACTGACGCCGACATCGAGCGGCTGATCCAGCGGACGGTGCGCGACGCAATGAACCAGCGCGAGCAGGCCACCGGACAGCGCGAACAAACCGTGCAGGCTCAGCGGATTCAGCGTCTCCAGAATCAGGTCGATCAGCTGCAGAGCCGGCTGCAGGAGCAAGAGCAGCAGGCCCCGCAGCAGACGCCCCAACAGACCCCCTCGCCCAGCCCCTCCGCCGGCTCGACGCCCTTCTACCGACAGACCCTGGGCCGGCCGCTGACCTACCTCACGCCCATTGTGGGCTTCCGAGGAGGGAAGGTGACGAATCAGGCACACCTCGGCCTCCGGGCGGACTACCGCGCCTCGCCCACCTCCCGCTTCCGCATCGTGCCCGAGTTTGGGCTCGGCGTGGGGAACGGACAGCTCTCGCCGTCTCTCCTCTTCAGCGCAGAGTACAGCTTCCTGCGAGAGACCACCACGGAGCTTGTGGGGGCGCCCTTGGAGCCTTACGCGGGGCTTGGGGCGGGCATTTCGAGCCTTGGAGGGTTCACGTTTGAACCCGTCCTAGTTGGTACGTTCGGGCTTGACTATCGCTTCCGGGGCGGCCGTCGTGTCTTTCTCGAATACAGCACCTTCGACGCGTTCAGTAGCCACCGCGTCCATGTCGGCTTTCGGGTGCGTCTCTGATCGAGACGAGGCATTCCCGCAGGACGGCGCTGTCTCGCACAACCGCAGGGCGTCATGACGCACACCGGCGATGCATTCTGGATGGGTCTCCCGTCGGGTCCGGTGGGGGCGTGTCTGGTGGGGGCAGTGCTGTTGGCCGTGGGCCTGAGCCCAGCGGTTCACGCACAGAGCTTGCCGCCGGACTCCCAGGAGACGCGTCCGCGAGGAATGGAGCGCGTGGAGGACCGGATTCAAGAGATCCGCGAAGCCCCAAACCAGTGGCGCGAGCGGCTCGGGACCCGGCTGGCCCCGCGGGGGGCGTCCCCGGCGGTTGAGGGGCGCCCCGAATCGCCCCCGGTGCTCCCGCGGGCCGGGCGTGACCTAACCCGGGCCGACCTGCGGCGGCTGGAGCGCCGGCTGCAGGGGGTGCTCCGAGACCTTCTGGCGGAGGACTACCTGGAGCCGATGCTGGCCGAAGAGGTGGCCGAGCGGTTTCGGTTCCTGCCCGCCGACACCGTCCGCATCGAGACGCCGGTGCGGGACACCGTGGCGGTCACAGACTCGGTGCGCGTCGCGGCAGATACGATCCGCGAGACCCGGGTGGAGACGGTGGAGCGCCGACTGCTTGACACCGGGGCCTTCCGCGCCTTCGAGGTCAACTTCGCGTTTGGCGAAAGCACCCTCCAGCCCCGCGCCACACGCACGCTGGACGCCGTGGGGACCGTCCTGGGACGCTACCCAGAGCTTCGAGTGGAAATCGGGGGCCACACCGACGCAATCGGGACCGAGACGTTCAACCAGCGGCTCTCGGAGGCCCGTGCCGAGGCCGTTCGGGCCTACCTGATCGACCGCTTTGGGGTCACGCCGGAACGCCTCGCGGCGCGGGGCTACGGAGAGGCCCAGCCCATTGCCTCGAACGATCAACGGTCCGGACGGGCGTTAAACCGACGCGTCGAATTTACGGTGCTGAATCCAGAGGCCGTTCCGTAGAGAACAGGCCCACGCTCCGTCCCGTGCTGGGGCATCCGGCACGTCTGAGGGACACTCCACACCAGGTCGGCGCCGAGAGAGCAGAATCCTCCGGGATCTCTTCTCGTTGGGACGGGCACACGACGACCTGCCACTCACCGCTCCGGCCGCATGTCTTCCGCCGAACGCGACCTGATCCCCCGGACCCCGGAGCAGAAGGTTGGGCTGCCCCCCGGCTCCGTCGTGTTTGTGGGAGAGGACCGCACCGAGCCGGTCGAGTTTCGAGTCCTGGAATACGGGCCCGACCATCTCGTTGAGTCCGACGACGAAGGCCTCGATGAGGTGCTCACGTACCGGGACACGACGCCCGTCACGTGGATTAACGTCACGGGGGTCCACGACGAGTCTGTAATCCGAACCATTGGGGATCACTTCCAGGTCCATCCGCTCATTCAGGAAGATATCGTCCACACGGGCCAGCGGCCCAAGCTGGACCCCCAGGACGACTACCTTTACCTCGTCGTCAAGATGCTCTACTTCGACGAGGAGCGGGGCGGGGAGCTCCGGGCCGAGCAGGTCAGCTTTCTGGTGGGGGAACGCAACCTGATTTCGTTTCAGGAAGACCCCGGCGACGTCTTCGATCCCGTCCGCAAGCGCCTCCGGAACGGCCGGGGCCACATCCGCGATCGGGGCCCAGACTATCTCGCCTACGCCCTGCTGGACGTGATTATCGACCACTACTTCGTGGTTCTGGAGGACTTGGGCGCCCGCACGGAGGACCTCGAAGACGAGATCATGGGGGCGGACGGTCACGACGTGGAGGACGACATCCACGACCTGCGCCGCGACCTGATCTTCATGCGCCGGATGACGTGGCCGATGCGAGAGCTCCTTCACCAGCTCGAACGGCTCGACTCGTCCCTTTGGGCAGACGACAACCGGCCCTACGTGCGCGACACGTACGACCACGTGGTGCAGGTGCTCGACCTCGTAGAGGCCCTCCGAGATACGGCCAGCGGCCTGCACGACCTGCACATGACGTCCATCAGCAACCGCATGAACGAGATCATGAAGGTGCTGACGATCATCGGGACGATCTTCATTCCGCTCACGTTCGTGGCCGGGATCTACGGCATGAACTTCGAATACATGCCCGAGCTGACATGGAAATGGGCCTACCCCGCCGTGTGGGGCCTGATGATCGTCACGGCCGGGGCGCTCCTGGTCTACTTCCGCCGCCGCGAATGGATTTGAGGAGGCCCCAATTCCTCCGTGTGGGGTCTCCCAGCTTGGGGATCGACGTCCGCCCTATTTTGTCACCCCCTCTTCTTCGTGATGCCTGCCCCCGACCGTGCCGAACCGTCCGTTTACGAACGCGGCGATGCCCTCGACGAGGTTCTGCCGCCCGAGTCGACCGGGAGGGGGCCCTCCGCCGCACGCTCGACGGAGGAGTGGGCCGCAGACGCAGGAATCTACGACCTTTCGGAGCAGGAGTACTGGAATTGGCTTGCGACGCTGATCCGGGAGGGAAGCGAGCTTGATGAGCATCTGGACGACATTCTCGAGGACGTATACGACCTGGAGCCGGCCTTTTACAGTCGGGCCGGGCGCCGGCAGCTTCGGGGCCTCCTCGGACAGCTCCACGCGGTACGGACCTCCGTGCGGGCATTTGAGCAGGACGTAGAGCAGCTCTCGTTCGTCTTTGCGAGGGCCGACACGGTCGAGACCGGTGGGGCAGACAACGCTGAGCTCGTCCTGTCGAGCATCAAGCGAACCTACGACCGCGCCTACGACCTTTGCCTCTACAAGCTTGACCGCATTAGTGACGGCTGGGTCACGGCCACCAACCTCCTGATCAGCCTGACCATCCTCATCGTCACCATTCTGTTCTGGATGGAATTCCGGTAGGGGACCGAATTCCGGAGCCACCACCGAGAGGGTCCTTCTTCATCTCACAGTTCGCACGTGGGTAGGTGTCATCATGACTGACGGTTCGACCTCCGGGGACGATGATGGACTCTGGGCGTACGTGCCGCCCAGCGAAGCACGGGTGCCCCAGCCCCCTGTCGAGGAGAAATTCTTTACGGGGCTGTCGGCCGTACGGGAGACGCTGGCGCGGCTCCGAGATTTGGGGGGTGGGGACGAAAGTTCGGCGACGGTGGAGAGGGGGGAAGAAGGTGGGGCTGTGGCGGAGGCCGAGTTGCTTCCTGATACGCTCCGCGACCGGATGGCACCGGTCCCGGACTGGACAGGGGCCGTGGCGGCGTTGGACGACGTGCTGGGACCTGGATTGGAGGAGGGGCCCGCGCTGGTGCACGAGGCGGGCTACGACGATGCCCCGTCCATTGTCGCGGCCTGGGGGGCGCGTCACGGAGCGACAGTCCTGGAGCCTCCTGCGCGCGACCGACTGGTGGAGGAAGAGGGGGCCGCGTGGGCGGCTGCACAGCGGACCGAGGGAACGCCCTGGGTACTGCCTTGCCTGGAGCACTGGTGGGTGCGGACCCCGGACGGATTGGACTTCGTCCGGTCGCTGCTGGATGCCTGGGCGGAAGGGACGCTCGGCTCGGGCGTAATTGGAGTGGACCAGCATGCCTGGAGGTATTTGAGTCAGGCGTGGCCGGGGCAGGTATTGTGCCGGGTTGCCCCGCGGCCCTTGTCGGGGGAGGGCCTGGGGCATTGGTTTTCGAAACTGGCCCGGCAGGGTGGGGGGCCAGACGGGACGGTGGAGGAGTGGGGCGGAGGCGGCCGCGTGCTGTCAGTCCCGGACCGCGACTCGGCGCAGACGGCCGACCCTGCGGAGGAGATCGATCATTCTTCCTTCTTGCGGTCGCTGGCCGCCTACAGCGACGGCGATCCTGGAGTGGCGTGGTCTCTGTGGCGGCACAGCCTGCTCGCCCCCGGCCCCGAGGCGTCTGCCTCGTCGGTGGCGGCGGTCCGGTCCTGGACGGACGTCGACCGACCCGGGCGCCCGGACGACCTTGAGCGTACAGACCTGCTCCTCCTGCACGCCCTCGTGCTCCACGGCGGGCTCACCGACGCCGTCCTCGCTCATGTGACGCCGATCGACCAGTACGAGCGACGCGGGCGTTTGCGATCTCTCGCCCGTGAAGGTCTTCTCACAAGAGCCGATGGGATGTGGCGGGTGCCCCCTCTTGGGTACCCCGTCGTCTGTGCTCTGCTCCGCGATGAGGCGTATCTTCCCGATTGGCGGAGCGACGGATAGGGGCGATCAGGCTTCGTATTCGTTTCTCAACGCGGATCTTCTCATGACGGCCGAGCCGACGGACATCTTGCGGCAGATTCAGATCGAGGGCCTTCTGGTGATTGCGGCCATCCTGGGGGCTGCCGTGGTGCTCACGTTCCTGGTGCAGCGCTACGGGCCGCGTCTCGCCGAGCAGATGCCCAGCCGCTATCGGCTCTCGGCCCTGGCCCTGGTGCCGTTGCTGCGGCTCGTGGTCATCGCGGTGAGCCTCGCGCTCATTATTCCGCAGCTGATTGAGCCGACCTTCGAGAACCTGGTCGCCGTTCTGGGGGCGGCGGGGTTGGCGCTCGGGTTTGCCCTCAAGGACTATGTGAGCAGCCTGATCGCGGGCATTGTCGTGATTTACGAAGGGGCGTATCGGCCGGGCGACTGGGTAGAGGTGGAGGGCAAATACGGAGAGGTGCGGACCGTAGGGATGCGCGCGATGGAGATGGTGACGCCCGACGACACGGTCATCGTCGTGCCGCATCAGGCCCTGTGGACCAAGCTCATCCACAACGCCAACGACGGGACGCAGAACCTGCAGTGCGTGGCAGACTTCTATCTCGATCCCGCCCATGAGGGACAGAAGGTCCGGGCTCTCCTCCAAGACGTGGCCCTCACGAGCCCATACCTGCAGGTCGAGCGCCCCATCGACTTAATCGCGGCGGAGCGACCGTGGGGCACGCACTACCGTCTGAAGGCCTATCCTGTGGACCCCCGTGATCAGTTCCGCTTCACGACCGACCTGACGGTACGGGGGAAAGCGGCGCTGCGAGAGGCAAACGTCTCTCCGGCGCGGGTTCGGGGCCTCGTCGACTGACGAGGGAAAGGTCGGAGAGACATCCCCCGTTCATTCAGGGGAAACCCGAGAAGGTACGGGGACATGCTCGAACTTTTGGGCGAAACCCTCGAAATCCTCCCCCGTGTTGGGGTCGCTTTCTGCCCCTTTGGGATCTCGGGGCAATCTGATGAAGGGGGCGCTTGTACGTTCTATGCATGTGGGGGACGCCATCTCATCGCCGTTCTCTATCATTCATCGGTTACGTTCTGTCTATGCTTTTCACGCTGAGACGCTTCGTGTTGGGATTCGTGGTGCTGCTCCTGGGGGGACTGGTGTCGCAGCCGGTAGCAGCCCAGTCGCCGGGCGGCACTGGCGCGACGGTGGGGGCCGGTGACGCGCTCCGAATCGGCGGGCTCGTCCAGGCGGATGCCGCCTTCGGCCGAGAGGCGCCGTTCAATGATGGGTTTCGGGCCCGAAGCACGCGCCTGCGCCTCGGCGGTCAGGCCCAGGGCCTCTCGTATGTCATCCAGACCGACTTCACGTCCTCGGCGCCCCTGCTCGACGCGTTCGTGCAGGTGCCGCTGGCGGACCGACTGCGCCTCCGGGGCGGCCTCTTCAAGGCGCCCTACAGCGCGGAGCTTCTGGCCTCCCGCCCGAGCCTCCGGTTCGCAGAACGGGCCCGCGTGGTCAACGCCCTGTCGCCGGCCCGGCATGCGGGCGTGCAGCTGGCGGGCAACCTCATGGCGGACGAGAGCGACGCGGAGGTCACGGCCACGCTCGGGGCCTTCAACGGCACGCGGGGCCTCAGCACGAACGACAACGACCACCTGCTGTACGTGGGGCGCCTGACCGGTACGGTCCCCCTCGGCCCGGGAGTGCTCGACGTGGGGGCGAGCGGGGGCTATAGCGTCGACGCCCAGGTCGCCATTCCAAACACCGCGACGTCGTTCAACGGCACGCGTGTCCTCGGGCAGGTCGATGCCCAGTACGAGACGGGCCGGTGGCTCTTTGCGGGGGAGCTCCACGCGGCCGACCTGGACCGCGACGGCCCCGCCTTCCCCGAGGTGGAATCGCAATCGCCTTTCGGGTTCTCCACGACGGCCGGGGTGGACGTCGCGGAGGGGCATCAGGTACTCGCGCGGCTCGAAGGCTACGATCCCGACCAGCCCGGCACCCCGTCCCCCGACAACCGAGTCGTCCTCGGCTACAACTACGACGCCTCCTCGGTCTTTCGCGTGGTGGTCAACTACGAAGCGTCGACCGAGGACCTCGCGGACGGATTTCTCACCGGGCGGCTGCAGGTGGCCTTCTGAGATGCGGGGCGGGAGTGAGGGCAGGCTCGCTAGAAGCGGTGGGCGAGGCCGAGGCCGGCGAAGAAGGCGCTCCGGTTCTCGTCGACCTGAAGACCAGTGTTGACGTCCAGCTGCGTGTCCGGCCCCGACAGGAGCGTCACGCCCGCCTCCACGTAGTTCGTATTCAGCCCCGTGGAGTAGAAGCCGGCGTAGCCGACGTACGCCCCAACCTGATCCGCCAGGCTGACACTGAGCGTCGGGATGAACAGGTATGAGGGGTCCGTGTCGCCGCCGTACGGAACGGAGGTCCCGGCATTTGCCGAGAGGCCGAGGCCCTCCCCGAGGGCGCCGTTAAAGGCGAGCGCCAGGGTTTGGGACACGCGCTCGTTCTCGAAGGCGCCCGACCCGGTGGGGAGGGCCCAGGTGCTGACCACGCTGAGTGCGGACAGGGACGACTCGGCGAGGCGGAGCTTGCCGCCGACGCTCGTGCCGGTGTACTCCGTGTCTGGGGCGTC
>Ga0207414_1000667_pt1 | contig 14511 bp, 11 predicted proteins | sample PonA231FremontCA_2_FD_187269 | JGI IMG/M metagenome (GOLD analysis project Ga0207414, IMG submission 187269) | Marine sediment microbial community from Fremont, CA, USA - Pond A23 Sediment 1 (SPAdes) | ecosystem: Environmental > Aquatic > Marine > Unclassified | place: USA: Fremont, California... | reverse complement strand
GTCTCCGCTTGGAGCGATGTCAATTCCGTATACTTGCTTGACCTGCGTGATTACTTCGTTCGAAGCCGTCTCCTGTTCGACTCCGTTCTGATCCCTGTAGGTCGCCGTCGCCTGGTTCTTAATCTCCGTCCCGGCGGGAGCGGCAAAAGCCCCGGCCGAGAAACCAAATAAAACCATCACAATGAGGCCAAACGTCATCAGTCTCTCTATATCGTATTTCATTTTTTTAGCACTCCTCTTTGCTTTATATTTTTGCCAGTAAAAAAATCGATCCGCTCGGGGTTACTGAACCGAGACTCTGTACCGCACCTGCACTGCTCCATTCGCGGGAAGTTCAGGAACCTCCCATAACACGTTCGTTATCTGTGAGGCTTCGGCCACCTTGGTTTCCCCATCTTCTTCGTACTTAACCGGAGGAAAGCTATAATCTTCTCCCCCGTCAACGCTGAACTTTGGTAACCTGCCGGGCAATTTCATTGGAATTTCCTTCGAATCTTCCTCCGCCTTATCCGGTTTTAAAACCATAAATACCGGCGGTTTTTCTTCGCCCTCGCCCTCGGCAAAAGCCACGACTTTCCCGTACCATTTCGAATTCAACTCGGTCGATTCCGGCACTGGTCCCTTCAAAGAAAGACCGTCTACCGGTTCGTCCGTATTATTCGAGGCGACCAGCAAATACTCCACGGTGTCGCCAGGCGCCACCTTCGTGGTCCCTTCATCAGTTTCGAGCGGCGTTAATACTTCTTCGCCCTCCGACTGCTCAACCAAAAAGCCTTTTAGCTTAACCTCAACTGGCTCTGCTCCAAAAGATAAAAAGAGGAAGGAGGAAACCATCAATAAAATTAGGGGTACCACCAAGTTTTTTCTCATTTTTTTAACGCCTCCTGAAAACTGAAGAGATACTCCGTTATTAACACCTTGTTGTAATTAAAATCACATCGTTATTATCGAGATATTTTAATATTTTGCAAGAATATTGACCAATACTTCCCGAGTAAAACCTTTTGCTCGCTGCGGAGAGGAATCGGTTGGTCGATTTACAGCACTCAATTCGGAACTGGCACTGTGTTCGCTCTGTTCCATTTGGGCAGGGGGATTTGAGCGCTGTATCAGCTTTTGATTTCAAATTTAAATACGTAATCAGTGGTTTTACAGAAGCCCCATATCCTGATGGAGAGTTCTGTAGCTACCACTCATTGTAATACTTTTCAGTAGCTATCAATGGTAGACTATATCTCGATAGAGTTAAGAACAATAAGATTATCCTGAAGAAAAATGATCACTATTCTGAATAACCTCTATATTTCAAACCATACTTTTACCAACAATCGGTATTATCATTTCTAAACTTGAGCAAGTTCTAACGTTCAACTCCGCCTTTTTATAATAAAGGGACGATCCGTGATTTCAAGCAGGTCCTTTCAAGCCCGTAAATCCCGGCAAAGGATAATTGCGAAAAGACGTTAACCGGAGACCTCGACTTCCGGCGGTGGAGGGGGTTAATAGTCTTTTCGGATAAATTATCGATATTTCTGCAGAGCTACTGCAGACCCGTAAAAGCAGGTTCGTACGTAGACATATTAAAATGGTGTAATAATTGAATTAAGTAACTTCTGCTTTATCTCAGTCTTCCACAATTAACCGTTATTATCCCTTATAAACTATTGTGACCCCCTAGTGACACCGGATTAACTGTAATATTGCATGAATACACGAATTTCAGATGAAATATAATCTTCCATGGATTAACCTGTTTGAAAGCATTTAAGAAAAGCTATCAGCCAGGTTAAAGTTGTGATTCTTAATTTTTTCGTCAAGGCTTTCTAATATTTTTATGCGAACAACAAATTCTAACTACTTCGGGGATATATTTTGATCTACCTCTTCTTTGCGGTAATCACCAGCGCATCCATAGCGCTCATATTTAAATTCAGCGAGGGGCGGAACATGGACAGGTACGTAGTTACAAGTTTTAATTACCTCGCAGCTTCTTTAGTGAGCCTGATGATAATATCAGTTAACGGGTTACAATTACCGTTTATCTCTTTTTCAGTCAGTCTGGGTGATTTTATGGCCGCAGTTCCACCCCTCGAATCCGGAACCGACCCCAGAAGCAGTTTACTCTGGGGTTTAATTGTTGGAGTCCCCGCCGGACTGTTTTTCTTTCTCGCTTTTATTTATTACCAGAAGGGGATCAGGCAGAACGGAGCCGGACTGGCGGGAGCCTTTTCAAAAATTGGAATACTGATCCCAATGAGCGTCTCTATACTTGTCTGGAACGAGGTTCCTACGGTTTTACAGTGGTCGGGTATTGGTATTTCGCTGCTTTCAATCCTGATCGTAAACCTGCCGGAGCAATCCCTGGAGGCGAAAAAAATTAGGTTTTCTCTCCTGGCTTTGTTCCTGTTCAGCGGCCTGGCGGAATTTTCGAACAAAGTATTCCAAAAATATGGCTTAATAGAGGATAAGATGGCGTTTTTATTTTTCGTATTCCTGACTGCTTTCGTCGTGAGCGGCCTGTTTCTGCTCCTGAGAGGTAAGAAACCGGAACCGCGCGCAATCATGACAGGTGTTCTAGTCGGCATGCCGAACCTCTTTTGTTCCTATTTCTTGATACTTGCTCTCGACGGGATCAAAGCTTCTGTCGTGTTTCCTGTCTACACTGCTACGACGATCGTGGTTATCAATCTGGGCGGGTACTTTTTGTTCGACGAAAGGCTAGCAAGGCGGGAAAGGTTTTCGGTAGTTTTGATGGTGGTCGCTCTCGTACTAATAAATATGTAATTTGGTTTTCCAGGATCTAACTTACCTTGAATTTCCCCCGTTATAACCGATAGTAGAAAAGAGTGAAAGACCGCGTCTGGTATCTGATATATAGCTTTTGAGGAAACCAGGTATATCCCATCCATAAACTGGAAAACCAAATACGAGGTAGTCGTATCGCTCCACGGCCCGCGGTTCAAATGTTTCAGTGGAAGCGGTTTTTACTGAAAAACCTTTTCTTGTCAAGCTCCGGGCTAACCTGCACCCAATGAACTTCGTATTGCCGGTTCCGCTAAAATACAGGATAAGTATTTTCAATCAGTATCCCCGATAATTTGAAACTTGCCGTGATCTCAATGGCTGCGGAAAACTAAAGCGCCACGCTGTGTAGCGCCTTAATCAACCAATAACCAAGTGGTGCAGGCCAGAAAATTCCCCAGATTGCTGAAGCGAAAACGGATTGACCAATATGTGAGGCGGCCAGACCTATTCCGATTCCAAGCAGGCCGTAACTTCCGCCTCCAAGTTCGAGCGTGCCCGAGGATTTCGCATCAGACATTTTTACCTCCCTGTAGGAATTTGTAAAGTCAGCTTTTCCAGTAATTATACGGAATACCAATCCAAGTGCGAAAATATTCAATTGAAATCGGTCAATTGGCTTCAAATTATTTTGCAATTGCACATAACGGAGCTATAATGATAGTGAGTACGTTAACGCAAACTGGTTAACCTATAATGCAGGATGACACCCGTCAGAAAGGAGGGTAAAATGGAAATTTATAGTCTTTCAGAGTGGGACCTGAGACAGCTCGTCAACGATCTTGCCACGGACAACTACATTTTTCTTCCAGTTTTTTCTCAGCAGGAAGAAGGTTCCAGGAGTCGGTGGGAATTCGACCGCTGGGATCCGAAAAAGGAACACTTTCAGCTCAACTGTCGGCGTACGGATGCCCTATGCCAGGACTTCTTTTTTCCGCCAAACAACATAATGCATACTTTTCCGGAGGGTAAGCCCGGGAAAGGCGACAAAGGAATGGTGCTAATCGGCTACAAATCCTGCGACCTGCAGGCCCTGCAGAGGCTGGATACCGCTTTTGAAGAAGGCGATTTAGCCTACCCATTTTACGAGAAACGCAGGGAATCAACTACGATAATTTCCTGCGATTGTCTCGAAATCGCCGATTCCTGTTTCTGCAATAAAGTGGGCGGCCAACCATATCCGGAGGATGGCTTTGATCTGAACATTTCCCACCTGCCAAATTACGGGGACATGCTGGTTGAAGTTGGGGAAGATTCGGAAAAAGGCCACGCAATTGCGGATCGCTATAGCAACTTGCTTTCGGAACCGACTGACAAGCAGCTGGAATTGCGGCACCAGCGCAGGGCAAAAATGATGAACAGGCTGGAAGACCAAAACTCTTACTTTAACGTCAGGCCAGAATACGGAAAAGTCTCAAGGGAGGCCCCCTTCTGGGAGAAGTACTCCGCCAAAAACCGTGACTGCAACTGTTACACTCTCTGCTGCCCGACCTCACTTGCTCTCCATAACATCCGCGAGGGAGAGGGAAGAAGAGTGGTCCAGGACAAGGTCTGGGATGGTGCTACCATAAAGGACATAAACAACGAGCTCGACTCGGATGACCCGAACGACAGTCGGATAAAGGAGATGTTCTACGACAAGTTCAAACGGTTCTACGAAAACCACGGGGAGTTCGGGTGTTCTGGTTGTGGACTCTGCATATCTACTGCTGGAGAAGAAGTAGATATAAGGAACATCTTTGCCGACGTGGAATCTTATTCTTCGAACGGTTAAGCACCTAACTCTTGCTTAGAATTGGGTACCGACCAGGGCAAGGGCAAACGGGGCTCAAATTTTTACCTCCGCTCAAAGGCCTAATGCCCTGGTTTTCCCAAATGTAAACTCTGGACTTTTGAGCGATAAACATTACCTGATGGCATCACAGATCTCCGGCACCGCCTCTTCCCATTCAATTGCCATCAAATGTACTCCATTGATACCCTCCATGCGCTTAACTCTCTCTATCGTTTCTACCGCGACTTTTATCCCTTCCGCGGCTCTTTTACCCTCGGGAACACCGGAAAGCCTTTCGATCACGGCATCCGGCAGGTCGATACCCGGAACGTTCTTTTGCATATAGCGGGCTGCTCCGACTGACTTGATTGGCGTCACTCCGGCCAGAATATAGACGTCCTCGTGCAGCCCTCTTTCGCGAACCATTTCGAGCCACCTTTCGAATTTATCCAGGTTATAAACGCACTGGGTCTGAATGAAGTCTACTCCGGCCCTTACTTTCTTTTCCAGCCTCAGCGGGCGAACCTCCAGGGGGTAGGCAAACGGATTTGCCGCAGCACCGATGAAGAATTCCGGTGCCCGACCTTCAATTTCGTCCCCGCATTGAAACTCCCCTTCATCTCGCATTCTTTTGACCATATTGACGAAGTTGATTGAATCCAGATCGTAAACCGTTTTGGCTTCCGTGTGGTTACCAAAACTTATGTGGTCTCCGCTGAGACAGAGGACGTTATTTACCCCGAGTGCGCTGCAGCCAAGCAAATCCATCTGGAGAGCCAGTCTATTTCTATCTCTCGTAGTCATCTGAACGATGAACTCGTTAAGCCCTTCCTCCTGCGCAATCACTCCGGCAGCCCAGCTGGACATCCGGGCTACGGCAGTCTGGCCGTCCGTAACGTTGAAGGCATCCACGTAACCCTTCAGGAGTCTGGCCTTTTCCCTAATGGGCTCCGGGTCCGCGCTAGGTGGTGGACCAAGTTCAGCGGTAACCACAAAACGACCTTTTTCGAGGCTTTTCTCAAGACTGCTTGACGTTTTCATTACTACCTCCCTGTCTTATCATATCCCCATCGACTCAAGTGCTTCCTTGGTACCGGCAAGCTCTTTCATGACGTCGATTGGTTCCTTCTTGACCTGCCTCGGTCTCGTCTGTTTGCTCCAGTCGTGCGGCTCGGTGTTTTCCATGAATTCCTCCAGCCGCTTCAGCTTACCGACACGCTCGTAAATCTGTACCCAGACACAGTCCTTGTCCGGATCGACTTCGCACTTACCGTCCTCCCTGGTACCACCACATGGACCGTTTAACAAGCCTTTAGGACAGTTCACCAGAGGACAGAGGCCGACGGTACGCCCGAGTTCGCACTCGCCACAGGCCTGGCACCTTTCCTTGAATTCGGTCGGGCCGCCACTGGATAGACCAAGCGCGTCAGTGGCCGGAAATACCTGTTTCGTTAGCCCCATTTCCTCTTCCATGTATTCCCGGAGCGCCTGCTGTCCGTCACCACAGCTCTGGCCAAGGATCGCGTCCGCTTCTTTCAGGACCTTTCGATTGTCTTCGTAAAAATTAGAAGAAAGCGGCAGATAGCAGGCAAAAATTCCAAAAGGCATGCCGATCTTCCCGATCACTTCCTTGCCACGGGCTTCCAGTTTTTCCTCCATATCACTAAGATCTTTTATCCCTCCCGTGTGAAATATGGTAGCACATGCCCCGCAACCGGAAAGCACGATCTTTTTCTTGCCCCGCAGCAATTCTATTATTTCGCCAATCGGTTTTAGCTCCTGAGCGTTCACGTCAATTACCCCCCTTTCTCAATGAAAAGTATTTCTCTCCGAAAACGGATGTCTCTACCGGCGACAAATTTTTACCGTTCAGTACTTGAAAACGAATCGAGCTGGAAATATCTTAATAATCTGAATTAGACCCGACATATCAGCTTTAGCTTGATACAACTACAAGGTAACTTCCGCAAACTTGCTTCGTTTCTGTGTATATAAGAATGTATGGACTTATAATTTAAGGTGATCACCCCCTGGGATTATTTTGTAATTTCTTTATACCATAACCGTGACTACTTGTCGAACTTTTCACCTATTTAGGCCAATATATTGATATCATCAAATTAGAAATGTTAGAAATTCGAAAAAAGATATCGTACGTCGCTACCTCATCGACAATTGAGCCTACCATAGCATGCCGCGAAAGCCCCGTAACTTCTGCTGGGTCCGGTTTTTAAAAGTCACAGCTAGTCGTTAAGCTTGTTAAGAATGTCTTACAGGCCCCCTCTCCTGGGGCGTGGTTACTGACTTCTACTCCAGTTATTTGGCTACTTGAGGTAATACCCTTAAAATCTAGAAAAAATACCGCATTAACTCGTAAACTTAGAGATTGTAAGATATCTAAATTACGGTGATAGGTTTGACTTCTTTTCTACATACTGCAGATTGGCAGCTGGGCGGCACCCTGGAGATGGTCAGCTCAAGCAAAGCTGAACGACTGCGGGAAGCCAGGTTAGCTGCCGTTGAGAACCTACTGGAACTTGGAAAAGAACTGGACGTGGATTTTGTAGTTTCAGCCGGAGACAACTTCGAATCTAACCAGGTAGGGCGAGAACTGATTCGACAAACCAAAGAGGTTCTCGAGGGCTTTCCCGATTTACCGATATATATCATCCCCGGCAATCACGACCCACTGATGGAGGACTATGCCTTTAATGCGGAACCACTCAACTCCCTCGGACCCAACGTTCATATATTAACCAGGGAACAGCCGGTAGAAGTACCAAATACTTCAGTAGTGCTTTATCCAGGAATTTGCAGAAAAAAGAAGAGTTCTCAGTCACCACTAAAATGGGTTCCGAACCGCGAAAAAGACGACCGAATCAGGATCGGTCTCGCCCACGGGAACTGGATGCAGCTCCCCAATCTCTCAAAGGACGACTACCCGATTGGAGAAAACGCGGCGGAAGAGCTCGATCTGGATTACCTGGCCCTGGGCCACTGGCACTCAACTTTTCCCGATCCAGTGAATTCTTACGGTAAAAGGACTTTTTACTCCGGAACTCCCGAACCTACGGGATTCAAAGAAAACGATAGCGGCAACGTCCTCCTGGTAGAGATCAACTCTCTCGAAGATCCACCCAAAATAAACAAGCACGAAGTTGCCCGTTACAGCTGGGTGAAAAAGGAGTTCAATCTAAGTGACGAAGTTTCCGTGGATGGACTGGAGGACGACCTCAATTCAAATAATTCCGACAGAGAGAAAACCCTGCTCAGGCTCAAACCCGGTGGCGCGGTGCCTCTAAAAGTCATGGAAAAGTTCGACGAGTTAACCGGGAAACTGGAAGACTCCTTCTTTTACCTCGACGTCAGAGAAGCTGACCTCGATATTGTCCCTTCGGAGCAAGAAATAGACGAGCTAATTGCTGGGACTGGCTGGCTGGGAGATGCCGTAGAGTACCTGGAAAAACTTGCTTCAGGAAAAAGTTCTGAACCCCCAGAAAACTGGAAAATGGAGGACCCACCAACGAAAAAAGAAGCGCAGCGCGCTTTGGAAATACTTTACAGCAGATTGGGAAAAGAGGATTAATGAGATGATATTCAAAAAAATAGAGCTGGAGAACTGGGCTGGACTCTACGATTCGCGGATAAGCTTGAGTCTCACTGACTCGCTGAACGTAATTACAGGTCCGAACGAGTCGGGTAAAAGCACAACCCTCGAAGCTATTAGGCTTGCACTTTCCACAAAAGGTTCTTCAAGGAAAAGAGCTGTAAAAAGCTGTCAGCCCTGGGGAACCGACCTCAAACCACGTGTCGAGCTGGAGTTCAGCGCGAAAGGAAATGATTATAGACTGGAAAAAACTTATCTGAAGTCAACCGGTAATGCATCTTTTGCGGAAAAACTCGATGCTGGAGGCTGGACAACCCTGGCCGAGGACGACGACGCCCATGACAGGTTCCTGAAAACACTGGATTTGACCAGTGCAGAAGGCTTTTTCCGCTCTCTGTGGGTTCCGCAGGGAGAAAACCTGGAACTCGAAGTCAATGAAGGACTACAGTCAAGGATCGAAGCGGCCGTCGGAACTGCAATATCCGAATCCGGCGACGCGATTCTCGATTACGTAATCGATAACGTCGGGGACGCTGAGAACACGGGTTGGTTGACCAGCAAAAGACGGAACCCTTCCTCCGGCAGTCCCTGGGACGAGCTGGCGGAACGAATAGACCAACTGGAATCCGAACTAGGAGACCTGAAGGACAAACGTCGGGAACATTATGACAGGCTGGAAGAAATTGGAGACCTACAGCAAGAAAAAAAAGAACTAGAAGGAAAACTGCGCCAAAAAGAGGAAAAGCTGGAAAAAACCAGAAAAAAGAAAAAAGAATGGGATGAATTCAGAAATATCAAGGAGCAGGCGAAGGGCGCTCGAGAATGGTACAACCGACTCATGAAAGCACGACAAAACTGGGACGATCGGATGGACGAAATAGAAAAGAAGGACGAAGAAATTAGCTCGCTCCGGGAAGAGCTTAACGACCTGGAGGAAGAAAAAAATGAAAAGGAATCCGAGCTTTCTGAAAGGAAGTCCCAGTACAAGTCAGCTCGTGAGAGTCTCGAAAAGAGTAAAGCTAGAAGGGAGTACCTTCTGAAGACCCGGGCGGTCAATCTAAACGAGAAAATAGAAACTCTGGCTTCAGAAATCCGGGAACTCGACGCTCCGGACAGGGATAGGTTTGCAGAACTCAAGGAGATTCACGACGAACTTGAATCCTCCAGACGTCAGCTCGAAGCTTCCGAGCTTTCGATAAATATTAAGGCCATTAAAAACCTCACCGGCAGGCTGAAGCTCGATGGGCAAGGAGAGGAGATCACTTTATCCGGGGAGGAAGAACTAAAAAGAGGTGCCGCAAAATCTTTCGAACTGGAACTGGAAGACTTTCTCGATATTAAAGTAGAAACCGGAATGGAAGGGGCATTACAGGTGAAAAACGAGCTCGAAAATTACGAGGAGAAACTGGAGGAAGCCTACTGCAGCCATAAAGTGGAAAACTGGGGAGAACTTAAAGAATTATACGAAAGAGCCGATTCGAAGAGAGAAAAGAAGAAGAACTTACTACAGTCACTTTCTGACCTCGCCCTTGAAAATCCCAAATCCTACTCGAAGTCGGAACTCGATTCTTTGCAAAAATCGGGCTCGGAGCACCTGGATGATAGCTTTCTTAACTCTATCCGGAACTCGCCGCCGAAAAAAATTAGGGAGCTAATACAGCAAAACAACGAAAAAATTGCGGAGGGAAAGGAAGTAGTAAAAAAGAAAAAGGGTGATCTGGAGTCGGCAGAGAAAAGCCTTAACGGGGTAAAAAATAAAATTAAAGAGGTTCAAAACGAGATAGACACGAGGGTTCAGCTAAAAAAACGGGAAATTGAGGGTTTGAATGAGACAAAAAAGGAAATAACCAACCTGGATGAGGAGTTCGAAGTAGGTGGCCTTATACGACAGGAAGCCGATTCCAGCTTTGATCGCGGTACTGAAGAAAACGGTAAGCTTTACAGGAAACTAGACCGGGCCTGGGGTAAGGCCAGGGACAGGAGAGATGAACTGGAGCACGAAGCCTCGAGGTCCAAACCCTCGGGTGATGAAGTCACTGAAACCACAATAGAAGAAACGGAAGAAGCGGTACAGGAACTCAAAGAGAAAACTCGCAAACTGGAAAAGAGGATAAACCGGCTTCAGGGAGAAATTGGCAATACAGCAGACGGACTTCACGAAAAAGTCAGGGAGAAAAAAGAGGACCTGGGAGAAAAAAAGAGGCAACTGAAATCAGTCAAAAAAGAAGTTAGATCTCAGGAATTACTTCGTGTTGCCCTAAAAGAAGCAAAAGAGAGGACCAGCCGTAAGTACCTGGAACCGATAAAGGAAAAAGTTGTACCAAGAATCAGGGAAATGACCGACGGTAGATACAAAGAAGTTCGCTTTGATAGCGAAATGAAGCCAGACTCCGTAGTCCGGCGCCGGAGGGAGTCAAGTGCGGCAAAGAGTGAACTATCCTTTGGTACACGGGAACAATTATTCTTCTTGACCCGGCTGTCGATGGCCGAGGTGATAGGAGGTGAATCGAAAATTCCTGTAATTTTCGACGACAGCCTGGTGAATACGGACGAAAGGAGAATAAAATACGCCAGGCAATTTTTGAAAGAAGCAGCTAACTCCTGCCAGGTAATCCTATTCACCTGCCACGGAGAAGATTACCACTGGAACGGGGAGGAGAACAGAATTGAACTGGAACAATTACCTTGATTAATCACAAATAAATCATGCTTGCCCGTTATCGGTGTAAAGCTTCTCGCGTCAGGAGCTCCAGAGGCGATCCATCTTCAGCCCGGTAAGGTCCAGTAAGTGTATGATCACCGCTGATCCGAGAACTGTCCAGAACGTTACTGACTGGTGAAAACCGACAACTCCGTTCCAGAGCGGGATTAGTAATGCAACTACTAGTGCAAGTAACTGCGTAAACTGGACTCTGGCAGCGGAGAGAATTTCTCCCGTCAGATCTCCGGTAGAAGATACTTTTCTGCTGTCGTAAATAACGAGAGAAAATAGAACCGAGATAAGCAACACGATCGCTAATTTAATCGGAAAATCGGAAAAGCCGCCCCAGACGGCAGGCTCCCTATAGAAGAAGTAACCGGAGACAGCAGCCGCGAGGACACCGGGGATAAATTGTGTTTTCTTCGGTCTATGCATAACCCCGTCTGCCAGGAATATAACTGCACCGGCCGCCGTTACCACCCAGGAAAGCGAGTAGCCAAGCCATACCCCCAGTCCGAGAGAAAGTACATTATCTAACGGCCCTGCTTTTAGCCCTGTAGTTCTGTTGAGCACCCGGAACGAAAATAACGCCCAGAACGGCAACAGAAGGCTCGGTACGCCATTGAAGACAATGGCCGCTACCTGGCCTCCGACAACAAGAACCGCGGTTAGGTGGTAATCCGGGTCCAGCTCTCTGGCAAGGGCCCAGGCAAGAAAAACGGATAAAAAGGACCCGGCAGCAAAGCCAAGAGACCCCAGCGCGGAACCGCCGGAAAAATAAGAACTTAGTCCAAACCCGAGAAATGAACCGACCGAGGCCAATATGACGAAAAGATTGCTCGGATAATTTGGGTCAACCGGCCTGCCCAGATTCGACAATCCTTCGGAATCAACCATGTTTTCTCCTCTTTTTTGCTGATTAAGGCCAAATAGAATTTCCGTATCATCCAAAAAGGATTGTAAGAAAAAACCTACTAAAACCAAAATTAAACGGCTTTCTCCCTTCTGTTGAAAAGTAAGTTTTTCCGGACAATTTATTTCTCCGCGACAGGTTGGTCCAGCACCCAGATGAGTTACGGTGCCTGACCAAAGTTCTTTTCCGTTTAGAAATAATAGTCTACCTCAGCTGTTAACGTAAGCTTCCTTTCCCAGGAGCCCTTTTAGGGAAGCTGGTTGAAAGTTTCGTAGAAGAGACCTGGTTTGACGTTTCAGTCATCACCCACTGGTTAAAGAGACAAACCTTCTTGCGCCAAAAACAAATACGCTCTGTAACCTAACTTTGTTGTCTTTCGGTGCGGCGGAAGTCGCAGAGTTTAGGATAAAAAAGGAAATCTCACGGGCTCGGACGAACGAGATAACTCTCTCGGTACCATAAATACCACCGGACAGACCGCGACGCCTTTACCGAAAAATAGTTACTCCTTTAACCCTTCCGGTCTCAGTGTAGCAGCGGAAAATAATCTAATAAGGTTTTTATTAACCACCTTTTTTTATTTGAATATCTTTTTCTAACCAGGTTATAATTAAAAAGACTTGAATATTTTTATTTTTGTTTGTCTGACGGCAAGTTTAAACTGGAAATCTCGATTTAGAAAGACGTTCTCGAAAACCTCAAACCAAAGGAGGCATTATGGAACTTTTGCAAGACCGACGGTCGAGGGTGATCAGTTTAACGGTTATCAGTACCGTCGCTTTTATTTTCGCTCTCGTTATGAATTTTCTCGCCAATTATCTTCCATTAAATGGCGTAACTACAGCCGAAGTTTCGGACCGGTACTACAGTATATTTACACCGGCCGGGTTTACTTTCATCATCTGGGGAGTAATTTATATTTCCCTTGGGCTCTTTCTCTTCTTTATTATTAAGGGCGTTATTGGTGACAAGAAACGTCCGAAAAAAATAATATCCACAATTGGCTGGTATTTCGCTGCCTCTTCTCTATTTAACGGAATCTGGATCGCCACCTGGCATTATCAGCTAATACTTCTTTCCCTGATCGTCATAACCGGCCTTCTGGTGTCCTTGTCATTGCTCTATTTCAAATTGAAGAATAGTGACGCACGACCGGGCAGCTACCTATTACCCTTCAGCATTTACCTTGGCTGGGCAACTGTTGCTACGATAGCGAACCTCGTAACTTTGGAAGTATCCGTTAACTGGAACAGGTTCGGACTTTCACCGGAAGCGTGGCTTACCGTATTGCTCCTGGTAGTTCTCGCCGTCTCGGCCTATTTCGTACTTGGCCAAAAAGATACCAGCTACGGTACCGTCATAGTCTGGGCTCTAACAGGGATAACCGTTGCCAGGTGGGGCGAGTTCGGTGGTTCAAGTTACCCGGCTATCGCTGCCATAGTTGCGGCAGCACTGGTAGTTTTGTTTCTAGCTATAAGGGTTTTCCTCGCTGCTTCTGCCAGCTCGGAGTCAACTCGTTAGGTTTAATTCTTTACTTCGACTCCGCCAAATAGTGCGAGGTAGTTAATTACCAGAGTTCCCTCGTTTTCCCCGGAGCCCTCTTCTTTCGGGGCGGTCTTATCGTCCATACCGCCGAAAAGCGGTAATCCTTTCGCAATGACCCTCCAGTTCTCGGGAACGTAAATATCCGCGCCGCCGAACATCGCAAATACGTCGAACTTGGCTTCGGAACCGGATATTCTGGAGTCCCTCAGATCTACTTCGGTTCCACCGAACAACGAAACGCTGCTTCCACCCTTGAAATCATTTGTGACAACCCTGCTGCTGTTTCCGGAAAATAGGGCAACCAGGTTAACTGAATCCTTTTCGACTACGTTCGGCTCTTTACCGCCACGGAAGATGAACCACAAACCGACCAGAATAAGGATGATCGGCCAGAAAGAAACTCGAGAAAATACCTGCACCTGGTCCATGTTATTAATCAGCAATAATGAACCCGCAGTTAATACTATTATTCCTCCAGCTTTCCCGGCAGGATTCGATATGATGTTATAGGCCCCGGCCAGAATCAACAAAACTGGCCAGTAAGTCCCGACGAGTCCCCAGAAGTTCTCCAGTACGCCCAGGTTACCGAGCAGGATAAATCCACCAATTATTACAAAAACAAGCCCCATCCATCTTCTTTGATTCATACTGTATAGCCTCCTTAATACTTATACTGAACCAAACCACATTTAATAATTCAGCTACTACTATCAATATTTTCGCCATTGCGACAACCGGGCCCGACTGCAAATCTTCAGGAGTCCGAGTGTCCGGGTTTGGTCTGCTTGCCGATGCCGGCTACCGGCCGAAATCGGCGACCGGGCGTAGAATTTGCCCCGAAGACAAACCTTCCTTAAAGTGGAAACCAGCAAACCTATTTTCCTATTAGATGTTTCATTATGGATTATAGGTAAATGGGGTAATCCTGACCACCCTGGAAGGATTGAAACCACTCAATAAACGGACTGAGCCCGGGGACGGACACCAATTTAGCTCGTGGTGTTCAAATTTTTTTCGATTTAGCTGGAATGAACAATCCTGACAGAACAGATTTAAATCATCTGGATAAGAGTCAAGAACCCCGGCCACAGCCGGGGCATGTAAAAAAACAACTTAAAATCATACTTAGGTCTTTTACAAAACTTGACCCAGCACCCAGCAGTCAATTC
>Ga0207414_1000666_pt1 | contig 14517 bp, 13 predicted proteins | sample PonA231FremontCA_2_FD_187269 | JGI IMG/M metagenome (GOLD analysis project Ga0207414, IMG submission 187269) | Marine sediment microbial community from Fremont, CA, USA - Pond A23 Sediment 1 (SPAdes) | ecosystem: Environmental > Aquatic > Marine > Unclassified | place: USA: Fremont, California... | reverse complement strand
CTTTTGCTTTAAACTCAACACGATACTGCGTTTTTCCTTTATGGAAAAAACACCGTGCAATCTGAATTCTATTTTCAACGAACCTATTAACATGAAAAAACACTAATGTAACTAGCTGAATTTATTGATCTTTGTCTTTGATTTTGACGTTACTCTACTATGGAGGCCGAAACTCAGTTATTCGATCTCCCAATTAAAAAATATGTAATTTAAGCCGGCTGGTTAAAAAAGTTTAACATTCGTGGTCTCTTGCGAGCCGACAGTTCGTTGTGCAGACCGGCTGAGGTCAGGTTAACATTCGCGCTTTATAGCTCCAGTTATCATCTCGACCTTAAGATTATAAATTTATTTGATTTTAGTCTGTTAATTAAAATAATATTAGGCTGCTACAGGGACCAACTTGAAACCGAGCTTTGCTGCTTGCTTATCTAAATTACGCTTTTGGGCCTTTTTGTTTTGAGAGTGCAGATATTCTTCACCTAGTTCTTTGTATTCTTGACCATGTTTTACAATGTTATAAATGACTTTAAGTATTTTGTGCGCAATGGCTATAATCGCTTTTTTAGGACCAATTCTTGATTTTAGCCGGTAATATTTTGCCTTGTAAAAGGAGCCTTTTGTTTTGATTGCAGCCCAAGCGGCTTCGACCAAAACTGTCTTAAGTATATGCTTTTTTACTGGACTGCGGCCACTCTTTCTTTTGCCGCCGGTTTCGTTGTTGCCAGGAGAAACACCGGCCCAAGAACATAAATGTTCACTGGTTTTGAATTCTTCTAAGGATATACCGATTTCAGCTAAAATGGCCCTAGCTGTAACTTCGCTGATTCCAGGGATACGGTCAAGCTCTGTTACTAATGGCTCTATATCTGACATCATGGCTTTTATACGTTCTTCAAGGTTGTTGATCTGCTGCTGGTGGTAATTGATGGTGTCCAAATTCATATTGAGTAAAAAAGCGTGGTGCTCTGTAAAATAGCCCTGAATGGATTTCAAAAGTTCAGGTGCCTTGTGCTTTACCTTTTTGTCAATCACGCTATTTATATCTTCTAGACTGATATTGGCTTTCTTATTGATTAAAAGGTCTAAGAGATTTCGTCCGCTGGTCCCAAAAAGATCCGATAGTACGGAATCGATTTTGATATTGGCTGATTCTAAAAGTTTCTGCGTACGTTGTTTATATTCGGTGATATTTTGAACGTGTTTTTGTCTGTATCTAGTCAAATCGCGCCATTGCCGTGTGTCTTTAGGAGGGATAAAGCTCCCTTTGAGTAGACCGTGCTTTAAAAGACCAGCTAGCCAGCTGCTATCCTTTATGTCGGTCTTACGTCCCGGAACGTTTTTGACACTACGTGCATTGACCAAAATAACCTGAATATAATTTTCCATAATATTATGTACCGGACGCCAATAAATACCTGTACTTTCCATGGCAACAATGGGACATTCGTGTTCAAGAAGCCAGTCACGAAGTTTATACAGATCTTCAGTGAAGGTCCCGAATTCTTCAATAGTTACATGTTCCACCCCAAGGTTGTCAGTGGTGATCAAACAGGCCGAGATGACCTTCTTGTGGATATCTAAACCACAACATATGGGATGGACAACGGAAATAATTTGGTTATACTGATTTTGATTCATAGCTGTCTTACTCCTTTTTATGTTTTATTTCTTGTTTAACATTTAGGATAAGATAGCTATGAATCTATAAAAAGTGAATCCCTTTTTTCATGCTTCGTTGTGCCCGCAGGGCATGGGAGTTAACATGAAAAAGTTTTAAGTTTTCTCGCTACTTCGTAGACGAGATTGCCAGGGTGTTAAGTTTTAAAGGTTTTAAGTAAGAGAATCTGTTAGCTAAACTTTTCTCGCCCCGCTCTGCCAAGGCAGGGACGGGGTCGAGAGAGTCCTCGCAACGCATCTAGGGCATGAAGGCAAATTCAGAATCAAGCAACCTCATATCACAAGGCTGATAGCAATATGATAATCTTTCCTGCAGTGGATATAAAAGAAAAGCGCTGTGTACGGCTCAAACAGGGAAAGGCGGACCAGGAAACCGTTTTTTCCGATGATCCGGTGTCTGTAGCAAGGCACTGGGAGGACTGCGGTGCGAAATGGTTGCACGTAGTAGATTTGGACGGTGCATTTCAAGGCGTGTTGAAGAATTTCGAAACTATCAGGGAGATATGTTCCGGAATAAACATCCCTGTCCAGTTGGGTGGAGGTATCCGGACTCTGGATTCAGCGAGAAAATATTTCCAGGCCGGTGTGGAGCGGATCATAATCGGTACCCTGGCCTTGGAGGACAAGGGTGTGCTTTCCGAATTGTGTGCCGAATATCCTGGTAGAGTTGGAGTCTCCCTGGATGCGGAGGATCAGGTTTTGAAATCCAAGGGTTGGGTAAACGATACCGGTATCTCGGTTTTTGATGTGCTTCCGGATCTAAAGGATGCAGGTGTTTCTTTTCTGGTCTATACCGATATATCCAGGGACGGTATGCAAAGCGGGGTTAATATTCCCGCAGTGCGGGATGTAGTTGAGAATACGGATTTACCCGTGATTGCAGCCGGAGGTGTTTCCAGGCTGGAAGACGTCAAGTCCCTGTATGCATTGCATGCAAAGGGATTGACAGGTGTTATTACCGGTAAAGCTATCTATTCGGGCAGCCTGGATTTCAAGCAGGCTGTGCAGTGGCTGCAAGGATAATTCGACTCTTAGATTATGCAAACCAAGCTCGTTGTCACCCCGGATAACTCCGGGCTGAGACTGGATAAATTCTGGGCTCTGCAATTGAATAGCCCGGGCCTGTCCAGGGCCAAGATAAGTAAATGGATAAAACAGGGCAGGGCAAAGATAAATGGGCAGGTGTGCATAAAACCGAACAAGCAACTTAACTCCTGGGACGAGGTGGAATTAACCATTGAGGAGATCTCCGGGGGACACGAATCTGTTCCGGGAAAACTGGATATCAAGTATCAGGACGGCGAGTTGCTTGTATTGAACAAACCGGCAAATACCAGTGTACATCCCGCACCCTCGGATTCAGACACCACCATTGTTAATTATCTCTTGTATCAGTTTCCGGAATTGGAAACACTGGATCCGGAAAGGCCGGGGATTGTTCATCGTCTGGACAAGGATACCACCGGACTGATGTTGGTGGGAAGATCTTCCCGTGCTGTGGAGGTGTTGAGCCGGGATATAGCAAACCGTGAACTCCACAAGGAATACCTGGCGATTGTCCACGGTGTCCCGGAGCAGGAGACCGGAAGAATAAATTTGCCAATTGGCAGGGATCCTGGAAGCAGGTCCAGGATGAAGGTGCTGCCTGAGCAGGGCAGGGAAGCTCTCAGCTATTACAGTGTGCTCCATGTTTTTCCGGACAAGTGCTTTAGCTTGCTCCGAGTTAAAATAATTACCGGCCGTACCCATCAAATCCGGGTACATTTGGCCCACGCTGGTTTTCCGATACTGGGCGATTCCCTATACGGAAGTCATAAATCAACTACCCTTAAAAAAAAACACCCCCCTGTTGCCGGATTGGTACAGAGACAAATGCTGCATTCCTGGAAGATCGGCCTTAATCATCCGGATACAGGCAGGTGGATGGATTTTGTTCAATCTGTCCCCAAGGATTTCAAAAGGGTCTTGCTTCAATTGCAGAAAACCGGGTTGAAAGTGGGAGTCATTGGAAATCATAACAGCGGTAAGTCTATTTTGCTGGAAAATCTCAAGCAAAGAGGGATCCGGGTTTACCAAGACAAAGAGGCTTTTTGCAGGAATTTTGATCCCGGGGCTGACGGCTGGGAAATGTTTAAGCGGTCCATTGGTGATTCTTATTTAACAGATTCCGGGAATTATTTGGATAAAGACCGGATTATCTCCGGTATGCAGGCGTCAATATCCTTCAGACAAGAAGTGCTTGCAATCCTAAAGCCCCTGCTGGATTATTGGTTGCGACAAATTGCGCAGATGTACCGTAAAAAAAAGGGTGTTTTTGCCGCTGAAATTCCGGCCTTTTGGGGAGCTGTAGCGGATTTGAACAAGTATTTCGATATCCTGGTGTTTGTATATCTGCCTACTACTGTTGAAAAAAAATTCCGGGAGTGTTCTAATGAGAATGGCCCGGATATTGAGCTTGCATTAGAAGATATTTTTCCAACAACTCAAAAGCTTGCAAAATGTTCCCACCTGGTGGTTTGCAGTTGCAGTGAACATCCGGAAATGGAGAGAAAATCCATTGCTCTTCAAAATATACTGCTGGATATAAAGAGAAAGAGGCTCAATAATTTTCAAAAAGAGTTAAGTGATTATGGAGTGATTTGATTGTTTCCCATCAAGGACTACATTCCCAGGAAATATCCTCCACACGCTGCCAGATTGCTGATTATACTGAATTCACTTTTTTTTATCTACGAACTCGGACTTTCCCGCAAGGAACTAATAGAATTCTCGCATATATTGGGAATTGTTCCAGCTAGATATTTCAGTCCGGAACTGACTGGGTTATTCAATTATCCCGATTTGTCCTTTTTGCCGTTTTTTACACACATGTTCCTGCACAGCGGATTTTTTCACTTCATTATCAACATGTGGATACTCTGGGTGTTTGCAGATAACGTGGAAGACGTTTTGGGCCCTGTTCGTTTCCTGATTTTCTACCTATTGTGCGGTCTGTTTGCAGTAGGCGGACACATGCTTGTCAATTTTCATTCCACTGTACCGGTTATCGGGGCTTCCGGAGCAATAGCCGGGGTTATGGGCGCTTATTTGGTACTGTATCCCGGGGCCAGGGTCCTCACTTTGATTCCGGTCTTTATCTTTCCCTTTTTCATAGATTTGCCCGCGATTATTTTCCTGGGACTCTGGTTCTTTATGCAGTTTTTATCCGGGTTGTCTTCCAGTCTGAGCAGTACCGGTGCAGCAGGAGTTGCTTGGTGGGCGCACGCCTTCGGATTCCTTGCCGGACTTTTTTTGGTTGGATTTTTCAGGAACAACAAGAGGACCGCAGCAATAACTACCCAAAAGAACGGATCCTCTTTCGACGATTTCGACTTTTTCTAGTTTTCAAGTAAGCTTTTACTTGGATTGAATTCCAGACCTGCTTCCAAACTGGTCCAAAAGCAAATGCGACAGCAGTAGTGGATTCCGGAAAGACTTGCTGAAATTCCTTGTCCAGGGATTCATGGCACCTTGTTCCAGTAAATTTTTAGATTAGCAACCGGAGCGAAGAAAGATAGAAACTGTAGGAAATATCAATTAAACATCTCATCAAGTTTTAGCTTTTTCTGCTTGCTGAATAGCCTTTTTTAGAGCCCTGGAATGGATCTCTCCGGCAAAGTGAACAGGGCTCTTGCCACCGATCGGATCCCATCCAGCCGGATCAGCCGTGCAGTTAAACTGGGTTTTCAAACCGATTTTCGTTATTGCTTCTTCTGCGTCCAGACCGATCAGATCTTGTGCCACCTCCGAGGTTGCCCCGCAAGGAGCCCCCCTAACTACCTTGATATCAACTATAATATTGTCTTGCAATTTGACTTCGAATTCCGGAGAGCCGAAGTATTCGCTGTATTTTCCCAAGGCAACCTGCCTGGGAAGTCCGCATCAGGTAAAAGGTGTGTATACCCCTTTTGTTCTTAGTCTTTTTCCTGATGCAACCACCGGGATATTTTTTTCCGAGCACATTTCAGCCAGGTCCGCGCTCAGATCCGGATGGGTCAGGAAGTCCAGCACCAAATCGCAATTCAGTTCCTGGGGAAGGTATATTTCACTGTCGTCTATAATAGCGGGGAGATCTTCGTCAATGGAGTATCTTTGTAAACAGAATTTATTCTCTCCGTGTTCCTCTATTCCCTGTACTTTTTTTTCTCCGCTGCCTTTTTGCTGAAACACCTTGATATGTTGTTGATTCTCAGACATAAACCACCTATAGTGTAAAATAATTATGTAGATATTAGCACGTTCCGTAAAAGCTCCTGCATAAATTAATTTTCCATGCGCTAAAATGTCAATACAAGATCTGTCCGGAGAGGGATTGATTTGATTGTGGATTAAAATTGATTAGATATGTAGTAAAATCAAACTATTGGATTTGTGATTTTCTTTGAAGATTATTACTTGAATAACAAGATAAACTGAAATTTCTTATTGAAAGCAAGATAGCCCCAGATGCTATAACAAAATTGTTTGCCTTGAATTTCAGGATATTGTAAATTGAAAAAATAAAATTAACAAGCATAGCCTTGTAATTTAGTAAATAGCTTTCCAGGTCAATTTACCTGTGGGTGTTCTGGACTTCAATCCCAGAAAGGAGGATTTATGGAGTTTGATCTTTCCAGGGAACAGGAGATGCTCAGAAAAGAAGTCAGAAAATTCGCTAAACAAGAGATAGCTCCCATAGCTGCAGAATTGGATGACGATGAGAGGTTTTCTCCGGAACTAACCAAGAAAATGGCTGATATAGGCTTATTAGGAATGTTTGTATCCGAGGAATACGATGGCCAGGAAATGGATTACCTTTCCTATATAATCGGAGTGGAGGAAATCGCCAGATTTGACGGGTCTCAGGCAGCTACCATTGCCGCTGGGAATTCTCTGGGGATAGGTCCGATTTACTATTTTGGAACTGAAGGGCAGAAAAAGAAATATTTGCCAAAATTATGCCGGGGAGAAGGTCTTTGGGGGTTCGGGCTTACCGAGCCCTCGGCAGGTTCGGATGCTGGAAGCAGCCAAACCACTGCTGTGTTGGAAGGCGAGGAGTGGGTGCTGAACGGTTCCAAGATATTTATTACCAACGCTGCTTGCGAACTGTCCATGGGGGTTACTGTGCAGGCGGTTACCGGGACCAAGGAGGATGGAAGGCCGGAATACAGCTGTTTTTTGGTTGAACACGGTACACCGGGTTTTACAGCCAAGCCAATGCACAACAAGATGATGTGGAGGTCCTCCAATACAGCGGAACTCTATTTTGACAATGTTCGGCTGCCCAAGGAAAATATCCTGGGCAAAAAGGGTGATGGGTTTCATCAAATGTTGCAGACCCTGGACGGGGGCAGGCTGTCTATTGCTGCCATGGGGCTTGGAGGTGCACAGGGAGCTTATGAGGCGGGATTGAAGTATGCCAGGGAAAGGGTGCAATTCGGCCAGCCTATAAGCAAATTTCAAGCTGTCGCTTTTAAACTTGCGGATGCGGCTACTGAAATAGAATGTGCCAGAAACCTTTTGTACAAGGCATGCTGGCTGCGGGACAATCACAGGCAATTTGCCAAAGAGGCAGCCATGGCAAAATTGTATTGTTCCGAACTTATGGGGAGGGTAGCTGATCAGGCAGTGCAGATCCACGGGGGTTATGGCTTGATCAAGGATTACGAGGTGGAAAGGTTTTATCGGGACCATAAGCTCCTGGAAATCGGAGAAGGTACCTCCGAAGTGCAGCGCTTAGTCATTTCCCGTTATATAGGGTGTTAATTTTCAAGAAGCTGTTAACACTACTGCGAAAGTTTTATATTAACCTTCCGAGATAACTTGGATCTATTTAAGCCGCAGCCGGGTGGTCCACTGTGCGACTTGCTTATCCTGCCCTCTTGAGGGCTGGAGAGCAAAAGTGGACCACCCGGCAAGGCTTAAAGTTTCGCTGTAGTGTTAAGTTTTGAGCAAGAAATAAGATTATGAATCTTATCTTCTGGTCTTCTTGCTTATTAGCATCTTAATAACTCGAGAACTTAACAACTGTTTTTCCTGCTTGGTTGTGTTCGGTAGGGGACAAGTATAATATTTAATGCAAAAAAATATAAAATTGTATGTAATATATCTTATTTTACAGCCCAAACATGATAAGGGGGTTGGCAATGGTAAAAAAACAGGATCCGCCTTACATAAGTGTGGATTATTTCCAGGAACTAACCGGAGAGATTGATACACACAAGTTAAATAGGGAAGAAGCACTGGGAGAGAGAATAAAGAATGTAAGATTGGAAAAAGGTATCGGCTTGGATGCATTGGCAGACATGACCGGATTTTCAATCCAGGATCTGAGAAAGATTGAAAATGGGGAGTTTCAGCCCCAGTTGGGTGCGGTCATGAAATTGTCCAAAGCCCTGGATGCAGCCCTGGGAAGAATTCTTTCCGGAGAAGGGGAAAACTCCTATGCAATAGTAAAAAAAGACGAGCGCAAACCGGTGGCAAGATCGGCAACTTTCACTCAAAAGCTCTATACTTATTACAGCCTGGCCTCTGAAGTTAAGGGCAGAAATATGGAACCCCTGATTGTACAGCTCGAGGAAGCCCAGGATGAAGACAAGTCCGTCCATAGCGGAGAGGAATTCATTTTCGTGTTAACCGGCAGCGTCAAAGTGGAGATTGGTGAGGAGGAATACGATTTGAGCCCGGGTGACAGTATATACTATTTGTCCACAACCCCGCACAAGGTTACAGCATTGGAGGGCAAAGCCACCATTTTGGCGGTACTTTGCGAATAACATCCTTCAGAAACTATATCAGCCATAATCAAAAAGGAGTAAAGGGATGATCACCTTTAGCGAAAGACAGTTGCGTACTCCCAAGTATTTACGTCCGGTTTACCTGGTGACAGCGGGCCAGTCCAGATTCGATCGGGCCATTCCGGAGAAAAAGACTGAAGAACTCTGTATTGATGCCTTCACCATGGCTGCGGAGTTGATAGACAAGTCACCGGCAGAATTGAAAAAATATATACATTCTGCATGTTATGGTCATTTTGCGGATCATATCGGAGATCAACTCCTGGGTGAGGCATTGATCCACGATAGATTGGGATTGGATCCAACTGGCAATATCGGTGTGAAAGCCGGGGGTGCCACTGGTGGATCCACCATGTGGGAAGCTGTCAAGACCGTTGCTTCCGGATATTCGGATTGTGTTCTAGCCATGGGGTGGGAGAGAATGGATGAATTGCCCACTGACGAAAACAATCATATAATTGCCTGTGCTGCTGACAAGGACTGGGAGACTCCGCTCGGGCATACCTATACCGGTTACTATGCGGTGATGGCTCAAAAATACTGGCAGGTGTTCGGCAAGGAGGAAGACTCCTTTCGCAGGACCATGGCGGAAATAGCAGTTAAACATCGTGGAGATGCAAGGTTCAATCCTTTCGCTCACGGCGGAATGGATATCACAGTGGAGGATGTCCTGAAATCCCCGGTGGTTGCCTATCCGCTCCGCTTGCTGGACTGTTGCCTAATGAGTGTAGGGGCCTCCTGTGCAGTAATCTGCGACGAGGATACCGCACTGCAACTCACAAAAGACACCAGGAATAAACCCCTCAGGATCTGGGTAACTTCCGGTTCCCATACCTTAAGGGCTGGATGCAGAAGGAATATGGAAATTCCGCTTCTGCCCAACGAAAGCAAAGACCAGTATACGGATTTGGAGGACAGATTTCCGGGAGCAGAAAGATATCCCGGATTTACCGGATTCCTTGCAGCCCGGATGGCTGCATATTATGCGTATAATATGTGCGGGATCACAGACCCGATTGAGGAAATCGATGTGGCTGAACTGCACGATGCCTTCACCATAAGCGATATACAGACCTACGAGGATTTGGGATTCAGACCATACGGAGAAGGACGGGATTATGTGGAGTCAGGGGATTGTTATCACACGATTCCCAGTACCGGGGAGCCAGGCAGGTTGCCATCCAATGTCTCCGGAGGACTGATGGGATGTGCGCACGCCATTGGTGCTTCCGGAATAATGCAAATATTCGAGGTGGCTACCCAGTTGTGGGGAAGATGGGCCGAAATTCACGGGGATCCTAAACTTTGGGAGATGTTTGGGAGGAAAATGCCTACTGATTGGAAGGATCTGCAGGTAAAAAACCCCAGGCGCGGACTTACAATAAGTCATGCCGGGCTGGGTTCCAATGTTACCTGTGCGATTCTCTCGGATCCGGATCATTTATTAATAAGAGATACTTAGATTATAACTAACAGGAACAGTTTGAAATGTCTTGTAGCTTTGTTATCAAATTTTCGACAAAATTATAACACTAGTGCGAAAGTTTTATGTTAAGGCTCCAAGATAACTTGAATCTGTTTAAGCCGAAGCCGGGTTGTCCACTGTGCGACTTGATTGGCTTGCAAAGCCAAGCACTTGGAGCAAAAGTGGGCTAACCGGCAAGGCTTGAAGTTTCGCTGTAATGATAACTCCTTCAACAAAACTCTGTAGCCCTAAAGGAGTGAAGAAAATGAGCAAATACGGTACTGCTATGGTCAAGAACGGCAGATATAAAATAAGTGGGGATTTTCATCGTATATCCCCGCATACTACTATAAGGGATGCTGATAATTACAATAGGCTGGTGGGTATAACAAAGCCCGGGGAAATAACCCATATACATAGCTATGGGAGCGAAGCTGTCTTTTTCGAGGGACTAGGGAAAAAAATAATCTACGGAACAAGATGCGACAATCCGGAATGTGAATCCCAGGGGACGGTTTATCTGCCCTTTCGCATTCACTGTCCGGATTGTTTGAACAAGAACTCGGTTGTGGAGTTAACCGACCTCTGCAGAAAACACGCACGAATTCATACTTTTATGGTGTGTGAAAGGGCGGGTGCCTTTAATGTTTTAAAGGAACCGGTTAAATTTATAGATGTGGAAATCGAGGGAGTGTCCACGATCCTGATGAGCTATTTATCCTACGGAGAACCCGAAATCGGGATGAGGATAATACCCATATTCAAAACCATTGATCCCGGTTGTTCCATTCTGGATCTCTCCTGGGTGCCGGCTGATACATACGAGGAAAATATACCCCAGGGCTTCGGGTTTTGAAAATTGTTTTGCCATCTTTAAAGTTCGAAGTACTTGTGCCTTTGGACAAGATTGCCCGAGGTCCTATGTTCGAGGTTGTCAAATAAAAATTATTCAAGTTCAATAGGTTACTATATAAGAGTACAATTTCAGTCAAACCCAATGTAAAATTCATAATTTCCAAGCTTGATCTTGGGACTTTGGACTGTCCGGTTACCATAATTCAAGATTATAGAACATAGCATACAAGGAGAGTTGTTTACATGGATGAAGCTAAACAAAAGGAAAACGTTTTTGATCAATTGCTGCAAATACTTGAACTGGAGAAAATGGGAGAAAATGAGTTCCGGGGACCCAGTTTGGACCTGGGACTGGGAAATGTTTTTGGGGGCCAGACAATCGGGCAGGGATTTTCAGCTGCCAAACAAACCGTGCAGGAAGATAGAATTGCCCACAGCCTGCATGCCTATTTCATGAAACCGGGTGATCCGTCACAGCCCCTTACCTATTATGTGGACCCAGTCCGGGATGGCAAGACATTCAATACCAGACTTGTGAAGACTGTCCAGAATGACAAGGAGATCGGTTGTATGTCCGTTTCCTTCAAGATCCCTGAGTCCGGATTTTCACACCAGGACGAAATGCCGGATGTAATTGGTCCCGAAGGTCTGGAATCCGAACTTGAATTAACCTGGCGAATCAGGGACAAAATCCCTGACGATATCAGGGATAGATTGCTCAAGGAAAGACCTATTGAGATTAGGCCAGTAAATCCCATGGATCCCTTTGAACCGGAAAAGAAATCTCCGGACAGATATACTTGGTTCAGGGCCAAACAAAATATGCCGGATGACAGATCCCTCCACCGGAAAGTACTGGCCTATGCTTCTGATTTCGGCCTGGTGGCAGCCAGTATGTATCCCCACGCAACCACTTTTTGGGATCCTCAAATGCAGGTAGCCAGCCTGGATCATGCAGTTTGGTTTCACCGGGACTTTCGCGTGGACGAATGGCTGCTCTATGCGATCCATAGCCCCAATGCCAGCAATGCACGCGGTTTGAATATTGGCAGGATCTTTACCCGTGACGGCAGGCTCGTTGTTTCCACTGCCCAGGAATGTCTTGTCAGACAGCGCTGAAAATACACAGCAAGGACCGTTAGAATCTCCCCCCGTCCCTGCCTTGCCAGGACGGGGCGAGAAAGTTCAGTTGATTCAGGGCTTGTACTCTTATTCTTACCTAACCACCTAATCACGTAACAACGTAACCACATCTTTCATAATAATTATTGACATTTTTAGTTACCAATGGTAATTCAAATTATAACTAGTTATTTAATTTACAAGGGGTAATGATGAGTGATCCATCTACATTTGCAGATTTCAAGTTGCAGGAAAAAGAGGCTAAAAAGAAGATCATATTGCAAGCGGCTATAAGGGTGTTTAGCGAAAAATCACTACATAAGGCGAGCTTGAGGGAAATAGCGGAAGAGGCGGGTATATCCCATGCCAACATATATCGTTACTTCCAAGACAAACAGTCATTGTTCGTGGAAGCATTCCTTTTGGGTGTACAAGATCTGACCGATAAACTGGACGAGATTATCAAGTTCCCGCCGGAAGGTGATCTTTTGAATAACAGCGCTGGCATATTTATCGATTACTTAAATGATAATGAATACTATTTCATGATGATGACCAAGTTCATGTTGGAAGGAGGGCTCTCCAAGCAGTCCTTGCAGAGCTTGAACCAAGCCATGAAGGATTTTCTGGACAAAATCGAGACTATCGTCCAAATAGCCGGGGGCAAGGACAACCCGCGATATCTCACTCATACATTTTTTGCTTGCCTGAACGGCATCCTGATTTCATTTATCAACTATCCAGGCAGGAGCAGGGAAGAGCTTAGACAACACATGAAAATCCTCTCCCATTTATTCGTCCAGTTGTTCAAGGATGGAGTACGCACCGGAAATTACAATCAGTATATACCGCCTTCATTGATCTAAGGTGAAAAGACACCATCAATTGCAATAAAGTATCAGTAAAATAATAATATAAGGAGCTTAGCCTATGTATTATCAGGAATTATTAAATGAGCAGGAAAAGAGTCTCCAGGAAGAAGTAAGGGCCTTTGCCCGGGACAAGGTTTCCCCGGAATATGTAAAAGCGATGGACCGCGAGGAAATCGAGTATCCACGGGAATATGTACAGGAATTGGGTAAACGGAATCTGCTGGGACCAAGATTCGATCCCAAGTGGGGAGGTAGGGGCCTGCCTTGGACTGCGGAGGTGCAGGCAGAAGAAGAAATCGGGGTTTTGGGAACCGCACTGTCGTGTGCCTTTGTGATGCCTTCTATTGTGGGAGAAGCCCTGAGTACTTTCGGGACTGATGAACAGAAGGAAAAATTCTTGAAACCAATGCTGAAAGGGGAACTGATTTCAGCCGAGGCACTGACCGAACCCAGGGGTGGATCAGACTTTTTCGGGGCAACTACTCTAGCAGAGGAAAAAGACGATCATTTTCTGGTCAACGGGCAGAAAAGATTTGTAGTCGGAGCAACAGAAGCAGATTTCTTCCTGGTTTATTGCAAAACCAACTTTGATGAAAATGCGGATAAATACTCCCGCATCAGTGCATTTGTCATAGAGCGTGGAGAGGGAGTGGAAACAGAACACGTTTACGGACTCCTGGGTTCCCGTGGGGGCGGCACCGGCAGGTTGGTATTCAGAAACGTCAAGGTGCCCAAGGAAAACCTTATCGGCAGTTTACATGGTGGCGCACTGGTATTCAATCAGATGATGATCCCTGAACGCTTGACTTCAGCAGCAGGCAGTCTCGGAACAAGGGCTGCCCTGGAGGTGGCTACCAGGTACAGTGACAAGAGATTCGCCTTTGGAAGGCCAATTCGTAAGTATCAAGGTGTCAATTTCATGATCAGCGATGCCGCGACCCAGCTGGACTCCGCAAGGGGACTGGTTTATATGGCTGCAAAATCCGTGGATCAGGATGCTCCCAACAAAAGGCGTCTGGTTAGCGAAGCGAAAAAATACGCCACCAGTGTGGCCTGGGATGTTTGCAACACGGCCATGCAGATTATGGGTGGTATAGGATATACAGATGTATATCCCATAGAAAAATTTGTCAGGGATATCAGGTTGTCACAAATATGGACCGGTACTAGCGAAATAATGAATTTGCTTATTCAGCACGAATGGTATCAGGAAATTCTAAAAAGGGCTCAGGATTCCAGGGATGTGGAAAAAGATGCACTCAACTCCAATGCAGATGAAGAAAAATGCTTTACAGACGAAGATATGTGGAAAGTCCATGAACAGGGCGGAAACTAATAATATTTCAATTAAAATCGTCAAACTTTTTCATCCCGGATCAAGCTTTGTTGATCCGGGAATTTTGTCTTGTAACTATTGTATTGGACAACTGATTAGCACTAGGGCGAAACTTTAAGTCTTGCCGGGTGGCCCACTTTTGCTCTCCAGCCCTCAATAAGAGGGCTGGATAATCAAGTCGCATAGTGGGAGTTGCGGCTTAAACAGATCCAAGTTATCTCAGAAAATTTAACATAAAGCTTTTGCAGTAGTGTTAGATTGATTTTAACTTTGGCTTTTAACATGAAAAAGTTTTATGTTTTAGAGTGTTAAGGTTTTAAGTAAGAAAAAGAACCAATAGCCTGTTTATTCAACAAGTTGAGTACCTTTTCATGC
>Ga0207414_1000664_pt1 | contig 14536 bp, 15 predicted proteins | sample PonA231FremontCA_2_FD_187269 | JGI IMG/M metagenome (GOLD analysis project Ga0207414, IMG submission 187269) | Marine sediment microbial community from Fremont, CA, USA - Pond A23 Sediment 1 (SPAdes) | ecosystem: Environmental > Aquatic > Marine > Unclassified | place: USA: Fremont, California... | reverse complement strand
GTTCCAATTAATATATGAAGATGTAGGTTCTGATCTAATCTTTTCAGTACTTTCTTCAATTTCACTAAGAAAACCTGTTTTTCCTCCCAGAACATCTTCAACTTTATCAGGATTTTCAGACATTACTTCATTAAATTTTTCTTCATTAAGACTTAATTCACCAAAATCGCTTACCTCAATTCCTATTTGCTCTAAATCTTCACTTGCGTAATCTGCTTTTGTAGAAAGATCATTAGCAGCTTCAACACTATTTATATTATCAGAATTTTGTAATGAATTTAAAGTAGTATTATAACTTTCAATAAAATTTTCAGTATTTTCTTTAACATCCTGATTATTTTGTAAAGAGTCTTCAAGATTTGTTATATCAGTTTCAAGACTTTGTATATTATTTTCAAATGTATTAATAGAGCTTTCCATTTCTTCAAGAGAAGTAGTTTCAAAATTATTGGTTGTAAGCAGATTTTCATCATCTAGATAAGGATTTGAAAATAATTCTTCATTTGAAGTGTTATAGAGGGAATAGTTGCTTAGAGAACTGTACAATTGCAAAGACCTAGTATTAGTTAACATAAATATCCCTCCTCTTATCCTTTTTTATATTATATTATATTTTGGATAAATTTTCAAATTTATATACATGAAATTTAGTATCATTTTAAACAGGAAAAAAGAGATTTTTATTGAATTGAAAATTAAGAGTAGACTAGATAATTTCATCTAAATAAAGGGGGCTAAAAAATGGAGATAGTTGAACCAGGTTGGGGTCAGACTTTCTATGATTTAGCTCAAAAAAGCAAGGATAGAATTGTTATTGTATCACCTTTGATTGGAGAAGATCCTTCAGATGAATTATTGAAGATAATTGATACGGATAATATTGATTTAAATATAATCACCAGATTTAATGAAAGATTATTTAAGGCTGAAACTTCCAGTATTGAGGCATTAAGAAAATTAGTAAATAACAAAGCAAAGTTATATATGCTAAAAAAATTAAATGCTAAAATTTATTGTTTTGATGAAAATAGGATTATAATAACCAGTTCTAATTTTACCTTGACTTCTCTTAATGAGTGTAATGAATATGGTATTTTATTAAAAAAAGAAGAAGATAAAGACTTTAAATATATTCAAAAAAAGATTGAGAAGTTTATAGATTCTGCTGAAGAAATAAAGAAAATGTACATAGATGAAACTTATCAGAGAGTAGAAAACTCAAATAAGATTAATATTCATCAGGCTACTAAATATGATGCAGATCAGGGAAAAGATTATAATCCCGAAAAATTAAATATTGAATTATTAGATGATGTAGATGAAAATAAAGTAAATGAATTAATTGCAAAAATTGAAGAATTAAATTCAAAATTTGGAAATAATTCTGATCAGTTAAAAAGCGAATTAGATAATTCTAATTATAAAAGTCTTAGTCCCAAAATATATATCTGGTTAATTGTATGGTCAAATGCTGGTGGTCCATATAAAAAAGCAGCTCCAAAAGTTGAAGAATTATGTAATGAGTTATTAGGATATCAAAGTGATAATGAAATAGAATTTTCAACAAATAAGATTAATTTAAAAAGAATATAGATATGAAGAAAAACTTCCTGAAAATATAAGAAGTAACATTTTGAAGTATCATTATAATAATTTAGAATAAGAGTACAAACCCTTCTCTTGAATGAGGAGGGTTTTTATACTGTATTTTTTTAATAATATATATAATATTTTGAGGTGTGATATAATGAAAAATAAGGACCATAAATTACGTACTTTAAAAAAAGAGTCATATAGAGAAGAAATTATTAATGGACCAATAACTTCGACTTTAATGAAATTAGCCTGGCCAATTATGATTACAAATGGAATGCAGGTTTTATATAATATCGCGGATACTTTTTGGGTGGGAAAGATTAGTGCCCAGGCTGTTGCAGCTATTTCTATTTCTTTTCCGGTTGTATTTTTGTTTATATCAATAGGAGCAGGAATTAATATTTCTGGAACTACTTTGGTAGCTCAATACACAGGTGCTGGAGAAAGCGAAAATGCTGATAAAGTCGCAACTCAGTTATTTGTGTTTATATTTTCTCTTTCAGTTATATTATCGTTTATCGGATATTTATTTAATGAAAATATTTTACATTTAATTGGTGCTCCTGAAAATATTATGGATCAGGCTACCGGTTATTTAAATATCTTTTTTATTGGTTTACCATTTATGTTTTTATTTTTTGTATTTTCAGCTCTCTTACGTGGAGTTGGAGATACTAAAACTCCAATGAAAATGATGATAATTTCAGTTTTGATTAATATAGTTGCAGACCCCTTTATAATTTTTGGCTGGTCATTTTTCCCTGAATTAGGTGTAAGAGGAGCTGCCCTTGCAACAATATCCTCCAGAGCTATTGCCGGTTTATTTGGGATGTACTTACTATTTAGCGGTAAAAAAGGTATACATATTAAGAAAAAATATTTAAAACCTGATTTAAAAATGTATAAAAAAATTCTTAGAATTGGTATTCCTTCTGCAGGTGAAAAATCAATGGCAGCAATTAGTATTGTTTTATTTATGGGGATAATATCACGTTTTGGCACAATGGCAGTTGCTGCTTATGGTATAGGTCATCGAGTAATGTCGATAGTAAGAATGCCGGTTAGAGGATTTGGTAGAGGTACAACAACTATGGTAGGTCAGAATTTAGGTGCAGATAAAATAGATCGAGCTGAACGCTGTACCTGGATTGCCACTGCTATCACCTTTATTTCTTTAATTTTAATTTGGATTGGAGTATTTATTTTTTCTGAACAGATAATAGCTATTTTTAATAATAATCCAGAAGTTGTTAAAATAGGTAGTTCATTTTTAAAAATTGCTGGATTTTCCTTTAGTTTTATAGGAATTAGACTTGTAATAGGAAGTGGATTTAGAGGAGCAGGTAATACTTTAATAGCTATGATTCTGGCAATTATTGCCCTTATCATTTTGAGAATTCCTCTATCTTATTTTCTATCCGTTAATTTAAATTGGGGTATAAATGGAGTCTGGTGGGGTATGCTTATTGCTAATGCTATTTCGGCTATAATAGGTATTATCTGGTTCCAGAAAGGTACCTGGAAAGAAAAAGAAGTTTAAATTTATGATAATTGGAGGAGATATTAATGCACAAAAAAGATTGTATTTTTTGTAATATAATTAAAGGTGAAATAGATTCTTATAAAGTTTATGAAGATAAAAGAGTTTATGCTTTTTTTGATACTAATCCCATAAATGAATACCATACCCTGGTTATTCCTAAAAATCACTATCAGGATATATTTGATATTCCTGAAGAAGAACTAGTGGCAGTTATAAAAGCTACCAAAAAAATTGCAAATATATATAAAGAGAAGTTGGAAGTAAATAACCTTCAAATATTTAGTAATTCTGGAGCTAAGGCTGAGCAGGATGTTTTCCATTTTCATATGCATATAGTACCCAGAGAAGAGAATGATGGACAGGATATTAACTGGTCAACCAAACCAGAGTTGCAGGAAAAATTTGATCAATTAATAGAAAAATTAAATAATTAATTATAAAAAATAAATGAGAGGTGAAAAAATGAATTTATCAATTATTTATCATAGTGAAAGTGGAAATACTGAAAAAGTTGCCAATATAATTAAAAGAGGAGCAGAAACGCAAAAAGAAATCAATGTAAAAAGTATGCATATAGATGAGATTGATGTGGATTATATTAATTCATCAAAAGCAGTTATTTTTGGAACACCTACTTATACAGGTGATTTATCACATCAAATGAAAAATTGGTTTGGTAATTATCCTTCTGAACTTGATTTGTCAGGAAAGTTAGGAGCAGCTTTTGCCACTCAAAGATATATAGGTGGCGGGGCTGGTGTTGCATTGAAAACAGTAATAGGCCATTTACTGGTAAAAGGTATGGTTGTTTATTCTGCCGGTGCAGGAGAAGGAAAACCATTTACTCATTTTGGGGCTGTTTGTATTCAATCCGGAAATGATGAACAAAGAGAAAGAGCAGAGATTTATGGTAAAAGAATAGCGAGAAAAACAATAGATTTATTTTCATAAATAATTATAAATAATAAGTTGCCCTTCTCTTAATTGAGAGGGGTTTTTTAATTTAAAAAGGTAAAAATTATTATTTGTAGAATTTAAACTTAGAGAGTTATTTTTTATAAAAGAGAGGATGTTTAAAATGATTAATAGTGAAATGTTTAAAAAGTTAAAGAGATTGAATTTGATAATGGCAGCTTTTCATTTGTTACAGGCAGTTTTAATGGTCTGGCTGAGTACTGATTTTGTAATAACTATTACCAGTTCTTATATGATGGGACCTCCAGGAACCACTCAAATGGGTAGTCAATCACTTTTTGATATTAGACTGGGTTTATTGGTTGCTTTATTTATGTTTTTATCTTCTATAGCCCATTTATCAATTTCTACTTTTGCTTATGATTATTATATTAAAAATTTGAAAAAAAATATTAACCAATCACGCTGGATTGAATATTCATTTAGTAGTTCTTTGATGATCATTATTATTGCTATGCTGGTTGGAATTACTGATCTGGGAACACTAATAACTTTATTTATTGTTAATGCTTCTATGATATTTTTTGGCTGGGTAATGGAGGCTTATAATCAAAAAACAGACAAAGTTGTCTGGTTCCCTTTTACTTTTGGATGTATTGCAGGTATCGCACCCTGGATAACAATTTTTATTAGATTAATTACTGCCAGTCAAAATTCTCCAGTAGGAATACCAGGATTTGTAATCGGGATTTTTGTTTCTCTATTTATTTTCTTTAATATTTTTGCGGTTAATCAATTTTTGCAGTATAAAAAAATTGGACCCTGGAAAGATTATCTTTTTGGAGAAAAAATGTATATTTATTTAAGCTTATTTGCAAAAACTGCTTTAGCCTGGCAGGTTTTTTCAGGAACTTTGATGTAATAAAAATATTACTAAATCTTAGAGGAGTGTAATTATGTCTGATAAAGATCTAAAAGATTTAACTTTAGAAGAATTGTGGGATCTCTTTCCAATAATATTAAAAAAACATAATCCCGAATATAAATATTGGTATAATAAAGAAAAGAAAAAGTTAATGAAAATACTTGATCAAAATAAGATAAAACGTATTAATCATATCGGAAGTACAGCAGTTAAAGGGCTTATAGCCAAACCGACTGTTGATATATTACTGGAAATTGATAAAGATTATGATTTGAAAAAATTAAAATCAAATTTAAAAGATAATGGCTGGATTTTAATGCATGAAAACGATATGGAAAATCTTGATTTGGTTTTTAATAAGGGTTATACACCTCAGGGATTTGCTGAAAAAGTATTTCATCTACATGTTCGTTATTTAGGTGATTGGGATGAATTATATTTTAGAGATTATTTAATTAAATATGAAAAGGTAGCAGATGAATATGGAAAATTGAAAAAGAAATTAGAAAAAAAGTATAAACATGATCGCGATGCCTATACTGAGGCAAAGAGTGATTTTATAAAAAAATGGACTAAAAAAGCCAAAAAAGAATTTGGGGATAGATATTAATTGATTGAAATAAAATTAAAAAGGAAAATTATATTTTTTATTGAATAGATTATATAGGTTAAGATTTACAATATTACTACAATATCATTTTAGACAATCTCATAAGGAGGGGTAAATTTTGAAACGTATAAGAAAAAGTTTATTAGTTTTAGCCGTTATTATGTTAGCTTTAACAGTTTCTTTTACTGCTTTTGCTGCAGGTCATAATACTGTTGAAGGGCAGGTTAAGGAAGTACAGAAATACGGTAATCTAACCATGGACATTAATCCATCAGAGTTTTATGATGCCGGTTTTGAACTGGGGGATATGTTAACGGTAACTGTGGGTGAGAAAGAATTAGAAATGCCTTTTGTTACTGACTATAGTGATGTAGATACCAATAATCTTCTGGTAAGACATGACAAAGATGCTGACATAATAGTAGTAGCAATCAATATGGGTGATTTTGCAAAAACCTATGAGGTAGAAGTTGGAGATGAACTTAGTTTTGAAATGAAAGAAAAAGAAGGTTATTTATCCGGATATCTTTTACATCAGCTTGATAGAACAAATAAGCGTTCTGATTATACTCTAGATTCTGTATATGCAAACTTTAGAAGTATTGCAACTACAGGTATAAATCCTGGAGTAGTCTACAGAAGTAGTAGCCCAATAAATAATGAACTTAATAGGGCTAAATATGCTGATGAGCTGTCAGAAGCAGTTGGAATAGAAACAGTTATAAATTTATCAGATTCAAAAGAAAAAGCTGAAGAATATATGGCTGAACAGAGTCAAAAATCAGATTATTATAGATCTCTTTATGAAGATGGAAATGTAATTACATTAAATATGGGTGTAGATGTAAATGGTGAAGATTTTGGAAAGAAATTGGCTGAAGGTCTTAGATTTATGATTGAAAATGAAGGACCATATCTGATTCACTGTACAGAAGGAAAAGACCGTGCCGGTTTTACAGGTGCTTTACTTGAAGCTTTAATGGGAGCATCAGTTGAAGAGATTAAAGATGATTATATGAAGAGTTTTGAAAATTACTATAAAATAGAAGAAGGCAGTGAAAAATATAAGGCCATAGTAGAAAGTAATATTATGGTAACACTTACTACAGTACTTGCTGATAAAGAAAAAGGTGCAGATATTTCTGATGTAGATTTTGAAAAAGCTGCTGAAAATTATTTAAAAGAAATAGGTCTGGATTCAAAAGAAATTCTGAGACTTAAAGCAAGATTGGCAGCTCAACCTTATTATCAGGAACCAAATACTACTGCTACTGTTGAAGAAATAGAAAAGTATGGTCATGCTTCTACAGATCTACTTATTGAAGATTTTTATGATATGGGATTTGAACATGGTGATATGGTAACTGCTATTTTTGATAATGGTTTTGTAATAGAAGCTCCATTTTTAGATGGATATTATGTTGATAAAGGTGATCCATTAATTAGAGCCTATCCTGATCATGAAAAAATTGCAGTAGCTATAAATTATGGTGAAGTTAATAAAGTAGCTGAAGTAGGTCCAGGTAATAAAGTTACTTTAATGATGTCAGAACCCGGTGAATATAGAACTCAATATGAGATAAGAAAATTAGAAAGATCAAATAAACGTGAAGACTATGATTCAGATAAAGAATTTGCTAACTTCAGAAATATTAATCTCGGTGATATCGTTGAAGGAGTAGTATATAGAAGTTCAAGTCCAATAAATAATGAGCTTGGAAGAGCGTCTTTTGCTGATGATTTAATTAAAGAGGCTGGGGTTAATACTGTTGTAAATATGGCTGATAACAAAGAAGAATTAGAAAAATATAGAAATGCTGATGACTTTGATTCTCCATATTATGCAAATCTATATGATAATGATAAAGTATTGGCTCTTGATATGAAAATTGCCTTTGCCACTGATGAATTTAGAAGTAATGTAATTAAAGGTCTGGAATTCATGATTAAAAATGAAGGACCATATTTGATTCACTGTACAGAAGGAAAAGATAGAGCTGGCTTTATGGGAGTATTATTGGGAGCTCTAATGGATGCAGAAAAACAGGCCATAGAAGATGATTATATGCAAAGTTATATTAATTACTATGGTGTAGAAAAAGGAACAGAAAAATATAATATTATAGCTGAAGATGTTACTGAAATGCTTAAAGTTATTACCGGTGGAAAAGATCCCGAACATGCAGATTTAGAAAAAGCAGCAGAAGAATATCTAATGAATGGTGGTATGACAAAAGAACAGGTTAATTCTCTAAAAAATCAATTATCTACCGGGGTAATGAAAAAAGCAAGTTAAGAATCATAAGTAAATATAAGTTTTATTTGGAAATGATTTTATCCCCTTCTGTTATAATTATGTTGAATTTCAGAAGGGGATTTTTATTTTAAAGATACGGGTTACTGCTTCTTTATTATAATGTAATTATGGGAAATGGGTGGCATTATTGGCCGGAAAAAGAAGTGCAAGATTTTTCTCTCATTGGGAAGATAGCTTTGGTGAATTAAGTGTTGCTGAAATGAAAGCCTGGTTAAAAAATTATTAAAAACGATGGTATACTTATAATAATATTTAATTTATTGATTTAAAATTTGATCTGTTTTAGCAACAATATTTTTACTTGTATTTTCATATACTAGTTTTCCTGTATATCCAATAGTATTTTCTAAATAAAATGTGTTTGATTCATTACTTACAAGCCAGATAACAGAATATATAATGGAATCATTAGGATAATCTGGATCTTTCGGATAAGTATCAATTTTTATAATAAGTCTAGGTCCACTATTTGATAATTTTAAATTACTTGCTTTTCTTATATTTTCTTTGACACTGTAGATGAAATTTTCTTCTAAAATTACTTTTTCATAATTTCCAGATATCACTTCAATGGGATAAACTTCATTATTGGCATAAAGAGATTTTGAAAAGCTAAGTAATATAATTACTAAAAATAAAATAGTTAATGTTTTTTTCATATTTTTTCCTCCAGTTAAAGTTCTTGAATTTTTAAATTGCATTTATTATATCATTAAAAAGAATTATCTACAAAATTAAATTTTAAATAGGAAGTTCTTTTTTTATTGAATTTATATAATATAAGTGAGGTGAATTATAAATTAAAGGAAGTAGGGATTTTATTATGAATAAGGAAAAACTTTATGATGAGATTTTTAAGAGAAAGTCAGTTAGAAAATATGAAAAGGAAAATTTGAGTGAAAAAAAGATTGAAAAAATCAACAACTTTTTAGATAATGTTAAAAAGTTAGATGAGGATATAAATTTTGAGATAAAAATTGTTAATTCAGATTCTGTTAAAAGTTTATTGCCAATAAAATCACCTCATTATTTACAATTTTTTTCTGAAGAGAAGGGAGATTATCTTTTAAATGCCGGTTTTATTTTACAGCAGTTAGATTTATTTCTGGCTGCTAATAATATAGGTGCCTGCTGGTTTGGATTGGCTAAACCAAAAAAAGAAATAATTTCTCAATCAGATTATGAATATGTTATAACTCTTGTTTTTGGTAAACCATCAGAAAAAAATAAACGAAATTCTATTGAAGATTTTGATAGAAAAAAATTATCAGAGATTAAAGAGGGAGATAAATATAATGATTTATTGGAAGCAGCCAGACTTGCTCCATCAGCAACTAATGGCCAGCCCTGGTATTTTAAAACAGAAGAGGGTAAAATTCATCTTTATCAAGATAATCCCAGTTTTTTAAAGAAAATATTTTATAAAAAAATGAATGGGATAGATATGGGGATTGCTCTGGCTCATATCTGGATTGCAGCAAAACATAACAATTATGATTTTAATTTTGAAAAATATTCAGATTCTCCAGCTGAAATAAATGGTTATGATTATATAGGTACAGTTGAACTAAAAAGTTAAAGGAGGGTTAATTTTGAAAAATAATAAAAATCAATTGAAAGTTGCATTAATTCAGATGAAAGTTATTGATGATAAAGATAAGAATTTGGTTAAGGCAAAAGATTTTGTAAAAAAAGCTGCAGATCAGGAAGCAGAGCTAGTTATGCTTCCAGAGATGTTTAATTGTCCCTATCAAACTATTAAATTTCCAGAATATGCTGAAAAAGAAGGTGGGAAAAGCTGGCGATTTTTATCTGAACTTGCCAAGGAAAATGATATTTTTCTTGTAGGTGGTTCTATACCGGAAAAAGATGATAAAAATGATATCTATAATACTTCCTATGTTTTTAATAATAAAGGTGAACAAATTGCAAAACACAGAAAAGTTCATTTATTTGATATTGATATAGAGGGAGGCCAGACTTTTAAAGAATCAGATACTTTATCTGCTGGAAATAATATAACAGTTTTTGATACTCCCTATGGTAAAATGGGACTTGTGATTTGTTATGATTTGAGATTTCCAGAATTATCAGCCTTATTAAGTAAAAAAGGAGTTAAATATATTTTAGTACCAGGTGCCTTTAATATGACTACCGGACCTGCTCACTGGGAACTGCTTTTTAGAAGTAGAGCTTTAGACAATCAGGTTTATACTTTAGGTGCAGCACCTGCCAGAGACAGCAAACAGCCATATGTATCTTATGGTAATTCAATTGCAGTATCTCCCTGGGGTAAAGTAATTAAAAGACTTGGAGGAGGAGAAGATATTTTGATTACTGATTTAGATTTAGATTATTTGGATAAAATAAGAGAAGAATTACCTTTATTAAAACATAAAAGAGAGGATATATATGATGGATAAAATATTAAATAAGAAAAATTTGATTGTGTTTTTACTTTTAATATTTTTATTTATTCCTTTTAATAATCTTCAGGCAGAAAATATTGAACTTCCGGTTAGTGTAAGTTATAGAGAGAAAATTGCTTTAGGTCCTGAGGCAGAATCAGCAGTTATTTTGGTTGATCCAGCTGCTGCTGAGAATAATTTTATTATTAAAGAAAAACATAAAAAATTAGAAAATGGAGTACCTGTTAACTATATTTTGGAGATTGGTGAAGAACAAATTTTGCCAGAAAAAGAATATCGCCTTCATTCTGTAATAAAATCAAATAAAGTTCTGATTTGGAGTGATACTCAATTTATAAAAGGATCTGAGATATTAGCTGAGAATGAAGTTCAGGTAATAACTGGAAGACTACCTTCAAGATTAATTACTTTTTATAATGATCAACAAAAAATAAAAATTCGTCATTTAGAAGAATTAGCTCAGATTATTATTGAGGATAAAGAGTATTTACTTCCTCAATATAAAACTGCTTCAGGTGTTAGATATCTTAATGATGAGCTTAGTGTATGGAACAAAGGAAGAGAATTGAAGGTTGATTATAAAGGAAAAGAATTTACAGCCAGAATGGCAGGGTTAAAAGATTTGATTAAAAGTGATAAAATCATAAAAGGGAGAGGGCAGGAACCACCCTGGCAGCTTGAATTAAATAAAAAACAATTAAAATTTAAATTTGGTTATTTGCAAAATGAATTAAATATTTCCAGAAGTCAAATTAGCAAAACAAAAAAAGATAATGAACTTATATATAATGTTGAATCATCATTTATAAATTTTAAGTTAAAAATATTAGAAGAAATCCATCGAGATATTATGAATGGAGAAATTTATCCCTTAAAAATTATTGTTATGATAAATAACAAAGAGTTTACTGGAGGAGCATATCTAAAAGAATAAAATAATTTTAATTATCATTAAATAAGTTTAATTGTTTTTGGTCTGAATTGTTTTCGATGACTGTGTCGTTATTATTATAAGGAGATAGTAATTTTTTTAATTCTGCAGTATTATTAGTTTTAAGCCAATTATCTTCCTGATTTTTGGATAAGATCACGGGCATTCTATTATGTATATTATTTATTTTTTCATTTGCATTAGTTGTGATTATTGTATAACAGGTTATTAGATTATCATCTTTATCTCTAAATTGATCATATATACCTGCAAAAGAAAATATTTTTTGATTTTTAAGATATATCTCATGTTTTATATTATTTTTAGCTATTTTTTTCCATTCAAAAAAAGATGTGGCTGGAATAAGACAGCGTTTATCTTTAAAAGATTTTTTGAAAGTAGTTTTTTGATCAATAGTTTCAGATCTGGCATTGATAATTTTTTGCTTTGTATAGGAAGGAGAAAAACCCCAGTTAAATAATTTTAACTGTTTATTATTTGACTTTGTATCAATGGTAATAACCGGTGCATTTTGTCCTGGATAAATTTCCTTTTTGGGAGAAAAATTGATATCATTATTAATAGTACCATATCTTAAAGCCAGATCAGTAGGTTTAATATAAAGGGAATATCTACCACACATATAATCAGCTCCTTTATATATTATATTTTCGTTAAGTCCAGAAATTCCTTTTTTAATAAAAAAATAGAGAGGATGAGATAATTGGGAAAATTAAACTGGATGGATGTTAGTGATTTATCTTTTAACGCATTATTATTGCTGGAAAAAATGCAGTTAGATTATTTAGATAAGTTGGATTTTCCGGAAAAAGATTTTGTTATTGCTTTAGATAATAATCCGGCAGTTGAATGGTATATTAGAAATCAGGTTGAAAGGCTTGGTAATTGGCTTGATGAATTAAAAATGAATAATCAGTATGAAAATGTTGATAAAAAAAGAATTAGAGAAGCAGAAATAGAAGTTATGGAAAATATGAATGACTGGCTTGTGTATGTGGTGGATCCAGAAGAATATGATAATCAAAGCTTTTTAGAATGGGATTCAGATGAACTTAGAGATATTGTGGATTTTGAAAATAAGACTGTAATTGATCTGGGAGCAGGAACTGGAAGATTAACTTTTGTAGCTGCTGAAAAAGCAAAAAGCGTTTTTGCAGTTGAGCCGATTGCTAATTTAAGAGATTACATAAAAAATAAAGCCAGTGAATTAGAATATGATAATATCTACACTACAGATGGTTTAATAGAAGAAATTCCTTTTCCAGATGATTTTGCTGAGGTAATTACAGGGGGACATGTATTTGGAGATTATTTTGACAGAGAGTATAATGAATTAATAAGAGTAATAAAAGATGGAGGAAAAATTGTTCTCTGCCCGGGGAATAATGATGTGGATAATGATAGACATAAGTATTTAGTGGATAAAGGTTTTAACTGGTCTTCATTTATGGAGCCAGGGGATGGAATGAAGAGAAAATACTGGAAGAGAGTAAAAAAATAAATTTATGGAGGAGATTAAAATTACTAAAAGAGTTGTTATACCCCCATATGATGAATATGATCTTTCTACTCTGGTTGTCAGTGATAATACTGTTTATATTGGACATATTGGAGCCGGAGGTAAAACAATTGAAGAGCAATTGGGTAATATTTTTAAAAAGTAAACAAAGATAAAAAAGTAAAGGAGGAAAATTATTAAAGTTGATAGTGAAAATAAAATAGATTTGATAGGTGCAGTTTTTATGATTATCGGAACTGTGATTGGAGCCGGGATATATATTTTAATTGGTTCTTTAGCAGTTGAAGTTGGCCCGGGGTTATTTATTAGTTATTTTATTGCTTTAGTTGTAGCTGTATCTTCATCACTCTGTTTTGCTCAGATTGCCACTATTTACCCGGTTACAGCAGGTACATATAAATATGCAAAAATGTTTTTTAGTGATTATACTGGCTTTATAATCGGCTGGTTAAGATTAATTACCGGATTTTACGGTTTAACTTTAATGGCAACTGGTTTTACTGAATATGTAAATACACCTTTTGGAATTAATAATAAAATCATTGGAATAGGACTTTTATTTATATTTTTTATAATAAACTGGTTTGGTATTCAGACTACAGAAAGAGTGCAGAGAGTTTTAGTATCTATTGTTACCTTAGGTTTAATTATATTTACAACTCTGGGGATTTTTAAGATTGATATAAATAATTTACTTAATCCATTTAAAGCAGGAACAACTTCTTTAATAAGAGGTTCGATGACGGCATTTTTTGCCTATTCAGGAATGTACTTTGTTGCTGAAATTGGTGATGAAATAAAAAATCCACATAAGAATATTCCCCTATCAATTATAATTGCTTCCATAATTATCGGGGCATTATATATCACCACTTCTTTGGTTTTTTCAGGTGGTCTGGGCTGGGATTTTATTAAAGCCAATCAACCTAATTTGGTAGGTGCTTCTTCAGTTTTTTTCAATCCTTATCTAACTAACTTAATTAAAATAAGTGCTATTATTGCGGTAGTTATGCCCATTAACTCTATTTTTGCTGGAGCAAGTCGACTGGCATACAGTCTATCAGATGATGGTTATTTACCTGGATTTTTTAGTAAATTAAATAAATCTCAGGTACCTGGAATTACCCTGGTTATTATGTTTATAATGTCCAGTTTGTTATTGTTATTGGATATGACAATTCTTTATATTGGAACTTTAACTTCAATAGTAACTCTTATATCTATGGCCCTTATTGCTATAGCTGCTTTAAAGATTAAATTAAATAATCCTGAAAAGATTTCAGAAGCTCAAATGGAGTTACCTGCTTCTATTTTATATCTTATTGTTTTTATAACAATTATTTCAGCTTTAGTACTATCAATTGTATCAATGTTTGAGGATCCTATGATATTTTATGCTTTATTAGTATGGGTTTTTATTGGATCAATGTATTATTTTATTACTGGTTATATAAAAAATAAATAATTATAATATTAATAGAGGTAGTGATAGAGTGAAAGTCTGCTCGCAAACCTCGTGGGCTTGCCCCGAGGAAAGAGAAGACGGTTTTGAATTTTAAGTATTATGTTTAGGTATTTAATATTCTAAAAATAAAAAACATATGTTTGTTTAACCTCCCTCTTTATGGTATAATATTAGTGAGGAGGTGAAAGCATGAGAAGTAAAAAAATTATGAGAGAAAAAGGAAATAAGTTCAGACTATATCCTAATGAAAAACAAAAAATATTAA
>Ga0207414_1000663_pt1 | contig 14538 bp, 14 predicted proteins | sample PonA231FremontCA_2_FD_187269 | JGI IMG/M metagenome (GOLD analysis project Ga0207414, IMG submission 187269) | Marine sediment microbial community from Fremont, CA, USA - Pond A23 Sediment 1 (SPAdes) | ecosystem: Environmental > Aquatic > Marine > Unclassified | place: USA: Fremont, California... | reverse complement strand
CCCCGGCCCTCGTCAAAAGGCTACGACGGTATGGACTCGGGTAGCGCCAACCTGTCGCCCGAAAACGACCGACTTACAGACCGGGTAAAAAAACAGCTGGGGGAACTGCAAGAACAGGGTATAAAGCCGGGAGAGGTTCCGATCAGCTTCGTGACCGAGTCCGGCTCCACTTTAGATCCCCACATTCGGCCACAATCAGCCTATCTCCAGGTACCTAGGGTTTCCGAAGCTACGGGAACTGGCGAAGAAAAGTTGAGGCAGCTAATAGATGAGCAAACTCGGGGTAAGTTCCTCGGTCTGTATGGACAAAAAAGGGTTAACGTCCTATTGCTAAATTTAAGAATTGAACAAATTTTGAGGTCGAAAAAAGATGAATGAAAACCAGCAGCAGGTCTCCCTGGCAAAATACGACTATGAGCACATTATCATAAGCGTTGCCAACCCGGATAACGCAAAGCAACTTGTAAAGCTTACCAAGTTAATTACGACGCCAAGGGCAACTTTTCACATCATGAATGTAACCCGGGAGAGCTCTTTTCCCGAAAGGGAGAGATCCTGGCGGCAAGGAGCGGAACTAGTCATGGATACCACGCACTATGCCCAGCGGCTCGGTCGGGCCGCGGAACCCTTTGCGGCTACGTCCAGTTCTATTCCCGGGGCAATAGTCGACGCCGCCGAGGACATGGAGGCCGGTTTAATAGTAATGGGCTGGTTCGGCAGCATAACTCCTGTCGCGGTCAGGAGAAGTTCTGTTGTCAACGAAGTCCTCAAAAATGCTCCTTGCGACGTTGGTGTTTTCAAAGCACGTGAAACTCTGAAAGAAGTTAATAAAGTTGTAATGCCGGTAGGTCCGAGTAGACCCCGTCCTAAGCGTCTTGCTATAGTCGATAGATTGCTTAAACAGACGGGTGCAGAGTGCAATTTAATTCACGTAGTGACCCCTGAATCGGACGAGGATGTCAATGAAGAAGCAAAAGAGCTTCTAGACGAAGTTAAAGACTTACTTACAGCAGAGAATGTGGAGTCCAGGGTTATTCACGCAACTTCAATACTCCAGGGCTTATTAACTGGGAGTCAGGCCTCTGATCTGGTAGTGATCGGTCCGGGCAGGGAATGGGTTTTTAACCGGTTTTTGTTCGGAAGGACTGCAGATAATTTGACCAATAGGGTCGATACCTCGGTTTTGATGTTCAAAGGAAGCGAGCACAAGCTCGTCGCGTGGCCTCGAGGATTATTAAAGGCGCTAACTAATCTTCCAAAACGCTCTTCGGATAGATAAGTAAGATATTTAATAAAAGTACTTGAAGTTAGGTTTTGTACTCTCTTTGCCCTATGTTTTAATTTCACATTTAGCTCTACCTTGTTCAATTTTAATACTCGGAGCTCTGAAAATAAGAGCTAAGGCTCTCAGGACGAAATTTATGGTCTGATTCTTCGTAGCCCCTCGAAATCCCGCGACGGGCTAATTTCTTTATGCTCTAAAGTAACTGTTTATCGGGAAATATCGGATGCTCCGAACAGTTCTATATTTATATATCTAACGGGATTAAAATAGTGTCCATTAAAAACTTTTCTCCGCTTTTTAAAAAAACTAAAAAGTCCGGCAAATTAAAGAAAGTCAGGAAAAGTTTGAAAGGATTGTGAGTGAGTAACAATAGACTTGATGAATGTGTGACGGATAGTTACACAGTTTTGCGTAACCGGAATCAAGGAGGTAGCGTGTCCACCAAAACGAGAGGATAACTGCAAGAACCACGGAACACGTAAAAAACTGGTTGAGCTTGCTAGCAACTTAAGAGGCCTCTCAATTACTGATTTTGTCACAGATTCCGTGGAAAGGGAGGCAAGGCAAATCATAAAAGATTACAAAGTACTGGAACTATCCGAGCGCGATAGCGAAGCTTTTATAGAAGCCCTCGAAAACCCTCCTGGACCCAATGAAACCTTGACGAGAGCGGCAGAGACTTAAGAAGAGTTCATAGGTGAATAGTTGGATAGTTAAATGCTACCAAAAGAAGAACTTCCTCCACCATATTCCGTTGAAAAATTAGATAAGACAGTACACGACCGTTCCGGTTTTAGCTGCGATATTGAGGGCCTTGAACAATACTTGAAAAGATACGCCAGGCAGGACCTGGTAAGGGGCCTAGCAACGCCTTACGTTCTGACTGAGGCGGACGAGCCCGACATAATTGGCTACTACACTCTCTCCAACCACTCGGTAAATGTTGATGCTTTACCCAAGAAAGCGGTCAAGGGCTTTCATCATGATCAAGTGCCGGCCACCCTGCTTGGCTGTTTGGTGTTGATCAAAATCACCAGGGAAAGGTGTTGGGAAAAGCGTTTGCTAACTCCGGAGAGACCCCGTTCTTAAAAAGAGTAGACGAAGAAAAGGCCCTGGATCCGGATGTTTGTCCTCGATGTGGCAAATCCTTCCAGGCCAACAACCACAAGCGACGAGGACTCGATACCTACAGGATATACTACTTCCCCGCCACTAGCTGGTAAGATTTGAGATAAGACGTTATTACTGTTCGAACTGACAAAAACTGCTAGAGGAAAAGCCAAAAGTCGCCTTACCCGGCACGACTTGTAGATAAATTATGACCCTACATCTTCTACATGAGAGAAAAGTTACGGTTGCCGAACAACAAAGTGAAAAAACGTTTGGATACGGTAGGAATTCCCTTAAGTGAATCCACAAAAGAGAACGCCTCTCATGAACAAAACTTTGGAGGATACTATAAAGACTCCAGGCAAAAAAACAGGGAAGGACCAGCCACTTACGTGGACGAAACGGGTATAAGGTAAAAGGAATAAATGGTTGGTTGTAACGGAATCTATCCAAAGGAGACCTTCTCTCAAGTCTCCGAAAGCCATAAGACCAAAATAGTCGACAAGTATTAGGTTAAGATTACAAATGCACCGTGGTGTCGGACTTTTACAGTGCCTACCCTGCACTCGAACCGGATAATCAGAAATGCTGGACCCGCCTTCTGTGTGATTTAAGGTAATTAGAAACGGAGGTCAGTAAAAAGCTCAATGAAAGGTTAAAGAATCCATAACGGCGGGCCAAGAAAGAGGAAGGGAGTTTTGCTGAAGATTCATCCTCGTTAGCTCCCCGCAAGTTAAGGGTATCAACAACATAGCAGAAAGAGTACAAAGTTCCCGGGAAACCTATTTACGTTTGAAATCTCAGAGATTGGGGAAAGTTTCAGTGGGGCTGGGGAAGCAAGGCAAAATTTTGAACACCCTGCTAATCCGCCTATGGGTGCCTGGGAGGTTAATAGCCCACATTGTCTGGAACCAATAGTTCAAGTAGCGGGCAATTCTGTTCTGAATTTACAGGATCTGATTTGATTCCGATAAAATTCTCGGCGCTTGATAAACAAGTGTCGTTCTATTAACATACTGACCGTCAGTTTTATACCAACGGTCAGTCAGGAGGAAAAGATGAATAGAAGAATCGACCCAGAAACGAGAAAAGACGAACTGTTGGAAGCAGCAAGTGACCTCTTTTTGAAAAACGGTTACCGCGATACATCGGTAAACTCCATAGTGGAGTCTATAGGAGTTTCCAAGGGAACGTTTTACTATTACTTTGATTCAAAAGAGGACGTGCTGGACGGACTTGTCGATAAATTAGGCGATCCCATTTACGAAAGGATAGACGAAATCGTGGCCAGCAATTCGCTAACTGCCATCGAAAAGCTAAACGAAGTTTTCGCGGCTTCGAGGCAAACTAAACTAAGCAACAAGGAGGACCTGAGAAGGATTTTTCACCTGCTATACAGGCCGGAAAACCTGAGATTGCGGGACAAGATTCAGACCAGGACAGTAGAAAGGTCTGCACCAAAAATTTTGCGAGTAGTAAAGCAGGGCATAACAGAAGGTACTCTCGACACATCTTTCCCCGAAGAAACCAGCCGGCTGATATTTCGTATGGGCCGGGACCTCCAGGAGGAGACTGCAGATGTTTTGCTTGACGCAGATGCCGAGATCGACGGGGATAAATTCGCCAGGAAATATGAAGCCTACGAGAACGCGATAGAAAGAGTTATTGGAGCACCTGAAGGTTCCATCGAACTCCTGGGGGAAACCGATCTAAACGCTTTCCTGGCCTATCTTGAGAACAATAAAATCGGGGCAATGCATAGTAGTTAAATTTGGAATAGACAAGAATAGTTTGAGGGGGGTACAATGAATGATTCAATAGTTAAAGTGAGGGGGCTTACCAAGTATTACGGAAAGAACCGCGGGATACTCGACCTTGATTTCGAAGTGAGCGAAGGAGAGGTCTTCGGTTATCTGGGGCCAAATGGCGCGGGTAAGACGACGACGATAAGAACGCTGCTGGACCTAATACGCCCAACTAACGGTGAAGCAAAAATATTTGGAAAAGACGTACGGCTGGACGGCCAAGAGGTCAGGAAAAGCGTTGGATATCTTCCCGGGGAACTGGCGCTGTTTAAGGGAATGACTGGAAAGGATGTTCTAACCTACCTCGGCAACGTAAAAGGGGGCGTAGATTGGAACTACGTAATAGAACTTTCCAATCGCCTGGAGGCCGATCTGGGACAGGAAGTGACCGATCTATCCTCAGGTAATAAACAGAAACTCGGCTTGATTCAGGCATTTATGACAAAACCCCGGTTATTGATTCTGGATGAACCAACTAACGGTCTGGACCCGCTGATGCAACAGGAGTTCTTCCGGTTGATCGAGGAAGCCGAAGAGAACGGACAGACGGTTTTCGTATCTTCGCACATTCTTCCGGTAGTCGAAAGAATATGTGATCGAGTCGGAATAATCCGTAATGGGAAACTCGTTACCGTGGAAGAAATTGAAGACTTAAAAGAGGGTACTCTCCGAAATCTGGAGATACAATTTGCCGAACGCCCTCCGGAGGAGCGTTTTCAGAATTTACCAGGCGTAGAGGAAGTTAACTTCGAGGATAGCAGGTTGAGGTGCAAAGTCGTGGGTAAGCTGGACGATCTAATCAAGGAAGCTGCCCGCTACGAAGTCGAAAACTTTATCAGCCACGAGCCGAACCTGGAAGAAATATTCCTGAAGTACTACGAGGGGGAGGAAGAATTGGATCAGCAAGGGGGGCAAAGCGATGCTTAAGAACGTTTTTGCAAAAACTTTGCGTGACAAACGGAAAACGTTTGCCTGGTGGACCCTGGGGATACTATTTATAACTATCTGGTACAACATGATGTTCACGGCACTGGAGGGCGACATGTCCGGAATGAACCAGATGATGGAGAGCGACCTCGTCAAGGCCCTGCTGGGCGGAGCCTACGATTTATCCACTCCCGCTGGCTGGCTCAGTGCCGAATTGTTACCACTTATCGGCCCGATAATTTTTATCGTTTTTGCAGTTTCGTTCGCGAGTTCGACTCTTATCGGCGAAGAGGAGCAAGGAACACTGGACCTGTTGTTGACCAACCCGGTCGACCGGAAAACCGTATTTTTCCAGAAATTTCTTGCGATGATTGTCGGTCTTTTAGCTCTGGGATTTGCCTTCTGGGTTGGGAATATCATCGGGACGTCTTCCGCGAATATGGGTCTTTCGGTTCTGTCTCTGGCCGAAGTAAGCTTCAGTCTGGTCCTGCTTGGCCTGCTGTTCGGTACTTTTACTTTCACCCTTGGCGCTCTTACCGGAAAATCCGGTCTTAGCACGGGTCTGGCCAGCGCAATCGCGGTTGTCTCATATCTGCTGGATTCGATGGCCGAGATCGTATCGAGCCTGGAAACGTTCAGGCCGGTTTCCGTCTTCCACTACTATGGGGGTGGAAACGTACTTCAGGACGGGCTGGATGCTGGAAACTTAGGCATCCTGGTCGCCGGCACGATTGCCCTGATTGTAATCGGTATCTACGGGTTTCAGCACAGGGATATAAGAACGTAGATAGTTATTCCGCAATTCAGATATTTGAAATATTCTTAGGGGTATAACGTTTTATTTAGAGTAATTTGACTTATTTGACGGGGTTAAATAAAAAGATAATTTATAACTACATGACCGTACTGTCATTCAATTTAGTGAAAAGGGGCACTTATGAGTGATTATGCTATTTTGGCCAGGGGACTGGCTTATAACTACGGCGATCTCATGGCCGTGGATCACATCGATTTCGAGGTCGACAGGGGAGAGGTCTTCGGCTTTCTCGGTCCAAACGGGGCGGGAAAGACAACCACCGTAAAAATGCTTACTGGACAGATGAAACCGAAAGCGGGCAAGGCCGAAGTGCTCGGTTTTTCCGTTGTCGATAACGTAAGAGAGGTCCAGGGCAAAATAGGAATATGCTTCGAGGAAACCAATTTATACGAGGGTATGAGCGCTCGGGAGAACCTCAAACTGTTTGCCAGGTTGTTTGAAGTGAAAAATTTCGGCCCCGAAAAGTTACTGGATAGAGTCCGGCTTTCCGACCGAGGGGACGACAAAGTACAGAATTACTCCAAGGGAATGAAACAGAGGTTGATGGTCGCCCGGTCGATACTTCATCAACCCGAGATACTTTTTCTCGACGAGCCAACGGACGGTCTTGACCCCGGTTCGGCCATCTATCAGGGACGTAATTCTGGAAGAGCGGGAAAGAGGAGCTTCCGTCTTCCTCACGACGCACAACATGGCGGAAGCGGACAAGCTCTCCGATCGTGTCGCTTTCCTAAATCAGGGCAGGATAGTTGCTCTCGATACACCTCACAGCCTGAAACAGGAGTACGGTAGCAGGACCCTGAAAGTCGAAATCGTCAACGAGGACGGCAGACTGGAAGAACGAGAAATAACTCTGGACACTGAAGAAACCCCGGAAAACGTCCGCCGGTTATTCGCCGAGAATAACGTTTCCACGGTTCACAGCAAGGAAGCTACCCTGGAAGACATATTCATCGACATAACCGGCAGGGAGCTAACGGAATGAACTTTAGAGCTATATTCTCACTAACCTCCAAGGATTTCTTTCTCTACTTCCAGAACCGTCTATTTGCCGTAGTCACCGTAGTCGGTTTACTGGCCTATCTCGCAGTATATTTCCTGCTTCCCGCGGGGGTGGACCAGACGCTGGAAATTGGTTTCCACGCACCAGCCCAGCTATCCTCGCTCGAAGGGGTCCGGGAGGAGGGGCTCGAGTTCAGGTCGTTTGATTTCGAGGAAAATTTGAGAAAGGCGGTGGAAGAGGGGGACTACGTGGCCGGGATAGCTTTCCCGGAAGACCTGGCCTCCTCTGTTGCGGCCGGAGACAGGCCGACTATAACCCTTTACTTTCCACCCGACGTTCCCGATTCGACCAAATCCGCCCTAAAGAGTACCGTCCGGAACTGGGGTTACTCCGCCACGGGAAAGAGCGTAACCGTCGAGTTCTCGGAGGAGACCCTTGGTAGAGAACTGGTAAAAGGTCCCATACCCGTCCGGGACAGACTGCGACCTCTGTTTGCCGTTTTCCTGATCATGACGGAGACGATGGGGCTGGCGAGCCTGATCACTGAAGAAATAGAGACGAAAACTCTGAAGGCCCTTCTGGTCAGCCCGTTAAACACCGCTGAAATATTCCTCGCCAAAGGGATCGCTGGACGTGGGAGTCGTCCTGCCCGAAGATCTCGCGACCGGCAATCTTTCGAATGATTCGCTTGTGATAAATACCTTCGTCTGGGGTTCGATCCGGGCAAGCGACAGAGCGATGATGAAATCGTCTCTCGTCGACGGAATTCAGAGGGTTCTGGGGGGCGACCCACCTATCGACGTCGAGTTCGTGACGCTGGGAGAGACCGGATTTACTCCCTGGAAGGAGAGGTTCCTGCCCTTCATCGTCCTCATGGCGGTCTTCCTCGGCGGCGCGTTTTTACCTGCGGGAGGGCTCATACAGGAAAAGGAGCGAGGAACGCTAAAAGCCCTGCTAACGAGCCCGGCTACGCTCCCGGAAATTATGACAGCAAAAGCAATTGTCGGAGTGGGAGTCAGCCTGTTCGTTGCAGTAATCATTTTGGTCTTAAACGGTGCCTTCGGGACACAACCACTGTTGTTGGTCCTCGCGCTCGGGCTTGGAGGGATAATGGCAAGCGAATTCGGGCTAATCTCCGGGTTGCTGCTTAACGATATCACCAGCCTTATGGCTCTCTGGAAGGCGGGAGGTATTTTCCTGTTCGCGCCCGGGTTCGTCTATCTCTTTCCGGCAATTCCGAAATGGATCGGAAAAATTATCCCGACTTATTACTACATCTCGCCAGTGGTCAAGATAACTCAGGAAGGTGGAGGCTGGGAAGCGATATCCGTCAGCATCTACATTTTGCTGGGTATAATCTTTGGTCTATTTCTGCTCCTCTTCGGCCTGATCAGAAAAATGGAGGGGAAACTCGCTTAGGTAACATGCCAAAGGATACGTTCTATAACCTCGATAACGAGAAAAGGTCCCGCGTGCTGAACGCCGCCAACCTGTTTGCCACCACCAACGGCCAGATTCCGTAGACATTTGTACTATTATATTCTTCATTTCTGCAACTTTCCTCCAGTCAAGCCTGCCCTCTTGTATGCTAAAATAAAAATAGAAACTCTGAGTCAATATAGAAAAAATTAAAATTATCAAGTACAAATGGAGGAAATGAAGATGGTCCGTTTACTTAAAAAAAGCAAGGGATGGTTGTCTCTTGCTGTGGTTTTAAGTTTCATTATCTGTTCAGCATCTCCTTTAGGTCTGGCAGGAGAAAGAATTACTACTTCGGACTGGGAAGAAGACTTTGAGTATTTAATAGAGAAGCTACCGGAGTCACACAAAAATCTCTACGCAAATATTTCGCAATCGGAGTTTCGGAAGAAGGCCGAAAGCCTTAAAAGAAGGATCCCTCAACTCAGCCGTAATGAGATACTGGTGGAGATTTCCCGTTTGGTAGCCTCTGTTGGTGATGCCCATACCACGATTGCTTTTGAGCCAAGCATGGCTTACCCGTTTTCCTTCCGCTGGTTCGAAGACGGTATCGTTAACCTAATGACAGTCGAGAAGCACAGCCATACATTAAACAAGAAACTGGTGGCGATCAATGGAGTAAAGATTGACAAAGTCGTCTCTGCTTTATCCGAGGCCATTTCTCACGAAAATCGAGCCTGGATCAAGAAGATGGTGCCGCAATACCTCGTATTTACCGCTTATCTTGACGGTTTAGGTATCGTAGAAATGAATGAGCCCGCCCGGTTCACTTTCGCTGACAAGAACGGCGATAAACTTATCGTGGAAGCGGTGCCTTTCGACCCGACTTCTAAAGTAGAATTCGTCAAGAATTACGAATACTCACCGCAATATCTGAAAAATAAGGGGGAATATTACTGGTACGAGTATCTCAATGACGAAGCAACTCTTTACTTTAAGTACAATCTGTGCATGAACAAAAAAGACAAACCGTTGAGCGTAGTAACTGAAGCGATGCTGAGTTCGCTCGAGGAAAAAGATGTAAAAAAAGTCATCATAGACCTTAGGGGTAACGGTGGGGGTAATTCAGGACTTTTGAATTCCTTCATTGAAGGTCTGCACAGAAATGGCGAGATAAACAGGAAGGGTCGTATTTTCGTACTGGTGGACAGGAACACCTTTTCTTCGGCGGTCATTAATGCCATTGATCTAAAGAATAAAACCGAGGCGATTTTGGTTGGCGAGCCCACGGGGGGAAAACCAAACCATTATGGAGAGGTAAGGTATTTTAACCTGCCTAACACAGGGTTGAGAGTTTTTTACTCGACAAAGTATTTCGAGTACGTAGAAGGTAATCCTGCCTCGTTATTTCCGGATAGACAGATCAGAGTGACCTTACAGGATTTTCTGAATAATCGCGATCCCGTTCTGGAAGCTATTATACTCTAAGTTTTGGGACCACCATGAAATATCTAAATCCCAAATTAGGACTTAACCCGGGCAATTATCACAGCGCAGGGAGAAATGCTTCCAATTTCTGAGGCGACTGATCTAAATAATTATTTGGGGAAAGCTAACGAGGCAGAGTTAATTCGCGATTACGAAAAGGTTTTTAACTGCTATGGAAGTTCGTTCAAGCCAGACATTCAACCGGTGAGCAGCTTCGAGGTTGAATGCCAGCCTGGCTCGATCCTGAATTAACCTGAGTCCGATGACCTTGTTCGGATTGAGGGCAAGAGTATATCCTTGTCCAGGAAGAAGAAACTACTCTATCCATTAGGAGTATCAGGAGAGCAATATTTGACATCCCATTCTGAGAGGAGGTAAAAATGAGATCAAAATTCACCAGCATAACAATTTTATTAGCGCTTGGAATTATAGTTTTGGGGGCAATAGCACCCCTTGCAGCAGAGGCGACCCCCGAAAAGGAGGCCCTGATGAAGGTATTTACGCACCCGCCTGATCAAAGGAAGGACCTATTCGCGGAGTCGTTCCTCGACCAGGTACCGATAGATAACATAAACAGTATAATCGCTCAGTATAAATCAAACCTGGGAGAACTTGAGTCTATTAAAAGCGGGGAAGGACCCTATACGCTGATATTCGAGAAGGGCACCGCCCCAAGCCGGATATCACTGGACACGGAAGGCAAAATAGCCGGGCTATGGTTCGGAAACTGGACGTTAAAGTCGGATACCCTGGAAAATCTCGTATCCGAATTAAGAAGTCTCGACAGTTCTGTTTCCCTTTACCTGTCTAAGAACGGAGAGGAAATTTATTCCCTCAACGCGGAAGAGAAGATGGCCGTCGGGTCCACTTTCAAACTTTATGTCCTGCAGGCGCTTTACGATAGGTTCGAGTCCGACGTCTGGGATAAAGTGGTTTGGCTGAAACGGAAAGACATGTCGCTTCCCTCGGGAATACTCCAGGATTGGCCGGTGGGAACCCCGGTAACAGTTAAGACTCTATCGAACTTGATGATATCCCAAAGCGACAACACGGCTACCGACATTTTGATCGATTTAGTTGGGAGAAAGTATCTGGAACAGAACACGAATCCGAAGAACAGGCCGTTCCTAACCACTATAGAAGCCTTCAACCTGAAGTACGGCGTAGATTCCGCCACCCGGAAGGATTACATGACCGGTAACACCAAGCAGAAGCGAGAAATTCTGGAGAGTTTCCAGGGGCTTGGGGTAAGCGCCAGCCAGGTCACGGCTTCTACGCCCACGCTGATTGAAGAAGTGGAATGGTTCTTCTCGACCGAGGAACTCGCTTCGATCATCTACGATCTCCGGGAAGCAAACGAAATCTACATAAATCCGGGACTGGCGACGAAATCGGACTGGTGCCGGGCCGGGTACAAGGGAGGGTCCGAAGGGGGAGTACTTCAGTACACCCATCTGTTACAGAAGAGCAAGAATTCGCCGGTATACGTTATTTCCCTGACGGCCAACAATCCCGACAAGGGACTCAATACGAGCAAGATAACGGAAATAGCCTCTCGGTTGATCGCACTTGTCAAGGAAGGGAAGCTTTAAAGTGTTTAAATAATACTTTAGAGGGACTTAATTGCTAAATTACTCGGATCCAAACGTTTTATTTTACTGGCTCCTGATTCTCTACTTCGGGCCTTTAATATTTGGGTATGTACTTGGAAAGATCGACATGGTTCGGTTTGAATCACTGGTTAAAGTGGGACAAAATCTGGCTGATCCATATACAATTCGCCTTCACAAATGGCTTTCCGGGTACAAATCCCGCTGGGTTAAAGAGGGCAAATGGTCAGGTTTTTTCATAATGATATTTTTAAACAATCTCATCCTCAGTGCGTTTGTAACTCGAGTCCTGTATGGAGTTTTTTTCTTCGTGCCGCTTCTATATACTGTGTGGAACGGGATCTCCCATGGTGTTTTATTTTCTACTCCAAAGGGGAAACCGTCGCCTTCGCTGGTACTGGAGTTTGCCGGCTACATATTTGCTTCGGTGGTTGGCCTTAGTATTGGGATAAACTTATTTACCTCGCTGCTTGCCTGGATCCCACCCAACCCGAACATACCGTGGTTTTATGTGGGGGCGTCCTTTCTGGTAATTTTACTCGGCGCAGCGGTGGAAACTCTGTCCATTAATGCTCTGAGCCAAAAAGTGGACCTGGAGGATATTGATACTCAAAAGGAGAAATTTATGAAAAACCTGAACGAAGAATAACCGTGAAATAGCTTATTCCGCCGTCTTTTTATTAAGCCACACAGTGGGGAACCGAGGGGTTCATCTTGATCAATTGTGCCTTCAAAGTCTTTCGAAAGAACCCCTCCGAAGTGTAAAATGGATTAGTTTTGCGATGAATCTTAAAGAGATCAATCTTTTGTCAGAAAATGATGGATCAAGGGGTATCCGTTAGGCCGATAAGCTTATAAGTTTCTTGATTACATTTATCATGAACCTTACTCCTTTTCGTTCAAAATACGTGTCATTGAAATTACCGATTAGATAAGAATCAGTTTTTGGGTGGTAGAACATGAACGCTCCCGTTGCACCGACAACTCCCCAGGATTCGAATTTTTCAGGCATAAGTAGGGGTATCTTCTTTAACATCCATATGCCGTATCCGTAATCAATTCCGAAACCAAACCTGGCTTTGTCCTCCATCATGGTTTCCAGGGTTTCTTTTTTGATTATCTCGTGGTTTGCCAGCGACTTCATGAACTTCAACAGGTCTTCCATGGGCGCCACGACTCCTCCACCCGCGTAATCGATCCCGGCATAACCCTCGGGGTCCTGGAAAAACTTTAGGTCGTTCATCTTTTCTCCTTCGTGGTAAAAGTCCGCGATAGGAAATCCAGGGCCTTCAATCGGCTCGGAAGCGTGAAGCATGTACGAATGGTTCATACTCAAGGGTTCAAATATACGTTCTTTTAGCGCTTCGTGAAAAGGCCTACCGGTAATCTCCTCGACTATGAATCCCAGAAGGTAATAATTGGTATCCGTGTAGTAAAATTTCTTCCCGGGAGGGAAATGTGGTTTGCGATTCTTCTTCCCCCACTCGATCGCTTTTCTCGGGCTAACCCTGAGTTCGGGATTTTCGACCATCTCCTGAAGGAGATGCCAGAAAGCGTCGGGTAAACCGGACGTATGATTCAGGAGATTCTTGATCCTTATTTCATTCGTGTAGTCGTGACTTTTGTACACGTGCAGGCCGTCCAGGATATCGTCATCCAGGTACTCACCGATCCTGTCCTCAAAGGATAACTCCCCTTCCTCGTACAGGGTGCTTATAAGTGTGGAGGTGAATAACTTTCCCACGCTTGCCATATAGTTGGGCTGTTTGGGATTCGCAGGGCTATCGCCCGTTTTCCCCGCAACAATATTGACGTGAATATCCAGGGTTTCGGAATGGACCAGCAAGTACGCATTTACTTCCTTATCGCCCTTCCTCATCCTCTTTCGTAAAAGTTCTTCTATATCCGCCTTTACCTTGCTTTTATCTGCGTTTCTTTTATTGAAAATAGCGATACCTCCCGAAATAGTATTTGAGTTTCTTTTCGTCTAAGACTTCCCCTTTAGAAAGCTTTTCATCTCATTGGCAATGAAATCGGACTTTTCGTGGTGGACGTAATGTCCACATTCAAGTAATTTAAACTTCCCCAGGTTAGTTTTTGAAACGTATTGGGACAATTCTTCTTTCCAGGTTGGGATAATATCCCCGTTATCCTCAGCAATAAAGAAATACATGGGGGTGTCAAAAGGAATACCATTTGCCTCGACCTTCCTGGCATTTTCCTGAATACGATTTATTTCATTCAACATTGGTCGTGTTAAAGCACTTTTGTAGAAAATCGCTTCAAGTTTTTCTTTATCTTCCTCTGTCAGGTCTTCGGATTTGAGCAGGGGAAGGTTTTCTTCCAATCCTGCTCTACCCATGAACCTGGTTAAACCTATTCTCGACATAAGATACGTAAGATACAATTCACTCCTCCGGGGTAGTTTAAAAGAAGAGTCCAGATAAACATCCGGAATCGCCGGGTCAAGTCCTATAATTGCTTTCACTTCGTCCGGATATTTTTGAGCCCAGTAAATCGCCTCCAGACCCGACATCGAATGAGGCACAAGCACGTATGGCCCATCTTCTCCTGCGAGGCTTAACGCTTTTCTCGTCTCCCCGAGGGTCGTATCGATATCCCTTGAACTTGACGACCCTTCGCTCCAGCCATAACCCGGTTTTTCTACCACGGCGATTCTATAGTCATCCGTCATTCTTCTCCACAAGGGCTTAAAATCCATTGTTGGACTGCTCGTTCCGGATCCGGACATAAAAACGAGCGTAATTTCTCCTTGCCCCTCTGTATATACGTGCATATTTTTGTTACTAATTTGAACTAATTCCCCCGGTGGTGGGTAGGCTTTGGCTTCCTTCCTCAGTTGATATCCATGATATAATCCGGACAACCCCAAAAGCCCTACTACTAGTACTACACCAACCAATAAAATCTTACCAAACATCTTCATCTTATCCCCCCGGCGCTAATGTAAGTAATTTGTCCTCCGCTACTATACTCTCTTAATTTTCGAAAAAATACATCCTACATTTGTCTCGGATTTGACCGTATTTTACTCCGTTAAATAAGGTCCTCGG
>Ga0207414_1000662_pt1 | contig 14583 bp, 8 predicted proteins | sample PonA231FremontCA_2_FD_187269 | JGI IMG/M metagenome (GOLD analysis project Ga0207414, IMG submission 187269) | Marine sediment microbial community from Fremont, CA, USA - Pond A23 Sediment 1 (SPAdes) | ecosystem: Environmental > Aquatic > Marine > Unclassified | place: USA: Fremont, California... | reverse complement strand
CAGGAAGCCTTTGCTGGCAGTTCAAATATTTCTGATATATTGGTCAGCAGGGTTACTGAGGAACCAGTGGTTATGGCTGCAGTACCAGTAACTGAAGATGGTGAAGTTGTTGGTGTTCTAATTGCCCGACTACTTGCCAACGATATAATTGATATTATAGCTGATATTGAGATTGGTGAGGCTGGGTTTGCCTATATGATCAATGATGCTGGCACTGTTGTGGCCCACAGGAATATTGATTTTGTTCTGGAGCAGTTTAATCCAGTTGCAGTAGCAGAAAAAGAAGATAACTTTAAGCAACTAGCTGATATTAGTGGGTTAGAGCAGCTAGCTGGTAATAATGGAACTGAGAGATTGGCGGAAGATTTCACTGCCATGATCAATAATCAGACTGGGTTCAGGAGATATAATTCCCTGGAAGGTAAGGATTCTTATCTAGGTTATAATCAGGTGCCAGGTACCAACTGGATGGTGGCAGTTAGTATCCCAGTTGATCAGGTTTTAAGTAATCTTTACTCGACCCGGGACTCGATTTTTTTAATTACCATACCTATCCTGATTATAACATTGTTGATTATGTTTATTGAAGCAAACTCTTTAACAGCTCCGCTGAATAGCCTTTCTCAGGTTATCAAAAGGATGTCTAAATTTGATCTGAGCTACCGTCGGTCTGATGACAAATCACCTGTTAACCCTAGAATAAACTTTAATTTAGATAAAGTTCTGAAAGAAACTAAGTTGATTGACTGTAATATTAGTGAAATAGTTGATATTAAAAGCAGTTTTGTTGAATTGATTCATGAGATCGACTATAGCTATAACCAGCTAGAATCATATAACGAAGAAATAACCATTTTGAATGAGAAACTGGGCTATTTAGCTGAGCATGATCCTTTGACTGAACTGCCTAATCGGAGAAAGTTTAAAGAGGTCTTAAACAAGGAATTAGAGCAGGGAGAACAAGGGGCGGTTCTTCTTTTTGATTTAGATAACTTTAAGGAGATCAATGATACTAAAGGTCATGTCTTTGGTGATAGGGTCTTAAAAAAGATAGGCCGTAAATTAGCTGCTTTGAAAAATGATAAATTATTTATTTCCAGGTATGGTGGTGATGAGTTTTTACTTCTGGTCTCCTCGGTTAATAAATCTAAAGTTGAAACTTATATTGAACAGATTAGAGAGGCAGTGGGGCAGCCGCTTTTAATAGATGATCACTTTATTCATCTTGATTTTAGTCTTGGTGTGGCATTCTATCCTGATGATTCCAATAATGTAGATCAATTAATTACCTATGCAGATACAGCTATGTATCAGGCCAAGGAAAGTCAGAAGGGTCACAGCCTTCTCTTTCAGGATTATATGAAAACAGAGCTGGAAACTAAAAATAATATTAAAGAAATATTACGGCAAGGGATTAAAGAAAACGGGTTTGAGTTAGTTTATCAGCCTGAAGTAGATTTAATTTCTGGTCAGTCCAGTGTTTTAGAAGCCCTGCTCCGGTTGAAAAATCATGATATATCTCCTGGAGTATTTATTCCCATCGCTGAAGAAAGTAACCTAATTATTGAGATTGGTCGCTGGGTAACTAAAGAGGCCATCAGGCAGTTAGTTAAATGGCGTCAGCAGGGTCTGGAGCTAAAACCTGTTGCAATTAATTTTTCTGTTAAACAGTTAAAAGACAAAGGTTATCTTGATTTTCTGCAAAAACAATTAGAGTCTAATGATTTAAGTCCTGATTTGATTGAGATTGAAATAACTGAAAGCATATTTCTTGAGAATAAAAAGGAAACAATTAAATTTCTGGATAAGTTGAAAGGTGTTGGGGTTAAACTGGTTTTAGATGATTTTGGGACCGGTTATTCGTCTATCAGTTATTTATCCTACATACCAGTAGATAAAATTAAGTTGGATCGTTCTTTGATTGATAGGTATTTACAGTTTGAAAACCTGGTGAGTTTAAAGAATTTGATTGCCTTCTTTAGAAGTATGGATTTACAGGTGGTAATAGAAGGCATAGAGGAAAAAGAAGAATATCTTTTATTAAGCACTTTTGCCTGTAATTTAGTCCAGGGTTATTTTTTTAGTAAACCCCTTAAAGTCTCTAAACTTGAGCAAGTTTATAATAAAAATTATATCAAAAAAATAGTATAAATCATTATAGACTCTCAAATTCTCAATAAATCATATTATTCTATAATTCTTTTATTTAAAATTTAATTAGCGAATGCAGGAATAAATTGGTTTAACGAGAAGAGTAATTATTAAGGAATAATTAATAGTTGTTTATATATAAGGGGGCTATAAGATTGACTGACAGGCAGAGGATTCTGGATAGTTTTTATAAGACAATTATCGATAGCGTTTATGATATGATCTATCTCCATGACTTAAAGGGCAATATTATTGATGTAAATCAACGGGCCCTTGAAGAGACAGGATACAACTGGGAAGAGATTACTAGTATGAAAGTCTTTGATCTTCATCCTGATGTTGATGATCCTAAATATGATCGCCAGAATGTTTTTGATAGTTGGGAGAACTGTGAAGTTGGTGAATCTGTTAGTTTTCAGGTAGAGCATATTGCGAAGGATGGAAATTTTTATCCTGTGGAGATAGATGCTGGAAAAGTTGTAAATGCTGGTCAGGAGTATATGATTGCCTTTGTTCGGGATATTACTAATCGGAAGAAAAAAGAAGATAGAATTATATATCTAAGCTATCATGATGTTTTAACAGATCTTTATAATCGCCGTTATTTCGAGGAAAAGTTAGAAACTATTAATCAGGCAATGCTGCCTGTCACTATTATTATGGCAGATCTCAATGGCTTGAAGATGGTTAATAATAGTTATGGCCACACTACTGGAGATAAAGTTCTGGTAAAAGCAGCTGATATTCTGGAAGAACAGACTCCAGAAAAGGCAACAGTAGCTCGCTTTGGTGGTGATGAGTTTGTGATTTTGCTGCCAGAGACTGATAATAAGAAGGCTCATAGGGTTTTTGATAATATCAAGGCAGCCTGTAGTGTGACTGAATCCGATGATTTCCCTATTTCCCTGGGGATGGGGATAGCAACAATGACTGAGATTGACCAGGATATTAATCTTATTTTTGAGAAAGCAGATAGGGAGATGAATCATAATAAGTTACTTGAAACCAGAAGTGCCAATCATAAGATGGTTTCAGGGCTTTTAGGGGCTTTATCTGCTAAAAGTGATGAGACAGTTGAACATACTGAGAGGATGACTCAGTTGGCCAGGGAAATCGGCCAGAGTCTTGGGGTTCATAATTCTCAGCTTAACCGTCTTTCTCTGCTGGCGACCCTCCATGATATTGGTAAGACTTCTATTCCAGAGGAGGTTTTAAATAAACCAGGCCCATTAACTAAAGAAGAATGGAAGATGATCGAGGGCCATCCAGCCCGGGGCTATAAGATTGCTTCAGCTACCAGTGAATTTGCTGTTATTGCTGAAGAAATTCTCTCCCATCATGAACGCTGGGATGGCAAGGGTTATCCCAGGGGACTTGCTGGCAAAAAAATTCCTTATCTAGCCAGAATAATCACTGTTGTAGATTCCTATGATGTTATGATTAGTGGCCGACCATATCAGAAAGGAATTTCTAAAGAAGAAGCTCTTAAGGAAATTGAAGATTGTGCCGGCAGTCAATTTGATCCTGAGATAGCAGGAGAATTCGTAAAATTATTTAGAGGATTTGAAATATAATCCAGCATTCGATCTGTTTTTGATATTTTGAAGTCGAGTATAGGGGAGTTCTAATATGCAGAGTAAAAAGATTTATCATGATAAGTCTTTAAATAATATATCTGAGATGGTTTTTTATTTAGATAAAGATCTAAATATTAATTGGGCCAACCAGGCAGCTATTAAATATTTTGAACAAGAATCGAAAAATATAAGAGACCAAAAATGTTTTAAAAAATGGAATAAGAAAAATGAATGTAAAGGTTGTCCAGTTATTAAAGTTAAAGAAACAAAACAAATTGAAGAAGCTATCATGGAAAAACATGATGATAGATTATGGAAGATGAAAGCAATACCTGAGTTAAATAATGAGGGAGAAATAGAAAGTATTATTGAGATAGTTTCAGATATTACGCCTGTAAAAGATTTGAAAAAAGAGCAGACTAAATATGAAGAAATTTACAATGGTAAAGAATATATTTCTGTAATTAATGAAGCTCTTCAACAGGAAAAATTATTGGAGATGAATAAGTTTTTTGTTGATAATGCCGACTTATTAATATTTAGAGTTTCACCTGAAGGTATAATTGAATATGCCAATCAAACAGCCCTTGATAAATTAGCTTATAGAGAAAAAGAATTTATTGGACTTTCAGTTTCTAAATTCATTCCTAAAGAAGAATATATTTCAAGAAATAAATTCTGGGATATAATTAAAGATAGAAGAAGTTTAACTTATGAAAGTAACTTTACAACAAAAACTGGAGTTGGTTTTCCAGTTGAAATAACCAGTCAATATTTTGAATATGATGGTAAGGAATATGAATTTGTCTTTGTTAAAGATATATCAGAAAAGAAAAGATATGAAATAATAATCAAAGAGCTCAATAAGGTGGCAGTTGAATTCCACCAACTTGATAATGAAAAAGAGATTTATCAGAAAACTATTAAAACAGCTAAAAATATACTGAATTTTGATTTATGTGGCATTGGCCTGGCAGAAGAGAATAGATTTGTTCCAGTAGCAACATCAGATAAGATAAAATTTAATTCATTACCAATTAACCATGGAATTGTTGCTAAAACATTTAAGAATAATGAGAGCTATATTAGTTCAGATATAGAGCAAGAATCCGAGGGAGAAACAATTAAAAGTACATATAATTCAGGCATGGTTATACCAATGAAGGATATAGGCGTTTTTCAGGCAGTTTCTAATCAAAAGAATGCTTTTAGTCAGAGGGATTTAGAATTAGCTGAGATTCTTGTATCAAGTTCTAAAGCAGCTTTAGAAAGGGTCTATAATCAGAAAAAATTGAAATATAAATCATTTCATGATAGTTTAACTAATCTATATAATAGAAATTTTTTCGAAGAAGAGCTTCAGAGGTTAGATACCAAAAGACAGTTACCATTAAGTATCATTATGGCTGATCTCAATGGCTTAAAAATTATTAATGATAGTTATGGCCATGAAAAAGGGGATGAGGTATTAGTAAAAGCAGCTGAAATCTTAAGTGGAGTATTGAGAAATGAAGATATTTTAGCTCGTCAGGGTGGTGATGAATTTGCTGTTTTATTGCCTAAGACTAATAATCAGCAGTTAGATAAAATAATTAAAAGAATTCAAAATAAAGTAGCAGTGGACAATAAAAAAGAAAGTATTCCAGTTTCTATAGCATTAGGTTCAGCAATTAAGGAAAGTCCAGGCCAAAATATAAATAGTATTTTAAAAGAAGCAGATGACAATATGTATCAAAATAAACTCTCGGAAAGAAGAAGTAGTAAAAGCAATATTGTCCAGGGACTTTTAAATACTTTAAGTGCTAAAAGTGATGAGACAAAAGAACACGCAATTAGGATGACTAATCTAGCATTTAATTTTGGTAATGAATTAGGTCTTTCTAATTCTGAGCTTAATAGATTATCATTGTTGGCCACTATGCATGATATAGGTAAGACAACAATATCAGAAGAAATATTGAATAAACCAGGTAGCTTAAATGAAGAAGAATGGAAGATTATTAAAAAACATTCAGAACAGGGTTATAAGATAGCTTCTGCAACTACAGAGTTTTCATTAATAGCCGAAGAGATTTTTGCCCATCATGAACGCTGGGATGGTGACGGATATCCCAGGAAGTTAAAGGGAGATGGGATCCCCTTTCTGGCAAGGATAATATCAATAATAGATGCTTATGATGTAATGACAAATAGAAGGAGTTATAATGAACCTGTGAGTAAAAAAGAGGCTTTAGCAGAAATAAGTTATTGTGCCGGCAGTCAATTTGACCCAGAATTAGCAGGAGAATTTATTGAAATCATGAGTGATAAGAGGATTTAAAAATTATTTAGTTTCAATGAGGAGTGAAAAAATGAGATTGAAGAGATTATCAATTAAGGGAAAAATAACTTTGGCGGTAATTGTTGTTATCTTAATTCTAGCAGGGGTACTGACATTTTATTCAATTGATCAGACAGATAATATAGTTATGGGTGAGGAAGAAAAAAGCATGAATTCAGTCGGTAATTTTCTTCAATCTATGATGAATGGGCGGCTTAATGCAGCTAGAATGAGTGTTCTAAGTATAGCCAATAATCCTGAAATCCAGGAGTTATTTGCTAATAGAGACAGAGAAGAATTGGCTAACAGGTTGCAGCCTGTTTTTAATGAGCTTTCAGATGATGTTGCCCAATTTCAGTTTCATGAACCTGATTCTACTTCATTTTTGAGATTACATAATCCTGATAAATTTGGTGATGATCTCAGTGGTTTTAGAGAGACAGTTAATCAGGCCAACAGTAATCAGGAATTAGTTTTAGGTTTAGAAGAGGGTAGAGGTGGTTTTGGATTTAGAGTTGTAGCTCCAATGTTTCATGAAGGAGAACATACTGGCTCTGTTGAGTATGGCTCAGCCTTTGGTGATGATTTCTTAGATAATATCCAGGCTGAAATGGCTGGAGATTATTTTATCTATATTTTCGAGGATATGGCAGGGGTGGCCTGGGATGCAGTTGAGAATGGTATGTTAGGTGCGACAACCTCAGATAATTGGGAAATAGGCCAGAATGAAAGGGAAAGAGTTAGGAATGGTGAGCGGGTATTTACTATTTCCCAGGATCATAACGAAGCAATACTGCTTGAACCCTTTGAAGATTTTCAGGGGCGGACCATGGGCTATATAAAGGTGGTCCAGGATAGACAGGAGATAATAGCCCAGGAATCTGCAATCACCAGAAATATGATATTTATTGCAATTTTAGGGGTGCTTTTAGCAGGTTTATTGACTTTCTTTTTAGTCAGAAAACAATTAAGACCACTGGATAAATTTCAGGAACTCTTTGCAGATATGGCATTAGGGAACTTAACCCAATCTTACCCAATAAAAGAGGTTAATTGCTCAGATATGATGGATTGTGGGATTGAGGACTGTCCTGATTATTCTAAAGACGGGGTTGTCTGCTGGTTTGATGTAGGCAGTTATGCTCCAGAATTTGGTCATGAAGTGCACTGTCCTAAAATCTCTTCAGGTGAATATGCATCCTGCGAAGAATGTATAGTTTATAAAGAGGTTAATACAGATGAGATTCAGACTTTAGGTGCCTGGTTTAATAAATTTACAGATAATATTAATAGAGCCATTGGTAAAGTCCAGGCGACAACTACTGAATTATCAGCTTCCAGCGAGGAATTATCAGCCAATAGTGAAGAAATTTCAGCCTCGGCCCAGGAGGTCAGCAGGGCAGTTGAAGAAGTTGCCTCTGGCGCTGAAGAACAGGCTGCCCAGGTTGATGAAACTACCAATATGATGGAAGACTTAAATAGTCAGATAGATTCAGTTAGCGAAAAGGCTAATGTCATGGGGGAACAGGCAGAAAAAGCTAATCAGGAGATAAAGGAAGGCAACGAGGCTGTAAATATCACCAGCAGCCAGGTTCAAAAAGTTGTAAATGATCAGAAAGAAGCCACTGCTATGGTTGGAGAGTTAAGTGATTTATCTGACCAGATTGGTGAAATTGTCGATATGATTAATAGCATAGCAGAACAGACCAACTTACTAGCTTTAAATGCTGCAATTGAGGCTGCTAGAGCCGGTGAGGCAGGCCGTGGTTTCTCAGTTGTTGCTGAAGAGATAAGGGAGTTAGCTGAAGATTCTTCAAAGGCTACTACTGAGATAGATGATTTAATCAAACAGATTCAGAATAAGGTTAGTGCAACAACCGAGGTTATGAACCAGTCAGAAAAAGCTGTTATGGAGAGTGCTTCAGCCATTGAAACTACTGAGAAGAATTTTGCTGAGATAGATGAAGTAGTTAACAGGCTAACTGACTTGATTGCTGAAGTTGTAGGTAATGCTGGGGAAATGTCAAAGTATAGCACTGATGTAAAGGCTGCTATGAATGAGATTGCTGAGGTCAGCCGTGAATCTTCAGCCCACACTGAAGAAGTTTCTGCATCAAGTCAGGAACAGTCTGCCTCAACCCAGGAAGTTGTTGAGGTTTCAGAAGAACTGGCTGAAATGGCAATAAGGCTTCAGGATGTTACTGATCAGTTTAAACTCAAATAAAATTAACTAATTTTAATTGTTATCCTCCAGGGAATTAGATCATGTTCCCTGGAGGTTTTAGCTTAATATCTACTAATTTAAGGAATATTAGAGAATAGATGTCCTAATTATAAATTAAATAATATTAATTTTAACTCTTTAGTTTTTAAGTTGTGATTAAGGCTGGGGTTTTTTGACTGTTATATTTGTGAAGAATCCGGACCAATAACTGGCGTGGGAAACAGCAATCATGGCCCAGATAAAATCAGCAGAGGTTATCCAAAAATAATGAATACCAGATGTTATAATGCCAGCGATTATTGTAGTTATAATACCGACTTTAAAAGCAGTCCAGGATTTCCAGAGATATGATAAAACTGCAGCTATTATTAAAATTGCTATCCAGTTAAAAAGTAATATATTCATAATATCCTCCTTATATTATTAGATTTTCTTCTTTAACCATATTATAGAAATTTTATCACTTATTTTCAACCAATCTATAAAAATTAAGAAACGGATCGAATAAAATTTTATTACTTTTCTGATTTTTAGACTTTGTGAAATTTGTTAAGAGATACCGGCAGGTAACCGTCGGGTAACCAGGGGGTCAATTGTAAATTACTAAAAAAATAAGTCTGGTAGCATATCGGAGTATTATTAAATTAGCAGGTAATAATTAATAATATAGTTGAATATTTCTGGTTCAAAAGACTTAAGTTTTAGCTTTTGGCTTCGATATAAATAATGAATGATAATATATTAAATTATTGATGCTTTAAGCTGGTTAAAACTGAAAAATTAACTTTAAATATGTTATGATATTAATATAAGGGTTTAAAAAGGGGGCTAGTTAATTTTAGAGTTTAGTAGGATTAACCAGCAGCAGATTGAAAATCTAAAATATTCTATAAAGGAGAAGTGGCTAATTTGAACATAGTAAATAATAAACTAGTAGCTTTATTTGTAATAATTTTTTTAGGGATTTCAGTATTGATAAGTTCAGCTCCAGTAGTTGCTCAGGATTACCCGGATCAGTGGTTAGAACCGGAATTTGGTACAGTTGAGTTAGATACTGGTTTTACACCAGATCCTTATGAATCTGAGTTTGTTGCAGGGGGAGAGTTAGGACTTGGTGATTTAGGTTTTGTCGGTTATGTTGCTGAGTCACCAGATTATGATTTGATCTATGAGGCAGGAGATGAGTATCCTTTGGTTATTAAGGCAGAGGTAGTAGAAAATTATTTCGATGGAGAAATTTTTCTTTTAGTTAATACTCCAGATGAAAACTGGTACTATGACTGGCATGATGAGAGAGAACCAGTAATTCAGTTTGATAATCCCCAGTCAGGTTATTATAATATCTGGGTTGGTACATTATCAGGAGGTTATCCTAATGTCAGGGTAAGTATTTCTGAATATGAAACTTCAAAGGTTACGGCCTTTGATCTATCTGAAGAATCTGGAAATCTTCTAAATGGAGATGATGTTAAATTAGATTAAGTGAAAGGTAGGATATTATGGCTAAAGATAAGCTCCAGCTCTATTATAAATTATATGATTTGAGCAGACAGCAGCGGGAGGAGATACTGACTGGTACTATAGATAAGGTGCTGGAAATTATCAGAGAGAAAAGTGAGCTTGTTCTTGAACTTGAAGAAGTTGACTTAGAGGCTGAAATCAGAGCCCATAAAGACCCCCAGGGTACTTTGATTGAGATGCAGAATTTGCTAAAGCGCTTAACTGAGCTGGAGCAGGAAAATACTGAGCTCCTCAGGGATATGGCTCCTGATCTGGAGAATAAGGTTAAAAAAATTAGGCAGGAATATAATAATCCCAGTGATGCTTATAAGAATGATAATAAAGACAATAGTGGTGGCGGTAATATAGATGAGCGGAGCTAGATAATTAATATTTTGACCTACCTGGCTATTTATTTAGCCAGGTTTTTCTTTGGGTAATTTAATAATAGCATTTATTATGTTATGATTGTATTAGTAAAAAATGTTATAATTAGATTAGCTATAAAAAGCTAGCAAGGGTTATTGAAGAATCATTTTTAATTTTATTGTTAATAGTTCAGGAGGATTTTCAATGTCTAACAAGAAAGACCGTTTTAATCAAATAATGGATTTTAGGTATGCTTTAATTTATCTGGCTTTATTTCTAGTTGTTTCAGCTGTTGCACTTTATATTATCTATAATTTATTTGCTGAAGGCTTTAACTTTCAACGAATTTTAGATTTCCCCTTTGAAGTATTAGCAATGCTTGGGGTTTTATTGTTTTTCTATTTTTTATTTGATGGTTTAAGGTTATTTGCGATTTTAAAAACTTTAGAGGCTGAGATTACTTTTTTTGCAATCTATAAATTGGTTTTTATTAACCTTTTTGTTTCCAATATTACACCATTGGCCTCAGGTGGAGGTTTTGCCCAGGTTTATTTTCTCCAGCATAAAGGGGTGCCTCTTGGGAAATCCAGTGCTGCCACATTAATTAGAACACTGCTGGCTACAACAATGTTATTTATTGGAGCTCCTTTAGTATTGCTGTCAAATGAAAGAATGTTATCTTTAGTTCCAGGTAATTCTGTATATTATTATCTGGCTGCTTTTGTAGGTTTATACCTGTTGTTTTTTTATTTTATTATATTTAAAAATAAGTTATTAAAGAAGCTAATTTATCAGCTTTTATCATTTTTAAAATCAAAGAATATTCTTAGTGAAAAGAGATATAAAAAGATATTAAGATATCTATTTGATAATCTGGATATGTTTATTGATGACCTTATCTTATTTGTTTATGGGAAAAAATTATATGTTATTTTATCTTTTCTTTTTACAGTTATATTTTTGTTGTCAGAGTTCTCATTTTCTTATCTCCTTTTAACTGGGATGGGTTATGATGTGTCTTTTTCCCATGTTATTACTCTGCAGGTGGTAGTGGTCTTCTTAATGTACTTTGCCCCGACCCCTGGAGCTTCAGGAGTGGCAGAGGGTGGATATTCTCTTTTATTCAGACAGATAGTAACTAAAAATGATGTATTCCCGTTGATTTTCTACTGGCGATTTCTTACAAAGTATATAGGGATGTTTATTGGTATCTTTGTCTTTTCCAGATTAATATTAAAAGGGGATTCTGCAGATGAAGAACAAGGGTAAAAACTGGTTATTTATTTTGTTTATAATTATAGTGATTTTAGTCTCTTATAGAATTTATGCTCCCTATTCTATTCAGGACTTTAATGCTGTCAATATTAAAGCTGTTGAGGAGATAAGGGAGAATATTGATGAGGATAACTACACTTTTTCAGTTGTAGGCAATATTAAAAATTCAATTTCTATATTTGATAATCAAATCCTTCCTGATCTTGATCCAGAGGAGACAGGTTTTATTTTATCAACAGGTAATAACCTGGTTAATGGTGATGAAGCTAAATACCGGGTTTTTTATCGAACTTTAGGGAAAATGCAGATTCCTTTTATTTCAGCTGTAGGAGTTAATGAGATAGAAGATGATGGCCACCAGAACTTTTATAAATATTTTGGTCCTTTTTATTATTCATTTGAATTTGGAAATAGTTATTTTATTTTTATGGATACTACCGGGAATACCAATATGAGCTGGCAAAATGATTGGCTGGAGAGAGAATTAAGGCAGTCTCAGGATTATCAGCATAGTTTTGTTGTAATGAATCGGCCGCCAGTTGCAGTTGATCCGGATTATTTAATTGATGATGAGATTAAATATTTAGAATCGGAATCTTTAAGAGAATATTATCAGGATATATTTAGTGCCTATGGAGTTGATGCTGTTTTTGCATCAAATATAGAGCTCTATAATAGAACAAATATTTCAGGCGTAGAGTATTTTATTAGCGGTGGTGCTGGCGGAGACCTGGTTATAGATAATGAAAACAGTTTTTATCATTATTTGAAAGTTGAAGTCAGTCCTGAGGGGATTAATTATAATTTAAAGCAATTAAAGAATAGTCCAGGAGCGTTTTCTAAGTTTTTTGAAAATATCTGGGTTGTATTACAATCATTTATTTATACTAACTATCTTAATATAATGATTATATTTTTAATAACCCTGGTAGTTTTTAATATAGTTTATCGAGAAATCAATAAAGAAATTGATTATTATCGGGGTTTCGCATATTCTGATAGAGAATTTTTTGATAAAAAATTAAAAATAGCGATGTTTACTAATAATTATTTTCCAGTTATAGGTGGAGTACCGATATCTATTAAAAGACTGTCTAAAGCCCTGAAAGCCCAGGGCCATGAAGTCAAGATATTTGCACCGGAATATGAAAAAACATCAGTTGTGAATGTTGAAGAGAAGGATATCATCCGTTGTAACTCTCTTTATTATTATAAAAAATATGGTCTGGAATTTTCGGTTACAAATATTTTCTCACCACAGATCAGAAAGGACTTTGAAGCTGAAGATTTTGATGTTGTGCACTGTCATCATCCTTTCTGGCTGGGAGGAAAGGGTAGGAGACTGGCTGAAAAAAATGATATTCCGTTAGTTTTCACCTATCATACCCGGCTTGAAAAGTATGCTCATTACGTTCCTAATATATTATTTGCCCGTAAGTTTTTTGCTAATCGACTTTCACATTTCTTAATTAGAAATTTTGCAAATAAAGCAGATGCTGTTTTTGCTCCAACTGAATCAACTAAAAACTATTTAAGAAATGTAGGTGTAAGCCGGTATATTAAGATTATGCCGACTGGAGTAGATTTAAAGGAATATGATTCTTCCGAGGATGAAGTTCAAGAAATAAGGGGTAAATATGGAGATGGTCATGAACATCTTCTAATTACTGTTTCCAGACTTTCTAAAGAGAAGAATTTATATTTTTTATTGGATGGAATCAAGTATTTACAGGAAACAAGCTCACTAGACTTTAAATTAATAATTATTGGTGGTGGGCCTGAAAAAGAAAATATTCAGGATTATATTAGGCAGAAAAATTTACAGGATAATATTGAATTGATAGGGACAGTTGATTTTCGGGAAATAAGTAAATATTATTTAGCTTCAGATTTATTTGTCTTTGCTTCAACGACTGAAACCCAGGGTATGGTGATTTTAGAGGCTCTGGCAGGATATACGCCTGTTGTTGCTGTTCGCTCTAGTGGTATTGATGATGTCATAAATAATGACTATAACGGCTATAAGACTGAGGAAGAAGTTGAAGCCTGGGCTAATAAGATAGAAATGATTTTATCTGATAGTAATCTTCAGAAAACCTTAACTCAAAATGCCAGGCAAATGGCAGAAAAGTATTCGATCGCTAATATGGCCAGAGATGCTGAAGAAGTTTACCAAAAGATTATTCAGCTAAATAATGATTCAAATAAATAATTTAGTTAATTTTAAGATAAGTTATTAGCCAGCTATTAAGTTAGCTGGCTTTTTACTTTCTCTGTTAAAAACTGGTCTAAAATTACTTATTATAAAAATTTATTACTGAAAAGAGGATTTTTATTAGTTTTGGCTAATATATATAATATAAAGATATCAGGTCTGGTTATGGTTCCAGAATAAAAAAGGGGGAGTAAGAATGAATAATTATTTTAAGGCAATGTTGGGAAAGAGGCGGAATGTTATTTCATTTACCCTGGCATTAATTCTGGTTTTAGTAATTTCTGGAGTGGCTCTGGCAAATACTGATAATATTCTTAGAACTAGAGCAAGAAATGGTATGGATATTAGTACACTTGACCCTGCTCATATGATTGGAAATGAGGAGGATAATATTGGTATGGCAATTTATTCCCGTTTAATTGAGCTTGACCCTGATAATCCTTCTCAATACAGGATGGATGCTGCTGAAGTTTTCGAGATGAATGCAGGTGGAACGGAGATTTATTTTGAATTAAAAGAAGGAATCCAGTTTCATGGTGGTTATGGAGAATTAACTGCAGAAGATGTTAAGTTTTCTTATGAGAGGTTAGTAGATCCGGAGGTTGAGGCAGCCTATGCAGATGACTTTGCAACTTTAGATAGAGTTGAAGTAATAGATGATTATAGTGGTAGGATAATTCTTGCAGATGTTTTCCCAGGAATAATGACGAGAACTTTGCCTCTCTTAAGAGGCAGTATCTTGAGCAAGGAGGCCTTTGAAGATATTGGTGCTGAAAGGTTTGCCACAAATCCTATTGGTTCTGGACCATATATGTTTGAAAAGTGGGAGCCTGGTGAAAGAATTATACTGACAAGAAATGATGATTATTATCGTGATTTGCCTGATTTTAAAACAGTTGAAATTTATCCAATAGTTGAAGAAGAAGCAGCAGAAGTTGCCTTTGATACTGGT
>Ga0207414_1000660_pt1 | contig 14592 bp, 19 predicted proteins | sample PonA231FremontCA_2_FD_187269 | JGI IMG/M metagenome (GOLD analysis project Ga0207414, IMG submission 187269) | Marine sediment microbial community from Fremont, CA, USA - Pond A23 Sediment 1 (SPAdes) | ecosystem: Environmental > Aquatic > Marine > Unclassified | place: USA: Fremont, California... | reverse complement strand
CAATAAAAACAACTCATATCAGAAATTTATCTAAAATTAAAAATATAAGTGATTTAGAAAAAGGTGATAAAATCAAATGTGATTTAGATGGTAAATGTGAGATTTTAGCTAAGGAAAAAGATGAAGGACTTAATTTGATGTTTTATTTTGCTAAAAGTCTTGATAGTGGTAGGGTTAGAATTTTAAATGAAGAAAGTATAAGAGAAATTTTATAACATTTAAAGGTGGTGAAATAGTGGAATTCAAAGGAATATATGAAGATTTACTTGATAAAAAATTGCCAGAACCAAATGCCTCAGATGAAATAAAATTTGAATGCCCTTTTCATAATGACAGCAATCCTAGTTTTTCTGTTAATAATACTACTGGTAGTTTCCATTGCTTTAACCCAGAATGTGGTGAATCGGGTGGAATAGTCAATTTTGTTAAAAAAATAAAAGATTTGAACACAAAACAAGCTAAAGAATTTTTAAAAAATAATTATGGTGATAAATTAAAATTAAATCAAAATAAGAAAAAACAAAAAAAGCCTAAAAAACCTGCCATCTCTGAAACAGAAGTAAGAAAATGGAATACAATATTAAAAAATTCTAAACAAATCCTCGATTACTTATTAAATGATAGAGGTATAACAAAACAAACAATAGATAAATTTATGTTAGGTTGGGATGGTAATCGTATCACAATTCCTATTAAAGACGATGAAGGTGAAATCAGGAATGTTCGGAAATATAAGCCAAAAGCTAAAAAAGGTGAAAGAAAGGTTTTAAGTTATGATTCAGGTTATGGTAGTGCTAGGTTATTTCCTTATAGAAATTTAAGTTATGATAAGATACTATTAGTAGAAGGTGAAATGGATGCTATACTTGCTAATCAATTAGGCTATAAAGCTATAACAGTTACAGGTGGTGCTGGTACTTGGAAACCAGAAGAATGGAATAGTTTATTTGAAAATAAAATAGTTCATATACTTTATGATATAGATAAAGCAGGTACTAAGGGTGCTGAAAAAGTTGCTAGATTACTTCTACCACATACACAAGAAATTAAAATAGTTGATTTACCTATAAGTAAACCTAAAAATGGTGATCTAACAGACTATTTTATTAAATTTGGCCATACTAAAGAAGAATTAGATAGAGAAATTGAAAATACGAGTGAATTTAAAATTGAAGAATTTAATGAGCAACCAGAAGATGAAAAAAATTATGATGTCCATTTATCTAATGCCAGTAAAAGCAAGTATTATTTTAAAAAGGTAAGAATGAATACTGTTATTTCTGGAAAGGATTTAGCACCATATATAATTCCTAAAAAGGTAGAGGCTACTTGTACTATGGATTCTGGTGATAAATGCTCATTTTGCCCTATGAGATTAAATGGTGGTGAAAAAGATTATGAATTTGCTCCTACTGATGCTGGTATTTTAGAATTAATTATGTGCTCTAAAAGTCAACAAAAAGGTATAATCAGAAAAAGGTTAGGGATACCTAAAAGTTGTTATTCTTATAACCTTAACATTACAGAAGCACAAAATGTAGAAGAAATAATGATGATGCCAGAGTTAGATTTCAGTTCAGAAGAAAGAGAATATGTAATTAGGAGAGGGTTTTATGTAGGTCATGGATTGAAACCTAACTCATCCTACCAATTAACAGGTGTAACAGTTCCAGAACCCTGGAAACAATATACTACTCATTTGATTCATAAAGCTGAACCTTCTCAAGATAACATTTCTAATTTTGAAATGACTGAAGAAAAGAAAAGAAAATTAGAAATTTTCCAGCCAGATGATGAGCAGACAGTATCAGATAAATTTAATGATATAGCAGAAGATTTTACTCACAATATTACTCATGTTTATGGTAGAGAGGATTTGATAAAAGCCATAGACTTAGTCTATCATAGTGTTTTAGCTTTTGATTTTCAAAATCAAAGGATTAATAGAGGTTGGGTAGAGGCACTTATCTTAGGTGATACTAGAACTGGTAAAAGTGAAACTGCCCATCAAATGATGGAACATTATAAGTTAGGTGAATTAGTTACAGGTGAAAATACAACATTTGCTGGTCTTATTGGTGGTATGCAACAAACTCAAAGCAGATGGTCTATTACTTGGGGTAAAATACCTTTAAATGATAGGAGACTTGTGGTGTTAGATGAGGCAAGTGGCCTATCTGAAGAGGAAATAGGTTATATGTCTGGTGTTAGATCATCAGGTGTAGCTGAAGTTACTAAAATTCAAACAGAAAAAACTCATGCTAGAACAAGGCTTTTATGGATTTCAAACTCAAGGGACGGTAGAAGTTTAAAAGAATATGGATATGGAATTTGGGCTATTAAAAAATTAATAGGTAAAAGTGAAGATATAGCTAGATTTGAATTTGCTATGGCTTGTGCTAGTGAGGATGTTCCTATGGATGAAATAAATAAAAAAATAGAAATGCATGGGGAAGTAGAGCATAAATATACTTTTGATAAATCAAAAGATCTAATTTTATGGGCTTGGAGTAGAAAACCAGAAGATATTGAGTTTACAGAAGATGCTGTTGAGAATATACTGGATAATGCTACTAAAATGGGTAAGCAATATAGTACTAAAATACCTTTAGTAGAAGGTGCAAACCAAAGAATAAAATTAGCTAGAATAGCTATATCAGCTGCTACTAGGGTATTCTCTACTGATAAGAGTGGAGAAAAGGTGATAGTAAAAAAGGAACATGCTCAATTTGCTCATGATTTTATTGACAAACAATATAAAAAATCTAAAATGGGCTACTGGGATTTTTCTGAGCAACAAAATGAGGCAGAAAGAACTGCTAAAAATAAAAAAGGTGATGTTATAACTTATCTTGATAAAAAAGCAGATTTAGGTGATTTATTTTTACAATATGATTATGTAAGAAAATCTGATATAGAATATATAGCAGATATGGAAAAAGATGCAGTAAAAAATGCAATTAAATTTTTAGCAAAAAATAGAATGGTTAGGAAAGTCAGTAGAGGTTTTAAGAAAACACCTGCTTTTGGTAAAATATTAAAAGAATGGAAAGAGAAAAGAAGGGAAAAAAGGAAGTCAGAATAGGCTTTACAAATAATTTATTTATGATACAATATAATTAAAAGAGGAGGAATAAAGATGAGTAAAGAAAAAATTACAATAACAAAAAGTGAGTATGAGCAGTTAGTTGATGATGCAAAATTTTTGTCAGCCTTAAATAGAGCTGGCGTTGATAGTTGGCCTGGTTATGGTATGGCTTATGATATTTATGAAGATATGAAAGAGGAGGAATAATAATGAGTGGTTTTAATTTTGTTGCTGTTTATTGTCCTGCTTGTGATAATAAAATACATTTTCATTCCAAATCTGGTACTTGTAGAGGGGTAGAGTATGATATATACAATCTACCAAAAGGTGAATTAAAAGGTATATTAGGCAAGAAAAAGAAATGTAAAATTTGTGGTGGAGTTGTAAGGGTAGGTGAAAGTAAAAGGACAAGAAAGGATTTCTCACACTTAGTCCAAAAGGGGGATAAAAATGAAAATTAAAATTATTCATGAAGATGAAGATAAGGTTAATGAAGAAGTTGAGGTAGATAGTGCTTTCATATTAGGTTTAGAACAAGATAGTGAAGGGGTGGAAACCTTTTCAGGTTTTGTTGGTAATATTGATATGGTAACTAAAGCAGTAATGGAAAGAGAAATTAAATTCAGATTAGAAAAGGAAAGGATAAGAGATTTTGGCAGCCAAGAAAAAAGGGAGGGTAAAAATGAAGATTAAAAACATTGCTTTAGGAAATATTAAAAACATTCAAAAGAGCCTTGATTATGCAAAAAGAGATTTAGAATTCCTTAAAAAAGAATTGGAAAAGGATAATTGGGTTATAGATTTTAACCACTATGATTTTGTAGATGATGTATTGGGTGGTTGTGAAAATGATGTAACTTATTGTAGAGCAACTAAATTTGTAGAAGATGATAAGAGAATAGTAATAGAAAAGAAAACTAAATGTTCTGATGATGATGTTTATTTAGAAATTTTAGGTAAATTATTATCATTAGCAAAGGTTCATTCAGTTATAAAAGAATAAGGAGGTGAAAAATGGAATATTGCAACTTGCATAACCATAGCGAATACTCACTACTCGACGGAATGGTAAGTCCAAAAGAAATGATAAATTTTGCTAAAGACCATAACCAAAGAGCCATAGCTATAACAGACCATGGAGTTATGGGTGGATATTATGAAATGTTAAAGTTAGGTAAAAAAGAAGGTGTTAAACCCTTAATTGGTGTAGAAGTTTATATGGTAAAGGATATTGATTTCCAACAAAATAGAAGTAAAGGTGAAAAAGAGCAGAGATATCATTTAACCTTAATAGCTAAAAATAGAAATGGTTTAGGCAATTTATTCAAATTAACTTCTAAAGCCCATATGGATGGCTTTTATTACAAGCCTAGAATAGATAAAGAAATGCTTGATAACCATAAAGATGATTTGATAGTTATGTCTGGCTGTATAGCAGGTGTTATTCCTCAATTTATTTTAGATGGTGATTATGATTTAGCTAAAAAACAAGCTAAAAGGTTTGATAAATTCTATGAAGACTTTCATTTAGAAATACAACCTAATGTTATGGATGATCAAGTAAAGGTTAATAAAGGCTTGATGAAAATCCATAAAGAAACAGATATCCCTTTGGTAGCAACTACTGATGCCCACTACCTAAAAGAACAACAAGAAAGTCATAAAGTTTTGTTAGGTATTAATAGTGGAGGTCAAATGTGGGAGTTTGATGATGATACTTTTCACTTAATGACTGGTGAGGAAATTTTTAAATTATTTAAACAGAACCACCCTAAACTACCAGAAAAAGAAGTTAAGAAGGCTATAAAAAACTCTGTAAAAATAGCAGATAAATGCGAAATTGAATATGAAAGTTATGATAAAATTGTTCCACCTCCTTATGATTTTTTAGATAGTAAGGAAGAAGAATTTGAATACTTAAAAAAGTTAGTAGATCAAGGCTGGAAGAAAAAAGGAATGTTAGACAAAAAAGATAAAGAAGAATATCAAGAGCGATTACAATATGAATTAAAGCAAATTAAAGAGTTAGATTTTGCTAGATATTTCTTAGTAGTTTATGATCTTTATCACAATTTTGTTATACCAGAAAATATAATGTATGGAACTGGTAGGGGTAGTTCAGCAAGTAGTTTAGTTTGTTGTCTTTTAGATATAACAACACCAGATCCAATAGAACATGATTTAATGTTTGAAAGGTTTATATCACCTAATAGAGTAACAAACCCAGATATTGATATGGATTTTGAAGATAAAAGAAGGGAAGAAATCAAAGAATATTTATATGATAAGTATGGAGAAAATAAGGCTTGTGATATTGGAACTTATGGCACCATGAAAGGTAAGCAAGTTTTAAGAGATGTATGTAGGGTTTTTGATAAAAATGAAAGTTATGATGACATAAAAACAAGTGAAATTGATAAAGTCTCTAATTTAATTATACAAAAAAATAGTGGTGATGCTAGAGCTCACAATACTTTAGAAGACACTATAAAAGAATTTAAAGAGGCACAGGAATTTAATGAAAAACATCCAGAGGTTTTAAGACATGCTAAAAACTTAGAAGGTAGAAAAAGACAAGCAGGTACTCATGCTGCTGGAGTAGTTGTGTCACCTTTTGACATAACTGATGTAATGCCTTTAGAGATTAGAGGTGGTCAAAATGGTGATGTAGTAACTGCCTTAGAAGGTGACGAGATTGAAGAATTAGGTTTTTTAAAACTTGATATTTTAGGTTTAAATGCTTTGTCAGTTGTTAAAGATACTATAAAACAAATTGAATTAACTGAAAAAGATTATAAAGAGTATAATATAGATAGAGAATGGCCTATAAATAAAGATAAAAAGAAAATGGATAGGCAGGATTTAGTTAAAATAGATTATAATGATTCAAAAGTATTACAACAATTTAATGAAGGTAAAACACAGGGTGTATTTCAATTTAATTCTACTGGAATGATTGATACACTTAAAAATATGGATATAGATAGTTTTAAAGATATTATTTCACTCAATGCTTTATATAGACCTGGTAGTTTAAATTCTGGAATTACTGAAGATTTTATTGAAAGAAAAAATGGCAACCAATCAGTAGAGAAAATCCATCCAATTTATGATAAAATCACTGAAGACACTTATGGCCTTTTAGTCTACCAGGAACAGGTTATGCAGATATTCAATAAACTAGCTAACTTCCCCGCTAAAGATGTAGATAAAGTAAGAAAGAAAATAGCTAAATCACAAGGCGAAGAAGCTATGGAAAGTTTAAAAGATAGGTTTATTGAAGGTTGTAAAGAGAATGGTTTAAGTAAATATAAAGCTCAAAATTTATTTGAAAAGATAGTTCACTTTGGAAAATACTCCTTTAACAAATGTGTTTCTGGTAGGACTGAATTGAATATCAGAAATAAAAATGGGCTTGATAGACAAATCAAAATAGAAGATTTATATAATGAATTTGAAGAAAAAACTCTTCCAGAAGACAAAATAAGAATAAGAAGTTATAAGAGTAATGATGGCTTTAGAAGTTTAAAAAGAGTTTATAAAACAGGGGTAAAAGAAGTTTATAAATTGGAAATGGCTTTTGGTAATTATATTCATGCAACAAAAGACCATAAATTCTTAACAGACTCAGGTTGGAAAGAGTTAGGCAGTCTGGATATGAATGATTCCATTTATGTTTGGGACAATAATTGTAATAAGAACAATTATAAACTTTCAGTTATAAATTCAATTGAAAGAATAGGTAAGGAAACAACTTATGATCTAGAAGTTTATAGTAATAGCAAAATTGGCCATAATTATATAGCCAATGGCATTGTTACTCATAATTCTCATGCAGTAGTTTACAGTCAAATAGCCTATTGGACTCAATGGTTGAAGACTTATTATCCACTAGAATTTTTTGTAGCAGCATTAAATAACAAAGATGATGATGATAAAGTTAAAGAATTGCTAAATGAATTAGAAAAAAGTGGCTATGAACTTCTACTACCACATATTAATAAATCAAATCAAGGCTTTAAAGTAGAACAATGGAATGGCGAGAAAGCTATCAGATGTGGTTTAAGATATATAAAAGGAATTGGCCAGACTACTGCTGATGAAATAGTTAAACACCAACCTTATAAAAATGAAGAGGATATAATCAATAATGATGATATTTATAAAAGAGTATTTCACAAAGGAATAAGAAGACTTTTAAGGGAGGTGGATGCCTGGAAAAATGATGATGAATATGCACAAGAAGAAAAAGAAGGTTTAAGAGAGTTTTTAGCTGCAGAAGAGCTCTATCCATTTCCAGTTATGTCTAAAAATATTGAAAAAGCTAAAGAATTAGCTACTCATTATGATACTACTTTTGTAGATATAGAAGACCTTGATTTTTCAAATAATGATTTTGCTTATTTAAGAGGTGTCATTTCAGGGATAGATAAAAAGAAAATTGGTGATTATGGTAAACCACCAAGTTATAGTAAATGGGAAATGGGGCAAAGATATGCTTTAGTAGATTTAAAGGATGCTACAGGTCATATTAGAATCAAATTTAATCCTGATCAGTATCAAGAATATAAAAACCAATTAAAAATAGGTCAAAAGATTTTAGTTCACAGTAGAATTAAAAGAGATATTAAATTGTTATTTTTAGATTTTATGATTACTTTAAGTGAAGAAAAAATTGAAAAACACAAAGAAGAATATGGGGAGGCACAAGATGGATAAACTTTATACAATATACAAAAATGGCAAAAAGATGAAAACAAACTCCAATGGTTATAATACTGAAAAAGGTGCTAGAACTGCTATTACTATGTTTATTAAAAACAGCGAAAAAGAATTAACTAAAGAAGGTTTTCAAATTAAAACTTTTGTTCCTTATGAAGAAATTAGTTTCCTTGATCTTATTAAAAGGATGGTGAGTTAGTATGATAGATATTCAGCTTGATAATAACTACAAAATAAAGACTAGTAGTAATGGTATGGAATATATTTTAGGAAAAATCACTACCAGAAAAAATGGGGAAGGCGAAATTGTAGAAACTTTAAAAGGCAAGACTTATCATAGATCAATTGAGCATGCCTTAAAAGCCTATTCTGATGAAAGGTTAAGAACTGAAGGTGAATTAACAAGTTTTAAAGATATTATAGAAAAACAAAGAGACATTAATGAAAAAATAGAGAATATACAGGAGGAAATAGAAAATGCTTGACAATGATTTTGTTGAAAAATCAACCAACAAAAACTTCTTAGCAATCGATCCTGGTAAGACAGTAGGCTTTGCCTGGTTTAATTTAAATGCAAATAATATAGAACATGTTTATGGTAGTCAAATGGATTGGATAAACTTTCTATATAGTTTTAGAGAAGTTTCAAGCACAAAAGATTTTGAAATTCTTATAGAAAACTATACAGTAAGAACTAATACTGTTGCTGCTAACTTAAATAAAGAATTATTAACTGCTAAAATTATAGGTGTTATAGAATGGTATTGTAGGTTAAATGATATTGATTATCAATTTCAACCAGCAGGAATAGGGAATGAGTTTTTTGATAAACAAAGACTAAAAGAAATAGGTTTGTGGGTAGTAGGTAAAGAACATGCCAGGGATGCAATACGCCACGGGATGTGGCATTTAGTGTTTGGTAGAGAAGGTAAGGAGGCTTTTGATTATGAGTGATGAGCAAGTAGAAATTCTTGAAGGTAAAGAAAATATAAAAGCAAGATGGGAATCTTTAAAGCATGATACTAATACAATAGCTCAAAGTTTACAAAAGCCTAAAGGTATGTTTACTCATAAAGACTTGCATGAATACAATATAAGGTTTAAAAAGTATATGGATAGATTAAAAAGGTTAAATAAAGACACAAAGGAATTATTAAGAAAAATGGAGGAGGAAAATAAATAATGAAAATAGAAAAAGTTGATGTTTATAACATTGTACCTGCTGTTAAGCATGTTAGATTATCCTATGATAGTCTAGAAAAATCAGACAGCACAAAAAATGGATTAGGGGTTAAAGACTATGAATTAGCTATGAAACTTATCAAATCTGGTAGTAGTCATAGAAAGTTTTTAAGACAAATTTTTATAGGTGCTTTGATAAAAGCACCATGGTATTGGTGGAAAGAGTATGCTACCTATAAAATAGGTACTACTGAAAATTCCAGTAGTATGATGCATACTTTAACTAATAGAGAGTTGACTATGGATGATTTTGAAATGCATAGGATAACTGAAGGCAAAAGAAAACTCTTAAAGTATTTAAATAATTTAATTAAATCTTATAATCAAGCTAAAAATAAAGAAGAAAAGAAAAAATTAGAAAAAGATATATTTGAGATAGTACCACCTAGCTTTATTTATAAAAGGTATGTAACTTTAAACTATGAAGTTTTAAGAAACATTTACCATCAAAGAAAAAATCATAAATTAGATGAATGGCACAAATTTTGTAATTGGGTTAAGACTTTACCATATAGTAAATTTATTTTAGAAGGGACGTTATAATATGAAAAATATGTTAGCAAAAAGAAGAAAAGACCACAAATTAGAAGAATGGGAAGAGTTTGTTGACTGGATTAAAACCTCACCATATCATGAATGTATTACAGAAGGAGGTGAATGACAATTAAGGTGTTTATAAGTCACCACATAAAAGTTTAAAAATTATTTATTACAACAATAAAAAAAAGAAGGAGGCAAATAATGAGTGAATTAGTAAAAATGACTAGAAAGCATTATGATGAATTGATAGAAAAAGGTTTTAGTGAAGAGCAGGTTATGAGATTAACTATTAATTATCAAAGTCAGTTAATGCAAATAGCCGTTCTTGAAGAACAAATGCAGCAAGCAGAGGATATGATGGATCTGGATTTAGATGATTTAAAAGACTATGATGCATAAAAGGAGGTAAATATGGTTTTATCTGATAGAGAGATAATTGATGAGCAAAATAAGAATGAAATAATTCAACCATTTGATGCTGATTGTTTACAACCTGCTAGTTATGATTTAAAATTAGGTATGGAAATTTTAAGATATTTTCCAGGTCATAAAATAAGTTTAGGTGAAACTTATGATAGTTATGAAAAAATAAGTGCTGATGGCTATACTATGAAGCCAGGCGAATTTATTCTAGCAAGTACAAAAGAAAATATTTATATTCCAAAATATCTAGTAGGGGAGGTGTCTGGAAAATCATCAATAGCTAGATTAGGATTAGTTATTCATCAGACTGCTGGGTGGATAGATAGTGGCTTTGAAGGTAATATAACCTTAGAGCTTGTTAATAACTCTAAAAACTTTATAACCTTAAAAGAAGATTTTCCAATAGCACAACTTGTTCTTCACAAATTGACTAGCGAATGTTTAAAACCTTACAATGGTAAATACCAAAAATCTATGGGTGTTGTTAAAAGTAGAACAAAAAGGGAGGAATAAATTAATGGAAGATAAAATTTCAAAAATGGAGACAAATGAAATTAAGAAGGCAGTTGAAAAGAAATTCTTAACTAACAATTCTGATAAAGTAGTAACTGGTGTAGAATTTAAAAGGGAATTTGGAGAAGTAGTTGCTGAAATTCATTTTGAGAAAAGAGGTGTTAGTAATGGATAAAACAAAGTTAGATACATGTTTAAGATGGATACAAAATGATAAGATAAGAGAGTGGACTGAAAACTTCCTGAAAAATAAAACACCAGATTATTTTTGGAAAATTCCAGCCTCATCTACTGGTAAATATCATCCTAGATATGCAGTAGAAGAAGGTGGGTTGGTTAAACATACTAAAGCTGTATTCCAAATAGCATTAAGTCAATTGCAAAATGGAGTTTGGGCTTTTAGTAGTGATGAAAAAGATAAGATTTTATCTGCTATTTTACTGCATGATACTAGAAAGTCTGGTGTTCCTAAACAGGATCATACTGTAGAAGACCACCCAGAGTTAGTAGCTGACACTATAAGAAAAGACTGTAAAGAAGGTTCTATTAGAGATGATATAGCTAGCTTAATTGAAACTCATATGGGGCAATGGGGAGAAAAAAAGCCAGGAAATGAAATGCAATTTTTTGTACACTTATGCGATTATATTGCCAGTAGAAAATATATGGAAATAAATTTTGAAAGGAGTAAGGTATAAATGAAAATAATTAAAAGAGGCGGAAGAAAAGTTGAATTTGATAGGAATAAAATTAAAAATGCTATAAGTAAAGTCTTTGCTGAATTTGAAAACAGAAGTGATGAGTATTATAAAGGAATAAGAGAAAAAGCTGCTGAACAATTGACTGAAAAGATAGTCCAAAAAATAAAAAATGATTATGATGAACCTCATGTAGAAGAAATACAAAATGAAGTTGAAAATATGCTAATTAAACATGATTATATTGAAGTAGCTAAGGCATATATAAGATATAGAGAAAACCATACTAAAAAACGAAAAGAATGGCTCAAAAAAGAGCTACCAATGTCAATTTGGACTAGAAAATACCAGTATAAAAATGAAAGTTTTGAAGGATTTTTGAGTAGAGTAACTAATGGTAACCAAAAAGCTAAAAAATTAATTAAAGATAAAAAGTTTTGTCCTGCTGGTCGAATATTAGCTAACAGAGGTTTACAGAAAGATGGTAGGAAAGTAACATATAGCAATTGTTTTACAGAAGGTCATAAGGTATTAACTAAAAGAGGTTTAATTAATATTGAAAATGTTAAAGTAGGAGATAAAGTACTAACTCATAAAGATAGATGGAAACCTGTTAATGAAGTTATGTGTAAAAGGTATTCGGGTAAAATGGTTGATTTAAAAACTAAATATGGTTTAGGTAGTATAAAATGTACTATAGACCACGAATTTTTAACTAATGATGGCTGGAAAGAAGCGGGTGATTTAAGACAATATTCTAATGGACACGCTAGCCGAAATGGGAAATATTATGATGCTTTAAAGTTAATTAATGTAGAAGATAATGAGATAAATAAGGATATTGATTTATTTGATTTTATAGAAGATAATGATTTTGAGACTAATCTTGAAACAGAAAATGGTAAAATAAATACCCAGTCTTCTCACGAATTAGGTAATGGAGCAATTGTTGATAGGAAATCTAATCCTATTAATCGTTTTGTTAAATTAGATGAAGATTTGTTATATTTGATTGGAAGATGGTTAGGAGACGGTTGTATTTCCTCAAGAAAAGACCAACAACTAAGTATCGTTCAAATAACATTTAATTTAAAAGAAGAAAAACAAGCGATTAGATGTAAGAATATAATTGAAGATAAATTTGGAATAAAAGTAAATGTCAATAAGAATTTAGACCAAAATACACTAAATTTAAGGTTTGATAGTATTATATTAGCTCATTTAATTAATAATATATTCAATAGAGGGGTAGAAAATAAGACTATACCTTATGAATTATTATCATCTAAATCAAAGCCCCTTCTTTTAGGATTTTTAGACGCTGATGGTTGTTTTACTAAAAGAGGAAGTGTAGCTGTATGTATAAAGAATGAAGAACTAGCTGATAAAATTAAGTTATTGAGTTACCTTTGTAATATTCCTTGTAAGAAATCATTAGAAAAACAGCCTTATAAGAATGATGGAAAAGAATATTATATTTATAAACTTTATTACCCTAAATTAGTTGGGGTAAAAGAGTTAAAAGATAATTTAGATAAAGTTTATGAAGATAGTAGATTAGAAAAAGAGTATAAAGTTAATTCTGTAGATATAAAAAATATAGAAGGTAGTTACTTTAGTAAGTTAGAAAAGAAAGAAATTTATAAAGATAATGTTAGAGTTTATAATATTTCTGTAGAAGATGACCATAGTTATACGGTTAATGGAGTAGTGGTGCATAATTGTTATGTAATCACACCTCCTGATGATGATTTAAAAAGTATTAATGAATCTACCTACAAATTAGAAAGAACTTTTAGTTATGGTGGTTTGCAATAAGCTACCCTTTAGAGGAAATCTCTAATGCAAGAAAACTGGTTAATTCGGTGAAACTCTAAGTCCAATAGGATAATGACAATACCGAGCTAAACTAATTCAAGATTATAAAGAAAAGAGGTGAATTAATGTTTAAGAGGGTATCTGATTATATACCATATCTTTTAAATAAATACTATATTACTAAAACAGGTAATGTTTATTCTCAAAGATATAATATAAAACGTTTTATAAATCTTTAACCAAATGTTGTAAATACTATAATGAATTTAATTATGACTATTTTACCAAACAAAGTAAAAAAGATATTTTTCAATATAAAGGATATAAAATTTTTATCTTGAATTAGAATGTGTAACGACTATTCCGAGAGGAAGTAGGATTTAAAAATCCGAAACACCAGTTGCCCTGACTTATGGGTAAAGATATAGTCTAGCCCCTTCTAAATATCATGAAAATGAGGGTATAATCGGGTGGAGGAACAGATTTAAGTAAGTTAAGGCCAAGAGGTGCAAAAGTAAATAATGCTGCTAAAACAACTTCTGGTGCTGTAAGTTTTATTGGTAAATTCAATAAATCTAGCGAATTGATAGGCCAGGAAGGGCGTAGAGCAGCATTAATGTTAACAATGATTTGTAACCATCCAGATATAGAAGAATTTATTGAGAAGAAGACTAATTTGGATGCTGTTAACAAAGCAAATATGTCGATTAGAGTTACTAATAATTTTATGGAAAAAATTAAAAAAGGTAAAAATTTCACATTAAAATTTAATGTAGAAGACACAAATGAAACAATTCAAAAAAAGATTGATGCTAACAAATTAATGAATAAGATTGCTTATACTAATTGGTTTTCTGGAGAGCCTGGAGCTTTATTTTGGGATAGAATAAATAATTATAGTATATTATCTGAGTATGACAATTTTGAATTTGCTGGAACTAACCCATGTGGTTCTAATCTGAGCCTCATGTAAAAAATTGGGCAAAATCGATAAAGGCTTAACTGCTAATATCGAGATAACTTATTATTCTATTTAGTTTAATAAGTATTGTAGAGCATAGCAGGTGAAAAAATATAATCCTGCCAAGAGTGCCCAAGATTCAATTGAATTAAAATGTATGCCGAGCTTATAGGAAACTATAAGAACTAAAGGATAAAAAGCCTTTAGGGTAACAAAACTGGAAGAACCACTTCCAAAGGGTGGCAGTTGTTTACTTGGAGCCTTAAATTTAGGGAATTTTGTAGATAAACCTTTTACTGATCAAGCTAGCTTTAATTATAAGGAATTCAAAGAGTCTATATCTATTGCAGTAAGATATTTAAATGAAGTTTTAGAAGAAGGGTTAGAGTTACACCCATTGCAAGAACAGAGAGAATCAGTTAAAAAATGGAGACAAATTGGTCTTGGTTTTATGGGATTAGCTGATCTGTTCATTGAATTAGGTATTGAATATGGTAGTGATAGATCAATTGAATTATCAGAAAAAATAGGTGAAATATTAATAAACAAAGCAATACAAACTTCTGCTAATATAGCTAAAGAAAAAG
>Ga0207414_1000659_pt1 | contig 14594 bp, 12 predicted proteins | sample PonA231FremontCA_2_FD_187269 | JGI IMG/M metagenome (GOLD analysis project Ga0207414, IMG submission 187269) | Marine sediment microbial community from Fremont, CA, USA - Pond A23 Sediment 1 (SPAdes) | ecosystem: Environmental > Aquatic > Marine > Unclassified | place: USA: Fremont, California... | reverse complement strand
GAAACGGAGAGGCCAGTTCTGGGTAACGGTTCCGGCGGGTTGTCCGGTAGCGCAATTCATCCGGTGGCCGTAAAATCCGTTTACGACCTCTACGAAGCAGTTTCCCTGCCGATAATTGGCGTCGGCGGAGTCGAGACTGGTGAAGACGCTATTGAACTCGTTCTCGCCGGAGCGTCTGCGGTCCAAGTAGGTACGGCCATAGCAAATAGAGATCTGGATGTATTCAGAGAAATTAACGCTTACCTGGAAAGCTACCTGGACTCGAAAGGGATCAAGCTGGGAGAACTAGTCGGTAATGCCCACCGAGTTCCTACTGGCCGGGGATAATTTTATAAGGAGATCCCGATCAGGGAAAGCAGCAGAACTGATAGCGGAGCGATGAAGATAGCGGGGAGGAAATTGCTTACCTTCACGTCCTTGATTTCCAGCAGGGCCAAACCAATTCCGATTATGAGCATTCCACCCGTAGCGGATAGTTCTCCGACGGCCGTCGAATTTGCGACTGCCTCCGCCCCAAGACTGCCCCGCGCCAGCAGGGCCAGAAGCGTAATTCCGCCCTGGTAAACCGTCAGGGTAAGCACGGAAAACAGGACACCAACCCCGAGCGTGGAGGCGAAGATCATCGCGGCAAAACCATCCAGCCCCGATTTAACGGCAAGGAGCTGGAAATTCCCGGTTAAACCGTCCTGAATTGCGCCAAGGAAGGTCATCGGTCCGACTGCAAAGACCAGACTGGCAGTTACGAACCCCTTCGTGAAGTTGCCCGTTTCCGAGTTGAAGGACAATAACCGGGAAAAGGTTCTTTTCATTAAGTCGCCCAGGCTGTCTAGTCGGGTCTTAATTTCCAGCAACTCACCCACCAGCCCCCCTAGCGCGACACTGGCCATCGGAATAAAGATGCTCTGAGTATCCAGAGACATCCGAAAACCGATGACCAGTGTCACCAGGCCCAGCCCTTTCATCACGATATCCTGCAGGTTTTCCGAAAGGCGTTCCCCGAGGAGCAATCCGACCGATCCACCGAGTAGTACCGTGACGATATTTAAAAGCGTACCTGTACCTGGCATGCTGCCCCCGAGTTAACCGGATAGATAGTTTTTAATTTCCGCGATAGTACTGTCTATATCATCGCTGGTTATCCCGAGATGCGTTACGAACCTGATGTTGTCCGCGTCCCGGGGGCCAATTACTATTCCCCTGTCGGCCAGATAGTCGGCTAAATCGTGGGCGTTTACATCTATTTGTTCTGAACTTACAAAGAGGATATTGGTTTCTATGGGGTCCGGTTTAAGTTCGAAACCCAGGTTTTTCAGTTCTCTACCGAGTTTTTTCGCGTTTTCGTGATCTTCTTCAAGCCTATCGACGTGGTTTTTTAACGCGTAAATTCCGGCAGCAGCTAGAATGCCGACCTGCCGCATGCCTCCGCCGAACCTTTTCCGTCCGACGAGAGCCCGGTCGATGAACTCCTGGCTACCGACGATCATCGAACCAACCGGAGCAGCGAGTCCCTTGGATAAGCAAAACATTACGGAATCAAAACCCTGAACCAGCTCGGATGGTTGCCTGCCCGAAGCTACGGCGGCATTGAAGATCCTTGCACCATCGAGATGAATTGGGATCCCTATTTCATCGGCAAATTTAGTGGTCTCTTCCAGTTTTTTTGGAGGATACACCCGGCCACCCTTGTTGTTGTGAGTGTTTTCCAGCGTTATCAAGCCGGTTTCTGGCAGGTAATACTTGTCCGGGTTCAGTTCTTGTTTGATCCGTTCGGGAGAAAGCGTGCCGTCGCTGGAACGAATCGGTCGCGGAGTCACGCCGGAGAACGAGGCCATCGTTCCCATTTCGTAGTTAAAAACATGACTCTCCTCTTCTACAATGACTTCCTCGCCGGAGTTAGTATGGGTCCAGATTGACACCTGATTCCCCATACTACCGGATGGAACGAACAAACCAGCTTCAAAGCCCATGATTTGAGCTGCCAGGTCCTGCAGCTCGTTGACTGTAGGGTCCTCGGCGTAAACGTCGTCTCCTACTTCTGCTTCCGCCATTTCTTTACGCATCTCGTCCGTGGGTTTGGTTACGGTGTCGCTTCTCAGATCGATCCGATTCAAATTATCACTCCTATTTTATTAACTTTAACAAGACTAATATAGAAAAGCAGTTTACACAACTTTCGCTTCGACTCGGGTTAGGTGAAATATACTTTAAGATAGCAGCTGTAAGATAAAATAATACAAGTATTAGGAGTAAAATAATTGACAAACCAAACCAATAAGACTTGACATGATCTACCTCATCGTGTAAATTGATTATAGTCAATTAAAATAATGATTAAGATCAAATTTAATTGCTACAATACGGGTGAAAAAGATGAAAGTAAAAACCAAAGAAAACGTAAAGTACTGGGAAGCACTGCCGATGCCAAGAGAATGGAGAATTGTAGAGGGCCCGGAGAACGAGGCCGCCGAGAAGAAACGGGAAATGGCCAGATCAGTTATGGAGGAGTGGTTATCCTCCCATCCGATGGACGGGGATTAAGTTTACAGGGCAAGGTGTCCGTTTATATTGTATGAAACTTTAGAGGTGTAGGCCTTGAGCGATATCTCGTAGCTCCTTTCCCGAGCTAATTAGCTTACTTTCCTCTTCTTCGCTGAGGTCGTGGGTCAATACATCTTCCACGCCATTGGAGCCAACTATACTTGGCAGGCTCAAAGCAACCTCATCTAAACCGTACTGGCCCTCAAGAACGCTCGACACGGTAAGCATAGTACGCTCGTCATTGAGAATCGCTTCAAGGATTCTGGAAACTGCCAGCCCAACGGCGTAATTTGTAGCCCCTTTCCTGTCTATTACTTCATAAGCGGCGTTCTTGACTGATTCGGAAATGCTTTCTTTAAAGGAAGTTCTGTCGCAGTTTTTGGGGCAATTCGAGCAGTACCTATCGAAGGGCACGCCGCCGAAGTTCGTCAGGCTCCAGGTTACTACTTCTCTATCTCCGTGCTCACCAATTACGTAACTGTGTACGTTTGAAGTATTGATGTCACAGTGGTCTCCAATCAGGTAGCGAAGCCGTGAGGTGTCCAGAACCGTTCCGGACCCCATGACGTGACCTTCCGGTAGATCCGACAGTTTTTCCGCCACGTAGGTCAGGATATCTACCGGGTTCGTTACTACAAGTATTTTTGCCTCTTCTGTATGCTCCGTAATTTTCGGGATGATATCCTTGAAAATTTCCGTGTTCTTATTTACAAGATCCATTCGTGATTCCCCGGGTTGTTGACTTGCGCCGGCCGTTATTACCACTACGTTGGAGTTCTCGCACTCCTCATAACCCCCGCTGGTTACCTTTACCGGCTTCACGAAGGAGGCACCATGGTTGAGATCCATTGCCTCCCCTTCTGCCTTTTCCTTATCTATATCTACCAGCGAGATGCGAGAAGCGGAACCACGATTCATTACGGCATAAGCTATTGTGGAACCGACGTAACCGGCTCCCACTATAGTGATCTTGCTTTTCATTTTTGGACCTCCCACTTTTTCTATGACTCGGAACTGGCTTTTGTTCTCAGTACCTTTAAATTGTCCGTGTAAATGAAAAAAAATCAAAGTTGCAAAGGTTTTTGATTCGGTTGTTTAGAGTTATATTCGTAGCAACCCCTTGAAAAATGAATTCGCTTCAATATAAAATTGTGAATACATTCACCAAAACTTGCCGAGGAAGCCCCAGGGCTTGCCCTGGGGAGGAATCGGCTGGTTTTTGTCCAGCAGTCAATCGAGCCCGTTTCCCAACTGATACCCAATATGGGAAATAAACTAATAAATAATCACCAGAAACTATCAAGGATTATTCCTCGATTGACTGCTGGGTCGATTGTCGTTAAAGAAAAAGGTTTCTGACCTTACGGGTTTGTGGTTACAAGCCTCGCACCTTGGTGCGGGGTAATTGACTAAAGCGAGGTGAAAAAGATGGCGATGGATTCATGCGACATTTGTGAGGCCACAGTTGATGTCGGTGAAAAAAAGGTCCGTTCCAGCAAACTGGAGACCTTCGTTCTAGGTATTCTTGCGGGGGCTTTTATCGGTCTTGGCGCACTTTTTTATACAATCACTACAACTAATTCGGGGCTCGGTTTCGGTCCGGCGAGGTTGCTCGGGGGAGCAGTATTTTCTCTTGGGTTGATTCTCGTTGTAATAGCTGGTGCCGAACTGTTTACTGGCAATAACCTCATCTCCGTAGCCGCGTTTACCGGTAGAATCACTACCAAAGAGGTTATAAAAAACTGGCTCTGGGTTTACCCGGCTAATTTTGTCGGTGCCATACTGGTGGTGGGGTTGATATATGGAACTGGCGTGTGGGAGTTTGCGGATTACGGAGTTGGTGCAAAGATGGTAAGTATTGCGGCGGCCAAGACCGGTCTTGCTCCCTTAGCTCTATTCACAAGAGCGATACTCTGTAACTTTCTTGTCTGTCTAGCCGTGTGGATGGCAGCTGGAGCAAACTCTATCTCCGGGAAGGTAATGGCGATGATATTTCCGGTGGCTGGTTTCGTTGCGATGGGTTTTGAACACTCTATAGCCAATATGTACTTCATTCCCATGGGTTTAATCCTACAGGGAAAAGCGGAAGTTGCCGCCGTAATCGGCTCCGGTTTTCCGAGCCTTTCCTGGATAGGTTTTTTCTATAACCTCGGCTGGGTAACTTTTGGTAATATAATCGGTGGGTGCCTTTTCGTCGGGGTGCCTTACTACGTATGTCACGTGGTTTGTAGCGGCAGCGTCGATCTTCCTCAGGAATAAAAAATTGCTTCCGGGCTTAACGATCCGGGGGCAAGGTCACGTGATAAGGTATCAAGCTTCGGTGCCTTCTTCCGAAAAAATTATCGTTACCTTGGAGGCTATTTCTTCGAATTTCGTTTTTGAACTCGTTTCGGCAGATAGTTCACTTGCCTTTTCCAGGAATTCTTCCAGGGTGATTTCCACGTCCTTTTCGTTTCTGAGTTCTATTACGGAATCGGTCGCCAGGTTTGCGACCTCGCTTTTCGTGCTGGAAGTATTTGTCGAAATTTCATCCAGGATTTCCGCAAATTTTTTTACCCTGGCGTCCTGTTCGGAAACGTAATTACCGGCGGAGAAGATGGCCAGTTCGTGTGCAGGTGATCTTTCATCTACTGGTACCCTCGTTTCCGGCTCTTCCCTGTCCAGCTGAGTCAGGACGATTATTGCTATCAGGGCAATCGCGACAGTCACAACGATAAAGCCGAAAATACCCCTTTTACTGTCCCGCATAAAATTACCTCCAGGGAATTATAAATAAAGGGTCTGGTTTCACCAAGTAGTGCATCGAGTTTATAAGGTAAACATGCGGGCCAGCTGGTTCCGGGTTGATTTTGTAAATTTGTGAATCAAAACAGTGGGGGTGGTATCAAAATTAGGCGTGTGGTTTGCGAGTTATTAACTAGTTTTATCCCGGTACATCTCCTCATCTGCTTCCTTGATCGCGTCTGCTACGTCCCTTTCCTGGCCGGGGCTCCAGTGTGAAACTCCCATGGCGAGCGTGAGGTCGAAGTACCGTTCCTTGTTTTTCTTGATTCCCCTCAGAGATTTCGTTCGTTCCGAAATATCTTTTGCTAGGGTTAGTACCACCTTTGCTCCTTCAAGCTCAATAAGGTGGGACTTTAGCTCAACCGGAACCTTTCCTCCCTCACTGGTTTCATGAACTCTCTCAAACTGATTAACCTTTTCATTTGCCAGTTTCTCCGGGAGGCAGGGTAAAATCAAATCTCTCTTACTCGCATCAAACTCCCCCAGTGCGGTACCAGGGAGATCTTCTCTGGCGTGATCAAGAATCTCAGCAGCTTCCTGGTTGACTTCCAGCAAAACACCCGAATCGTCTTCTTCCGTAATACCGGTTAAGAATATAGCGTCGCAAGCTTTGTCAATTATTAGCCTGATTATCTGCTTACTTTTCCCAAAAACGTTTCTATCCATACTTCACCTTTGTTGCTCAATCAGTAGCTATCAAGTAGATTGGACCCGGGGCATTATTCAGAATATCGATTTCCGGAAAATTACCTTACGTCCCGCTACACAACAAGTGTTGCTCAAGCGAAAAATATCATTCAGAAAGTTCCTTTAGAATACTACCTGTAATTAGGTTTCAGAAATCCTGAATTTTACTTACTGTAGTAGCTATCTTCTTTTGTTTCCTTTTTATTCTTGTACATCTCCCTATCAGCTTCCATGAGTGCGGCCTCGATGTCTCCTTTCTCTTCCGGTAACCAGTGTGAATGCCCCATGGCGATTCTGAGTGGGAATTCAATTAAATCGGTTTCGCTATTCCAGCGTTCTATTTTAATTCTGATCCTTTCCACGACGTTCTTGGATTCACCGTTTGTTTCCGGCATGACCAGCATGAACTCGTCTCCTCCGTAACGGACGAGCATGTCCGACTCCCTTATGTTGTCCCTGAGTAACGTTGAAATTTCTTTTAAAACCTCATCACCGACCATGTGGGAATACTGGTCGTTTACCTCCTTGAAATCGTTTATATCCATCATGCAAAAGGCGATGGGGTGTTTGTACCGTCGTGCCCTTTCGGCTTCTTTGTCCAGTGTATTTTCAAAGAATCTCCTGTTGTAAAGACCCGTCAAGGGATCCTTAAGTGATTTCTTTTTCATTTGTTCCTTTAATCGCAGTGAAAACCTTCTGGTCTTCAATAGAGATTTGATCCTGGAACGCAATTCGACCTTCCTTACCGGGCTCGTTATAATGTCGTCTACGGGATCGCCAAGGTACTGCTCGAAGGCCCCTGAAGTACCTTTCTTAACCAGCAGCAGTACGGGCAAGAAAAGAGGTTTCTCCTTTTCTATCCTTTCCTGGCATTCTTCCTGGAGTGATTTAAAGGTTGGTAAGTCGAATATTACGAGATCGAAGGATTTATTACAGTCTTTTTTGCCGTTTATCTCAATTACAGAATAACTTTCCTCCAGGTTCTTCTTTATTAACTCTGAATTTCTTTTGTTGTCCAGAGCGAGCAGTATAGTGGGCACGGTAAGTTATTCTCCAAGCATGACTTTAACGAGCTTTAACAGCCTGCTTTTCTCCAGTGGTTTGGTTAGAACATCGCGGGCACCCTCGTTCAGGCTTTTTTCCTTGGCTTGTCTGTTTTTCTTTGGAGAAATTATAAAAAAAGGTAAACCGTCATTTCTAATTTCCTCACAGCGGTCCCAGATTGAGTGGTCAAAACCGGAGACGTCTATCAGGGCCATGTCAGTTTCGTCCTTGCTCTCCAAAATCTTGTCCAGGACATCGATACTTGCTGCTGTCTCTGCCAGGTAGCCGTGCTCCTCGAGGAATTGAGCTAATAATTCCAGGTTCTTTTCATGTTTTGCCACTACCAGTATAGTTTTTTCGCTCATTTGGTTGCCTGGTCCTTTGGGGAATCCTTGTTCTGCCATTCGGGCTGGCCGCTAAGAATTCCTCGGAGATCCTTCATTGGAGACCCAACCTTTATGCCGTGTTCTGTAATGTTAAACTCCCTGAGGCTCCTTTCAAAGTCGCTGACGCGTTTTTTCAGGACCCCTATTGCTTTGCGTAGCTCTCCTTTCAGTTCAAGGTACCTGAAGAACAATACGTTATCCGCTATTACAGTAATGTCGAGATCAGAGGCTTGGAATTCACCGGTAATCTTGCTTACCTCGTTCGTGATAATTGCGGTAATCCCCATATTACGGAAATATTGACAGAGGTTGAATAGAGATTTTCTTAGTTCATTTCCCCGAACGGAGAGGTTATAGCCGTTTACGCTATCGAGCACTACTATCTTAGTATCTTTTTCTTCTACCTCGTGCCTTACTTTCTGAGCGAATTCGTTGTCAGTTAGTTCAAGTGGTTTTATTTCATTTACGAGAAGGTTGCCACCTTCTTTCATCTTTTCTATTGGGATGTTGATGGCCTTACTCCTGGAATTGAGCAGATCGCTGTCCTCGTCAAAATTATACACCGCCGTTCTATCTCCCCGACCGGCCGCTTCCTTCGCAAACTGTAAGGCGAGGCTCGTTTTACCTACGCCGCTTGGACCGGTAAATAAAGTAACGGTTCCCCTTTCCAATCCACCGTGCAACATTTCGTCCACTTCTGGAACTCCTGAGGAAAGGGTAGAGTTATTAAAGCCTGCCCCGTAACGTTTCGAAATTAATTTAGGGTAGACTTCTACACCTGCATCAGTTATTTCCATGGAGTGTTCACCTTCCTGGAAACCCGACCCCCGGAATTTTTGTACTTCTATCGATCTACGTTTGTCGGTTGATTGAAGCTTTATTATTCCATCAGCCATAAACTGAAGGTCGTGGTCCGGGTTTTGTGGGCTATTCTCCGAGGTGAATAAAACCGTCGAGTTTTGCTGGCCAAAAAACCGGGAAAGTGATAACACCTGTTGTCTGAACTGGTGTTGATCGTTTGTCAGGTGGCGCAGTATGGTGATGGCGTCTATAAAAACTCTATCGGGATTTACGCTGGTGACTTTTTCCTTGATATCTTCTACAATAGGTTCCTGCTCGACCTCGGAAGGGTGAAAAACGTCGTATGATTCCTCTTCGGCAAACCGTGTGGAATTGGGAGATAGGTCGAGGAAACTTACACTTTCCATATCCATTCCGAGCGCTTTTGCGTTTTCTTTGACCTGACTTTCCGGCTCTGAAAAAGTTAAGAAAAGCGAGTTATCGCCCTCTTTGGTTCCCTGTACCAGGTAATCGAAGCCAAGGATTGTTTTTCCGGTACCCGCTTCTCCCCGCAACAGATAAGAACGCTTCGGGATCAAACCGCCGTGGAGAATTTCATCCAGACCTTTGATACCAGTAGATAGTCTGCTTTCCTTATCTATTACCATAAAAATATAGCCTCCTGGTTATTGCAACGATAAAATCCCTATTATTTTACAGGTAAGCTTGATCAGTATCAATTACTGGATAATTTTAAGTAATTACAAAAATATATATGGTTTATCACTTTTTCTTTTATAAATATATACAGATAAAATTTAGCTATAAAAGTGGGGTTAGTAATCTACAGAAATAGGGTCCCCGGCTAAAGGGACCCTACTAGTCGATACTGTTCATTCTGCGATGGCAGCCTCGACCCAGACCATTCTATGGTCCGAAGCGTTCTTAACCACCTCTTTTAAAAGGAGCGAATCAGGTCCGAGTCCGGGCCAGAATACGCCCGAGCCTTTGATACCGATTTCTTCTGATGGCAGGACGTAATCAACCCGGAGGTCGCTCATCGTGTTGAATCTGGCGGACGCTCCAATATCAATTCCCCCCTGACTCATCGGGAAAGTAGAAGTGTTCATCCCCGTATTCTCGATCAACAATCTAGCAGCTTCGAAGTTATCCGCCCCACCGGGCGATGCATTCATGTCTCCCATCAGGACGAATTTAGCGTCATCGGGGAGACCGCCCTTTTCGCCGCTGTCGTCATAGATGTAGTCCTTTCCTTTTGCGTAATCAGTCAAGAGCCTGACTTCGTCATGGTTTCGCCGTCCGTTGATGTTTGCCTCCGCGTCGAAGACCGGGGGAGTTGGGTGCGCCATGAGCACGTGTACTGTCGTTCCGTCTATGTTAACCGGTACGTCCCAGTGACTTTTGGAGGAGAGCCTGAACTTTTCGGCTTCCTCTTTGTTCAGATACATGCCACCGTGTTCCGAGCCGACGGGCATCAGGTTGTCCGGCATGTCCTTCCAGAGAAACTTCCGGAAGGTCCGGACTTCGTCCCGTTTGATCGGGTACTTGCTCAACAGGGCCATCGCGTACTGTCCCGGGTATTCTCCGTAACCGTAGCAGTCGTTACCATAAGCTTCCGTACCTTTTTCCGTCACTATTTTTCCGTTGTTGTCGAGGTCCATCCCGCTGGGAATCCCAGTATTTGATTTGGCCACGTAAATGTATTCGTAATTCAGCCCCGGTAAACCCTCTTCTTGTGGCTCTTTCAGGTAATTGTTGACGAAAGCTCGAGCGTTCGATACTTCCGTCATTTTGCCTTGCTGGAGGTTGTTCGCGATCTCGTTCAGGCTAAGTACGTCCGGATTAACTCGCTGAATAACCTCTGCTGCCGCTGAGGCTTGAGAATTGCCTTTCTTTTGAACCTGTTCAGTCGTCAGGTTTTCGATGTTGAAAGTAGCGAATTTGACTTCCTTTTCGGAAGGTTCTTCTTTTTGGTTGACTACCTTCTCGTCTATTACCTCACCCGATTTATCTATTGCCCTGACAGTTACCTTTTCCCCGTCGACGTGGATACCGACGTAGTGTGCCGCTGATTTGAACTTTTTCAGATAACTTCCCCAGGGGGCGTACATTCGCTCGTATTTCGGTGCCCCGGCACCGCCGGAGACTATTTCGTAGAAAGAACTGCCGTAATTGGCCGAAGTCATATTCGTATAAACGGGAGTATCATCAGTGACCAGGAGCCGCTGATAGTTATGTTCGTCGCTCGCCAGAACCACGGGAACAATTCCGCTTTCACCAAATATTTTCAGCATTTCGTCCCTCATTTCCAATACGTAGCGTTTCTGCCCCTTGTACCACATGGTGTCGTCTATGTGTGCACTGTTTGGGAAAGGCGGTTCGTGCATTACCGGGAACACGTGGTCGATTTCGGGGTCTTCCTTTGCGTCTTCTACGACGTTTTCGATCCATTCCATCTGGTTTTCCAGAATAAAGCCCTCCAGGTTGCCGCCGTGTTTTTCCGGGTTGGTGCTAATCCAGTAGTTGGTATTGATGACAAGAATTCTGGAGTTATCATAGTCAAAGTAGTAGGCGTTTTCACTGTAAGTGGGTGCGTTGACCCCTTCCGGCTCGGGACTAATTTTTGGGTCCCCGGAGTCCGGCCTCTTAGTCGGATTGACGAACTCTTCCGCGAATACTGCCTCGGTACTGTTTTCCCCCGTTTTGTCGAACTGGATACCGTAAGTACTTCCGTCATCGTAGGCCGTGTACAGGGATTCGTGGTTCCCTATTCCTTCGTAAATCGGGACGTAAGCGCCAACGGGTTCCGTGGTATCCTTCCAGGCTTCCAGCTGGTTGTGAAAACCCTGGACGTTATTGGTGTAACCTTTGACGAGATCACCGGCAAAAACGGTAAAGTCCATGCCGTGCTGGTAGATGCTTTCCATCAATTTGGTCATCGTGTCGTAGTTCGTACTGTTGGCGTAATTTACCAATCCTTCGGTGTGTTCGGAACCCTCGTATCCGCCGCGACTGTCTCCGAGGAAGGCGAACTTGAACTCACCGTCCGTGGATTCGGTCTCGAAACTGAACCTTTTCGTACTCATTTGGTAATCCGAATCCGGGTCCATCACCGTTATGCTGTACTTGATCTCGGACTCCGAGGAGAGTCCGGTTAGCTCAACTTTGTGTTCCCTGGTGGCTTCGTTTCCACCGAAGGTTTTTCCTTCCACCATGACTTTGCCAGTTGTTGCCACGTTTGTTTCCCAGGAGATAACGGCACTATTTTTTTCTACCAGATCGACAAAAGGTCCTTCTTTGATGTAAGGTACTAACTCGTATTCTTCTCCCGGGTTTACCCGGAAGCGACCGCCGTAGGGAATTCCGTCGACGAAGAGCCTGTACTGGATTGTCGTTGGCTCCTCCAGGTCCAGTTTTTCCAGGTCCAGCTCGACCTCGTGATTATTTTGCGGCGTTTCGTAGCTGATCTCCTTAGTGTATGAGAATTCCGGGAGCTGAGGTCCGGTTTTCGGGGTGTATTTACCGTATTTCACGGCGATTTCTCCAGCTTTATTGGTCGAGAACGAGAGATTGACCCCTGTATCCGTACCGGAAAAACTAACTTCTTCTTCCAGTAGAAATACCCTGAACTCGTCTATCTTTGGTAAATCAGGATATTCTACCGAATCGCCGAGATTTCCTCGTTTCGGAAAGGATACCTTGAGACCTTTGACTGCCGTCGGTCTAACCCGGAATTCGCCGTAGCTGAAATCGACCGGTCCTCGAATCAGTTCAACATTTTGACCTTCTTCGGTTGGAGTTGCCGCGCCCCCGAGGTGTGAGCCGGAAACCAGTAGTTTTCCGGAACCGTCCCGCACGTACCAGTTGCCGTTTCCCGCTGCCGGGTTGTCGACTTCCAGCCCCTGTAACTCGACCAGTACACCCTCGTACTTTTCCTGCCGTACCTCGCTGGCCTTAAGGGTTACTGGTTCGGGAATGGTGCCAGAGCCAATCACCTCGACGGATTCTGGCTGGTTGAACTCGGTCATTTTGTAGTATTCGTCTATCGGTCCTTTGACTCTGACTCTATCCCCCGGTGCGGCCTCGGGGCTGCCCCCAGTGTAGACCCAGATACCGTTCCAGGCTCCTTTGCCGTCCTGGAGGTAGAACCCGTTGTCGTCGGTTACGACTACAGTACCTTCGGTGACGACTGTTTGCCCGGCGTACACTGAAGCACCGTTATCCGAAGTGGTTGACTGAATATCGTGAACAGTAACCTCGGGCTTTTTAGCTTCTTTTTCCGATTTTGAAGATTTTGAGGTACTCTTCGGCTGAATTCTAAACTGGCCATAGCTATAGGTAACTGGCCCAGTTATGTAATCGATCTCTCCGCCTGTCGAATCCGGTTGGTAACTTGCTCCGGTGTTGGTTCCATCTATCGCGACGTCCCCCGTACCGTCATTTACCGTCCAGACTCCGTGTTCGTCCGGCGCAGCAGTAACTTCAAGCCCTTCGATTCTGACCAAAACGCCTTCGTACCTTTCCTGGCTTACTTCACCGGTGTTAAGCATCGTCGGCTCAGGTATTTCCCCTTCTCCCCGTATTTCCGTGGATTCCGGCTCAATTTCCGTGAGCTCGTAGTATTCGCTGACCTTACCCTTCACCAGTACTTCTTCGCCGGGAGAGACTTCGGGACTTTGATCGGTGTAGATATAGATACCGCTCCAGGGCCCGGAACCGTCCTGGAGGTAGTAGCCGGAATCACCCGTAGCGGTGACAATTCCTTCAGTCGTAACGGTCTGATCGACGAATTTGGAAGCGCCCTCGGCCGTTCGTTGAAGCTGGACCTCCTGAATCGTGATTTTTTCGTTCTCCGCACCAGCAGTCTGTGGTAAGATAAGAGAAGTAATCAGAAATAGAGCCAGCACCAGAATTGACCTTCTTTTTAACATATTTCCCCCCTATTGTTAGTGGAAAGTTGGTTTGAGAGTGGAATGACCGCCCGATGGTTTATGTAAGATTATTTCTTGTGGTCATTGGTCTAAAAAAGTTATGGTTTCGGTTGGTTGCTATCACCTCCCAGAAGTTTTATAAGATAAAATAAAAAATAACTCAATTTTTTCTGGAAGACGAGTTCGATCCTTATTTCAGCTGTAACTCAGGAATATCCGGTAGTAATCCATAAATAATTTCCGAATCAGTCCGGTTAGAATTAGGAACTTTTGGTTTGGACTCAAGGGGAGTGGAAATCGGGACCCGGGGGAACCGTATAATAAAAAGGAATAATATCACTGAATTCAGAATATTACGGGAGGAAATATGAAAAGTAAACTTTCAATCGGTCTAACCCTTATAATGGTTTTAGGTCTAACCGTTTCAATCGTCGGATCCGGAGCGGAAGAGTTTTCTGCCGATCTCCTAATTGAAGAGTTGCGCCGGGCTGAGCAATTAATCAATGAAGGAAAAACTCAGCAGGGACTTGAGTCTTTGCAGGGAGTTCAGTCAATACTAAACAGCAAAATTAGCGAGCTCAGTCCTGACGGTCAAGCTGGTGTTTCCGCTCTGAAGATCGGTTACGTTAATGCCACCGAAGCCTTCACGGTATTTACGGAAGCGGTGAGTAAAGAGCGGGAGAGTGCCCAGCAGAAGGATGAAGAGTTACGGCAACTTAGAGAAAAAGCGATTCAGGGAGAGATATCCGAGTCCCAGTACCGCAAGCAGGCGGATATTCTTCAGGCGGAAAAACTAAAAGCCCAGCTCGAGATCGATATGGCAATGGTGAAAACGATGCGGTCGGCCCCGGGCTTTGAATCGGTTTCCGATCAGTTAAATAACCTGTCTAATCAGGTGCAGCCGATAATGGAAGAACTTAACAGTACACTAAAAAACATGAGAGAGGGTTCGGCGGTGCCGGAAGAGGTAAATAACACACTGTCTCAGATCAACAGCCAGTACCAGCAGCTCGATGATTTACTTACCAAGTTGATAGAGTCAAAGATATTCCAGATAGCCAACGTCAGGGCAAACGAGGCGGGCTACGACCTGGTACTCAGGCAGGAAAACGTAGTGCTTTACGGCAACCAGGACACCGTGGACAACCTGACTGAAATGACGAAAAATGCTTTAAGTGATGAACTTACAGGTTAATTCTTTATTATACACCTAAACCCCTGGCAAGCCGGGGGTTTAGGTAATGTAAGAGTGAGAAAATTCAACCCAACATTAGTTAGCGTATAGATTGAATTGATTAAATTTAAATAAAGAGAAATAAGTTTTGTGTTTGTGATATTTGGTACGCCCGGGAGGACTTGAACCCCCGGCCTACGGATCCGGAATCCGTCGCTCTGTCCAACTGAGCTACGGGCGCATGTTCAT
>Ga0207414_1000658_pt1 | contig 14597 bp, 14 predicted proteins | sample PonA231FremontCA_2_FD_187269 | JGI IMG/M metagenome (GOLD analysis project Ga0207414, IMG submission 187269) | Marine sediment microbial community from Fremont, CA, USA - Pond A23 Sediment 1 (SPAdes) | ecosystem: Environmental > Aquatic > Marine > Unclassified | place: USA: Fremont, California... | reverse complement strand
GGAGTGGTTGGCCGGCGCCCCACAGACCACGCAGACGGCGTGTAGCTTGGTCACGTGCTCGGCCACCGCCATGAGCTGGGGCATCGGGTCGAACGGCTCTGCGCGGTAGTCCGTGTCGAGCCCCACCACGATCACACGGTGCCCGTCGTCGGCCAGCGCCTGACACGTCGGCACGAGGTCGTCGCCGAAGAACTGCGCCTCGTCGATGCCCACGACGTCCGCCTCCTGCACCAGCTCTTGGATCTGCGGGGGCGCCTCCACCGGCGTGGTGGTCACGGAATTCTCGTTGTGGGACACCACCTCGTCTTCGCTGTAGCGCTCGTCGAGGGCCGGCTTGAAGACGCGGGTGTGCTGACGAGCAATGCGGGCCCGGCGCAGCCGACGAATCAGCTCCTCGGTCTTGCCGCTGAACATCGACCCGCAGATGACCTCCATCCAGCCGGTGGTGCGGTCGCGGTCCACGATGTGGGGCTCCAGGGCGGACATGAACAGGGGGTGCACGGTGCGGGGACGGACGCAGACGTTGCAAGGTAACCGCACGTCCGGGAGGAAGTCCACACCGGTTTTGTATGGAAGCGGGGAAGGTCGGCCTGTGGGGACTCGGGACGGGCCGGGGCCGTGCGTGTCCAGGCGCGCAGCTACCCGGCCTCTTCCACCCGGAACGAAGGAAGGTGCACCCCCCACCGCAGCGCGGCCAGGCGCACGGCCGACACCGCGACGATCGTGAGGCCCGCCACCGCCGCCTCCGGAAGGGCCGCGGCCCGCAGGCCCAGATAGAGCACGCCCCCGGACAGGGCCGCCGTCGCGTAGATCTCCTCCCGCAGAATGAGAGGGGTTTCGTCGCAGAGCACGTCCCGCACCATCCCGCCCACCGTGGCCGTGACGGCACTCATGATAACGACCACGACCGGCGGGGCGCCCACCCCGAGCGCAACACGGGCCCCCACCACCGAGAACACCGCGAGCCCAAACGCGTCGGCCACCTCCAGCGACTGCCGGGGGGGCCGGAAGACCGAGGTGTAGGCGAAGGTCAGGCCGCCCGCCCCCCCGATCACCGCGAGGTACCGCAGGTCCTGGATCCAGAAAACCGGATGTCGGTCCAGGATCAAGTCGCGAATCGTGCCGCCCCCGACGGCCGTCACCGCCGCAATTACCAGGGCCCCAAACAGGTCCATCCGGCGCCGGCCGGCCGCCAGCGCCCCGGACACCGCAAAGACCGCCGTGCCGAATAGGTCCAGGACGTACAGAACGGTGCCGGGGGAAACGGGCATCGGGCGCAGCGACTCCATCGGACAGGAACGCGTTGAGAAATCTCAGGGAGCAGCGTGGGCCCGCCGCTCCGTCTGGTTTCGCCACGTGGACTGGACCAACGCCCCCAGCATGCCCACCAGCAGCAGCACGAGGACGACAAACGCGACGCCCCACCCAAACACGTCGGCCACGAACCCCGTCACGACGCTGCCACTCGCCCCCAGCACCATGTAGACGGTCCGGACGAGCCCAAACCCGGCACTGCGCTCGTGGTCGTCGAGGTGGTCCATGAACTTCGGCATGAGGGCCGCCCCCCATCCCATCGAGAGGCCGGCACACACCACCGATACGATGGCCAGGCCCAGGCCCGTTCCCCCCACCAGGAGCCCGTACCCTACGATGCCGATCCCGATGGCGAGACTGGCGGCCGCGTCCCGCCCAATGCGGTCCGACAACGCCCCGAGGCCGGGCTGGGTGACGCCCTGCATCAGAAAGTACCCCGAGAAGAGCACCCCGGCGGTTGCCTCCGAGTAGCCGTGGTACGCCACGAAGAACGTCGGCAGGAACGACGCCGTGGCCTGCCACACGAACATCCCGACGGCCGAGAGAATTACCGTGCGGGCGATCGGCGGACGGCGAAGGAGCTCGGCCAGGGGCCCGATTTTGAATCGCCCCCACACCGACTCGTCGGGCCGCACCGGCGGCCGGGCCCGCACGACGTAGACCACGAGGCCCACGACCGGAGCGGCAAACACCGTCCCCAGGGCGACGGCCCAGCGCCAGCCCATCCACGCGCCAACGGCCCCGGCGGCCATCGGCGCCAACACCCCCGCCACCGGCGCCCCCGCCGTGTGAATGCCGATGGCCGTGCCGATCTGGTCGGTGGTGCGCGTCAGAAGCGACGTGGCCACGCTGTAGTGCAGCCCCGCCACGGTTCCCAGCACAGCCGTCCCCACCAGGAACATCGCGTAGGACGAGGCGAAGGCCAGAAGCGTGCTCGCGACCGCCGTGCCCCCCACCGCCACCAGAATGATGCTCCGCTCCCCGTAGCGGTCGGCCAGCAGCCCGCTCGGAAATTGCGAGAGGGCATACCCCAGCCACATGCCGGTCAGGGCCAGCCCAATCGCGCCGTTGGGGACGGCAAACGCGTCGCTGATGGAGGGGACGACCGGACTAATGACGAGTCGCGCGGCCATCGTTGCGAAAAAGGCCAGGGTGCACGTCCCGAGGACGGCCCCCTGGCGTGACCAGAGTGTCACAGGCGTAGGGCGGTTGGTGAGGCAAAGCAAACGAGAGGGAAACTGCGTGCAGGCGTGAGCCTGGATGACCTAGATGCCGAAGAACTCCGCGACGCCGCCCAGTACCATTTTCGACGCGATCGCGGTGAGCACCATCCCCATGAGCCGCTCCGTGGCCACCAGCCCGCGGTCCCCAAGGAGGCGCGACAGGTTGGGGGCCAGAAGCAAGACGACGCCGGTGGCCGCCCACGCCCCGACGAGCGCAGCCAGCCACTCCAGCCAGCGCGTCGGGTCCTTGCTCATGATGAACAGCACCGACGCCAGGGCCGACGGGCCCGCCACGAGCGGCACGGCGAGCGGCACAAGGAGCGGGGCGTCACGTGCCTGCTCCGCATCCTCCGCGAACACGCCACCGGGCGACGGAAACACCATGCGGAGGGCAATCAGAAACAGGATGATGCCCCCCGCTACCGTCACGGACGACTCCGAGATGCCGATGGCCGCAAGCAGGTACTGCCCGCCGACCAGGAAGACCACCAAAAACCCCAGGGCGATCAGTAGCTCCCGGGCGATGACCCACCGCCGACGCTCCTGCTTCACTGGACGCAAGACCGAGAGGAACACCGGAACGTTGCCAAACGGGTCCATGACCAGGAAGAGCAGGAGGGCGGCCGAAAATATCGTCATCTATTCGTAGTGGTCGATTGGATTCCAAAGCACGGCGGTACGGTCGAAGAAAAGGGATTACGGCAATGTAACGCGCAGTGGCCCGTCTCTTATCTCTCCATAAGGTCGTAGGGGCGCCGCCACAATGCCGTTTCATGGAGTTTTTCGCTCGGACCGATCGACGTCATCGATCGTTTACCACAGGCCTTCGGAGAAACGTCTGCCCATGCCTTTTCCTCGGCCTCCCCGACTGCCTGCGCCATGGAACTTCGCCACCTCCGGTACTTCACAGCCCTCGCCGACGAACTGCATTTTGGCCGGGCCGCCGACGCTGTCTTCGTCGCCCAGTCCACCCTGAGCCAGCAGATTAAGGCGTTTGAGGAGGAGATCGGGGTCGCGCTCTTCGACCGGGCCTCGGGGGGCGTGGAGCTGACGGAGGCGGGCCACACCTTTCTCCCATACGCGAAGCGCGTGCTCCGGGAGGCCCGGCGTGCGGAGTCCGTCGCGCGGGCGGCCCGGGACGGACTGGCGGGCCTGCTCACCATCACCTACGCGGCGAGCGCGATGCGGAGCGGGCTCCCCGCCATCATCAAGACCTTTCGGTCCAAGCGCCCCCACGGGGAGCTTGATCTGGTCGAGCAGACCACCCGCGAACAGGTGGACGCCCTGCGGGGGAAGGAGACGGACGTCGGGTTCCTGTTTCTGCCGATCAACGAGCGCGGCCTGCGGGTGCAGCCCCTCTTTACGGCCCCGATGGTGGTCGTACTCCCGACGGGCCATCGCCTCGCCGACCGAACGTCCGTCCCCCTCCGGGAGCTCGAAGGCGAGCCGCACGTGATCTGGGCGCGGAGCGGGGCGCCCCGCATCCACGACGCCTACGTGCGCGCCTGCCACGAGGCCGGGTTTACCCCGCAGATTCCGCAGGAGATTGAACGGGGCGAGAGCTTTCTCGGGCTCGTGGAGGCGGGGCTAGGGGTGTCCATCGCCCATGCCTCGAACGTGCAGATCCAACGTCCCGGCGTGGGGTACGCAAAGATCGTGGAGCCCACTGTGCCCCTTACCCTCGGCCTCGCGTACCGGCGCGACAACGACTCGCCGCTCCTCGACCGGTTTTTGGAGACGGTAGCGGACGAACAGGACGCGTTCACCCAGAACCCAATCTAACCAAAATGGGCTCGTGAATGCCGGCGGGAGCGCCTCGGGGCAGGACGCATTTTCACTTGAACGTGCCCGACAGCATCTCCCCAAGCCCCGCGCACAGGGCAAAACCGCGCGTCTCCACCGGGTCGGTCTGAGCCGGAGTCGGCCGGCGGACGAGGCCCCGGCCCTTCGTGCCTAAAACGGGAGATCGGTGTCCGGCTCGAAGCTCTCGTTTTGACGAAGCGTCTCCTCGTCCTTGATCATGGCGAGCACGTCCGGCACCTGTCCCACGGTCAACGCCCCGATCCCGGACACGCTCTTCACGTCGAGCACCCGATTCAGGTACCCCTCATCGCGCCCGCAGTACGTGGCAAACCCGAGGAGCTTCTCCCCGAGCGGCCCGTCCGGAATGGTGGTCTCGCCCACCCGCTGCTCGGACGGCTGTTGACGCACGCGGGTCAGAAGCACCTCCGCCGCCCGGTCAATCTCGGCCTGGGACGGCCCCTCGGACGACGCCGGCTTCGTCGGTTGCGTGGAGGCGGGAGAGGGGCCCCGCGACGCATCCGCCTCCCGGGCGGTCGGCTCCTCCCGGCGGTTTGCCTCGGGCGGGTCCGCGTCCGGTTGGACCGGCTCTCCCTCCGGGGTGATCTGCCACGCCTCCCCAGCGTCCCGGTCGTACACCTCGATGTTCTGATCGTACCCGACGTAAATGCCAAGCGGATTGGTGTCCGTCACCCCGAGGTCGAGCGTGTAGTTGTGATCGTCGTCGTACGCGCGGAGCCGCATCTTGTCGAACGTGCCGCGCTCGCCCTCAAGGTCCTGATCGTAGATCACGACGACCTCCTCCGCCCCCGACGCCCGCCGAAGCCGATGCTCCGCGCGCTCAATTTCGCGGACAATCTCCTGGCAGTGCGCGAGCTCTTCGAGGGAGCCCTCGAACGAAAAGGAAAGATCCCCAATGGCAAAGTGGCCCGTCGGCATGGCGTGGAAACGCTGGTCAGGAACGTGCATGCCGGGCCCGGCACGCCCCTCAGTGTGGGCCCGGCACATGTGCGAGTTATGTCCAATAATCGAACGGATCGGCCCGGCTTCGGATCCCGCCTTGTGTTATATTTCCGCCAGCGCGCCGGATGGAATCCAGCCTCCAGTTCGGCCCCGAATCCGTACGCGCGTCCACGCCTCCCGCTCGGCTCCGGGGGTTACGAGCATCCCCGAGCGAAGGGTCGTGTCGGCGGGGGCCGTGTCGGTGGGAGCAGACCGGAGCGGCGCCTCTTTGTCCACCACGACGGCCCGGCGCTCCTGGGCCTGCATGTACGAGGTGGTCAGCGCGACGGCGACGAGCAGCACTCCCGCCCCAATCAGCCCCGTCACCGCTGGCCCCTGCCACGCGCCTCCCCGACGCGGGCCGTCCCAGACTGCCGCCCCGAGCCCTCCAGCACACATGGCAAGCATCCCGATGCCAAACAGGAGCAGGGGCGACCATCCCACCACGAGGGCCACGAGGCCGCCGGCCGCCCCCCCGCGCCGCGGAAGCTCGGCACGCCGACGGACGTACTCCAGGTTGTGCTGCAGGCGCGGGTCTCCAGGCCGGAGGCGACGCCCCCGTTCGTAGGCCCAGACCGCCGGTCCCGTACGGTCGAGGCGCACGTAGGCATTGCCGAGATTGTGGTAGAGCGCTGCACTCTCGTGGCCGGCGTCGAGCACGGCCCGGTACGCCTCCACGGCGGTGTCGTACCGGCCCCGGTCGTAGGCCTCATTGGCCGCCTCAAATTGTTGGGCGACGGACGATGGCTGCCCGCAAGCCGGGGCGGCGACGATCAGTCCGAATCCACCGAGAACGGCCGCAAGAAGGCGCATGAGAGGGACGGGGCAACAGAGGGGGGGCTACGGGCGTGGGGGCGTGGGGGCCGACCGCGGAAGGGCCGTGTCGAGTCGCCGAAGCACGGCGTGGGCGTTGGCCAACACGTCTTCGGGCGCCGAAGAGCCGGCACGGGGCGCGTACTGGGCCTCGTCGCAGCGGTCGAGCACGTCGTAGAGGGCGCCCTGGAGATCCGGCGGAACGTCGTGGCGGGGCAGGTCGCGGTCGAGCACCGTCCGGGGCACGTCGTTGGGGCCGTCGCGCCCCAGCCGTTCCGCCAGGAAGGCGCGGAGCGCACGCGCCACCGCATTGTAGAAGGCCGCGTCGTCCCCTGCTCCCAGGTGGCGACGGGCCGCCTGAAGGCGGTTCGTTTCTTCATTGGGGGCGGGCGTTTTCTCGACGGCGGCCGTTTCGTCCGGCGACGGCGCACCACCGGACCGCCAGCGCCGATAGGCGACGCCGGCCGCGACGACCAGGGCCGGCGCCAGGAGGGCGAGGTATGCCCAGGGATTTCGGTAGAGGGGACGCCGGTCCGTTCGTGCCCACTGCGCCTCGGTCGCCGCCATCGGCGCCGCCACGTCCCCCACCGGCAGGCCGTTTCCCGTCCGGCCCACCGCCCGCGGGGCCGCCTCCCCCGTGACCCGCAGCGTCGGGGGCTGGGCGCGGCGCGTCCTGTACCGCCCCGCGTCCGGATCGAAGTAGGAGAACGTGACGGCCGGGAGGTCGTAGCGCCCGCCGGACTGGGGCACGAGCGTGTAGGTAAATGTTTTGGTGCCGTGGATGCGGGACGCGTTGCGCTCGATGTTCGTCTCGACGGTTGGGTCATACACCTCCATGTCCGCGGGCGCCCCTACGGACGGCGGGGCGAGCGTCGCCAAATTGCCCGTGCCGTCCACCTCTACCGTCAGGGTGACCGGCTCCCCCACCGACGTGCTGTCCGTATCGGTCCCGGCCGTCATCGAAAACCGCCCCACAGCCCCGTTGAAGGCGGGCGGCGCCCCCGACGGCAGGGCCCGTGCCTCCAGCGAGAGGCCCTCGGAGGCGAGCTGCACGGGCTCGAAGCGCCCCCGGAGGGACGGCCCGCGGTCGCGCAAGCGCATCGTCCCCTGGGCCTCCGTCTCGATGCGCAGGGGATCGACCTGCAGGGTGCCCGGCCGCGTGGGAAACAGGGCCGCCCGCTTTAGGACCACGGTCTCGTACGCCCGTCCATGGGCCCGCCGCCGTTGGGGGGTGGGGCGGGCGGCCACGTTGAGCTCCTCGCGCCAGAAGCCCGGCGCGTCCCACGATCCGGCCAGGCGGCTGTGGCGGAGCCGGATGCCGGGACGATAGAACAAACTGTACTCGACGATCACCTGCTCATTCTGGTACACCTGACCGTCGGTTGCCCGCGCACGGATGAAAAGGTCCCGAGCGTTCAGGGACTTGTCCCTGGACGCGCCGTCGGGGCGCGTTAGCGTCGGGGCGTCGGGCTTGCCCGTCCGCGGGGACACCCGAACGCGGATGGGATCGGTGCTGTACGTCTCCCCCTGCACCACCACGGTGAGGGGCCGGATGCGTGCGGCCCCCTGCTGCCGTGGGCGAAGCCGCCACGAAAAGACGACGCGTTGACGAAGCCGCCCGCCCCTCGACGCCCGAATCTGCTTCATCCGGGGCGTGCGCTGCTGGGGCTCCAGGTTGGTCGTCGAGGGCGGATCCGGCGTCTGCACGACGGTGGCGGGGGCCCCCTCGACCCGCACCGTCAACTGGACCGTTTCGCCCACCCGCACGTCGGTGGGGGTGGCCTCGGCCGTGACCCGTACCGGTCCGCTGGACTGGGCCCGACTCATCCCGACACACACTCCCCCCAACACAACCACGAAAACCGCGAGTCGGACAAGCATGGACTGTGCGGGCCACATGGGCGGTGTGCCGCTGATAAAGAAAACCGTTCCGGCCCGGGTCGCCACCTTTCCTCCGGCAATGGGCCGTGCCGTCTGCGCCGTTACCAGTCTTTCTCGACCCGACGGGGCGCCTCCGATTCGCCCTGCACCTCACGCAGCAGCTTCTGCTCCTGATTTTCGAGGGCCTGGAGGAGCCGGGCCGCCTGCGCCTGACTCAGGCGGCGGGCCGACCGGCGGGCGCCAGGTCGATCGCCCCCCTGCCGCCCCTGTGCCTTCGCGCCGGACGGTCCCGTCGACGATGGGTCCGGCGTCCCGGATGGGGACGCCTCCGAGCGGGACGGGGCGTCGGATTGCGACTGGGATCCCTCCCCCGAGGCGCCGGACTGCTCCTGCGATCCTTCGTTTCCCCTTGAGGGGTCGCGCTGGGTCTGCGACTGCTGCCCTTGGGGGGACGGTCGCCCTCCCCCGCGCCGCTTCTCGTGCTGCTCCAGTGTTTTCCGAAGGGCCCGCAGCCGGGGGTCCGACGGGGCGATTTCCAACCCCCGCTCTACCGCCCGCCGGGCCGCCTCCGTATCGCCGGCCACGTACCGCTGTGCGGCATCGTGGAACAGGGCGTCGGCGGAGGATTGGCCCACGGCCGGCGTGCCTCCCCCCCCGACCAGCAGGCCCACAACGAGTCCAATCCAGTACAGGCGCATCACGGGTCCGAGCGGGCAATCTGAGCAATTTCTTCGATGCGGGTGACGAAGTCGCGGTACGCGCGAACCGTCGAGTCCTTCTGCATCCCGTCCCGCAGCAGGGCCGCGGCGGTGGTGTACTGGGTCCGCGCCACCAGGGCGTCCGCTCGTGCCTTCAGCTTTTGGGCGAAGGGCGAGGGCTCGAGGGTTGGCGGAGTGCCCCCGGCGCCCCCTCCTGCCTGCCGCTTCAGATACTCGTAGTTGAACCGGGCGGCCTCGTGCGTGGGGTCGAGGAGGAGCACCGTCCGGTAGCGGTCGAGGGCGTCGGTTCGGTCGTTCATCTCGGCCGCAACGGTGGCGGCGTTGAAAAGCACCCGGACGCGCTCCGCCTTCGTCGTGGCGGCCCGACGGGCCTTCCGGAGCGCGGCCCGGGCGGCCCCGAGGCGCTCCTGGCGATGAAGGGCCAGCCCCAGGTTGTTCTGGAGGCCCGTGTACACGGAGCCGGTCGTGTCGTCGAGGGCATCCAGGCCCGCCCGGTAGGTCTCCGCCGCGGCGACGTACCGTCCCCGGTCGAAGAGGGCGTTGCCGTCCCGGCCCTGCCCCGCTCCGCTGTCGCCGAGGAGGCCAAAGAAGAGCAAAATGAGTGCCGCTCGGGCGAGCATGCGCTCGGGATTCAATTACGAATGCGATGGCAGGACGACAGTTGTACGTGCGGTCTCGTCCGTCGATTCCGACGCGACTACCCGCCCTCCTGGGCGCCGCCGCCCCAGGCCTCGGGCCGTACGCCCCCGGCGTGACGGCGCCCCGTCGGGAGGACGCTTGCGGCGAGCAGGAGCAGCAGGGCCGCCGCCAGGGGCCACTGGTACATCTCCTCGTAGTCGGCAAACCGCTCGGCGTCGTACGTCGTGGCCCCGACCTGCCGGAGCGCCGCCGGCACGTCCGAGAGGGCACTGGCGGCCGCCCCGACGCGGAAGTACGCCCCCGACCGGGCCAGGCGCGTTAGGGGGGCCTCGCGCAGACGGCTCCGCACGACCTCGCCCTGGCGGTTCCGCTTGTAGTCGACACGCCGCCCGTTTTCATAGACCGGAATCCGGGCGCCGTCTTCGGTCCCCACGCCGGCGGTCAGGAGCGTCACCCCGGCCGCCTCCGCGCGCTGCCGGGCGGCGTCGAGGTCGCCGGCGTGGTCCTCTCCGTCCGAGACGATGAGAAGCGCCCGGGGGCGCGGCTCTTCGGGGGCCGCCGTCGTGTCGTCCGTCGGACGGGGCGCGCCGAAGGCCCGGAGGCCCGCGTCGACGGCCGCGCTCACGTCGGTGCCCGGCGTCGAGACCTGGTCGGGGGCCGCCGCGTCGAGGAAGAGGCGGAAGGCGCCGTAGTCGGTCGTAAGGGGCGACTGCACGAACCCGGTTCCGGCGAAGAGGACAAGCCCCACCCGGTCGCCCGACAGATCGTCCACCAGCGAGCGGATCTCGTTCTTCGCCCGCCGGAGGCGGCTCGGGGGCACATCCTGGGCCCGCATCGACGCCGAAACGTCCAGCGCCACGACGAGGTCGAGCCCCCGCCGCTCGACCGTGCGCACCTCCGCCCCCCCCCGCGGCCCCATCAGGGCCACGGCCCCGAGAAGAAGCGCCCCCACCACGAGGCCCGCCTCCCACCTTCGACGGCGCGGGCGACGGGTCGTCGCGAGCCGCCGCACAGCTCCTGGGGGCCCAAACTGCTCCCGGGCCGCCCGGCGCCGACGCGCCGCCCACCCGTAGAGCCCCAGGGCCACCGGGCCAAGGAGGAGCGTCCACACGTATGTGGGGTGGAGCCAATCCATGTCTGGGCTGTGATTGCAGGGGTGCGCACGGGCTTTCGGGGTTCCCGCGGATCCCTCGCTGCGTGCTACGGGAAGCGCCGGAACAGGGTGGCGGAGAGGCCGACCTCCAGGAGGGCGAGCCCCAGGGCCGGCAGCAAGAACCACGAATACCGCTCCGTCCGGTCCGTGTAGACGCGCTCGTCGACCGGCGTGGCCTCCATGGTGTCGATCTCGGCGTAGATGCGCTCCAGGGCGTCCCGGTTCGTCGCGGAAAAGTACTGCCCCCCGGTGGACGTGGAGACGGACCGAAGCATCTCCGCGTCCACGCCGGCCGACTCGTCCCGCTGGCCCTGCGGCAGGGGCTCCTCCCAGGCGTCCCTGTCTTCCGACGACCCGACCCCAATCGCGTAGACCCGCACGCCCATCGTCCGGGCCACCTCGGCCGCCGTGCGGGGATCAATTTGGCCCCGGTTGTTGCGGCCGTCGGTAAGCAGAATGGCCACCTTGCTCTCCGCCTCGCTGTCCTTCAGCCGGTTGACGGCCGTCGCCAGGGCCGTCCCCACGGCGGTGCCGTCCTCGACCGCCCCAACCTCCACGTCCTCGAGCATGCGCTGAAGGAACGAATAGTCGAGCGTGAGGGGGGCCTGCGTGTACGCCTCGGCGGCAAAAACGATGAGGCCCACCCGGTCGGACACACGCCCCTCCACGAACGCCCCCGCCGCCGCGCGCGCAGCCTCGAAGCGGGTCGGCTGGAAGTCCTCCGCCTGCATCGACGTGGAGGCGTCGAGGACCATCATGATGTCGATGCCCTCGGCCGTCCGGGTCCGCGTGGTCTCTTCGGTCTGGGGGCGGGCCAGGGCCAGGACGCCGAGCGCGAGCGCCCCCATGCGGAGGGCGGCGGGCAGCCATCGCAGGCGCACGGTCCACGCGATCGGTGCCTCCCGCACCGGCCCCACGTCACTGTACCGGAGCCCCGTCGTCCGCCGTCGTCGCCACCACGTCCAGGCCCCCACCGCCGGCACGGCGAGGAGCAGCCACAACAGTTGGGGATTGACGAAACTCACGGTGGAGTGGATCGCGCAGACCCAGCGGATTCAGCACAAAGGGGAGAGCAAAGGGCACGCCACGAGCAGGTATTACGGCCTCTGGCGAGCGGCCACGGCGTCGACGAGAGCGGGCAGCACATCCCCGGCGGGGCCCCGGATCGTCTCGTGGACGTCGTCGGTGACGCCGGTCGTGTCCGGGTTGACCTCGGCCACGTAGGCGCCCTGCTCCCGCGCCGCGACGGGCAGGCGCGCCGCCGGGTACACGACGGCGCTCGTCCCCACGCTCAAGAACACGTCGGCCTGCTCGGTGGTCGCGTCCGCCTGTTCCATCGCGTCGGGCGGCAGCATCTCCCCGAACCAGACCACGTCGGGGCGGACGAGTCCATTACAGTCCGGACACCGGGCCGGCTCGCCGTCCTGGATGGCAGCGTCGACGGCCGCCGCCCCAACCGTCTGCTCACAGTCCATGCAGTAGTGGTCCGTAATGTTGCCGTGCAGCTCGATGACGGTGCTGGTCGCGGCGCGGTTGTGCAGGTCGTCAACGTTTTGGGTCACGACGGCCATCGACGGCACGTGCGCCTCCAGGTCCGCCAGGGCGTGGTGGCCCGCGTTGGGCGCGGCGTCCTCCACCACCTCGCGCCGGTGCCGGTACCAGCCCTGTACCAGCTCGGGGTTGTCGAGGAACGCCTCCACGTTCGCAAGCTCCTGCGGGTCGAACTCCTCCCAGAGCCCACCGGGGTCGCGGAAGGTGGGAATGCCGCTCTCGGCACTGATGCCCGCCCCCGTCAGCACGGCCACGTGGCCGGCCTCGGCGAGTCGGTCGACGAGCGTATCACTGAAGTCGGGCATGGGCGACGAAAGGGGGGATGCGGAGAAGCAGCTCGAGGGAGGCCCCCCACGCACAAAGCGTAGGGGCCGGACAGAAATACCGGACCGGGCTTTCACGCAGAAGAGGGCGTGTCGTCCGTTGCCTGCGCGTCGTGCCGGCGCCGGGTGGCTTCGAGGGCGTCGAGCACGGCCTGCGCCTCCTCGAGCACGGACCGGCTCTCCGCCGGGGAGGGCTGGGCGTCGGCGAACTTGACGAGGTCGGCCTGCTCCAGCACAGCCTGGAGGCGCCGGATGGTCTCCTCGTGCATCGTGGGCCGGCGGCGGAGCGCCGCCACCACCTCGGCGGTCGTTTGCTCCAGGGCCCGGACGCCGACGCGCCGCACCAAGTAGACGCGCAGGGCCTCGGTGAGGTCCACGTAGAAGGCCTTGGCGGCCTCCGGCCCGGACGGGTGGCGCCGTTCCAAACGCCCGAGCCGCGCCGACGCCGCCTCGTATGCGGACGCCGCCTCGGGAGCGTCGGCTTCATCCGCGTCGCGGCCTCGCCAGCGCCACCACCCGTAGGCGCCCCCGCCGAGCGCGGCCGCGGTGAGGAGGGCGAGCAGCCCCCATGCCCAGGCCGGACGCGGAAAGGGTATGAGCGCGGCCGGGGTGCGCAGCGCCTTCGCATCGGGCCCCACGACCGACACGACCGGCACTGTCCGGGGCGGGGTTCCCACGACCGTCGTGTCGCCCCCCGACGCGAGGCGAACGGGCAGGACGGGCACGCGGGCCGAGTCGAGGGCGAAGGTGGTCACCTCGTAGGCCACGCTGTCGACCCGACGGGCGGTCGACGAGCGGCGCGTCTGGACGGCCCCCCGCCGGACCGCGTGTAGGTCCCCGAAGACGGCCGACCCGGCGTCCACGCTCGGAAACGTCGCGTCGCGGCCCGCGGCGCGCGTGACCACCAGGGTGAGCGTGAATCGCTCGCCGACCTTTACACTGTCGGCCGACACCCGAGCCTCGACGCGGGGCCCCGACTGGGCCCTTGCAGGGGGCCCGCCCGCGTGCAGCAGGCCCAGGACCACGAGAAGAGGGCCACCGATCCACGTCCACCCTCGCATCCGTCGCTGCATACGTCCCGAGTCGATCAACGGACGGGCGCGCCTCGTCGCTAGCCCCGCCGGGCACGCCGCCGAAAGAATGCAATGAGTGGCTCCAGGTCGTCGCCATCGGTGCGGACGATGACGTGCCCGACCCCGGCCCGCCGGAGAGTCTCGCGGGTGCGCTCCCGACGCGCCTGCGCCGCGGCCTCGATGGCCGCCCGGGCCGCCGGATCGCGGGGGTCCACCGTCACGGTCTCTCCGCTCTCGGCGTCGGTCAAATCAACCAGCCCCACCGGGGGCAGTTCCTCTTCGCGGGGGTCTTGAAGCTCAATGCCGATGGTGTCGTGGCGCCGCCCCGCCGCCCGCAGCATCGAGTCGTAGCCGGCGTCGAAAAAGTCGCTCACCAGCACGAGGATCGACCGGCGCTGCAGGATGCGGAGCACGCGCCGGAGCGCCCCACCGATGTCTGTGCCCATCGAGGAGGGCTCGGCCGTAAACAGCTCGCGGATGCACCGCAGCACGTGCCGCCGCCCCGACCCCGGCCGCACGAACCGCTCCGTCTCGTCGGAAAACAGCAGCAGCCCCACTGTGTCGTTGTTCTGGACGGCACTGAAGGCGATCACCGCACAGATTTCCGCGGCCACCTCGCGCTTCAGTTTGCCCTGCGACCCAAAATTCCCCGACCCCGACACGTCGACGCACAGCATCACCGTCTGCTCCCGCTCCTCCTCGTACACCTTCACGTAGGTGTCGTCCATCCGGGCCGACACGTTCCAGTCGATGTTGCGGATGTCATCCCCTACCTGGTAGGGCCGTACCTCCGCAAACTCGATTCCGCGCCCCTTGAAGGCCGACTGGTACTCGCCCCGAAAGACGCTCTCGACCCGGCCACGGGTGCGGACCTCCAGCCGGCGGATCTTTTCGAAGAGCTCGTCGGGAATCATGGCGAGGCGCACGCTGGGGAGACGCGGCCGCCGGGACGAGGAGGCCGCACGCGAGAGGCTGTCGGCATCACTTCGTTGTAGTCCCTCGCGGCGCAAATCGTTCGCCGCGGCCGCCGCCCGCCGGGCCAAACGCCTCCCGTGGACGCGGTCGGCCCGGGCGCCCCCCGGTGCTACGGCTCGTCGCCAGGGGAC
>Ga0207414_1000657_pt1 | contig 14602 bp, 13 predicted proteins | sample PonA231FremontCA_2_FD_187269 | JGI IMG/M metagenome (GOLD analysis project Ga0207414, IMG submission 187269) | Marine sediment microbial community from Fremont, CA, USA - Pond A23 Sediment 1 (SPAdes) | ecosystem: Environmental > Aquatic > Marine > Unclassified | place: USA: Fremont, California... | reverse complement strand
GGAACATGCGCAACCGGTCACGGATGAGTCGCGCGTTGACCCGAGAATGTCGAAAACCTGTGCAGCCAGCGCAGTTGCCCATTGCTATGCTGCGCCGGAGTTGGTTCAGTTGACCCGCACGGATACGAGGGGGACGTCATGCGTTTTTCGGGACTGCGCGTTCTGAAGGAAGGGTTGACCGGCAACAAGGGCTGGCGGCCCCACTGGCGCGACCCGGAACCGAAACCGGTCTATGACATGATCATCATAGGCGGTGGGGGTCATGGCCTTGCCACGGCCTATTATCTGGCCCGCGAGCATGGCCTGACCAACATCGCGGTGCTGGAGAAAGGCTATATCGGGGGTGGCAACGTCGGGCGCAACACGACCATCGTGCGCGCCAACTACTTCTTGCCGGGCAATTCGGAATTCTACAGTCATTCGCTGAAGCTGTGGGAGGGTCTGGAGCAGGAACTCAACTACAACGTGATGCATTCGCAGCGCGGGTTGATCAACCTGTTTCATTCCGACGGGCAGCGCGATGCCTTCGCCCGTCGCGGCAACGCGATGGTCAACCAGGGCGACGATGCCGAGCTGCTGGACCGCGACGGCGTGCGACGGCATCTGCCGTATCTCGATTTCGACAGCGCGCGCTTTCCGGTATATGGCGGGCTTTATCACCCGCGTGGCGGCACGGCGCGGCACGATGCGGTGGCATGGGGCTACGCCCGCGGCGCGGACGAGCGGGGCGTGGATCTGATCCAGAATTGCGAGGTCACCGGCATCAATATCGAGGCCGGCAGGGTGACGGGCGTGCAGACGAGCCGCGGCGCGATCAACGCGCGCAAGGTGGGTGTCGTGGTGGCGGGTCGGTCGGGCCAGGTGGCGCAGATGGCCGGGCTGCGTCTGCCGATCGAGTCGCATGTCCTTCAGGCCTTCGTGACCGAGGGGTTGAAGCCCTGTATCGATCACGTGGTCAGCTTCGGCATGGGGCATTTCTATATCAGTCAATCCGACAAGGGCGGGCTGGTTTTCGGAGGGGATCTGGATTTCTATGCGTCCTACGCGCAGCGCGGCAACATGCCGATGCTGGAACATGTGATGGAGGCCGGCATGACGCTGATGCCCATGATCGGCAAGGCGCGGGTGCTGCGCAGTTGGGGCGGGATCATGGACATGACGCCCGACGGCTCTCCGATCATAGACAAGGCGCCGGTCGAGGGGCTCTATCTGAATTGCGGCTGGTGCTATGGCGGGTTCAAGGCGGTGCCCGGATCGGGCTACAGCTTTGCCCATCTGATGGCCACCGATCGCCCTCATGAGCCGGCGGCGAAGTTCCGTCTGGACCGGTTCCGCACCGGTCGCGGCCTGATGGACGAGGAAGGCACCGGCAGTCAGCACAACCTGCACTGAAGGCGCGAGGGGAAAGGACGGGATATTGAGTATTTCCGGAAAGATGAAGCCCGTGGAGTTGCGCGGGAGGTCCGCATGAGGATCACCTGCCCGATCTGCGGCGATCGCGACCGACGCGAGTTCCATTACCAGGGGGCCGCGGTGGCGCTGGACCGTCCGGCGCCGGACGCAGGCGCCGAAGCCTGGGACGATTACCTGCACAACCGGGAAAACCCGGCCGGGCCGGCGCGCGAGCTTTGGCATCACGAGGCGGGATGCGGTGCCTGGCTGGTGGTGACGCGCGATACCGTCACCCACGAGATGCAGGGCAGCGAGCTGGCATCGGCACTGCAGGAGGCGGTTTCATGAGATTGGCAGGGGGCGGGTTGATCGATCGCGGCCAGGTCGTGCGTTTCACCTTTGACGGGCGCAGCTACGAGGGAGTCGGTGGCGACACGCTGGCCTCGGCCTTGCTGGCCAACGATATCAGGCTGGTGGGCCGATCGTTCAAGTATCATCGGCCGCGCGGGGTGATGACGGCCGGGTCGGAGGAACCGAATGCGTTGGTCACCGTAGGGCGCGGTGGTCGGCAGGAGCCGAACCTGCGCGCCACGATGCTGGAGTTGCACGAGGGGCTGGCCGCGCGCAGCCAGAACGCCTGGCCCTCGCTGGATTGGGATCTGCTGGCGTTGAACGACGCGTTCGCGCCGTTTCTCGGTGCGGGTTTCTACTACAAGACCTTCATGTGGCCGCGCGCCTTCTGGGAGAGGGTGTACGAGCCGATCATTCGCCGGGCTGCGGGGCTTGGGGCCCTGTCGGGCGCGCACAACACCGACACCTACGAGAAGGCCCATGCCCATTGCGATCTGCTGGTGATCGGTGCCGGGCCGGCGGGCCTGATGGCGGCGCGCGAGGCCGCGCGCGCGGGCGCCGACGTGATCGTGGCCGACGAGGACAACCGCCCGGGTGGGCGGCTCAACGCGGAGACCGAAGAGGTCGATGGCAAGCCCGGATATCTCTGGGCGCAGGAGTTGGTGGCAGAACTGGCCGCGATGGGCAACGTGCGCCTGATGACCCGCACCACCGTTACGGGCGTGTATGACCAGGGCAGTTTCGGCGCGCTGGAGCGGCTGCCGTTCGACGTGGCAACGCGCCCGGGCGCGCCGCGCGAATGTTTCTGGCGGATCGCGGCGGCGCGTTGCATCCTTGCGGCCGGTGCGATGGAACGACCGGTGGCGTTCGCCGGCAACGACCGCCCCGGCATCATGATGGCGGGCGCCGTACGCGCCTATGTCAATCGTTGGGCGGTCGCGCCGGGGCGCTGCGTGGCAGTGTTCGGCAACAATGACGACGCGCACCGCACCGCAGCCGACCTGATGGCGGCTGGCGTGCACGTAGCGGCACTGATCGATTCCCGGCCCGATGCGCGCTCCGATCTCGATTTGCCTTTCTATGCCGGCGCGCGCGTATGCGGCAGCAGCGGGCGCAAGGGGCTGGAAGCGGTAGACATCGAACTGGCGCCCGGACGACGCGAGAAGATCCGGGCCGATTGCCTGGCTGTCTCCGGGGGCTGGAACCCATCGGTTCATCTGGCCTGCCACATGGGGGGGCGCCCCGAATGGAGCGATGATATCGCAGGTTTCGTTCCGCGCGACGGCATGGTGCCGGGAATGGTGGTGGCAGGCGCCAGCGCCGGGGCGATGTCGAGCCACGCCTGCCTGAAGAGCGGGGTCGAGGCGGCGCGCAAGACGCTGGGCGAACTGGGGATGAAGACGCCGGACAAGGCACCTGCCTTGCCGCAGGCGGATGATGCACCGTACCGGATAACGCCGCTTTGGCAGGTGCATGGCAAGGGACGCGCGTGGCTGGATTTCCAGAACGACGTCACCGTCAAGGACGTGGCGCAAGCGGCGCGCGAGAATTTTCGCAGTGTCGAGCACATGAAGCGTTACACAACGCAGGGCATGGCGCCGGACCAGGGCAAGAACTCGAATGTCGGCGCACTGGCTGTGCTGGCGGATGCGACCGGGCGTTCGATCCCGCAGACGGGCACGACGACCTTCCGCCCGCCCTATGTTCCGGTGCCGATCGCGGCGATGGGCGCGGGCGCGCAGGGACAGGGGTTCGCGCCGCGGCGCCTGACGACAAGCCACGCGGCGTCGCAGTCGATGGATGCGCCGATGATCGAGGTGGGGCTGTGGTATCGTCCCTCCTATTTTCCCCGCGCAGGCGAGACAAGTTGGCGCCAGTCCTGTGACCGGGAGGTCACCCATGTGCGCGAGGCGGTCGGCATCGCAGATGTCTCGACCCTGGGCAAGATCGATATCCAGGGCGCCGATGCGGCGCAGTTCCTTGATTTCGTCTACGCCAACACCTTCTCCACGCTCAAGGTGGGGCGCGTGCGCTACGGTTTGATGCTGCGCGAGGACGGCCACGTCATGGACGATGGCACCACGGCGCGGCTGGGGCAGGATCATTTCGTGATGACCACCACCACGGCCGCGGCCGGGCAGGTGATGCGACATCTGGAATTCGTGCATCAGTGCCTTTGTCCCGGATTGGACGTGTCGATGATCTCGGTCACCGAGCAGTGGGCGCAGTTCGCCGTGGCCGGCCCGAAGTCCCGTGAACTGCTCAACGGGGTGCTGGATGCGCCCGTCGATGCAGAGCGCTTTCCCTTCATGGGCTGCGGGGAGGTCACGCTGGCCGATGTCGAGGCGCGGCTGTTCAGGATCTCGTTCTCGGGCGAACATGCCTACGAGATCGCCGTGCCCGCCCGGTATGGTGAAAGCCTGTTCCGGCTGCTGGTTGCCCGTGCCGAGGACATGGGCGGCGGTGCCTACGGCATGGAGGCCCTCAACGTGCTGCGGTTGGAGAAGGGCCTGCTGACCCATGCTGAATTGCATGGGCGCACGACAGCGTTTGACTTAGGTATGGAGCGGATGATCAGCGCGAAGAAGGACTGTATCGGCAAGTCCGCTGCCGCCAGGCCCGGCCTGACAGAGCCGGATCGCGAGCGGCTGGTCGGGTTGAAGCCCGTTGGCGCGGTCAAGCAATTGACCGCCGGCGCACACCTGTTCGGTGAGGCGGACGCGGCCACGCGCGAGAACGATCAGGGCTATGTCACCTCGGCCGGGTTTTCACCGACGCTGGGTCATTTCCTGGGGCTCGGGTTTCTCAAGCGCGGCCCCGAGCGGCATGGCGAGGTGATCCGCATGGTTGATCATCTGCGCGGCGTCGAGGCGCTGTGCGAGGTGACCGCGCCTGCATTCTTTGATCCGGACGGAGGGCGTGCACGTGATTGAGTTGACCGCCAGAAGCCCCTTCAACGGGATGCTGCCATTGAGCGTGGGGGCGTTGAACCTGAGCGAGGTCGATCCCGGCCAGATGACCGCGTTGAGCCCCCGCAAGGGGCAGGGCAAGGCGTTGGCATCGGCGTTCAAGCAGGCGCATGGTATTGCATGGCCCGGGGTGGGGCGGATCTCTGGGCGGGAAGGATGCAGGGCGCTGTGGTTCGGCCATTCCCACGTGTTACTGATGGGGCCGGCACCGGATGCGGCGTTGTGCCAACACGCGGTGCTTGTCGATCAGTCCGACGCCTGGGCGGTCGTGCGGATCGAAGGTGCGGGCGTGCGCGATGCATTGGCGCGTTTGACGCCGTTGGATCTGCGCGAAAGCCAGTTCAAGCGTGGCCATACCGCGCGCAGCGAGATCGCGCATATGCCGGCCTCTGTCACACGGATCGGCGCGCAGAGCTACCAGGTGATGGTTTTCCGTGCGATGGCGGGAACGCTGGTGGAAGAGATAGAGGTGGCAATGCGCGGGGTTGCAGCGCGCGCCGGTGGGTGCGATCACGACGGCGGCGTCCACGACTGACAGGTGTTTCGATGATCCGGATCGCAATCATTGGCATGGGGCTCATGCTGTGCGCGCCCGTGGCGCACGCGGAAACCGATGAGGAGAAGGTCGCACGCTGCACCCAGCAGGCCGACCTGGTTGCGGGCCTCGTTGCGCAGCGCAGCAGGGGGGCCACGGCGCAGCAGGCGATCCCCGCAATACGCGAGGCGCACCCCGATATGGACCCGCGTTACATCGCCCAAGCCCCCGTTCTTGCCGACTGGATCTACTCGCTTCCCGAAGAGCAGCTTGGTGTGGGCGTCGCCGAAAGCTTCGAGGCGGCCTGCATCGGCTACGAGCCCTGAAGGTCGCTTCTGGCCATGGTCAAGGCGGGGCGCTGCGGCTATATTATGAACTATGAGCCTGCCCCCCGGATTCCTTGATGAACTGCGAACCCGCACCTCGCTGAGCCAGGTGGTGGGACGCAAGGTGTTCTGGGATACCCGCAAGTCCAATCAGGGCAAGGGCGACATGTGGGCGCCGTGCCCGTTTCACCAGGAAAAGACCGCAAGCTTCCACGTCGATGACCGCAAGGGATTCTATTACTGCTTCGGCTGCCACGCCAAGGGCGACGCGATTTCTTTCGTCCGCGAAACCGAGAATGTCGATTTCATGGAGGCGGTGGAGATACTGGCGCGAGAGGCGGGCATGTCGGTGCCTGCGCGCGACCCGCAGGCGCAGCAAAAAGCCGACAGGCGCGGCCAGCTTGCCGAGGTGATGGAAATGGCCGTGCGCCATTTCCGGATGCAGTTGCAGACCCATGCCGGAGGCGAGGCGCGCGATTACCTTGCGCGTCGCGGATTGGATCAAGGCACGCAGGATCGATTCGAGATCGGCTTTGCCCCGGATCGCTGGCAGGGGCTGTGGGATCATCTGAAATCCGCGGGCGTTGATGATGACCTGATCCTCGATTGCGGGTTGGCAAAGACGGGACAATCGGGCGACCGACGATACGATACTTTCCGCGGGCGCATCATGTTCCCGATCCGCGATGCGCGCGGGCGCTGCATTGCTTTCGGCGGGCGTGCCATGGACCCCGCTGATAATGCCAAGTATCTCAACAGCCCCGAGACCGAACTGTTCGACAAGGGCCGGTCGCTATATAATCACGGACCTGCGCGTGAGGCGGCGGGCAAGGGGCAGCCTTTGATCGTGGCCGAGGGCTACATGGACGTGATCGCCCTCAACGAGGCAGGATTCGGCGCGGCGGTGGCCCCCCTGGGCACGGCAGTGACCGAGCCGCAGTTGCAATTGCTGTGGCGTATCGCGCAGGAACCTGTGATCGCGTTGGATGGCGATGCCGCCGGCCTGCGCGCGGCCTACCGGCTCATTGATCTGGCCTTGCCGCTTCTCGAAGCGGGTCAGTCGCTGCGGTTCGCCATCCTCCCGCCTGGCAAGGACCCCGACGATCTCTTGCGCGCGGGTGGTGCACGCGCAATGCAAGGGCTGCTGGATCAGGCCATGCCGATGGTCAACCTGCTGTGGCAGCGCGAAACCGAGGGGCGCAACTTCGACAGCCCGGAGCGGCGTGCAGCACTGGACAAGGCGCTACGTGACAAGCTGCTCGAGATCCGCGATCCGTCGCTGCGCAGCCATTACGGGCAAGCGATCAAGGAGATGCTCTGGACCTTGTTCAACCCGCGCCGCGCACAGGGCGGGCAGCCACGCAAGCCGGGATTCGGCGGGCGCGGGGGGTGGATTTCTGCACCCGCGCCGGCGATGCCGGGGACCAAGTCCTCGCTTCTGGTGTCGGGTGACAAACACACCCAGGACCACCTGCGGGAGGCCGTGATCCTGGCCGCTTTGGCCTGCACGCCAGCCGTTATCCCGGAATTCGAGGCGCAGTTGGACAGGATGGAGTGCCGCGCGTCGGAACATGCTGCGCTGCGCGACCTTCTTCTCGACCACGCCGCCGGGTCCGCTACAGATGCGGGGGGCGACCCGTTGCGTGCTGCCATCTCGCGGCGTTTGGGCGATCAGGTTCTTGAAAACCTGCTGTCTTTGCCCCATGTCGCGATCACGCCGCCCGTGCGCAGCCCCGGCGACGCCGACAAGGCCCGCATGACCGTGGCCGAGGAGATGGCCAAGATCGACGCGCTGCGCGGTCTGGACGCCGAAGTGGCCGAAGCGGAGGAGGATGTGACCGGCCTTGTGGATGAGGCGCTGACATGGCGGCTGCATCAGGCAGCGGAAACGCGTAACCGGGCGCTGCGCAGCCAACAAGAGGATCGCACCGAATACGATACCGGCCCCAACGGGGCGCGAATCAACCGGACCGAACGAAGCGCGCTGGATGCGCTGTTGGATCAAATCAGCCACACAAAACCGCGCCGCTAGAGGTTTTGATGGAGAACCGTTAAAGAAAACAGGGTAAACGAGTGCGCGAATCAGTTGTGCACGTTATCGAATCGGGACACGAATCACCCGGAGCACCAGTCAGCCACCCGTGCAGGAGCATTACATGGCCGCGAAAGATACCGAGAACACGCAACCGGATGTTTCCGACACCGAGGCTTCGCTGGACATGAGCCAGAACGCCGTCAAGAAGATGATAGCCGAGGCGCGTGAAAAGGGGTTCATCACCTACGATCAGCTTAACAAGGTGTTGCCGCCGGAGCAGGTGTCTTCCGAACAGATCGAGGACGTGATGTCGATGCTGTCGGAGATGGGCATCAACATCATCGAGGACGAAGAGGCGGAGGAAGAGGATTCGAAATCGACCGCCATCGTTGAAACCTCGTCCAACCGGGATGTCGCGTTGTCCTCGGGGACCGGCGACAAGATGGACCGCACCGATGACCCCGTGCGCATGTATCTGCGTGAAATGGGCAGCGTCGAACTTCTGAGCCGCGAGGGCGAAATTGCCATCGCCAAACGGATCGAAGCAGGGCGCAACACGATGATCGCGGGACTTTGCGAAAGCCCGCTGACCTTTCAGGCGATCACGATCTGGCGTGACGAGCTTCTGTCCGAGGACATTTTGCTACGCGACGTGATCGATCTGGACGCCACCTTCGGCACCCATCTTGGCGAAGATGCGGAAGCTGGCGTCGCCCCCGTCGATCCGACGGTCGAGCCGGCCAACGTCACCTCGGCCCCGGCGCGTGAAGAGGCCGAGAAGCAGCCCGAATACGATGCCGATGGCAACCCGATCGCAAAGGATGACGATACCGACGAGGAAGAAGAACAGGCCAACATGAGCCTTGCCGCGATGGAGGCCGCGCTCAAGCCGCGTGTTCTCGAGGCACTGGACCGCATCGCCGAGGATTACGCCATGCTGTCGGAAATGCAGGACAGCCGCATTTCCGCCACGCTGAACGAGAATTCGACCTTCTCGGAGAAGGACGAGGCGACCTATCAGAAGCTGCGCGCCGAGATCGTCGCACTGGTCAACGACCTGCATCTGCACAACAACCGCATCGAGGCGCTGATAGACCAGTTGTACGGCATCAACCGCCGGATCATGCAGATTGACAGCGCGATGGTGAAACTGGCCGATCAGGCCCGCATCAACCGCCGCGAATTCATCGATTGCTACCGCGGCTACGAGCTTGATCCCAACTGGCTGGAGCGCATGGCCGAGAAGCCGGGGCGCGGCTGGCAGGCATTCATCGAGCGGTCGACCGACAAGGCCGAGGCGCTGCGCGCCGACATGGCGCAGGTGGGGCAGTATGTGGGTCTGGATATTTCCGAGTTCCGGCGCATTGTTCAGCAGGTTCAGAAAGGCGAGAAAGAGGCCCGCGTCGCCAAGAAGGAAATGGTCGAGGCGAACCTGCGGCTGGTGATCTCCATCGCCAAGAAATACACCAACCGCGGCTTGCAGTTCCTGGACCTGATCCAGGAGGGCAACATCGGGCTGATGAAGGCCGTGGACAAGTTCGAATACCGCCGGGGCTACAAGTTCTCGACCTACGCCACATGGTGGATCAGGCAGGCGATTACCCGGTCCATTGCCGACCAGGCCCGCACCATCCGCATCCCCGTTCACATGATCGAGACCATCAACAAGCTGGTCCGCACCGGTCGCCAGATGCTGCATGAGATCGGCCGCGAACCTACGCCCGAGGAGTTGGCCGAGAAGCTTCAGATGCCGCTGGAGAAGGTGCGCAAGGTGATGAAGATCGCCAAGGAGCCGATCAGCCTGGAAACCCCCATCGGAGACGAGGAGGACAGCCAACTCGGCGATTTCATCGAGGACAAGAATGCCGTGCTGCCGCTGGATGCCGCCATCCAGGACAACCTCAAGGAAACCACCACGCGGGTGCTGTCGAGCCTGACCCCGCGCGAGGAGCGCGTGCTGCGCATGCGGTTCGGGATCGGGATGAACACCGATCACACGCTGGAGGAAGTGGGCCAGCAGTTCTCCGTGACCCGCGAGCGCATCCGCCAGATCGAGGCAAAGGCACTGAGGAAGCTCAAGCATCCCAGCCGCAGCCGCAAGCTGCGGTCGTTCCTGGACCAGTGAGGTATTCGGCGCAACAACGCGCGGAATTATCCCGAGTTGAGGCTCGGCTTGAAACCAGTGATGTCAAGGATGCTTACCGCGCGCTTATGGATTGGGCCGAAGGTCGAAAGAGCATTTTCCTGTTCCCAATCTCGCAAGGTGCTTTTTCGGCTATCCATTTGGCCACGCAACCAGGCGCGAGGCCCTATGCGGATTGTGCCTTCGGTTTCAAGGGTGCCAAGGCACACTTGCGCTGGTGGTTCCGCAAACCCTGTTTTGATGCAGCCTTGTGTGGAAGTGATGCCGTGCTATCGGAATTTGCTGATGCGCAGATTCTTAAATCTGGCGAGATCGCTATGAACCTTACCGATCGCGCCTGCGTCGGCAGGTTATGTCGTTTCCTGGAAACAAGGCTCTGAGCAAAGGATCAAGGTTCATGTCGCTTTTTTCCAAACTCTTTGGGGGTGGTGCCAAGCGCGACGGTCGGGCCGCGCTTTCCGAAACCTACAAGGATTTCCAAATCACTGCCGCGCCGCAGCAGGACGAAGGCGGCTACCGCATCGGCGCCCGCATCGAGAAGGAGGTCGGCGGCGAGGTGAAGGTGCATCGCCTCGTGCGGGCCGACACCGTCCGTGGCCTTGACGAAGCCGAGGCGTTCTCGATCCGCAAGGCGAAACAGGTGATCGACGAGCAGGGCGAGGCGATTTTCCGGTAGGCCCCCGCGCCCGGCATCCCCCTGCCACCGCCCGGAAATCCGCTCAGCCCACGATCTCGAATTGTTGCGCCCCCTCCGGGGTCGCGGTGGCCTGTTCGATGTTGGTGACGCTGGCCAGTGACGGGCCGCTGCGAAGGTCATTTATCAGGCCTTTCACGGCGGATTGGGGCCCTTCGAGATGCGCCAGTACCGTACCGTCGGGCATGTTGCGGACCCATCCGTTTACACCGCGCCGGCGCGCGGCGCGCTGGGTCCAGGCGCGATAGGACACGCCCTGAACGCGACCTGAAATCTGTATCCGTTTGGCCGAAGTCTCTGACATCGTGCGTTTTGCCTTCAATCGTTCGCGCCGGTATCAGCCGAGGTGCGACATCAAGATGAGCATGATCGCTTTGCCAAGTCGATCAGGGGTTGACGTCTGGGACAGAACGCGAACATTCTGACCTCCCCGAACCGCAGGTTTACATCCCATGGCCGACTTTTCAACCTTATCGACAACGGCGCTGATCGTGTTTGTGGTGGCCGTTTGCGCCTTGGCGGTGCTTTTCTGGGCGCTGCGACGGGTGGCCGCCGCGCGCGCGGATCTGGCCGAAGCGCAGGTGACACTGGCGCGACTGGAGGAGCGGGCCAACGCAGCCGAGCGGCGCGAGGCCGACGCCGCAGCCTACCGCGCCCAGCAGGACGAGCTGTCGCGCCGTGCACATGAGGAACTGCGCAGCGCGCTGGATGACGAGCGCCGCGCCTTGGAAGAGGAACGTCGCGCAGTTGCGACGCGCGACACTCGCATTGGCGAGTTGAATACCACCCTGGAGAAAGAGCGCGAAGCCGGCGCTGAACAACTCAAGCTTGTGAAATCCGTGCGCGACGACATGGAAGCCCGGTTCAAGGCGTTGGCGGATCATTCGGTCAAGACGCAGGGCGAAACACTGTCGAAGCTCAGTCATGAACGGCTCGAGTCGCTGCTGAAACCGTTGCGCGAGAATGTCGGCAAGTTCGAGACCGAGTTGCGTCATGCACATCAGGGTGCCGCCAAGGAGCGCGAACGCCTCAAGACGGAGATCGAGCAGCTTTCGGCCAAGTCGCAGGCGATTTCGGACCAGGCGGTGAACCTGACCCGCGCATTGAAGGGTGACACACGCCAGCAGGGCGCGTGGGGTGAGATGATTCTGACCAGTCTGCTGGAGCGGTCCGGCCTGCGCGAGGGGGAGGAGTATTTCACTCAAAGCCATGCCACCGACGAGGAGGGGCGCCGCTACCGCCCCGACGTGGTCGTGCGCCTGCCGGGCTCCAAGAGCCTGGTGATCGATTCCAAGGTGTCGTTGGTGGCCTATGAACGCGCGGTCAATGCCGAAACCGACGAGGAGCGCGCGATTGCCCTGCGCCAGCATCTGACCGCGATGAAGGCGCACATCGACGGGCTGTCGTCCAAGGCCTATCACCGCGTCACGGATGAAACGGTGGATTACGTGGTGATGTTCCTGCCGATCGAGGGAGCGTTGTCAGAGGCGCTGCGCGAGCAGGGCGACCTGACCGGCTATGCGCTGGAACGTCATGTGACCATCGCAACGCCGACGACCCTGATGATGGCGCTGCGCACGATCGAGAATGTCTGGGCGGTCGAACGGCGCACTCGCAACGCCGAAGAGATCGCCGACCGGGCCGGCCGGCTTTATGACAAGGTGGCCGGGTTCGTTGACGCGATGCAAGAGGTTGGCGCGCGCCTCGACCAGGCATCGCGCGCCCACGGCACCGCCATGAGCCGGTTGTCGACAGGGTCGGGGAACGTGATCCGGCAGGTGGAACAATTGCGCGAGCTGGGGGCGAAGACCAGCAAGAGTATCGCGGTGCAAAGCGAGGATGGTGGCGCGATCGAGGATCAGGCGGATGCGGACGACGATGCTGCGCGCGACGGCGATGGCGAGGCATGATGCCGGCCCAGGAGACATTCACGGTCACCACGCAGGGTGCGGGCCTTTACGAGGTCACGACACGCGTCAGTGACTGGCTGCGCGGGCAGGGAGGGAACGGGATCGTGACGCTGTTCGTGCGCCACAGCTCGGCCAGCCTGTTGATACAGGAAAATGCCGACCCCGACGTGCAAACGGATCTGCGCGCGTTCTTCGACAGGCTGGTGCCGCCTGCCGATGACCCGTCTATGGGATACCTTCGCCACCGGGCCGAAGGGCCGGATGACATGCCCGCCCATATCAAGGCCGCGATGATGCCGGTCAGCCTGTCGATCCCGGTGGTGGATGGACGCGCGATGCTGGGCACCTGGCAGGGCATCTACCTGTTCGAGCATCGCCGCGCTCCGCATCGGCGGCAGATTGCCGTGCACCTGTCGCGTGGCTAGTCAAGGCTTGCCTGCGCGGGTCAAGTCACTAATCCTTGGACAAGGACTGACAAGGACCAGACCGATGTTTGCCGTGCGATCATATTCCCCGCCCTTGCCCCTGCGCGCCGTGCTGCTTGCGGTATTGACGATGGTGGCAGTCCCGGCCGCGGCCAGCGCCCCATATACAGCCAGGAACCTGCTGCATGTCTATCCGCTGGAGCGGGCTGGCGCGTTCGAGGTGGTTGCATCGCGCGGTGCGGGGCCGAACGAGATGTGGTGCGCGGCGGCCGAGTATGCGCAGGCGCGCCTCGGCCCCGATTTCAGCCGCCGCATCTTCATCGCGCGTCCTCTGTCGCGCAGCCTAAACGAACCTGCCCGCAAGGGGGTGGGTTTCAGCATTGTCCCGACACCCGAATTGCGTGCGGGTCCGCGCCCGGGTGAGGCGGGTATCTACTCGGTCTCGGTGTCGCGGCGTGGGTTCAACCTGTCTGCCAGTCATGCCATCAACCTTTGCCGAGGGTGGCGCGAAAAGTCTGATTGCCCGCTTTGCCCTTGAGGCGCGCGTCTCGCCTATCTAGAGGCTGCATTTCTCCCCTACCCAAAACCTTGCGGCTGGCCTATAGTGCCTGTGGATAACTGGGGCGGGAACCCCAGACACCGAGGCAGAGACGACAACAAGGGGATCGGCGATGCGCTGCCCGTTTTGCGGAAACATGGACACACAGGTCAAGGATTCACGCCCGGCAGAGGATCATGTCTCGATCCGGCGGCGGCGGTTTTGTCCGGCATGCGGTGGACGTTTCACCACCTACGAGCGCGTTCAGTTGCGCGACTTGGTGGTGGTCAAATCCAATGGCCGACGCGAGGATTTCGACCGTGACAAGCTGGAACGTTCGGTGCGCATCTCGCTGCAAAAGCGCCCGATCGAACCCGAGCGGATCGACCAGATGGTTTCTGGTATCGTGCGGCGACTGGAAAGCATGGGCGATACCGACATCCCGTCGAAAGTGATCGGCGAGATCGTGATGGAAAGTCTCGCGCGGATCGATACCGTGGCCTATGTCCGGTTCGCGAGCGTTTACAAGAACTTCCAGGCGGTCGAGGACTTTGACAAGTTCGTGTCCGAGCTGCGCCCGGACGTTCCCCACGAAGAATGAGCCCCGGCAAAGTGACAGATGCGGAGGCACGGTTCATGAAGCTGGCCCTGTCGCTGGGTCGGCGGGCGCAGGGCAACGCGTGGCCCAACCCAGCCGTTGGCTGCGTGATCGAGAAGAATGGGCGCATTCTGGGTCGCGGCTGGACCGCGCCAGGCGGACGGCCCCATGCAGAGGTGGCCGCGCTGGCGCAGGCCGGTGGAGATGCGCGCGGCGCGACCGCTCATGTCTCGCTGGAGCCTTGCGCCCACCACGGCCAGACGCCGCCATGCGCGCAGGCGCTGATCGACGCAGGCATTGCCCGTGTCGTGGCGCCTTTGCAGGACAGTGATCCGCAGGTGTCGGGGCGCGGCTTCGACATGCTGCGCGCGGCGGGCGTCGAGGTGATCACCGGCGTCTTGGCGAAGCAGGCGGCGCATGACCTGGCGGGCTTCTTCCTCAACCGCGACGCGAAGCGGCCATGGCTTACGCTGAAATTGGCCAGCAGCTTCGATGGCCGTATCGCCACAGCCAACGGTGAAAGCCGGTGGATCACCGGCCCACAGGCGCGCCGCGCCGTGCACGCAATGCGCGCCAGCCATGACGCGGTGCTGGTGGGCGCAGGCACGGTGCGGGCCGATGATCCGATGTTGACGGTGCGCGGCCTTGGGCCGGTGCCGCGACAGCCGGTGCGCGTAGTGGCGTCG
>Ga0207414_1000655_pt1 | contig 14609 bp, 15 predicted proteins | sample PonA231FremontCA_2_FD_187269 | JGI IMG/M metagenome (GOLD analysis project Ga0207414, IMG submission 187269) | Marine sediment microbial community from Fremont, CA, USA - Pond A23 Sediment 1 (SPAdes) | ecosystem: Environmental > Aquatic > Marine > Unclassified | place: USA: Fremont, California... | reverse complement strand
CGCCCCTGCGGTTAATCCAATTTTATTTGCGTTACTAATTTTATCCCAGTTGAGTTCATCAACTGTTTCTATGTGAAAGGTTGGTGTGTTTGTCTCAGCACATATTTTAGCTAATCTTCTTGTATTAGCACTGTTATGACCTCCTACAACCAACATTACATCAACCTTTTTTGCTAATTCTCTTGCTTCCTCTTGACGGTTACCCGTTGTATTACAAATTGTATTAAAAACTTTCAATTCTTTAACTTTAGGTAAGATATATTTGATTACTTCCATATATTCTTCATAAGATTGGGTAGTTTGTGCTACCAACCCTACATTATCTTTTAATTTTAAATCATTTATTTCTTCATATGATTCAATAATAATACCAAAATTATCTGTATGACCATAAATACCTTTTACTTCAGGATGGTTTTTATCCCCGAAAATAATAGTTTGATAATTATTATCGACAAGTTCTTTTGCATATATATGAGCATTTTTTACAAAAGGACAGGTGGCATCAATTATATCTATACCTTTTTTTTCAGCTCTCTTTAAAACATTAGGTTCAACCCCATGAGTCCTTATTACTAATATACCATCTTCAATATCATCTACGCTATCAACTAAGTTTACTCCTTTTTCTTCTAAATCTTCTACAACCTGAGGGTTATGTATTAATGGACCTAAGGTATAAACATCTTTCGTATCGTTTTCACTTACAGCATCTTTAACTATATCTATGGCCCTTTTTACTCCAAAACAAAAACCAGCTTCATTAGCAGTTATTATCTCCAGCACCTTCACCTCCTTCCAACAAAACAGTCCATTACCAACAATTACCAATAGAGTCATGAAAATTAACTAATCTTAGTTGTTCATAGATATTATTAAAATAACATATTTTTTTCAAAAAGGCAAATAATTAATCAATAGAATCAAGTTCATTTTTGATTTTATCCATTATTAATTCTCCAACTTCTGTTTTTTCTTCTCTACTTAATTTTTTATCATGATAATCATCTAAAGTAAATGGTTTACCCACTGAAACCCTCAAAAGATTGTCTTCATCAGCATGCTTTATTCCAACCGGTAGAATGGGACTTTCACTCATCAAAGCTATTAATGTAACACCTGGTTTAGCGTCCCCTAATTCGCCGTCCTTCATTCTAGTTCCTTCAGGAAACATACATAAGACTTTACCATTCTTAAGAATTTTTAACGATTTTCTTATAGCACTTTTATCTGGTACACCTCTTTTGACCGGAAAAGTTCCCATTGTTTTTAAAATATATCCAAACCATTTTTTTTCAAATAGTTCTTCCTTTGCCATAAAATGCAACTGACGTTTTACTGCACATCCCGCTATTGGAGGATCAAGATAACTCACATGATTTGAAACTACAATCAGTGGACCTTCTTGGGGAACATTGTTTCTACCCGTGACCTTCCAATTATGGACTATTTTAAAGTAGATATTTAATACATAATATGAAAACCAATATATGAACTTACCCATACTAATTTACTCCCCTTTTTTTATTATATGAAGTATTTTAGTCAATACTTCCTTTTTGGTTAAATCAGTGGTATCTATTTCTATTGCATCCTCAGCCTTTTTAAGCGGTGAATGTTCTCTATTTGAATCTATTTTATCTCTTCGGTCAATTTCTTGTTTTACTTCTTTAAAAGCTTTATCAGATTCTTCGTCTCTTTTAATTATATCTTTATATCTTCTAATAGCTCTTTCTTGTACTGATGCAGTTATGTAAAATTTATAATCTGCATTGGGTAATACTCGGGTACCAATATCTCTTCCGTCCATCACTATATTTTTTTCCTGAGCTATTTTTCGTTGTTTTTCTACAAGCTCATCTCTAATAATTTTGATTTGTGCAATAGTTGAAACATTTTTGTCGACTTCATCACTTCTTATCTTATTAGTTATATCATCTTTATCAGCATAAATTTTAAATTCATTGTTTTTATATTCTACATCAATTTTAAGAAGTTTTACAAGTTCAGATAATTTTTCTTTATTAGCCAAATTAATATCTTTATCTAAAGCACATAAAGTAACTGCCCTATACATTGCTCCACTATCTAAATATGTATAATTTAGCTTTTTAGCTAACATTTTAGCTATAGTACTTTTACCAGCTCCAGCTGGTCCATCTATCGCAATTGATATTGTCACCTTATCACCCCATTAACCTAAACTATTACTTTATTTAATTTATCAAAAAAATTTGGAAATGAGTTTTTAATACACTGTGAATCTTTTAAAACTGCACCATTATCTGAAATTATTGCTATTAAAGTAAAAAGCATTGCCATTCGATGGTCTAAGTAAGGGTCTAAATATGTTTTGTTTTTGATTTCTTGTGGTCCATATACTCTAAATCCATCAGAAAACATTTTAATGTCAAGATCTAAATTATTAAAGGCTTTTCTTATCACAGCAAGTCGATCAGATTCTTTTACTCTTAATTCTTCAGCAGAAGTGATCTCAGTAATACCTTCAGCTTTAATTCCTAATAAAGCTATTAAAGGAATTTCATCTATCATCTTAGGTATTAATTTTTCATTAACTTTTATTCCTTTTAGAAAACTATATTTAACTAACAGATCTCCTCTTAATTCCCCCTGTAGAAATTGTTTATTTCTTGTTTTTATATTACCACCCATTTGTTTTGCAACTTTTAAGAATCCTGTTCGAGTTGGGTTTAAATTGACATTTTTTATAAGTAATTCACTGCCAGGTATTAACAAAGTAGCTGTAATAAAATATGCAGCTTGTGAGAAATCCCCTGGAATTGTATATTGACTATTTGGTATTTTAAAATTTTGTGATGATCTAAATATTATTTTATCATCATTTAGCTTTATATTAAAACCAAGATAATTCATTAAAATTTCAGTATGGTCCCTAGAAGGATTAGGCTCTTTAATTATTGTCTCTTGATTTGTATACAAATTTGCCAAAAGTATTGATGATTTAACTTGAGCACTTGCTACTGGGAGTTGATAACTTATCCCATTCAATTTTGAAGGAAATATTTGAAGTGGACAATTTTGGTCTTTGTTTTTCCCTTTAATCTTTGCATTCATCTGTTTCATAGGAGTAATTATCCTCTTCATGGGCCGTTTTCTCAAAGAACTATCTCCATCTAAAATATAATGATTATTCTGTCCTGCTAAAAGTCCAGTTAATAATCGCATTGTAGTACCAGAATTTCCACATCCAATTATTTTAGAGGTTTTTCCAAGATTATTTAACCCTTGTCCTTCAATTATATATTTATCTTTATCTCGAATTATTTTTATACCTAACTGTCTAAACGCATCCAAAGTTTTTTTACAATCTTCGGCTGTTAATAAATTATATATATGAGAGCTACCATTAGCAATTGCAGAAAATATTATACTACGGTGAGAAATAGATTTATCAGAAGGAGGAGTAAATTCTCCCTTGAGTTTTCTATTTCTAATTGGAATTATATTTTTATCCATATTATTTCTTACCTAATATCTTTTTAACTGAATTGATATTTTTTATTAACTTTTTAAAATTAGTTGGATTTAAAGATTGATCACCATCACTTAAGGCCAATTCTGGTTGAGGGTGTACTTCAATCATAGCACCCTGTGCTCCTATACTTAAAGCCGCTTCCACTGCGGGTAATATTAAATCCCACCGACCTGTTCCATGACTAGGATCAACAATTACTGGATAATCAGCTAGTTTTTTCAAAATTGGTACTGCCATTAAATCTAAAGTAAACCTTGTCCTCTGTTCGAAAGTTCTAATTCCTCTTTCACACAATAAAATATTTTTATTACCTTTTTCATATATATATTCTGCAGCCAAGATAAATTCTTCGTAATTAGCACTCATACCTCTTTTTAGCAAAACAGGTTTATCCAATTTCCCCACTTCTTTTAATAAACTATAATTATACATGTTACGAGAACCAATCTGTAAAATATCAGTATAATTTTTGATTAAATCTAAATTTTTTATATCCATAACTTCAGTAATTATTTTGAAATCATATTTTTGAGATTGCTCTTTTAAAAGTTCTAGACCTTTTTCTTCTAAACCTTGAAAATTATAGGGAGAAGTTCTTGGTTTAAATGCACCACCTCTAATGTAGTTTATATTTAAATCAGATAAAATTCTCCCAATTTTTTCCATTTGTTGTTTGTTTTCAACAGAACAAGGTCCTGCTATAATCTTAAAGTCATTATTTAAAAATTGATTATTGTCTTCAAAATTAATATAACGTCTTTCATCTAAAAATTGATCCGCTTTTTCATTTTTTAAAATATTATCTGGAATAAAAGAATCATTTATTTCTTTAATTAAAGATTCCCTTATTTCAGAAACTATTATTAAAAAACTCGAATTACCTTCACTACGTTTTATAAATTTAATATTGTTTTTGTTTAATAAATCTATTAAATTGTAATAATTTTTAGTTTCATTTTTATATTTTAATATCATAATCTTACTCCTCAGAAAGAAAATTCAAGTCTTTTCTTAACTTTGCAGCCTTCTTTAAATAAATGTGTTTTACTTTATCTTTTTCTAAATTTTTATTAATATATAGTAAAACTCTTATACATTTACTTAAAGAGTTATCTACATACATTTCCTGCAAGCACATTATTGTTGTTTGTGTAAATCCCATTTCCCGAACTGCTTTACCAGGATAAACCGCATCAAGATCATCTGTAGTTGAAAAAGTAAAGTTTATAATATCCTTTTTATGCAAATTATTTTTTTCGATAATTGTTTTGAGCATAGTTTTTACAGCTTCATTGATATCTTTTTCTTTATTCTTTTCTACTGTAATAGCACCACGTATTGTATACATTTTAAACCCTCTTTCCAATAAAAATACACCCCAAGCAGGGTGTATTAAAGGTTAGTTATCCAATTGCTTTAGGGCATGTTGAGCAGCTTTTTGCTCTGCTTCTTTTTTACTTTTACCCTTTCCAAAACCTAGTTCTTCCTCTTCGAAATTAACTGCAACATAAAATTCTTTATTATGGTCTGGACCTTTTTCTTTAACAACTTCATAATCCGGTCTATTATTACTATTTTTTTGAATAACTTCTTGCAGCATTGTCTTATAATCTTGTATGTAGTTACCATTATCAACTTCAAATATAAATGATCTGAAATTATTAATTATGAAATCAAATGCAAAATCAAAACCTTTATCTAAATACATTGCTCCTAAAATAGCTTCCATTGTATCAGCCAATATTGAATCCCTATTTCTACCTCCAGATAATTCTTCACCTTTACCTAACAGAAGATACTTACCTAAATTTAATTCACTGCCTTTTTCAGCTAATACCGGAGCACTAACAATTACTGACCTTATCTTAGCTAATTTACCTTCTTTATAATCATCAAATTTTTTAAATATATAAGTACTAATTGATAAACTTAAAACAGAATCTCCCAAGAATTCCAGCCTTTCATTGTCCTTTATATTTAAATCAGAATTTTCATTAGCAAATGATTTATGAGTTAATGCTCTTCTTAATAAATTTTGGTTTCCAAATTTAATATTTAATTTATTTTCTAGTTCTTTTAATTTTATTTTTGAAAGATATTCTTTCATCTAAGTTTCACCACACCTGTCATAGTTATTTCTTTTCAAAAAGGGGGTACATAAGAGTTATGTAACCCCCTCATATTTTTTATATTAAAGTTTAAAGATTTTCCTCAATGTAATCTACTGCATCAGATACAGTTCCGATCTCTTCAGCATCTTCGTCAGGAATTTCAATATCAAATTCCTCTTCTAATGCCATAATAAGTTCTACTACATCTAATGAATCAGCACCGAGATCGTCAATAAATGAGGCATCTTCAGTGATTTCATCTTCAGAAATTGCAAGTTCCTCTGATACAACCTTTACTATCCTATCTAATACTTCTGCCATCATTTTCACCTCCTTTCACATTAGCATTCCTCCATCAATATTTATGGTTTGACCATTTACATAGCTTGATAAGGGTGATACTAAAAATAGTATTACATTTGCTACATCTTCAACTTCCCCAAATCTGTTTAAAGGAATATTATCTAACATTTCTTCCTTAACCTGAGAGGGAAGTTCTTCTGTCATCTCTGTATCAATATAGCCAGGTGCTACCGCATTAACATTTATACCTCTTTTGGATACTTCCTTGGCTATAGATTTTGAAAAGCCGACTACTCCTGCTTTTGAGGCAGCATAATTAGCTTGACCAGCATTACCCATTAAACCAACAACTGAACTTAAATTAACAATTTTTCCATGACGTTGTTTCATCATATATCTTATCGCATTTTTAGTACAATTAAAAGTACCTTTTAAATTAACATCTATAACATCACTAAAATCTTTTTCCTTCATCCTTAAAATTAACCCATCTTTTGTAATACCGGCATTATTTACAAGGATATCAATTTTACCATACTCATCTATAGTACTTTTAATTAGGTTTTTGGCATCATCACTATTTGCTACATTTCCTTGAACTATTATTGCTTTTTGACCTAATTCTCTAACCTTTGCTGCCGTTTCTTCTGCACTTTCTCTATCACTATTATAATTTATTACAAGGTCTGCACCTTCTTCGGCAAGTTTAATTGCAGTAGCAGACCCAATACCACGAGAACTTCCAGTAACTACAGCAACTTCATTTTTTAATAGCAAAATATCATCTCCTCACTATTTAACTAACATTCAATGAATCCACATAAAAATTTAAATTATCTAAATAAAGACCTGTGAAATCTTCTATAGTTATATTAAGTCTTTTTTGAATTGAATTTATGTAATCAACTATCTTTATACCATATTTTAATATAATTTCTATTCTAACACAAATTTCATTGTCATTTTTTTCAATATATATTGAAAGTACATCATGTATTTCTTCTTCTTTCGATAGTTCATAAGAAATTATATCTCTTATTACATTATTATAAATTACAAGATTACCAAAATATGAAAATTTTGGTCTCACAATGGTCTTTTCTCTTTTAATTGAACCCTTACCTTTACCAAAAAATAATTCAAGTGAATGTAAAAAATAGCCTGGAAATCTAGATTTCACTTCTATTTTAGGTACTGGAATTACATGTTTACCTTCGTTTTTACGTGTATTGATTGCTTGTTTAATCTCATCAGGATGAGCAATTTCATCTATTTTAATGGTCTTATCAATTCCATTTAATTCTAAATTATCAACAATTCTTTCAATCATACGCATTGAGGTGCCCAAAACTAATATTTTATCTTCATTTACTCTTTTTAAAGCATTTTTGATTTCATTTAGGTGATCTTCTTCCAATAAGATTGCAGTTCTGATTGCTTGTATCTTTTTATCATCCCGTTTAGCCGATTTACCCGCTAAGACACGTCCTTTATAGATTAGAAGGCCATCATCCAATATTAATGGTATATCATGCTTATCAGATACAAATGCTGCTCTATGACTCTTTCCGGAGCCGCTGACGCCCACTAATGCATATACATACAAATTTTACACCCCTTAAAAAAATATTCTTAAATTTACTATAAATGAATTTAAGCTAAATTTCAAGTTATTCAATAAAAAAACCGCTGTCATTTTATAGACAGCGGTTTATATTAATTTCTACTAATTTTTAATTATCTTTATTTTCTTCTATTAATTCATATACTTTTTCTGGGATTACTGGCATTTCTTTTAACTTAATTCCTATAGCATCTTGAACCGCATTAGCTACTGCTGGAGGTACAGATATCATTGGATGTTCTGCTACTCCACGAGCACCGTAAGGTCCATCTTTTTGAGCATTTTCTATTAGAATTGGTTTTAACTCTGGGATATCAGCAATAGTAGGTACTTTATAATCTGTGAATGTATTTGTAAGTAATCTACCTTCATCACTGAACTGATAATGTTCCATTACAGCTGAACCATATCCCTGAATTACTCCACCTTGAATTTGGCCAATAACATTTTTCTTATTAATAACTTTACCAAGATCAAAGGCAGAAGCAATTTTTTCTACTCTAAATTCACCTGTTTCTTCATTCACTATTACTTCAACAGCGTGAGCACCATAAGTCCAATCAAGTGCAGGATGTCCCTGACCTGTTTCTGGATCAATATCACTTAATCCCTGGGCAATATAATTACCTCTTGCTACTAATGGGCCACCAATACCATTACCATTAGGATAGGTATAGCCCATTGCTAATTCTTCAAAGGTAACATACTGATCTTTATGATGTCTTATTTTAACTTTTTCATCCTCAATAATTAAATCTTCTACTGAAGCTCTTAGTGGTTGAGAAGCAACTTCTTTCATTTGTCGTTTCATATCTTCACATGCTTTTATAGTAGCATTACCGGACATGAATAAACCTTTTGAAGCAACTGTCTGCCAATCATATGGTTGCATTTGAGTATTTTGTTCCCATACTACATTTATTTTATCAATTGGCATATCTAACTGGTCAGCAACAATTTGTGCTAAAGCAGTATAAGTTCCTTGCCCATAGTCAACCAAGGAAAGTGTTAGATCTACTGTCCCATTTTCATTGAATTTAAGGAAGGCAGCAGTACCAGTATTTGTAGGCATTGCAGGTGCTTTGTGAAGTAAAGCAATACCTTTTCCTCGTTTTTCATTTTCTGCTAAATCATCAGAACTTCTATCATCAAAACCAATTTCATCAGCAACTGCTTCTAGACATTCTGTAATTTTACCATGTGATTCACCAATGTGTTCACCGGTAATAGTTTCAGAACCTCTTCTCAGTGCATTTTTCATTCTAAATTCATATGGACTCATTCCAAGTTCATCTGCTATTAAGTCCATTTGTCTTTCAACTGCCCATAAAATTTCTAAGTGCCCAAAACCACGATAAGCAGTTCCAAATATCTTATTAGTATAGACAGTTTTAGAATCTAATTTTACATTGTCAATTTCATATGGACCAGCACCAGCTGTCGCAGCAGCTCTAGTAACATTTACACCATAGTCGGCATTTGCACCACTGTCCCATAGAAATTCTGTTTCTTGTGCAACAATATCTCCATCTTTAGTTACACCAGTTTTCAGTTTGGAATAAAGACCCTGTCTAACTGGAACAGAATTGAATTCTTCCATTCTGCTCATTACTATTTTAACAGGTCTTCCTTCAGATGCTCTTGAAAGACATGTAACAAGGGGTTCAAAGTGAATTCCAGCTTTACCACCGAAACCACCACCAACATATGGTACATTTACTTCTATATCTTGATGGTTTAAACTCAATCCATTTGCTAGAAGATTCCTAACAGCAAAAGGAGATTGAGCACTAGACCATATTTTTACTTTTTTACCAGGTAACCATTGCGCAATTGAAGTATGAGTCTCCATAGCAGTATGGTCAACCATTGGCAATTCAAATTCATTTTCTATAATATAATCTGCTTCTTTAAAACCCTGACCAATATCACCTTTTCTAATCTTTGTATGATGTGCAATATTAGTCCCTTCTTTTGGGAAGAAAACAGGAGCTCTTTCTAGTTCATCTAAATCTTCATGAACTAACGGAGCATCTTCTTTAGCTGCTTCTTTTACATCTAATACATAATCCAATTCTTCATATTCAACTTCAATCAGTTCAATAGCTTTAGAAGCTATTTCCTCAGTTTCTGCAGCAACTGCAGCAACTGGTTCACCCTGGTATCTAACTTTATCTACGGCCAAAATATCTTTGTCAACTAAATAAAGACCAACTTTATAAGGAAGATCCTTACCAGTCAATACTGACCATACTCCAGGTAACCTTTCAGCCTCTGAAGTATCTATATTAACGATTTTAGCATGTGCATGGGGGCTCAACTTCATTTTAGCATGAAGCATTCCCTGGACTTCCATATCGTGCACAAAAGTAGCATTACCTGTTACTTTTTCTAAAGCCTTAACTCTCTTTACACTTTTACCTATCATTTCTTCAGTCACTATTTGTTACCTCCCTTCTTCTCAGCTGCACTTTTTACTGCATCTCTAATTGAATAATATCCTGTACAGCGACAGATATTACCGGATAAAGCAATATCAATTTCTTCATCAGAAGGATTAGGATTTTCATCCAATAAAGCCTTTGTGGTCATTACCATTCCTGGAGTACAAAAACCACATTGAATAGCATTTTCTTCTATAAATGCTTCCTGGATATCACTAATCTCTTCACCTATTGATTGACCTTCGATAGTTTCTATTTCAGATCCATCAGCTTCTACTGCTAAGATTAAGCAGCTTGTGACAGCTTCACCATCCATTATGACAGTACAAGCGCCACATTCACCTTCACCACAACCCTCTTTAGCTCCTGTTAAATTCAATTTCTTTCTAAGAACATCAAGAAGGATGTCATTTTCTTTAACATCTAATTTATGAACTCTATCATTTACTGTTAATTCAATAGTTCTCATTACTTATCACCTGCTTCCCATAGTCTGGAAAGAATCCTTTTAGTATAAACTTGTGCCATTTTCTTTCTATATTTTTTAGTACTACGGACATCATCAATTGGATTAATATTTTCAAGGATTTCATCTTGAATCTTTTCTAATTTTTCATCATATGGCCCTTCACCAAAGAAAATATCACTAACATCAACAAATACTGGAGTCGGAGCTACAGCACCAAGTCCAAATGCTAGATATTCTTCTTCTTCGGATAAAAATCCTGCTACACCAATTGCACTAAGGTCAGCACCTCTTGTTCTTCTTTTCTTAATATATGAACCTCTACCGTCATCAGCATGTTTTTTAACGATAAGGCCTCTAACAACCTCATTTTCTTTTAAAACATTACTTTTAACACCAGTAGCAAATTCATTTAAAGGTACTTCTCTATTTCCATTTTTGCTTTCAATTAATACTTTTGTGTTAAGTACTAATAGACCTGGAAACATATCTGCTCCAGGAGATGTAGTACATAAATTACCAACAACTGTTGCTCTATTACGAACCTGGTGAGCTGCAACTTCTAATGCTGCTTGTGCAAGAATTTCGTAGTTGTGGTTCACCAGTTCACTTTCGATTATTTGATTGCAAGTTACAGTTCCACCTATAAATAAGCCATCTTTTCTTTCTTCAATCTTTGAAAAGTCTTCTAATCCTTTTACATCAATTATATTATCAGGTTTTTTTACTCTGTGTTTCATATTTACAAATAAGTCAGTTCCACCTGCCAATAAAGCCGTTTCGCCTTCATTATTTTCTATAATATCAAATATTTCTTCTAAACTTTCAGGCTTAAAATATTCAAATTCATTAATCATTAATATATTTCACCTCCATCAATATCTTAAAAACTCTACCTTGTAATTCTAGTTCCTGCTTCACCGTGGACTGCTTCACTAACTTTTTCAATTGAAGTTATTATAGCTTTTTGTCCACCATTTTTAACAAAATCAACAGCAGCCTGTACTTTGGGCTTCATACTTCCTTCGCCAAAATGACCTTTTTCAATATGCTCTTGCATATCATCTATACTAATTTCACCAATAGCTTCTTCATCTTCTTCACCATAATTAATATATGCATTGGAAACATCAGTTAATACTAAGAAAATATCAGATTCAATTTCTTCAGCAAGAAGACAGCCTGCTCTATCTTTGTCAATAACTGCTTCTACACCATGAATTTTGTTATCTTCTTTTACAACTGGAATTCCTCCACCACCAGATGCAATTACAATTTCTCCATTTCTTACTAAATCATTGATGATTGGAGATTCAATTATACTATCTGGAATTGGGGAAGGTACAACTTTTCTCCAGCCTCTTCCACTATCTTCAATCCAATCTTCATTTTTTTCTTCCATCATTTTATCAGCATGATCTTTATCATAAAATGGACCAACAGGTTTAGTTGGATTATCAAAAGCACTATCTTGCTTGTCAACTAAAACTTGAGTTACTACTGTAGCTACATTTCTATCTAAACCTAACTCTGCAAATACATTATATAAACTATTCTGTAACATATATCCTATAAACCCTTGAGTTTGTGAGCCACAAACATCAAGAGGCATAGCTGGTACAGAATCTCTAGCTTTATCTTGTTGGATCAAAATATTGCCGACTTGTGGTCCATTACCATGAGTAATTACCACTTCATGTCCATCTTTAACTAACTGACCAATTTGTTCAGCAGTAGATAAAACATTTTGGAATTGCTCATCAGCAGTTCCATCTTGGTCTGGTTGTAATATTGCATTTCCACCTAATGCGATTGTTAATTTCATTAAAAAACCTCCATATTTTAGTTAATTTTAAAAGTAAAGAAAGGAACCCCGCATACACGCAGGATCCCATTTCATTATATTTATTCTTTAAATGCTACACAACGACCTATACTTGATTCTAAGTCTACACCTTTCCAAGGGAAGAATCCAATTTTCACTCTTTGGTTGAGAAGTTTATCAATTTCTCCACCTATATTTTCAGCATGGATAATTCCTTCAGGGAATAACTTAGTATGCATAAGTTGTCTACTTTCTTCATGAGAGAATATTTCATCTAATGGTTTACCTAAGTGTTCTTCTGCTTCTTTAGCAAGATCAGGTCTTAATTTTTTACAAACTGTATTCATTGGGTGATCAGCAGAACCACAGTCAACACCGATCCATTTAAGTTTTTTCTCCATTGCCCAGAAAGCAAATTCCATATTTGGTCCAGGATGCTTCATGAAATATCTTTCTTCATCTGCTTCTGGTTGGTCCCAACCGTACTTATGATAGCCAGTATTGATGATAAGGATATCGCCTTCTTTTACATCTACTCTTTCTTCAATCATTTCTGATGTATAGATATCATAGTCACCAACTGCATCACTAAGGTCAACGATAACACCATCACCGAATAAATCATCTAGTGGTACACTAGCCATATCTCTACCAGCTGTCCAAAAGTGTCTTTCACCATCTAAGTGAGTACCAATGTGATTACTAGTTTTAATAATCTGCCCATTTACTCTCTCAGTTGAAAGACGTTTAAAATATTTCATTTCTAGAGGTTCGTAAGTAGGCCAGGGTGGTGTAGAAACACCTATTTTCTGAGTTAAATCAAATATTTCCATTTATATCTCTCCTTTTATTTAATATATTTTTGGGCAAAAGCCCTAATTGCCGATCTAAAGCATTCTTCGGGAGGATCTACTAATCCTGCACCAATTTGACCAATTCCAGGTTCTTTGTGAGCAATACCAGTATTGATAGCTGGTAAAATACCAGTTTCTATAATTTTAAGTAGATCAATACCAGTTGGTGTTCCTCTAAAGTTTAGAGGTGGAATTGTAAAGTTATTATTTTCATCCACAGTAATTTCATACATATCTCTTGTAAATCTAATTGAATCTGAAACAGTACCTCCTACGAAACCAACAATTGCAGGAGCAGCAGCCATTGCAAAGCCACCAACAGCAGCAGTTTCAGAAATAGTACTATCACCTAAATCACGACATGCGTCTTCTTCAGTATAACCTGGGAAGTATAATCCGTCAACTTTTTGAGCTTGTCCAACAAACCATTCATCTCCTAAACCACTAACTCTAATTCCAAAGCGTACACCATTTCTAGCCATGGCAGTAAGAACTGTACTATATTCAATTCCATGGGCTGCATCCATTGTTGCTTTGGAAGCAGGCATTGAAAGATTTAGATAGAAGTGTTCGTTACCTCCCATAAATTCTATAATATTTTTAATTACGTCATTGGAATATTCAGTTTCTAGTAAGTAAGGTGTGATTTCTCTAATGAATAATGATGTGGCAGCTTTATTACGGTTGTGAACTTCATCTCCCATGTGTAAAGCCTGTGATGTTATATTTTTTAGATTAATTCCATCTTCTATTTTTCTTAAAGCTTCTCCAAGAGCTGGACCTAATGTTTTTTCCATCCATTTTAATTTTTCAATAACTTCAGGACCATTAGCACCAAATCTAAGAACTTTACCTAAGCCTTCATTTAGGGTAGTAAATGCCTTATTACCATAAGTTTTATTTTCAACTACCCAAACAGGCATTGAAGGAGAAACTATTCCTGTCATTGGACCTACAGCGTTATGATGGTGAGCGGCATCAAATGTTACTTCACCAGCATCTAATAATTCTCTTGCAGATTCTTCATCTTCAGCCCAACCTTCATAAATACATGCTCCAATAGCAGCACCTTGCATAGGTCCTGACATATCTTCCCATTTTTCGGGAGGAGCAGCATGGAGAATCATTTTTCCTTCAAAGTTCGGTAGAACATCTTTTGCAGTTTGAACATCAACTACAACTGGTTCACTTTTTTGCATTTTTTCTACTGCTTTTTCATTAGCAGCTTCAATCTTATCACTTAGTTTTTCAATATCGTCTAATAGTCCAGCCATTTCTTTATCTCCACCTGCGGGTGGTTTCCAGTCAACCTGGACTGCATTATATCCTTCATCCTTTAAGTTTTCGGCAAAAGATTCTAGACCAATATTAATTACATTTAAATCTTCTTTAAATAATTCTTCTAATTTCTTAGTCATATTATCTCTCCCCCTTAATTTAGATCACTTAGAATTTTACTTGCTAC
>Ga0207414_1000654_pt1 | contig 14624 bp, 15 predicted proteins | sample PonA231FremontCA_2_FD_187269 | JGI IMG/M metagenome (GOLD analysis project Ga0207414, IMG submission 187269) | Marine sediment microbial community from Fremont, CA, USA - Pond A23 Sediment 1 (SPAdes) | ecosystem: Environmental > Aquatic > Marine > Unclassified | place: USA: Fremont, California... | reverse complement strand
CCTGTTTTGTCGGGTCGTATATTCAGTCCACTTGTAGCATTGGCTTGGGGGTCGCAGTCCACTATCAGTATGTTTTTTTCCATTGCAGCTAGGGAGGCCGCAAGGTTAATAGTAGTTGTGGTCTTACCAACCCCACCCTTTTGATTTGCAATGGCGATAATTCTTTTCATAAATTTTTGCTACTTAAAATAAATATTCAATGATCAGGCTTTGAACGTGCGGTGACAATAGTTCATGGAATCTTCCAGTGAATCGATCAGGGGAAACATGTCCTGGATGTTTTCATTCTTTACGGTTTGTAACAGTTCGTTGGCAAGATGCATAAAGTCATCTGCTTCAAAAGCCCATTCCTCGTCTGCATAATTTTGCATTTGAGAACACAACCTTACAAATTGCTTGACATCGGATAATTCAGGTTGATCTCCTTCAGTCGAGGCGTTCTTGATCTTGGTGAATAGCTGGTCCAATTCCTGTTTTAAAGAAGCAAAATTCATTAATATCGTCCTCCAAAAAAACTGGGTTTGTGTTCAAGAACCTTGATTTATAAGAGTCCTTATAATTTATCTTTGAAATGTTGGCAATGATAAATCTTATCTTTGTAATTCTATAAATAGATTGTCATAATTAATAAGTTTAAGTCCCGGTGGCTTGGTTGCAGTTTCTTTTTAATACGCAGTATAAACAGTTTAGGGATTCGAGTTAACGATCAACTTGTAATGTGTTCTCAGTTAGAAAACTGGTTTTGATTTTCTCAAACAATTGTTGTTGAAGATTTTGATGTTTAAAAGGCTTTGAAAATTTACTTATGCTTTGGGATTTTGTCTAGAATTATTTTTTTGTTTCAGATAAATCTTATGGATCGCAAAATATAGTAATAAATGTTCCTGCCATATATTTGGAAAACTCCTTTATAAATATTTTATAGCTTTTGTAGAGAATGCCTTGTTTCGATAAAACAGGGAATTCCTAAGCAGGACAGCTAATTGTCAAATTCTTCAAGGCATGCCATACTTTTCTTTTGGCCTCGCGATTGTCAGGGAGCATATCGTTGGGACCGGGTAAGGACAATACATTCATGTTGTCTGTGGTGGTGAACTGGGATACCTGAAAGGACCTTTCAGGAAATAACGCACTGAAAACTGTTTTTCCAAAGCATATTAAATATACTGGTTGCAATTTTTTTACCCCTCCCCAGAAACTATCAGCATCAAGAGTAAATTCAGTATAGTTTATATAGGTAGCTGGCCAGAAAACTACTTTTTCTTCAGGCCATTTCAAGGAACTTATTATATTTTTGAACAAATGCATTCTTTTTGCACTCTTCTCGGAGGAATATTGCAGATCATAGGATAGTTCCCAATATGTAAAAAAACAATAAATGGGGGGCTTGGTGTCCTGAAAGATGCTTTGCCAAGGTTCTGGAAACAGCCTAGGGGATGAATTGCCACTTGTTCCGGATGTAAAATCTTGCTGGGTACTGGATTCGCTTTGCAGTAAATAGCGGAATCCGGAATTAAGTATCGAGCGATGATATTGATTTAGTTTTAGATCTTTAATGTCCAATCCCATATTTTCCAGGCAATATCTGCTTTGTTTAAGGTTGGAAGTTGTTGATGATTTGATTTGTCATCCAGTAGATTAACTTCATTGTTGTCACTGCCGAATCCGGTTCCGGATTGGTTGATCTTGTTGGATACGATCAAATTTAAATTCTTTTTATGCAGTTTGGACTTCATTTCCGGAAAAAGGTCATCATCGGTCTCAGCTGCAAATCCGACTAATTTTTGGGAATTTGTTTTGCGTTCACCTAAAGTTTGCAGTATATCGGGATTGGCGGTGAAATTCAAATTCAAGTGATCGGGGTTTTCTTGAATCTTCTCTTGTTTTTTGAACTTTGTTTCAGATACGGATTCAGGACGAAAATCGGAAACAGCGGCACAAAGGCAAGCAATATCGGTGTTTGGCCAGAGTTCCAGGGTCTTATCAAACATCTGGCGGGCGGAAGTGACATCATAGGATGTTATATCGCCGGGAAGCCAAGCTTTATTGGGGCCACATATACAGTGCACGTTTGCACCTCTTAACCATGCAGCAATTGCCAAAGCAGCCCCCATTTTTCCGCTGGAGGGATTTGACCAGAAACGTGCTGGGTCCCAGTATTCACGGGTTGCTCCGAGTGTAATTAAAACATTTTGGTCCTTCATGTCCTTGTTGCAAATTGCATTGAGCGTATTGAAAACGATTTCAGGAATCGAAGTCAGCCTGCCCTCTCCGGTATGACCGCAGGCTACCTCACCGGATTTGGGACCCAATACCATGTTTCCTCTTTGGGTTAACTTCTGTATGTTTTCCTGAGTTGGTTGAGCTGACCATAAATTGGGATTCATAGCAGGTGCAAGCAAAAGCGGGCCGTTAAATGCTAGTGCCTGACAAGTAAGCATATCGTCAGCCAAACCGTATGCCAGTTTGGCAATGTTATTAGCTGTTGAAGGTGCTATCAAAAATGCCTGGGCTGTTTCGCTGGGTTCCAGGTGGGCAAACGCGTTATTCTGGGGAGAAAACATCTCTCCATATACAGGCGTTATTCCCAGTGCCTCAAAAGATAGAGGTGTGACGAAATTGCGGGCTGCTGAGGTTAAGGTGACACTTACTTGTATACCGAAATCCATCAACTCCCTGCATATCTGAAGTGATTTGAACGCGGCTATACTTCCGGTGATACCCAAATGTACGTGTTGGTTGTAGAATCGGGAAAATTGTAAATATTCGTACTCCATTTCTTGACCTTTTGATTGGTTACTTGACGGTTCAGAGTTATGCCGTGTAAAAAAATAAAAACGCTTGCAATTTCAAACTGGATTTTAGATGCAAGCTCAGACATTTTGAGAACTTGCTTTGTTTAGAAGTCTTGCCTATAAAAATATGTATTGGAAGGTGAACAACCAGAAATAGGTCAAATAAGACCGAGTAACGATTCCCAAGCTGTAGATATCTTTTGTATAAGTATATTAAATGTTATTCTTTTTGTGTTTAGATAATTAGTGCATAAAAACCCTATTCAAGAGTGAAGTAATGTCATTGAAAGAAAACCAGGACTTGGATTTATATAGTTACGAATTTGATTTGCCGGAAAATTTAATCGCACAGTATCCAAGAACCGAAAGATCTTCTTCAAGACTAATGCTGTTGGATAGAAATAACCAACAGTGCGTTGATAAAAATTTTGGGGATATTGTGCACCTATTACCGGAAAACTCACTCTTGGTTATGAATTCCAGCAAGGTTTTTCCAGCAAGAGTTAAGGGGTATAAAGCGAATACAAAAGGTGCGGTAGAGTTCTTACTGCTTACTCCCCTTCCCTTGTTGGATGTTAAAATTTACAACAATAATTGGTGTTACGCAAATATAAAAGGACTAATTAAGCCTGCCAAAAAAATCAAACAATATCAATGGATAAATTTTTCCGAAAAACTAAGATTGCAAGTTTTGCAAAAAAAGGATTTTGGGCAGGTGAACGCCAATCTTTTTTGGAAGGGAAATTTGTTATCCCTTTTGAAGGAATTGGGTTCTATGCCGCTACCTCCTTACATAAAAAGGGAGGAAGCACAGGAGGACAGAGAAAGATACCAGACTGTGTTTGCCAATGAAGATGATGCGGGTTCGGTTGCTGCTCCAACTGCTGGACTCCATTTCACCGAGGACGTATTTTCCGGGTTGCGGGAAAGAAATATCGATTTCGCTGAAATATCTCTTTATATAGGATATGATACGTTCACACCGATTAGGACCAGGGATATAAGAGACCATCAGATGCACGCGGAATATTTTGAAATTCCGGAATCAGCTGCGGAAAAGATTAATCGGGCCAAGCAAAAAAAAATACCCATAGTGGCCGTAGGTACTACTACGGTTCGTGCACTGGAAGGAGCTTTTAGTATCAAGAAAGCGATCTCACCATTTAAAGGGTGGACTGATATTTTTATCTATCCCGGATTTAGATTTCAGGTGGTGGATCATATTTTGACCAATTTCCATCTGCCCAAATCATCGCTTTTGATAATGATGTCCGCTTTTGCAGGACGGAAAAATATGTTAGGAGCTTATGAAACTGCGGTTAAAAGGGGTTATAGGTTTTTTTCCTATGGTGATGCAATGCTGGTATTGTGATTTAAAAAAATAAGGATTTAACACTATTGGGAAAGTTTTATGTTAAGCTTCTGAGATGATTGGGATCTGTTTAAGCCGCGGCCGGGTTGTACAAAGTGGACTACCCGGCAAGGATTAAAGTTCGCTGTAGTGTTAAGATCCAAGCTGGAAGGATAATATATGCAAGAGATTGAAAAAATAACGAAATTGTTTGGTGTAGTCGGATATCCCCTCGGACATTCCTTGAGTCCGCTTTTGCATAATTGGGGTTTTTATAAGTGCGATTTGCAGCATACCTACTTTAAATGGCAAATACCACATAGTGATTTGGGTGCTTTTATAGTTAGCATGTATACCTTGCCGATTCACGGGGCTAGCGTGACCATACCCTATAAAAGGACCGTAATACCGTATTTGGATGACATTACTCAGGAAGCAAGAGATATCGGTGCAGTTAATACTCTGTACTGGGAGAACAACGAATTATACGGAGAAAATACTGATTGGCAGGGATTTTTGCAGCCTTTAATAAATATGGGAATTGAAGCCCAAAGCGCCTTGATCCTGGGAGCAGGCGGAGCGGCCTTATCGAGTATAGTTGGCTTGCAAAAACTTGGAGTCTCGGAGATATTCGTCGCTGCGAGAAAGAGGCATATCTTGCACGATCTGGAAGCCAGGTTTGGGATTAAACCTGTGGATTGGGAAAACAAGGAACTATACGAGGCTGACCTGCTGGTAAATACGACTCCGTTCGGGATGGCGGGTGGAGAATATCAGTCCCTGTCTCCGTTTGATGGTTCTTTAAAAGGTTTTAACCATGTATACGATTTGGTATATAATCCACTGCAAACTAAATTGATCCAACAAGCAACAACTGAACACGATTGTACAGTTATAAGCGGTTTGCATATGTTCATATACCAAGCACTGAGACAGTTTCAAACTTGGACGGGTTGCGTTTTTCCTATTGAGGAAGCGGAGGCTAAACTGAAACAGTGCTTATAAAAAGTCTTGCTTATCTTAGATAAATATCCAGTTTGTCCCCAGGGTGGATCAATTCTTCCTTGGATATGTTGTTCCAGGTTAATAGCTTGGAATGATTTACTCCAAATTTTCTTGCTATATGCCAAAGGTTGTCGCCTTTCTTGACCACGTATTTTATAATATTTGAATGGGCGGATTTTGCCTTTTGTTGAGTTGAACGGGTCTGTTTATTGGACATGTCAGGAATATACAATCCCTTCCCTTCCCTCAACACGCTATGGGAAAGCCCGTTTGCTTGCTTCAAGCTCCTGATACTTACGCCGAATCTTTTGGAAAGCTTCCAAAGGCTGTCACCTTTTTTGACTTTATAGTTTGCCCTTTTTTCAGCAAGCTGCCTTTTCTTGTTACGAGATGCGTCAATGGGAATCACCAGTTCCTGATTTATTTGCAAGGGATCGGAGTCCCGACTAATATTGTTGGCCTCTCGGAGATTTTCAACATCCTTATCAAATTTCTTGGCAATTGACCATAGGCTGTCACCTTTTTGGACACGGTATTTTCTGTTGTACTTGTGTTTTGAATCGCGTTGATCAGCATTTGCTACCTGGGCTGCCGAGGCCGGAATCAAGATGGATTGTCCCGGATGTAGAATATCAGTGTTTTTATTATTTATATTTTTCAAAATCTTAACCGGTACCTGGAACTTTCGGGATAACTTCCACCAGGAATCTCCCCTTCTTATTTTGTAGCGATTGTAATCTGCATAAGGAGAGGAGGAGGGCTTTTTGAGAAAACTTTTGGCTTGTTTGTTTAATTTTTCCGGAAGATAGACCTGCATTTTCTTGTTTGGAGGGCTCATCCTTCTGTTGTAAAACGGATTTCTGTTCCTGAACGTAGACCAGTCCCAACCCAGGGATTTGGCAAAGGCAAATAAATCAGTTCCGCCGTCTATTTGCAATTTGTTTGGGGTTTCAGGACCTTGCCAATTGATCGGGTCGAAGTCCAATTGTTCCAGGTTCTTGATAATCTTTAAAATAGCCATGAATTTGGGTACATACATGCGCGTCTCATCATAGAGCAAGCTCCTGGAATTACACAATTGAAAGTAAGTGCTTTTGTTGCTTTTATCTAGTGCTTTTTCGATGTGATATTCACCGGTGTTGTAGGCAGCCAAAACCAAGTACCAGTCCTGGAATTTACTATAAAGCCTTTTTAAATGATTAGCGGCAGCTATTGTGGATTTATAGGGATCCCTTCTTTCATCTATCCACCAGTTAACATCCAGACCGCAATTTTTAGCAGTGCCGGGTATGAATTGCCACATGCCAGCTGCCCCGGCATTGGAATAAGCCCAGGGATTAAAGCCGCTTTCGGCAAAGGGAAGGAAAATTAGATCCACTGGTAGGCCCTTGGATTCAAAAATCTTTTTTACATAGGGCAAATAGGGTTCAGACCTGTTTAACCAGCGTTGGAAGGTTTTATGTTTCTTTTGGGTATAATAATGAAAGTATTTTTGCATCGCCTCAGTTTCGCGCAGTGTTAATTCAAATTCCAGATCGGCAATGATATTGTCGCTTTGGGTCTTGTTGGCAGAACTTACCCTAGTAGAATTGGCTATATTGGAGACTTCATCAGTTGAATTATCTGTATCCGGAAAAATGTTAACTTCCTTTTCCAATTCTTGTATAAACTTATCGTGATAAACATTTATACCGGTGAAATATCTTTTATCAAGCGGTACACTAGCGTTTGATACATTTCTGTCTTTGTTCCCGTCTTTTCTTTTTTTGGATGGACTTGTGCTTGGAATATAACTATGATAACTGCTACAGGCGGAGATAAAGAAGACAGTTGCCAGGGACAATGTGATTACTAACTTTTTGTTCATAATGCTCTACATCGAAAAAATTTTTAAAACAGTTGGATATTTATAATGGAAAACGACAATTTCTATATTGCTGGAATAAATGCTGTTCTGGAGTATCTGTATACTGCACCTGAAAAGGTGGATATCGTATATATCATGGATAAAATGAGAAAGAACAAGTCTACACTGATAAATAATTGTAAAGAAAAAAATGTCAAGTATCAATTTGTACCGGAAAAAAAGTTGTCTCAATATACAGATCTAAAACATCAAGGGGTTGTTGCGCGTATTTTTTCACCTGGATTTTTGGATGAAGATGATTTGTTCTCAAAATTGCAATTATCTGCATTGCCACTTATATTGGCTTTCGATCAAATTCAGGATGCGGGTAATGTCGGAACTTTGGCGCGTACACTCTATTCCCTGGGAGGCACGGGTTTAGTAATTACCAAGGATAGATCCGCATTTATGGGGGATCGCGTTTTCAAGACATCCGCAGGTGCTATAAGCCACGTGCCGATCACAAGAGTTACTAACATGGCCAGATTTTTAAGGCAATGTCAAGAAAAGGAATTAAATATATATTATACTGCTAATGACCGGAACTCCAAGGATTTATACCAGTCAGACCTGGAATTGCCAGCGATTCTGGTCCTGGGAAATGAAAACAAGGGCGTGCGTCCCGGAGTGGCAAAAGAAGGCCATCTCGGCCTAAGAATCCCACAGCAGGACAACTTTGATTCCCTGAACGTAGCCCAGGCAGGGGCTATCATTGTGGGGGAGTTGTTAAGGCAATACAGTTTTAAAGCCAAACAGGATGAAGAAAGTTTGGGCTAATGTGTTTTATCCAGGCCTGATTGGGTCGATCCCCGGAATATTGAATGGTAATGAGACTGTTCCGGTGGTAAAATTTGTTAGCAAGAAGGCCTAAGAAAATTTATCCAATAATATTCGGGATATCCTTTATTAATTCCGCCGTGTAGGTAGTCATCTTGTCCATCATCCAGGGAAAGGCAAAAAGTACCGCTATAAAAATGGACAGGATCTTGGGGACAAAAGTCAATGTCATTTCCTGGATCTGGGTCGCCGCCTGGATAATGCTTATTATAACACCCACAATCAACCCGACTCCAAGCATGGGTAGTGACATCAAGAGCGTCATTTCAATGGATTTTCGTGCAAAACCAACAATAAATTCTGGGGACATATCAACCTCTCTTGTAAAAGTTCAAGTAATCAGGTGCCGAAACTTTTCACCAGCGACCCCACCAACAGATTCCAGCCATCTGTCATGACGAACAAAAGCAATTTAAAAGGCAGGGAAATCATGATCGGCGGAAGCATCATCATACCCATGGACAAGAGGACGCTTGCGACCACCATATCTATTATCAGAAAAGGAATATAAATCAAGAATCCGATTTCAAAACCGGTTTTGAGCTCACTTATCATGTAAGCTGGTATCAGGGTCAAAGTGGATACGTCTTGCTTCTTTTCAGGTCTTTCGATTTCAGAAACCGAATAAAAGACAGACAAGGACTTTTCTCGGGTGTTCTTGAACAAGAACTTTCTCAGGGGTTGTTCAGCACGCTTTAAGGCCTTTTTGTATCCGATTTTTTCCTGCAGATAGGGTTGAAGGGCATTCTGGTTTATCTTTTTGCCAACTGGCATCATTATCACAAAAGTCATAAAAATGGCTAAACTGACTAGAATCTGATTGGGAGGCATCTGTCTAGTACCCATAGCCTGCCTTAAAAAGGAGAAAACAATTATTATTCTAGTAAATGAAGTCACCGTCAAAATTATGGCAGGAGCGACGGATAAGACTGTCAATAAAAAAAGTATTTCCAGTAAAGTAGACACCTGGCCGGGATCGGATTGACCGGTTGCCAGATCCAGGGAAAGGGTGGGAAGTGTGGGATTGGGAGCTGTATTAGCAGTGGTGGACACAAGCACTATAAGACTAGCTAGTGTCAGGGGGAGAAGACATTTTTGAGCTAAGTTCCTTGGAAAATTCTTTTGATTCTTGATTTTCATGGTCCGCTTCCGTTTCAGATATTAGTTCTATATTGGAGTCGGTTACTCCTAGTAATAATATCCTATTCAAAAAGCGGACCAAGATTAATTTCTTTTTTGGGCCCAGGCTTAACTGCCCCACTATTTTCAACTGGTATTGCTGGGAAAATGGAAGTCCGGTTTTGGGACCAAATTTTTTTAAAAAATAGAGTACCAAAAATAAAACGGCCAGTAGGAGAAAGAGTACTCCAGCTACTTTTAAACCAGCTATTCCGAAATCAAAGGAGCTATCCATGTCATTAACCCAGCTGTTTAACCCTTTCCATGGGACTTATAATATCTGTCAAACGCACACCGAACTTTTCGTTTATAACCACTGCTTCACCTCTGGCTACCAGTTTCCCATTCACCAGGATTTCTAGGGGCTCTCCGGCAAGTTTGTCCAATTCTATCACCGACCCCTGTCCCAGCTGCAGCAGGTCGTTGATAAGCAGTTTGCTTCTGCCAAGCTCTGCTGCAACATTCAAAGGGATGTCCATAATGAATTCCAAATCCCTCTTGTCGGCTCCACTGTCTTTTTTTTGCTGCTTTTCCTGGGAAATATCCTTGAAGTCAAAATCTTGAGCCCCGGCAGAGGCCTTGTTGGATTCCTTTTCAGAGGAGATTTTTTGTTCCTCTTCGTTAGCCAGTGCTTTTGCCCACTCTTCGGCCAGATCGTCCTGGGACTGTCCACCAGTAGAGGATTGATCGGTTCCGGAGCTTTCCCCTTCCTGTTCAGCCAAAGCATTTTCCCATTCTTTGGCAAGTTCGTCCTGATCTGTCGAATTGTTGTCTTTTTCAGATGCCATATAACACACCTCTTTAAAGTAAGATAAGCTTACTAATTTTTTTGGATTCAAACATATGCGATATTGCTTATCGCTTGCATCGGTTTGAATTTCTGTATATCTGCTATTTACTGATCATTTTCGCTTTTACTGTGTTCGTCTTCCCTGGTAACCAGGATGGCCTTGTTGCCTCTGTATTGGCCTGGTTTTCCGTAAAATTTGGGAATTCCTTCTATTTTTGCGACCAACTCGTCTTCAGTTGTAGTATCCAGGATTACAATATCCCCAACACTTAGATCTGTTAATTGTTTGGCAGTCAGTTCGGTCTCACCCAACTTTACAACTGCCTCCAAAGGAGTATCCATCAATCTTTCTTTTAATCTTCCCAACCAGGCCTGATCTATTTCCAGCCTCTCGGACTGGTAGGAGGCATACAATTTGGAACGTATGGGTTCAATTGTTGCGTAGGGAAGGGCTATCTGCAAATTGCCTATCGCATTTTCCAGTTCCACTTCAAAGGATACAACCACGCACACATCGCTGGGTGGTATAATGGAAGCAAATTGGGGATTTATTTCCGAACGCTGAAATTCTATTTGCAAGTCATGCACGGGTTTCCAGGCTTCTTCGTAATCGCTCAGGGCGTTTAATACCACCTTTTTGATTATGGTTTGTTCTATAGGAGTAAAATCCCTGCCCTCGATCTTGGGTTGCGTACCTGCTCCTCCGAAAAAGTTTTCCACGAAAGCGAAAACCAGTCTGGTATCAATTATGAGCAAAGCATTTCCCCTCAGGGGGTTCATCTTGAAGAGATTAATACTGGTAGGTACAGGGAGCGATCTCATAAATTCGCCGAATTTGGTCATATCAACGGAAGTGGGATTTACATCCAGTCTTTTTCTGAGCAATGTAGCAAGATTGCTGGAGACCTGTCTGGCAAACCGGTCATTTATTATTTCCAGAACCGGCATGCGGCCACGAATAATCCTGTCCTGATTGGCGAGGTCAAAAGACACTACTCCGCTTTCTTCTTCCTCCTCGACTTCTTCTGCTTCGGCTTCGCCCTCATCTCCCTGTAAGCCTTTTAAAAGTGCATCTACTTCGTCTTGATTCAATATCTTGTTCATAATTAAAAGCCCTGGATTATACTAAAGCTTTTTATCTTTATATAATTATAAATTTTTCTATGCAAAATTCAAGCCCTATTCAGAAATCTTATTGAATAACAAATTCTGTAAAAAATACCCGATTTATTACTGGTTCTTGCAAGATTTGGTTGATGCGCTTGACTATCTGTTTTTTCAATCTAATCTTTTTGTCCATGCTGGATAAATCCTTGAAGGACTTACTGGAAAGCAACATGATTACAGAATCCTTGATCTTGGGCATATTATCCTTGACCATGGTTTTGGCTTTATCTCCCTGCACTTCCAGTTTGGCAGTCATTTTCAAGTATCTTTTCCCCAGTGGGTCGGCAAGGTTCACCAGAATAGTTGGTAATGATACCATACTGGTATTTTGCTTTGTTTTGTCGGGCTGATCCTTTTTTGTAGCGTTGGTGGCATTTTCAGATCCTGGATAAAAATAGGTGTATCCGAAATAGGCACCGATACCCAACAAAAGGATAGCAAATATAAGCACAAGCAATTTCAGGCTCAGTTTTTTTCCAGACTTAGCGCTTTCTTGTTCAGCTTCCTGATCTGTATTCTTTTCCTTGGCCAAAGTAGTTCTCCTTTATAAACAGTTTTAAAACTAATTGTTTGTAACTGGGCATTTAAATGTTATTTATTGAAAGCTTAAAGGCAAAACAACAGTAAAATCAAAGTGTTAAAAATTAAATTTGCAGCAATGGCTTGACTTTTAAAAAGCTTTATAAATCCAGGAAGTTATGCAAGGATTTTTATTTGTCCAGTTTGTAACTTGACAGTCAAAAATTTAACCTAAGACCCTGAAATTATTTGTTTTATGTTGCCATTAAATCTACTTAACCCCTTGTGAGATAACGTGTTGTTTTGACTTCAAAACTTCGAACTTCGAATGTAGAACTCTTTAGATCATAAGTATGTTTTTGTATGTGGCTTTGTTTTCAACAATATCTCCACCCTCCTATTCAGTTTTCTTCCCTCGGCGCTGTCGTTGGCGGCTAGGGGCCTGTTGGGTCCGTATCCTGAAATTGAAAGTCGTCCAGGGGATACATCCTTGCTCAAAAAATATTTTAACACTGACAAAGCCCTGTTGGCCGATAGTTTAAGGTTGCTAATCTCGGCTGCTTGAGTATTGCTAGTGTGTCCGGAGACATTGACCGGAGCTGAAATCGTATTAATCAGCTTGGATATTTGTGCCAACACGGACTTGGTGTCCCGGTTTAAGACTGAAGACCCGGGTGCAAACAATATGTTGTCAGAAAGGACAATTGCAACACCTTCAGGTCTTCGCAAGATTTTTATATTTTCTTTGAACTTATTACGATTAACACTTGAAGGCAAGGTTTGATCCGGAAAAAGCAGATCCTTGATTTGATCTTTTTTTTGCAACATTTCCCAGGGTTTTGTTAATTCCTCCTTGACCATGGTTATCCTTGTAGGTACTTCTCCGGATTTTGTGGATTTTAAAAAGGCCACCTTAGCAGAGAAATTGGTAAAGGAAGTAGTGATTATTTTTTTGTCCAAAGTTGACATGGTCAGCAACAAGACAAAAAAGGTCAATAGTAGAGTCATCATGTCAGAGAAAGTGACCAGCCAAGCCCCGCTATTGGCTCCAGAAGATTTGGATTTGCCTTTTTTTCTTGCCATAATGGATTATCTAGGCTCAAAAATCCGATCTGTCGGATAGATATACTGAGCCTGTACAGTTTTTTGGAATCTATTGATTGTTATTTTGATCGACATTATCAAATTCGAAATCGAAATCGCGGAACTTATAAGTATCTTTTGTGGATTCCTGCCCTGCATACTCTTTTAGTTTGTTCGGGATATGGTCTATATAGTTTCTCTTGTCCAAAATGATATCCACTCTTCTGTTTTTCTTCCTGCCCTCTTTATTGTTGTTCGAGTATCTGGGATTGTATTTGCCGAATGCCTCCTGCTTGAGTTTATTGCTGTCCACACCCTGATTCAAGAGATATTTGTACACTGACAGAATCCTGTTCAGGGATATGTTCCAGGAAGCATGCAAGTCTTGTTCTGGTATGGTGGAAAAAAGATTTTGTCTGTCTTCATCTTCAAGGATCGAACTATGCCCCGATAATAGTACCGGATAACTGAGTTCGTTTAGAAAGGGAGCAATCTTGGTGAGGAGTTCTTTTCCTTCCGGATTCAAATCGGTTTCTCCGGGAGAAAAGAGTACATCGGAATGAATACTGAGTATCTGAACGAACTTGTTGGATAAAAATTCCAAGTCTTTATTTTCGTCTTCCCACAGCTTCTTTTTCAAGGGAGCCAGGTCCTTGGTCTTTTGATCTGTCATTGGGCCGGGTTCCATCATCCTTTGGGTAGATTCTTTCCCCAACACGCTCATGGTTTGCTTTCCCATGCCAAAGGTTTCTTGAATCGACCCCAGTGCAAGATATTCCTTCCTCTCGTCCTGCAAAGTAGCCATGCTGAGCAGGAGTACGAAAAACGTAAGCAGCAGGGTCATGATATCTGAAAAAGTGACCAGCCATGCAGGAGTTCCTGATCCCTCATCCTTTTTCTTTTTGGATCTCTTATCTGAGCCGGCCATAGATACCCATGCCTTTGATAAAATATACCTTAAACATTAACAGGTTTACCGGGTAATATTTCCGGTTAATAAATTTGAAATATGTAATTATGTTAATCAAAATTAATGATTACTGTACTTTTAGCCCGTTGTGCATGTCTGAAAATATGGTCTGTTATCAAGCGGATTCCTTCCTGCTCTTAGGTGGCAGATAACTGTTTAGTTTTTCTTCGATTATTCTGGGGTTTTCACCTTTGGAAATTGAGAGTATACCTTCCAACATGATCTCCTTTGCAAGTATTTCCTCCTTGCTTCGGTTCTTTAATTTTCCCCCCAGGGGATTAAAGACAAGGTTTCCGAGCAGGGCCCCGTATAGAGTCGTGATTAATGCCACTGCCATAGCGGGACCAATTGTGCTGGGATCTTCCATGGAATTCAACATTTGGATTAGACCGATCACAGTACCTATCATCCCCATTGCCGGTGCTACTGCTCCCATGGTGTCCAAGATTTCAGCCCCATAAGAGTGCCTGTCTTCTACGTAACTTATATCGTTTTCCAGTATTTCTTTAATGGTTTCGGGTTCCAAACCGTCCACGGTAAGTTGCAGTCCCTTGCGCAAAAAGGGATCGTCAACCTCCTTTAATGCGGGTTCCAGGGAGAGAATACCCTCTCTTCTGGCCTTGTTGGCAAACTCCAGAAATTTGTCAATGATTGTAGAAGGTTCATCAGTTTTGGGAAACAAGGTGTTTTTCAATATGCCAATCAGGCCCAGGACATTCTTTAGCGGGTAATATACTAATGTAGCACCAACAGTACCGCCCAATACAATTAGTGCTGCAACTGGTGACAAGTACACCATCAATGATCCGCCCATAACCATCGCGGCTGTGACCAGGCCAAAGGATAGAAGTATTCCGATTATCGTTGCTAAATCCATAAATATTTCTCACTAAAGCGGCTTTGATGTCTCTGGATGCTTGTATGATGCTACTGCAAAAAGTAGCTTTAGTTATTAACTTTTGCAATACACTAGTTATAACTCTTTGATTTTTCTTAAAACTTTAAAACCCTAAAACTCTAAA
>Ga0207414_1000652_pt1 | contig 14662 bp, 11 predicted proteins | sample PonA231FremontCA_2_FD_187269 | JGI IMG/M metagenome (GOLD analysis project Ga0207414, IMG submission 187269) | Marine sediment microbial community from Fremont, CA, USA - Pond A23 Sediment 1 (SPAdes) | ecosystem: Environmental > Aquatic > Marine > Unclassified | place: USA: Fremont, California... | reverse complement strand
ACATTAACGCGCTGATTGCGACCCCTGAGTCGCTGTCCGGAATCCTAAGTGCTGATCCAGCGTTCGCCCAGCGGATATCGCTGGTCATTTGCGATGAGGGGCATTTGCTCGACAGCTCCGGCAGGGGGATTGGCCTAGAGTTGCTACTGGCACGGATGAAGGCTCGCCTGGCTAACCCGATCCGCTTTGTGTTCATGTCAGCCATCATCCCGAACATCGAAGAAATCAACGCATGGCTTGGTGGTGACGATAACACGGTGATCAGAAGTACCTATCGACCGGCAATCGCGGAGTTTTCCGTCCTGCGACCATCCGGTGCCGGGGTAAAAAAATCTGTACGCCTGGACATGCACCCACATGCTCAGCAGCGGCAGTATTCGATCCACGGTTTCCTGGATCGGAGTAACTTTCAGTACGTGAATTCCAAAACGCGGCGAACGAAGACCTACACCTTCACGTCAATCAAGACCCTAGCCGTTGGCGCTGCCCGAAAGGTGTTGTCGATGGGGATAACGGCGATTTTCGCAGCGAACAAGCGAGGCAACCAAGGGGCGATCGGCTTGGCGGAAGAGTTCATCAAGCAGCTAGAGTACCCGCTGCCACTACCCAATCCCGTGGATTATGCGGATATCGAAGCCCTTCGTACTCGCATCGACTACCTCGAGACTGAATTCGGAGCTGATTGGATAGGCACCAAGTCGCTGCGCAATGGCGCTGTACTGCATCACGGTGATGTCCCCCAAGAGACGCGCGAGGTTTTGGAGCAGCTCTTGCGGAATCGGCGTATCCAGCTAGTCATCTGTACCAGCACCCTCGCGGAGGGTGTAAACCTTCCGATCCGCTCGCTTGTTCTGTATTCGGTGCAGCGTCGAGTTGGCAACGGTCACTCCGAGAACATGCTAGCCCGTGACATCAAGAACTTGATTGGCCGGGCCGGTCGGGCCGGTGCCAATACCAAGGGCTTGGTGATCTGCGCTAATCCCGATCAGTGGTGGCTTGTTCATCCCGTCGCCACTGCTGGTGCAAGTGAGTCAGTGAGAGGCTCACTCCGGACCTTGATCGAAAGACTAGAGACATTCCTGCGAACCCATAATCTAGCGCTCGACAACCAATTCTTGGAGAACCAGGCTGTTATTCATCCGCTCATTGACGGGGTGGATGCCTCGCTTATTGAGTTGATTGCAGAAGAGGTCGGGGATGCTGAATTTCTAAGGCTGGCTGCCGACCTATCTGACCATACTTTCACTGCCCACCAACTTCCGGCCGACTCTGCCGTTACGCTGCGTACCGTATTTGAGTTGCGAGCACATCGTCTGATCGCGCTGAAGGCCGCTGGCAAGATCACTTGGTTGCAAGATAATGGAGCCAAGGTGCGCCTTTTGGAGTTCGTCGAACAGGTTCTGCTGCCGAGCAGGACAGATTGGACGAATCCTGTCGATCCAGTTTCAGACGATTTCCTATTAACGATTCTGGAGTGGGCCTGGCAGGATAGAGAACTCAAGGCAGACGTGAGTGTGGCATTCCGACTGGGCGATGGCCAGTATTCTGAAAGCGTTAGGCTGAGGTTCTTCGACATAATTCGGCAGTGGGTACATGGTGCAACGTTCGTAGAGGTCGCCCGATCAACCCAGATGGATGTTGACGATATCCTCGGAATCCATACTCGCGCGATCACCTATTCGCTGCAAACACTGGTCGAGCATGGCATCTCGCTTCTGGCTCGACTGTTGCTCGAACGCGGCATTGCGGTGAATGAAGGAGTGCTGGCATTCGTCGAGCATCTCAAGTTCGGCGTACCATCACATATCGGAATCCTGCTTGCTAATGGGGGAGTGCGGCATCGAAAAGCGTATGTCGAACTGGGTACTGCGATGCAAAACCTTACCCCTCCAATCCAATCAGTGAATGCTAAGGCAGTAGCACTGCGGTCACTTGAAAATTACTCAGAAGCATGGCGCGGTGTGTTGGGTGAATTCGTTTTTTCCAACACCCTGACTGATGTCGGTAGGGTCGCTTGAGCGGGTCATCACCCAATAATGCTCTAGGTCAAGGGATGAATGGCCGTTGGAGGGTGCAGTAGAAGACGATCTTGCTGTGTTTCCGACCAAGTGGAGACGCTCCTAGGCTTCAAGTACCGAGTGAGAAACGGACAGTCCGCTTTTGGCCGATAAGCGAACTTTGACCGATGCTAATGGAGAGGCTGAGGCACCACCCCGGTGATGGTTGTACGTCAGTTGATTCCTCGCCGAATTCCGACAGGAGGTCGGTGGAGCCGAGCAATCATAGTCATCGTCTCGCCTCCACCGGATCACTCACTCGCTGGCCGTACCCGGGTCATCCACGCGCACCCGCACATAGGACCCTGGTGCCTCTTCGATGGGCGGGTACTCCTCGCTGCCGGGCTCGCGGGCAGGCACCTGGCCGCCGGCATGACGCTTGAGCCACTTGCGCCACTCCGGCCACCAGGAGCCCTCGTGGTGGGTGGCTGATTCCAGCCAGCGTTCAGGGTCGTTGGGCAGGTGGCCGTAGCTCCAGTAGCCGTACTTCCCAGAGTCGGCCGGATTGATCACGCCCGCGATATGGCCGGAGCCGCCGAGAATGAACCGCGGGCGGCCGCCCAGCAGGTGGGCACCGCGATAGCTGGATTGCCAGGGGGCGATATGATCCTTCTCGGTGGCCACGAAGAACGCGGGGATGTTCACCTTGCCCAGATCGATGGCTTCCCCCGCCAGGGTAATGCCGCCGGGTTCGGCGAGGCGGTTGTTCAGGTACATGTTGCGCAGGTAGAAGCTCTGCATGCGCCGTGGCATGCGGGTGGAGTCGGAGTTCCAGTAGAGCAGGTCGAAGGCCTGCGGCTTCTTGCCGAGCAGGTAGTTGTTGATCACGAAGCCCCAGATCAGATCGGCGGACTGCAGCAGGTTGAAGGCGTTGGCCAGGTGCGTGCCCTCCAGATAGCCGCGCTGGGCCATGTGGTGCTCCATATAACGCACCTGCTCCTCGTCGATGAACACCTCCAGCGGCCCCACATCGCTGAAGTCGAGCAGGGTGGTGAAGAAGGTGGCACTGTGCACCCGCTTATCCTCCCGGGCGGCCTGATGCGCCAGGGTGCTGGCCAGCAGGGTGCCGCCGATGCAGTAGCCGATGGTGTTGAGGGTCTCCTCGCCGGTGATCTCGCCCACCACGTCCATGGCCTTGAGGGTGCCCCGGGTGAGGTAGTCGTCGAAGGCCACCTCGGCGTAGCGCTCATCCGGATTGACCCACGAGATGATGAAGACCGTGATGCCCTGTTCGACGGCCCAGCGGATGAACGAGCGCTTCTGGGTCAGGTCCAGGATGTAGAACTTGTTGATCCAGGGCGGGACGATCAGCAGCGGCCGGCGGTCGACCGTCTCGGTGGTGGGCGAGTACTGGATGAGCTGCATCAGCTCATTCTGGTAGACGACCTTGCCCGGCGTCGCCGCGATGTCCTTGCCCAGCTCCAGCCCGGTCGAGTCGCTCTGCGTGATGCGCAGCAGCCCCTCGCCCCGCGCCATGTCTTCCATCAGGTTGGCCAGCCCCTGCAGCAGGTTGGCACCGCCACTGCGCACCGTGGCCTCGATCACCTCGGGGTTGGTGGTGGCGAAGTTGCTGGGAGCCAAGGCGTCGATCAGCTGGCGGGCATAGAACTCGACCTTGGCGCGCTCGTCGTCGCTCATGTCCTCGGTGACTTCATGCACCCCCTTCAGCCACTGTTCGGCCGTCAGCTGGTAGGCCTGGCGGAGGGTGTCGAAGAAGAGGTTCTCTTCCCAGCTCTTGCCCTTGAAGCGCTTGTCCCGCGGCGCGGCATCGAGGGTCGCGGCGGGCGTCTTGCCGGACATGCGCTGCACGGCGTTATGCCAGAGGGTCGTGTAGCCCTCCCACAGCTGCTGCTGGAAGGCCAGGGCCTGTTGCGGATGGAGCAGGAACTGCTGGCCCAGACTGGCGAGCGACTTGGCCGCGACCGCCGGGTCGGGCATGGTGAAGGAATCGCCGCGTGACTGGCGCTCCAGCCAGCCCTTCCAGGCCCGGGACGACCCGCTCGACAGTCGCTCTAGCGTCTCGGCATAGCGCTGCGCCAGCTCGTCCGGCGTTGCCTCGTTGGGTGGTGTCGTCTGATCCCCTGACGGTTTCTTGTCATTCATGGCCTTGTCCCCTGGTGAGTGCTCCGCGATAGCGGCCTTGTCTAACCCGAGCGGAGAGAGATCGACGTGGCAGGCGCGATACGCTGCCCCTCGCTGTCGCCCCCATCTGCCGTCTCCCTCTGCCGCCACTACGGTGTCAGTATCGTAGGCGCTGGGCGAGACGCAACCGGCCACCCTCCAACGCGCCGATCGCCGTCGGTTCTGCCGGCATCTGACATGGCGCGTTTTCCCGCCCGTTTATCCGGCGCTCACGGTCCGGTCTTGGGCGGCATCACCACCCACTCCGGCTCCTCGAACTCGCCAAGCGGGCGTATCTCGCAGCAGGGGGCCGCGCGGCGAATGATCTCCACCACCACCGGGTCGTGCTGCGCCTCCATGGCGTCGCGGCTGGCCTTGCTGTCCCAGTGGGCGATGGCGATCAGCGTGGTCGGGTCGCCGATCCTGCGATGCAGCTCGGTGCCTCGCGCCCCCGGCGCCTGCTGGATTCGCTCGCTGGCGCGTACCCAGGCCTCGGCGTAGTCCTCGGCCCGGTAGCCCTCGCGGATGTGCACCTCGAAGATGTATTTCATGGCGTGTCTTTTCCCCTTCTTTTCGGCTTCCTGGTCAGTGTATCCCGCTGGCGGCGTGCCTTCGCCACGCGCGGGGCGGCGTGTGCCGCGGGTATTTCCGGTGGCGTCTTGATAAGGCATTGATCATTTGCGCCCAGGCCGCCAGGATGGCGGCCTTTTGCGCGGAGGAAGGATGCCTCGTATACGGCTCGTCGGGCTGCTCGCCCTTTTCCCCCTGGTGGCCCAGGCCGATGTGATCGTCGGCAGCTGGAACATCAAGCACCTGGGGTGGAACAACGACAAGGCCATGCCCCAGGTGGCGCACGTGGCCAACCATTTCGACCTGCTGGCGGTGCAGGAGCTGATGGATCCCGCCGCCCTTTCCCGGCTCGAGACGACCCTGGAAGCGATGTCGGGCGAGGCGTGGTCTTCCATGGCCAGCCACGCCCTGGGGCGCAGTTCCTACGAGGAGCACTACGGCTTTGTGTGGCGCGAGAGCGAGGTGGCCTACGAGGATGGCGCCGTGGTGTTCATCGATCATGGCGACGTCTTCTCGCGCGAGCCCTACTCGGCGCGCTTTCGCGATGTGGCGACCGACGACCTCTTCACCCTGGCCACCGTGCACGTGGTCTACGGCGACAGCGTGGGGGATCGCCTGCCGGAGATCGAGGCGCTGGCCGACTACTGGCAGTGGCTGGGCGAGAGCCATCCGCAGACGCCACGGCTGCTGGCGGGCGATTTCAACCTGGCGCCGGACCACGCCGCCTGGCAGGCGCTGCGCGACCTCGGCGCGCGCCCTGCGATCACCGAGGGCCGCTCGACCCTGGCGACCACGGCAGGCGAGTACGCCAACCTCTACGACAACCTCTGGTACGACGCCGACCAGCTCTCGCCCGATGCGCAGGGCATCCTGTACGCGTCCGAGCTGCTGCCGCTGGCCCACGAGGCGGTGCGCGACCGGGTCTCGGACCATGCGCCGGTCTACCTGACCCTGAATGGCGCGTCGCTGGTCGCGACCCACGCCGCCAGCGGCGAACTGGTGGCGAACCGGCCGATGGCACGCTGCATCGACCTGAACGACAGCAAGGCGGGCCGGCTGACGCAGCTGCCCCACGTGGGGCCGGCGCGGGCCGAGGACATCATTGAAGGCCGCCCCTGGCAGGCCGCCAGTGACCTGACCCGTATCTCGGGCATCGGCGGCGGGCGCCTGCAAGCGATCCAGCGCAGTGGCCTGCTGTGCGGCGGATGAGCCAAGAGGCCGGCACGGGCAACGCGGGGCTATGCGATGGCGCATGGCCCGGTATGCTAGGAGTGCGGTTGCCGTACTGACCGACCCGTAAAACGCCACAGGAGCGCCCCATGCGTGCCATGCCCCCCTTCGAGACATCGCCCTTCGACCGAACGCTCGCCGACCTGGACGCGCTGCACGCGGAGGACCCGCGCCAGGTGGACGTGGAGGGCGAGACGGTGCCCAAGGAGCTGTGGCATGCCGGCAGAATGAGTGCCTGGCTGGAGCAGCTGCATGACCGGCCCGACGAGCTGTTACGCCTGGCGGTGCGCGGCCAGCATCTGCAGCGCTGGGAGGTGCCGCGCGGCGACTACCCCGAGGGCCGGGTGGGCTATCTGACCTGGCGCCGTGATCAGGGCCGGCGTGCCGGCGAGACCACGGCGCGGCTGATGCAGGCGGCGGGTTACACCGCCGAGCAGGCCGAGAGCGTGGCGCGGATGATCCGCAAGCAGGGCCTGGGGCGCGACCCGGGCGCCCAGGCGGTGGAGGACTGCGCCTGCCTGGTGTTCCTGGAGAACTACTTTGGCGACTTCTCGAAACAGATCGACCACGACCACCTGATCCGCATCGTGCAGATGACCTGGAAGAAGATGTCACCGCGGGCCCATGCGCTGGCGCTGGGGCTGCCGATGACGGCCGAGGCGCGCGGCCTGGTGGAAGAGGCGCTGGCGGGTTAGCGCCGGCACCCGGGCCGGCAACACCGGCCCGGGCGTCGTCGCGATGGCTAGACCAGGCCGGCCTCCCGTGCGCTGTACCAGGCGATCATTCGCTCTTCGTCGGTGGGGATCACCCAGGCGCCGACGCGGCTCTCGGCCTGGCTGATGCGACGGGCCCCCCGGCGATTGGCCTCGGCATCGAGGGCGATACCCAGCCACTCGCAGCCCTGGCAGATCGCCTCGCGCACCGGGGCGGCATTTTCGCCGATGCCCGCGGTGAAGACGAGCTGGTCGAGCCCGCCCAGCGCGGCGGCCAGGCTGCCGATCTCGCGCACGGCGCGGTAGGTGTAGAGATCCACCGCTTCCCGGGCTTCGGGCGCGTCGCTCTCGAGCAGCTCGCGCATGTCGCTGCTGATGTCCGAGACGCCGAGCAGGCCGGAGTGCTTGTAGAGCAGTTCGCTGACCGCCTCGGCGTCCATGCCCTCCTGCTGGATCAGGTGCAGCACCAGCCCCGGGTCGAGGCTGCCGCTGCGGGTGCCCATGGGCATGCCCTCGATGGCGGTGAACCCCATGGTGGTGGCCACGCTGGTGCCGTTGCGAAGGGCGCACAGGCTGGCGCCATTGCCCAGATGGGCGACGATCACGCGCTCACGTCGGGCGTCGCCCAGATGCTGGGGCAGCACCTGATTGATGTAGTCGTAGGAGAGACCGTGGAAGCCGTAGCGGATCAGCCCGCGCTCGGTCATTTCGCGGGGCAGGGCGAAGTGGCGGGCCACGTCGGGCTGGTTGGCGTGAAAGGCGGTATCGAAACAGGCCACCTGGGGCAGGTCGGGGTAGCGCTCGGCGAGCGGCTCCACGGGCGCCAGGCAGTAGGGCTGATGCAGCGGTGCGAGCGACTCGAGTTCCTTCAGCGCCGCGGTGATTTCGGACGTGAGGGCCACCGGGCGATGGTAGTCGCGGCCGCCGTGCACCACGCGATGCCCCACCACGGCAAGCGACAGCTCCGACAGGCTGTCGAGCCAGCGCAGCATGCGCTCGATGGCGCCGGGCAGGTCGAGCGTGGCGGGCAGGTCGTCCATGTCCACGTCGACGGGCTGGCCCTTGTCATCTTCCAGCGACAGCTTGGGCGTGCCGCCATTCAACCCGGAAAACTTGCCGCGGTAGCGGGGCGTCAGGGTGTCGAGCGCGTCGGCGCTCGCCAGCGGGTAGAGGGCAAACTTGAGGCTGGACGAACCGCTGTTGAGGGTGAGGATATGGCGCATGTCGGGCTCCTTTGTCTCAGTCTTCCTGGCCGTTTGGGCCCTTGCGCTTCTGGCGGTCGGCCACCAGCAGGGCCAGGGCGCAGGAGGCCATGCGAGTGATGGCCTCGTCGGCGCGGCTGGTCAGGATGATGGGGACCCGGGCGCCCAGCACCAGGCCGGCGCCGGTGGCGTCGGCCAGATAGGTCAACTGCTTCATGAGCATGTTGGCTGCTTCCAGATCCGGGGCGACCAGGATGTCTGCCCGGCCGGCGACCGGTGATTCGATGCCCTTGGTGCGCGCGGCATCCTCGGAAATGGCGTTGTCGAAGGCCAGCGGGCCGTCGAGCGTGCCGCCTTCTATCTGGCCGCGGTCGGCCATCTTGCACAGGGCGGCGGCGTCCAGGGTCGAGGGCATCTTGGCATTGACGGTTTCCACCGCGGCAAGAATGGCGACCTTGGGATCGCGATTGCCCAGGGCATGCGCCAGCTCGATGGCGTTTTGGACGATGTCGCGCTTTTCATCGAGGCTGGGCGTGATGTTGATGGCGGCATCGGTGATGAACAGCGGTCGCGGATAGGTCGGCACATCGAAGGCCATGACGTGGCTGATGCTGCGCTCGGTGCGCAGCCCGCCGTCGTTCTTGAGGACCTCGTGCATCAGTTCGTCGGTGTGCAGGGCGCCCTTCATGAGGGCCTCGGCGCGGCCTTCCCGCACCAGGTCCACACCACGCTCCGCGGCGGCATGGCTATGCGGCACGTCGATCAGTTCATAGTCGCTGATATCGAGTTCGGCGTCCTCGGCCGCGGCCTGGATCTTGGCTTTCGGGCCGATCAGCAAGGGGGTGATCAGGCCATGCTCGGCGGCGGCCACGGCGCCGGTCAGCGACACGTCGTCCACTGGATGGACCACGGCGACGCAAATGGCGGGCGGATGGTCGGCGGCGGAGAGGATCTCGTGCAGGCGACCGCGCTCGGCCATGCGCACCGAGGGCATCACGGTGCGCGGCCGGCGGATCTTCTCCTTGGGCGCGAGCACCCGAGCCTCGCCCTCGATGACGACGTCTCCCTTCTGATTCTCGCAGCGGCAGTCCAGGGTCACCTGCGAGCGGGCGTCGTCCTTGGCAGCGACACGCACGCTGACCTTGAGCACGTCGCCCAGCGAGACCGGCTTTCGAAAGGTCAGCGTCTGCCCCAGGTAGAGGGTGCCGGGGCCCGGCAACTGGGTGCCCAGCACGGTGGAGATCAGCGCACCGCCCCACATGCCGTGGGCAATGATTTCCTGGAAGCTGGAGCTGCGTGCGAAATCGTCATCCACATGGGACGGATTGACGTCCCCCGACATGATCGCGAACAGCTTGATGTCATCCAGCGTCAGGCGCTTCTCGAGGTGCGCTTCGTCACCCACCTGAATTTCGTCGAAGGTGCGATTTTCGATATAGCGGTCGTCGTCGTTTGGCGCATCCATGGTAGCAACTCCAGTGATGGTTATTGCGATGCAGCAAATACAGACTCTCATCATAGCCTGCCATTGGCTACATTTCGTTGACCTGGGTTGCGCTGACGCGAATGGGCCGCAGTAGGCGAGAAGGTGCGCGAGCGGATCCTGTCGTCAGGGCCCGCTCGCCTCGGGTCGGCATCAGTCTCGCCGCTGAGGTGTCAGGGCACCAGCGTATGGGCCGCCTCGAGATAGGCCGCACCGTGCACGCTGACGCGCTCGCGGTCGACGCGCTCAGAACCCAGGTGCACTTCCTCGAGATCCACGGCCATGCTGTCGAGCGCCTCGTCGATCCTCGCCAGGGCGTTCTCCAGGGTATAGGTCAACTCATGGATGGTGCCGAGATCGGCATTGCTCAGCTCGTCCTGGGCAAGCAGGTAGGCGAGTTCTTCGTTGCTCTCTGAAAACTGCGTCACGGCCTCGGCGAGGCTATCGGCATGTTCTCCTTCGAAGTGGTCAGGGCGCTCTTCTGCCTGGGCGGTGGAGGCCAGCAGGGTGGTGCACAGGGCGGCGAACAGGAGGGATTTCATGAGCGGCTTCCTCTTGAATGGTAATAACAACTATTTGCAAAAAAGAATCTATCCGATGACTCGCTTCGCGGCAAGCCGCCTCCTGCGGCGCCGGTGTGGCCCATTACCGCACCCAGCCAACGGCATCCGCCTCGTGCATGTCACGGTGCGGGGCGTATGCTGTGGCGTTGAATCGCCGGCATGTCCGGTGTCGGCCGACGAACACGATGCGCGACAGGAGGCAGTGCCATGCAAGAGAAAACGGAATCCCTCAATGTGCTGGGCCAGCCACTGGTCCCCTGCGGTCAGGATCCCGTGACCGGGTTCTACCGCGATGGCTGCTGTCGGGTGGGGCCTGATGACCTGGGCCTCCATGCGGTGTGTGCCGAGATGACGGCCGAGTTCCTGGCCTTCACCCGCCGCCAGGGGAACGATCTCTCGACGCCTCGCCCCGAGTTCGGCTTTCCGGGGCTCAAACCCGGGGATCGCTGGTGTCTGTGTGCCGGGCGCTGGCAGGAGGCCTTCGATGCCGGCCAGGCGCCTCGCGTTGTGCTGCAGGGTACCGATCAGGCGGCCCTCGAGGCGTGCCGCCTGGCGGATCTCAAGCGCTGTGCCGTCGACCTGAACTGAACCACCGCCGGGCTCAGTCGTCGTGGCGCGTCGGCGCGGGTCCGAACTGCACGGTGAGACTCTCATCACTCTCGCAGGGTTTGCCGTGGCGAAGCGTCAGGCGTCGCTCGCTGAGGTTCATGACCACACCGAACAGCGTTTCCATGCGCTCTTCCGGCGGCTGGTCCGGGTTGAAGTGTCGACAGATCGACAGCGGCTCGCCGGCATGATCGCTGAGGATCTCGAACAGCGCCCCTTCGTCCACCGCGGCGTCGGCCGGCAGCGATTCGCGCAGCAGCGCGTCCAGTCGCGCGAGCCGTGGCCGGGAATCGGCGCGGGGGAAGTCCTCCACTCTCGGGGCGACGCTGGGGGCATAGAAGTGGTTGGTATGGGTGACCCTCCCGTCCCGCGGTAACAGCCGGCCAGGCTCGCCGGGATGGACCTCCAGACCGGCGGCCTGACCCTCCTGGTTGCCGGCCTGGGCACTGGCAATCAGGAAATGGGCGGGCGAACAGACCCGATCACGGCTGGCCACGGCCACGGCAGTGTCCATGTCGGGGCTCTCGAGAATCTTGCGCAGCGCGACGTGGATGGGCAGCCCCTCACCGCAGGTGCGCGAGCGAATGGCGTTGAGGCAGACTCCGATGCCGTGCTCGTTCATGCCGATCTTGGCCACCATGCCGGCCTCGCCGATGCTGATCAGCGCGGGCGCGTCGATGCCGTCGATTTCCAGGGCCACCACGTTGTGCAGCTGGTCGGTCCGCCAGTCCCAGTTCTGGGCCAGCCACTGGTCGCCCTGGTGTTTCAGGGCGAAGGCGGAGCAGCCACCGCTGGCCTGGGTCAGCGAGATCTCGCTGCGGCAGTTCAGGGTGAGAATGTCCTCGACGTCGAGCCCGGCCCCCCGGGCGATGCCCTCCATCTCCTCGAGAATGGCCGGGAAACCGTGCTCGATCATCGGCAGGAAGCGCCCTGCCGTGCGACGCGCCCCCGCCCAGTCCAGCCCCACGAAGTCCTGGAACAGCCGGTCGTAGACCTCGATGCTGTGGGCGATCAGCCCGGCATGGGCGCGACCATGGGCCTCGCCGATCTCGGTGCGGCTTCCGGAGAGGTGGGTAATGTGCATGGTTACAGCACCTCGTCGAGCAGGTCCTGGAAGGCCGCCCAGGACTTCTCGTCGGCCCGCTGCTGGTAGCGGTCGCTGCCGAAGACGGTGAAGGCGTGAGGCGCGCCGGAGTAGATCTGGATCTCGTAGGTGGCGTCGGCGGCCTCGAGCTCCTTGCCCAGGGTGGCGACGTCGTCCAGGGAGATCGCCTGGTCGGCGCCGCCGTGGGCAATCAGGATCGGCGCGGTATCGCTGTCATAGGACTGGCCCTCGGGGGTGGACAGCCCGCCATGGAAGGTGGCGTAGCCGGCCACATCCTCCGCCGCCCCGGAACGGGCGAGCTCGAGCACCACGGCGCCGCCGAAGCAGTAGCCCATCAGCACGGTGGGGCGGGCGGCCCCCTGATCGCGGGCCTCGGCCAGGCCGGCCAGGGTCAGGGCGCGCATGCGTTCGCGGTCGTCGTAGAGGCGGGCGGTTTCGGCCTTCTTGGCCTGGGTCTCCACCGGCCGGTTGCCCTGGCCGTAGAGGTCGACGGCAAAGGCGTCATAGCCCTGCGCGGCGAGCATGTCGGCGCGCTGGCGCTCGTAGTCGTCGAGGCCATCCCAGTCGTGGATGACCAGCACGCTGCCGCGCGACTCGCCTTCGGCCCTGGCAAGATAGCCCTCGAAGGCCTCATCGGCGACGTCGTAGGTCACATCCTGTCCGGCGGGCTCGAACGCGAGCGCGCTGCCGGTGGCAAGGCCCAGGGTGGCGGCGAGGGTGAAGGTGGCGTGAAGCGGATGGATCATGGTCTGTCTCCAGAATCAATGGACGCCTGTCAGTATAGGCCCCATCGCCTCGAACGTTGGCGCGGTGAGCTTGTGTTCTGCGGGGAAGGGTTCCAGATTGTCATGGTGTGTTACCCGAGCAACCTGAGAGAGATCAACAACCATGAAAAAGCACGTATTGGCGATGGCGGTCGCTGCTTCCACGGTGGCCCTTTCCGGCATGGCCCAGGCGGAGGTCAAGATCGGCTTCCTGGGTGGCTTCACTGGCGGGATTGAAAGCCTGACGCCGCCGATCTTCGACGGCGCCCAGCTGGCCGTGACCCAGATCAACGAACAGGGTGGCCTTCTCGGCGGCCAGATGATCGAGATGCCCACCGGTGACACCACCTGCTCCGACGCCTCGGCGGCCTCCAACTCGGCTGACCGCATGGTCAACACCGAGCAGGTCACGGCCATTGTCGGTGCCCTGTGCACCGGCGCCACCATTGCGGCGGCCAACAACGCGGCCATTCCGGGTGGTGTGGTCATGGTATCGCCGGCCTCCACGGCCCCGGCCGTCAGCGAACTGGACGACAACGACCTGGTGTTCCGCACCGTGCCGTCGGATGCCTTCCAGGGTGAGATGCTGGCCAAGCTGCTGCTCGACAAGGGCATCGACGAGGTGGCGGTCACCTACGTCAACAACGACTACGGCCAGGGCCTGTCCGATGCCTTCGCCACGACTTTCGAGGCCGAGGGCGGCACGGTGGCGGAGAACCTGGCCCACGAGGATAACCGCGCCGACTACCGTTCCGAGCTCGGCACCCTCTCCTCCACCGGCGTGCCGACCCTCGTCGTGCTGGCCTATGCCGACACCTCCGGACAGACGGTGCTGCGCCAGGCCTACGAGAGCGGCATGTTTACCCAGTACGTGGGCGCCGATGGCATGGTCGGCAACAGCCTGGTCGATGCCGTGGGGCCCGAGGTGCTCGAGGGCATGATCGCCACGCGGCCGGGCAGCCCTGACCTGCCGGGTACCGCGATGTTCGCCGAAGCCGCCGAGGCGGCGGACGTCGACCCCGATGCGGTCTTCGCGGCCCAGGCCTACGATGCGGCCTTCCTGCTGGCCCTGGCCATCGAACAGAACGGCAACGCCGAGCGCGAGGGACTTTCCGAGGCGCTGCGCAGCGTCGCCATGACCCCCGGCGAGGTGATTCTGCCGGGTGAATGGGAAAAGGCGGTGGAGCTGATCGCCGCCGGCACCGAGATCAACTATGAGGGTGCTTCCGGCACTCACGAGTTCGACGAGAATGGCGACGTGCCGGGCATCGTGGTCGAGATGACCGTCGAGGATGGCGAGTTCGTTCAGGTCGGCGAGCTCGCGGCCGACGACGTCTAATACACAGGCACCTGCAGCACGAGGCCCCGGCGGTTACCCGCCGGGGCCTTCTTGTGTTGCGTCTTCGCAAACCGACATGCAACCAGCGATCTTTGTGGGAGCGCTGCTCTGCAGCGCGATCCGCCGCGTAGCGGTGGCGGGTCTTGTGCAGCTGGCAGGAGGTGTTCCCTCAGCTGGGCGCCGGTCGGCGCCATTCGCGCAATGAATTGCGCGCCTACAGGCCGTAGGACCGGCAAGCGCCAGCGCACCGGGCATGGTCCGCCGGATGCCCCTCCGGCTTATCCGGCCTACGCGGCTTACTGCTTACCGCTTGGGTCACCCATGATGCTTGACCTTCTCAGGCAGCAGCCCCTTTGGCGCATAGCGCAGCACCAGGGTGATCAGCAGACCGATCACGAAGACCCGCGCCTGCAGGGCGCGGCTGTCCATGTTGGTGGGGGCTTCCCAGCCGAAGGCGCCCTCGCCGAAGGTGACGGCCAGCTCCATCAGGAACAGGGCCAGCGGCTCCGACATGATCCAGATGATGTAGACCGCCACCGCACCGAAGATGGTGCCAAGATTGTTGCCGGGTCCGCCGAGGATGACCATGACCAGCACCAGGAAGGTGTGATTGAGCGGCAGGTATCCCTGGGGGTCGAACATGGTATTGAAGCTGGCCAGGGCCGCCCCGCCGATGCCCATCAGGATGCAGCCCAGCACGAAGATCTCGAGGCGACGCTTGTTGATGTCCTTGCCCATGGCGGCAGCAGAGATCTCGTTATCGCGGATGGCGCGGATCATCCGTCCCCAGGGCGCGTGGTAGGCGCGGCTCAGCAGGAAGAAGATGACCGCGATCATCACCGCGGTGACCGAGAGGTAGAGGGCGCGGGCCAGGGTGAACCCGACCTCGGCCGGCCCCGGGACCGGCCA